>Ga0136613_10000056_pt1 | contig 38571 bp, 32 predicted proteins | sample AntDrymUQ2722106_2_FD_106649 | JGI IMG/M metagenome (GOLD analysis project Ga0136613, IMG submission 106649) | Polar desert sand microbial communities from Dry Valleys, Antarctica - metaG UQ272 (21.06) | ecosystem: Environmental > Terrestrial > Soil > Desert | place: Antarctica: Dry Valley... | reverse complement strand
TCGCCGACGCCACCTACGCCGGTGGCATGGCCTCGACCGGCGGCAGTGTCGCCCTGCGCATCCAGGGGGCAGGCGGCGCCATCGACGCGCTGGGCTGGGGGACGGCCGTCGGGACGTGGCTGGAGGGAACGGCCGCGTCGCCTCCGCCTGCGGGTGCCAGCCTCGAACGGCTGCCGGGTGGCGCCGCCGGCTCCACCGTCGACACCGACGACAATGCCGCCGATTTCGCCATGCGAATGGTCCCCGACCCCCAGAACAGCGGCTCGCCGCCGGTGCCGGACCGCACCGAGCCGAGCCCAATGCCGAGCGCGGTTCCAACGCCAACGCCGACGTCGACGCTCAGCCCGACCCCGAGCCCGACTGCCACGCCCTCGGTCCCTCCCACGCCGACGCCGGTACCCTCCGGGACGCCGACGCCGACTTCGATCGCGGATGCGCGCACGCTCCCCGAGGGCAGCTCGGTGCTGGTCGAGGGTGATGCGCTGACCGGATCCGACTTCTCGGAGGGCGGAGGGTACGTGGCAGATGGCAGCGGCGGGATCGCGGTGCTCCTCGCCGGCGGCTCGTTCGCGCGCGGAGATCACCTCCTCGTGCGCGGAACGGTGGACGATCGCTTCGCGCAGCGCACGCTCCGCGCGGACGGCGACGACCTCACCGTGGTCGCCACCGATCGCGAGGATCCGACCCCGCTCAACGCTCCGACCGGATCGGTCAATGAGTCAGTCGAGGCCCGCCTGGTGCGGATCGGCGGAACGATCAGCGGGAGCCCGACCACCTTGAGCGGCGGCCTCGCGTTCGAGGTCGACGACGGGAGCGGCGCCACCCGCGTGATCGTCGGCACCTCCACCGGTATCGAGACGGCGGCCTGGACCAACGGGGCGCAGGTCCAGGTGGTCGGGGTCGTCGGCCAGCGCGACTCCTCGGGCACCGACGTTTCCGGCTACCGGGTGCAGCCACGGGATGGATCGGACGTCGCAGTCGCCGCGCCTCCAAGCCCGACCCCGTCGCCAGGCGCGTCGTCCAGCCCCGATCCAGGCCAGAGCCCGCCACCATCGGGCAGTGTCGTCAGCATCGCCGATGCCCGGGCAGCCGTGAAGAACGCGAGGATCACCGTCCGCGGGGTGGTGACCCTTCCGTCGGGCATCATCGATCCCGGCTCGGCGGTCATCCAGGACGCGAGCGGAGCCATCCTGCTGCGGCTCGGTGACGAAGCTGGATCAGTGGCGCGGGGCGAGCTGCTCGAGGTCGCCGGCGTCCGATCGACCAAGAGCGGTATGCAGTCGCTGCGGGTAACGGCCGCGCCGCGGCGCCTCGGAAGCACGGCGGAGCCTGCCCCGCGGACCCTGCGCAGCGGCGACGCGTCCGAGGCATCCGAGGCACACCTCGTCGTCGTTCGTGGCGCACTGGTCGCCTCGGCTCGACGCGCGTCGAGCGGAACTGTCTCGTTCGAGATCGACGACGGCAGCGGGCCACTGCGTATCGTCCTCGGCCCTGCTCTCGAGGCGGATCACGCCGCGCTGGTGGGCGGCACCTGGCTCGAGGCGACCGGCGTTCTCGGGCAGGAGACGAGCGGCGCCCAGCCATCTCGCGGGTATCGCGTCTGGCCACGCGGCGGGGCCGATCTGCGAATCCTGGCGGGCGCGACCGATGCATCGGCAACTGAGAACGGGGCGGGCGGCTCCGGGGGCACTGATGGAGGCGGCGAGGCCGCGGCCGCATCGCTCGAGGTCGTTGGTGAGGCCGGCCTGGCAGACATCCGCGTCGGCGCGACGCTCGTTGCGTCGGCCTGGCCGGAGCTTGGCGTCGGCGGGCTGCTGTGGGACGGCGCTCGCCTCGTCGGCATCGCTCCTGGCTCGGAAGCTCGCCTGGCGCCGGCCCTGGATGGTGGCGCCATCCCGCTCGCGCTGGAGCTGACCGGCCTGCGGGAAGAACGTGAGCGAGCACCCGGTGGCTTGGCCCTCGTATCGCTCGGAGAGCGGGAGGGCGACACCGTCGTCGGATCGGCGCCGCCTCATCCGCCGTCGGCGACGGTACCTGGACCCGGCGACCCGCCGGCCTGGGTCTCCCTGGTGGGACGGGTGACGGCCGAGAAGGCACGGATGACCATCGAGGTCGAGGGAACCCGTGTCGCGATCGAGCGGCTCTGCCGCCAGAAGGGATCGGTACCGGTCGGCGCGGCGACGCTCATCGGGATCGCCGCCTCGAATCCGCCACGCATCACCGTCGGCTGCGACGGCGCTCGTCCGGCTCCGGCGCTCGCACTTGCGCTCGGCCGACCGACGATAGATCCGGCCACGCCACCTGCGCCGGCTAACGCTGCGCTCGACGTCGAACCCACGGCCACGGACGGCCGGCGCCAGATGGCCGCCGCACTGCTCGCCGTCGGGGTGGGCGCCATGGTGGTGGCCATCGTCGCCGGCCGTCGGTACCGATCTGACGAACCCGAGGCCGCGAAGACCGATGCGTCACTCGTCGAGCAACCTCCGACATCGGGGCCGCAGCTCACGCTCGTCCGTCTGCCGAAGGAGCACGGCCCGTGACCGGGGTGCGGCGTATACTCCCGCGCGATCACGCACGAACGAGGGCGGCTTGACCAAGCCGAATCAGGCCGACGCACCGCGGACCGGGGATCGCCAGTACCACATCGCCCTCGAACGCGGCGAGCTGGCGGAGTACGTCCTGCTGGTCGGTGATCCGGGAAGGGTCGCGAAGGTTGCCTCACGGTGGGATCGCGTCGAGCTCGAGCGCAGCAACCGCGAGATCACGACGGCCACCGGCTCCCACCGCGGGATGCGGGTAAGCTGCATGTCGACGGGGATGGGCACGGACAACGTGGAGATCGTGCTGGCGGAGGTCATGGAGATCACCGACCGGCCCACGTTCATTCGCGTCGGATCGTCGGGGGCGCTCCAGCCGGAGATCGCTCTCGGCGACCTCATCGTCTCGACCGGAGCCGTCCGTCTCGAGAACACGACCGACTTCTACGTCCATCCCGGGTTCCCGGCAATCGCCCATCGCGACGTGGTGTGGGCGCTCGAGCGCAGCTGCCGCGACCTGGGACTCAGGTACCACGTTGGGCTGACCGCGACGGCGAGTGGCTTCTACGCTCCGCAGGGACGGCAGATGCGCACGCTCCCAGTTCGGTATCCTGACCTTGCAGAAGAGCTTCGCCGCCAGCGGGTGGCGAATCTCGAAATGGAGTCGTCGGCACTGTTCGTGCTGGCACACCTGGCGGGACTGCGGTCCGGGACCGTCTGCGCAGCCTATGCGCAGCGAACCGACGGCACGTTCCTGGAAGGCGCGGCGAAGGAGGCCGCGGAGACGCGTTGCATCGATGCCGGATTGGCCGGCATCCACCTGCTCTGGCAGGTCGACGCCGATGGTGGCGACTATCTCGCCCGCCGCGGAGGATCGCTCGACCAACATGCCGGAGGCTCTCATCTACCGACCGGCCCGGAGGCCGGCGAACAGGGAGGCAAGTGAACCGATGGCGACCGAAGCCTACTGCGTCAAGTGCAAGGCAAAGCGTGAGATGCAGAATGAGAACAAGATCACGATGAAGAACGGCAAGCCGGCGACCGAGGGGGTCTGTCCGGTATGCAGCACCAAGATGTTCAAGATCGGCGGCTGACCCGCCGATCGACGACGACGGGAGGCGCGCCGCGATCGGCGCGCCTCTTTTTCATACCCGCCGATCGCTAGAATGACCATCACCCGAGCGTGCCGCACCGGTACGGCATCCCGCGTGCGGGGGGATCCGCATCGGCTATGCAAGGAGCACTCCATCCGTGAGCACCCGTATCGGGATCAATGGCTTCGGCCGCATCGGCCGTCAGACCCTCAAGGCGATCATCGAGCGCCACGGCGACGCGCTGGAGGTAGTCGCCATCAACGACCTCGCGCCGACCGCCACCAACGCGCACCTGTTTCGGTACGACTCGACCTACGGCCGCTACCACGGCGAGGTGACGTCGGGCGAGGGGACGATCACGATCGATGGCCACGAGATCAAGGCCTTCAGCGAAAAGGATCCGGCCGCGCTGCCGTGGGGCGATCTCGGCGTGGACATCGTCATCGAGTCGACCGGCATCTTCACCGACGCAGAGAAGGCCGCGGCGCACCGCACCGCGGGCGCCAGGAAGGTGATCATCTCGGCGCCAGCCAGGGGCGAGGACATCACCGTCGTGCTCGGCGTGAACGAAGACACCTACGACTCGGAGCAGCATCACATCGTCAGCAACGCCAGCTGCACCACGAACGGCCTTGCCCTGCCGGCGAAGGTCATCTTCGACAGCTTCGGCATCGAGCGCGGGCTGATGACGACGATCCACAGCTACACGAACGACCAGAACGTGCTCGACGTGTTCCACAAGGACCTGCGTCGGGCACGAAGCGCGGGGCAGAACATCATTCCCACCACCACCGGTGCAGCGAAGGCCATCGCGCTCGTGATCCCCGAGCTCAAGGGCAGGTTCGACGGCTTCGCGCTTCGGGTGCCGACTCCGACGGTGAGCATCATCGACTTCGTCGCCATCACCGAGCGCCCGGTCACCGCCGAGAGCGCCAACGCCGCGCTCAGGGCTGCCGCCGACGGACCGATGCAGGGCCTCCTCGCCTACACCGAGGAGGAGCTCGTCAGCATGGACTTCAAGGGCGACGACCACAGCTCGATCATCGACGCGGCCTCGACGATGGTGACCGGCGAGAACCTGGTGAAGGTGATCGCCTGGTACGACAACGAGTGGGGTTATTCGTGCCGGGTATCGGACCTTGCTGCCTTCATGGCCGAGCGGCTCTAGCCTCGCCGATGGACGCCAAGACGGTGCGGGACGTCGACGTTGCCGGGAGGCGGGTCTTCGTGCGGGCCGACTTCAACGTCCCGCTCGACGACGGCCGCATCACGGACGACACGCGAATCCGGGCCAGCCTGCCGACGCTCGTCCACCTCCTCGAGCGCGGTGCCATCGTCATCCTGGCCAGCCACCTCGGCCGGCCGAAGGGGAAGGTCAACGACGCGCTGCGGCTCAAGCCGGTCGCCGATCGGCTGAGCCAGCTCCTCGGCCGCCCGGTGCGCATGACCGGTGACGCGCTCGGTCCGGGGGTCCAGGTGGCGGTCGGCAAGCTGCGTCCCGGGGATCTCCTCCTCCTCGAGAACCTCCGATTCCATGCCGCCGAGGAAGCGAACGACCCGGAGTTCGCCGGGGCCCTGGCGAGCCTCGCGGACCTCTACGTCAACGACGCCTTCGGAGCGGCGCATCGCGCGCACGCCAGCACGGAGGGCATCACCCATCACCTGCCGGCCGTGGCTGGCCTGCTCATGGAGCGCGAGGTCGATGCCCTGGGGCGGCTGCTGACGAGGCCGCCGCGTCCGTTCCACGCCGTCATCGGTGGAGCCAAGGTGTCCGGGAAGCTCGAGGTGCTCGAGACGCTGCTCGCCCGCTGCCAGGGGGTGCTGGTCGGCGGTGGCATGGCCAACACGTTCCTGGCAACACGCGGGCTCACGCTCGGCAAGAGCCTGGTCGAGGCCGATCAGCTGGAGAACGCAGACCGGATTGTGGCCATCGCCCGTCGAAAGCGGGTGCGCCTCATGCTGCCCACCGACGCGGTGGTGGCGCCCCAGATCCATCACCGTGCCCGGACGCGGGTCGTTGCGGTCGACGAGGTGGCGAAGGACCAGATGATCGTCGACATCGGACCGCAGACGCGAGCCGCCTATGCCGAGCACCTGGCCAAGGCCAGGACCATCTTCTGGAACGGACCGATGGGCGTGTTCGAGATCCCGCAGTTCGCCGAGGGCACCAACCACATGGCCCGGGTCATCGCCGAGCGTACCCGCGCGGGAGCCGTCTCCATCGTGGGCGGCGGCGACTCCGTGGCAGCCGTGGAGCAGCTCGGGCTGGCCGAGCAGATGACGCACGTCAGCACCGGCGGCGGCGCCTCGCTGGAGTTCATCGAGGGCAAGACCCTCCCAGGCGTCGAGGCATTGCTGCCGGTGGACGCCGAGATCACGTTCCTCGAGGCGGATGCATGACCACCCTGATCGAGGATGTCATCGGCCGAGAGATCCTCGACTCGCGCGGCAACCCGACCGTCGAGGTCGATGTCTTCCTGGAGGGCGGGGCGGTCGGCACGGCCATGGTGCCGTCCGGCGCCTCGACCGGAGCCCACGAGGCCGTCGAGCTGCGTGACGAGGATCCACAACGCTACGGTGGCAAGGGCGTCCTGACGGCGGTTCGCCACGTCAACGAGACGATTCGCCCTGAGCTGCTCGGGATCGACGCCGTGGACCAGGTCAGCCTCGATCGGCTGCTCATCGACCTCGACGGCACCGACAACAAGTCGAAGCTCGGCGCGAACGCGCTGCTCGGCGTGAGCCTGGCGGTCGCGCATGCTTCGGCGGAGGCGGTGGGCCTGCCGCTCTATCGGTACCTCGGCGGTGCGGGAGCACGGACGCTGCCCGTGCCCCTGGTGAACATCCTCAACGGCGGCAAGCACGCGATCGATTCCACCGACTTCCAGGAGTTCATGATTGCGCCGATCGGCGCCCCCTCGTTCCGCGAGGGCCTGCGCTGGGCTGCCGAGACCTTCCACGCGCTCGGTGCGCTGCTGCACCAGGAGGGCCTGGCGACCACGGTCGGAGACGAGGGTGGATACGCCCCCAGCCTGGGGAGCAACGAGGACGCCATCGCCGCCGTGCTGGCCGCGATCGAGCGCGCAGGCTACAGCCCCGGCGAACAGATCGGGATCGCGCTCGACCCGGCGAGCACCGAGCTCTACGGCGACGGCCGCTACACGCTGGCGCGCGAGAACCGCGCGCTCACCGGCCCGGAGATGATCGACTTCTGGGCGGATTGGGTCGAGCGCTATCCGATCGTCAGCCTCGAGGACGGGCTGGCGGAGGATGATTGGGAAGAGTGGACCGCGCTCACCGAGCGTCTCGGCGGCCGGATCCAGCTCGTCGGCGACGACCTGCTGGTCACCAACACCGAGCGGCTGGCACGCGGCATCCGGGAGCGAGCGGCGAACAGCATCCTCGTGAAGCTGAACCAGATCGGGACATTGACCGAGACGATGGAGGCGGTAGACATGGCGCAGCGCGCTGGCTGGACGGCGGTCATCAGCCATCGGTCCGGCGAGACGGAGGACACGACGATCGCGGACCTGGCCGTGGGCCTCAACACCGGGCAGATCAAAACCGGGTCGATCAGCCGCTCGGAGCGGATCGCGAAGTACAACCGCCTCCTGCGGATCGAGGAGGAGCTTGGTGATGCCGCGGTGTACGCCGGTGCCGGCGCCTTCCGCACCCGGGCTGTTGCGCCTCCCGCAGGGAGATGATCGGGCGTGACCGACCAGCATGAGCTGCCGGGGCACGTGGAGCGCAACCGCGCATTCTGGGATGACTACTCCGACCGATACCAGGCAGACCACGGCCCGCAGCTGGCGCTCCATGGCGCCGCATGGGGCGTCTGGCAGATCCCCGAGCGGGAGCTGCGGATCCTGGGCGAGGTCACCGGACGCGACGTGCTCGAGCTCGGATGCGGCGCGGCGCAGTGGTCGATCGCCCTGGCGAAGATGCAGGCGCGCCCGATCGGTCTCGACCTCTCCCTGCGGCAGCTGGAGCACGCGGCCCGCCTCATGGAAGCGGCGGGTGTCAACGTGCCGCTCATTCACGGCAGCGCCGAGGCCGTGCCGCTGCCCGATGCGAGCCTGGACGTCATCTTCTGCGACCACGGCGCGATGGTCTTCGCCGATCCCTACGCGACGGTCCCCGAGACCGCTCGGCTGCTGCGGGACGGCGGGCTGCTCGCCTTCAGCATGCACACGCCGATCGCGGAGGCGGCCTGGCCGGCGGGCAGCGATGGGCCGGTCGAGCGGCTGACGAACAGCTACTTCGGGATGCACCGAGTCGACCTGGGAGAGGCCGATCACGCCGAGTTCCAGCTGCCGTACGGCGAATGGATCCGGCTCTTCCGGCGCAACGGCTTCGTCGTCGAGGATCTCGTCGAGCTGCGGCCGGCTCCCGGCGCGACGAGCACCTACTACGACGATGCGGCGCGCCAGTGGGCACGCCGCTGGCCGCTCGAGCACGTCTGGAAGGTCCGCCGGCGCCGCTAGGCGACGACGGACCGGTTGCCTTGGTCAGCCCTCTGGGCTGTCGCCCTCGTCGCCACTCTTGGCACGGCGTCGGGCGGCGGCAGACTCGCGGCTGGCGCGGGTGACCGCGACCTTAGCCTTGCCCGCGGCGGTTCGCGGCCGATCGGTGGCCTTGCCGGCGGCAGCCTTCGACGCCTTGGAGGCGGCGACCTTCTTGCGCTGCGCGGTCTTGCTGGCGGTGGTTCGCTTCTTGGTCGCCGTCGGCGTGCTCGCCTCGGCCCCGTCGAGCAGGTGCGCTGCGTTCGCCTTCATCATGAGGCGGCTCTTGCGGCGCGCGGCGTTGTTCGGATGGATGATGCCCTTCTCGGCGGCCTTGTCGAGCGCCTTGATCGCGGCGGTGACCGCCTCCGGGCCGTCGCCGCTGGAGCGTCCCAGGGCGATCTCGGACGCCTGCTGCACGAGCGTCTTCGCCTCACTCTGCGTCCGACGGTTCACTGCGCGGCGGCGGAGTGACTGGCGCACGCGCTTGAGGGCGGAGGGCGTGCGGGCGCCCTTCCAGGTTCGTGCCGTTCTTGCCACGTGGAATCCTCTGATTGGGTCTGTGTTGCACAGGGAAGCGCTCGTCGGAGCGCGTATGGAGGCGAAAGTATACCAGCGAGGTCGATCGGCGACCGGGCGGGCACTCGACAAGCCGACGGAAAACCGCAACAATCCGCTCACCAACGCCGACCTGTTTAGCCCGCTCGTCGAGTTGGCCACAAGGAGAGAATTCAAGGGGAGGCGTCCGGAGCGCCGCCCGGACGAGGTCGACGATCATGTAACGATCGCGCCCGCCCACACGTCTTCCTCGATTGACGCCATGACAACAATGACTCTGCCCGGTCGCCTCATGCGCCCGGTGGCAACGCCGCCGGCCCGTCGCGCCACGCTCATCGGGTTCGGGGTGACCATCGTCGCCGGACTGCTCATCGTCGCCGCCGTATCGGCGGCGATCGGCTATGCTGCCGCGCGCACCATCCTGCCCGGCGTTTCCGTGGCGGGCGTGGAGGTGAGCGGCATGACTCCGGAAGCCGCCGCTGAACGCCTCACCGCGGAGCTGCCGTCGCTGTCGAGCGGCGAGGCCGTCCTCGTGATCGGGGAGGAGCAGGCGGTCGTTGAGTACGCCGACCTCGGGCGCCGCTACGACACGGATGTGATGATCGGGGCCGCGTATGGCGTCGGTCGTGACGGGGACCCGCTGGCGGACGGGCTCACCCGCCTCCGAACCCTGGTGCATCCCGCCGCGCTTCCCGTCCTCGTGAAGGCCTATGACGCCGACGCCCTGGGCCGCCTCTCGAGCGACGTCGCCGAGCGGTTCACCGTCCCGGCGGTCGATGCGTCGGTCGTGGCCGAGGGCACCACCTTCATGGTGGTCCCCTCGACGGAGGGGGCGAGCGTCGATGCCGCCGTCGTGGCGGATACGATCGCGGGTGCGGTGGATACCACGGACCCCGCCGACGTGCGTCTCGAGGTGGCGCAGGTCGTCATCGCGCCCGCTGTGACCACGGCCGCGGCCGAGGAGGTGGCCGAGGCGGCACGTTCGACGGTCGCGGCGCTGCAGCTCGAGATTCCGGGCGCTGCCGCGGACGAGGAGCCGCTGTCGTTCTCGTCCGAGACGATCGTATCGTGGTTGAGCTTCGGCACCGACGGCGACGGCGCGTACGCGCTGCACATCGATGAGGCGGCCGTCTCCACCGCCGTCGCCGGCCTTGAGGCCTCGGTCGACCAGGATCCGCTGAACGCCCAGATCGCCGTCGCGGCCGGCGGCGGGCTGGGCGGGGTGGTCCCCGGGCAGGATGGTCGCGCCCTCGACGTCGAAGGCACCCAGGCAGCACTCTTCTCGGCCCTCGAGGAGCGTGGGGGCGGCGCCGCGATCGGCTCGCTGGCGCTGGCGGTGAACGTCACCGAGCCGGCGTTGAGCACCGCCCGGGCCGAAGAGGCGCTCCCGCAGATGCAGAAGATCTCGTCATGGACGACGAACTACGTCCCGGGCGAGGGCAATGGCTTCGGCAACAACATCAACATCGGCGCGCAGGACATTGACGGACGCAACCTGCTGCCGGGCGAGACGTTCAGCTTCTGGGGCAGCATCGGTCCGGTGACGGTGGAGCGTGGCTACGAGTACGGCGGTGTGATCATCGGTGGTCGCAGCGTGGCCGGCGGCGCCATCGGTGGCGGCATCTGCTCGACGTCGACGACCATCTTCAACGCCGCCCTCCGCGCGGGCCTCGAGATGGGCGACCGGGCGAATCACTTCTACTACATCGACCGCTACCCGGATGGGCTGGACGCCACCGTCTACATGGACGACAACTTCACGCAGGACATGACCTTCCGGAACGACACCGACAACCCGATCGTCATCCGCGGCTTCGGCGGCGACGGCTTCGTGACCTTCGAGGTCTGGAGCGCTCCGACCGGTCGCTCGGTCGTCCTCACCGATCCGGCGACGAGCAACCACCGAACGGCGATCGAGACGACGCAGGTCGACGACGGCATGGCGCCGGGCACCGCCAAGCGCGTGGAGTACCCGCACGATGGCCATGACGTTTCGCGCACGCGGTTCGTGTACGACGCGGACGGCAACGAGATTCACCGCGACGACTACCTCAGCTCGTATCGAACGGTGAACGGCATCACGCTGGTCGGGCCCGCCTCCTAGAAAACCGGTCGGGTGGGGACCGCCGGTCTCGGCTAGACTTCCGCCCCGTGATCCCCCCGGAGCGCATCCGCAACTTCAGCATCGTCGCGCACATCGACCACGGGAAGTCCACCCTGGCGGATCGGCTGCTCGAGGTGACGCACACGATCGACAAGCGGCTGATGCAGTCGCAGGTGCTCGACTCGATGGAGCTCGAGCGCGAGAAGGGGATCACGATCAAGGCCCGCGCCGTCCGCGTGCAGTTCGACGCCGCCGATGGTCACACCTACGCGCTCAACCTGATCGACACGCCGGGGCATGTCGACTTCACCTACGAGGTGAGCCGGTCCCTCCAGGCCTGCGAGGGCGCCATCTTGGTCGTCGACGCAACGCAGGGCATCGAGGCGCAGACGCTGGCCAACGTTCACCTGGCCATGGCCCAGGACCTGGTCATCATTCCGGTCCTCAACAAGATCGACCTGCCCTCGGCCGATCCTGAGATGGTGCTCAACGAGCTGGAGGAGACGCTCGCCATTCCGCGCGAGGAGGTAATCCTCGCGAGCGCCAAGGAGGGTACCGGCGTCCGGGAGATCCTCGAGGCCATCGTCGCCCGCGTGCCACCTCCGGCCCACGACGCGGCCGCGCCCCTCGCCGCGCTCGTCTTCGACAGCCACTACGACCAGTACAAGGGCGTGGTCGCGTATGTGCGCCTCGCCGCCGGCACGCTGCACGACCACGACCGGATCCGATTCGTCGCGACCGGTACCGAGTCCGAGATCCTGGAGCTGGGCTACTTCCGGCCGCAGCCAGTGCCGACGAAACGGCTGGTCGCCGGAGAGGTCGGCTACGTGGCTACCGGCCTCAAGAACATCCGTGAGGCACAGGTGGGCGACACGATGACCACCGCCGCCCGACCCGCCCAGCGGGCGCTGCCCGGGTACAAGGAGCCGCTGCCGCTCGTCTTCGCCGGCATCTACCCCCTGCGCGGCGACGACTATCCCGAGCTCCGCGACGCGCTCGACAAGCTCCATCTCAACGACGCGGGCTTCGTCTACGAGCCGGAATCGAGCGCCGCACTGGGCTTCGGGTTCCGGTGCGGCTTCCTCGGGCTGCTCCACATGGAGATCACCCAGGAGCGGCTGGAGCGAGAGTTCGACCTGGATCTGATCGCATCGGCGCCCAGCGTCGAGTACCGCGTCAAGCTTCATCACCAGGCCGATGAGCTGGTCGTCGACAACCCGGCCCAGATGCCGGGGCCGGGCGAGATCGAGCGGATCAGCGAGCCGTGGGTCACCACGCAGGTGATCACGCCGACCGACTACATCGGCGCGCTGATGGAGCTCGCCACCACGCGGCGGGGCGAGTTCCAGACCATGGAGTACCTGGACCCGACGCGCGTCAACCTCCACTTCGAGATGCCGCTCGGCGAGCTGATCATCGATTTCTACGATCAGCTCAAGAGCCGGTCGTCCGGGTATGCGAGCCTCGACTACAGCTATATCGGCTACCGGGCGGGCGACCTCGTCAAGCTCGACGTCCTGGTCAGCGGCGAGCCGGTCGACGCGCTGAGCCTGATCGTGCACCGGTCGAATGCGTATCGGTCCGGCAAGTCGCTGGTCGAGAAGCTCACCGAGCTCATCCCGCGGCAGATGTTCGAAGTGCCGGTTCAGGCCGCCATCGGCTCGCATATCATCAGCCGCGAGACGATCCGGGCGATGCGCAAGAACGTCCTGGCCAAGTGCTACGGCGGCGATATCACCCGCAAGCGCAAGCTGCTCGAGAAGCAGAAGGAAGGGAAGCAGCGCATGAAGCGGATCGGCTCGGTCGAGATTCCGCAGGAGGCGTTCCTCGCGGTGCTGCGCATGAACGAGAGCGCGGGATGAGCTTCTTCGACTCCCTGCGCCTGGCGATCGCGCTGGGGCTGACCCTCTTCCTGGTCCTGCTGCGATTCGACGCCGACCGGATCACGCGCTCCGACTACTTCCGCTACCGGACTCCCTGGATGGGACCGGTCAGCTACTACATCCTGGTCATCGGCTTCGCGATCGGGATCGCGGTCATCCTGCCGTCCGGGCGCGCGCAGCTCTTCCTGACCGGCGGCAACCCGAACAACATGCTCGTGGTGATGGTGCTGTTCTGCGCGATCGCATTGCTCAACGGGGTGGCACTGGCGTTCCTGCGCTACGGCAGCATCCTGCCGCTGCCGATCGAGCTGCTCCCGAGCCGCGTGCTCGGCGCGGCCGCCAACGCCATCAGCGAGGAGCTCCAGTTCCGCTCGATCGTGCTCGGCATGCTCCTCTTCGCAGGGCTCCCGCCCGGCTGGGCGATCGCTATCCAGGCGCTGGTCTACGGTCTCGTGCATCGGCGCCTGTGGCGCGAGCGTGACTGGTACTTCCTGGCCGGATCGGTGATCCTCGGCTGGGCAGCCGGCGTTGCCACCATCGAGACCGAATCGATCATTCCGGCCATCGTCGGGCACTTTGCCGTCACCATGGCGCTCTTCGCCTTCGCCGGCGGTCGCCTGCGCCAACGCCCGATCTAGAAGCGATACCTGCCTTGGGCTGGCGCGGCTGCCGACCCCACGAACGATCGGTATCGGCTTCCCGGCATGGCTCCTGGGCAACCATGCTCAACGTGACTGCTATCGCACGGAGCGGGCCCGATTCCGTCTCGGACACTCGTCGGGTAACTGTTCGGCTACGTGTCAAGGCGGATCGCACTTCATCGCGCGCAGCGTCGAGCTCAACCACGCGCCGATCCTGGCGCGCGGGATGCCAGGACGTGCCCCTACCACGCACCCGGTGAAAATCTGACGACATCATGCTGAGGGCATCGCTTTTAGGGTCGCGAACCAGCGCCCTCGTCAATGGCGATGGCGCGGTGTAGCCCCGATGCACGCCGATCCGCACCACCTGTACGTCCATGTGCCGTTCTGTCGGCTGGTGTGCGCGTACTGCGACTTCGTGACGGTCGGCGGGAGGGCGCAGGACATCCCGCGCTACGTTGCCGCGCTCCAGCGGGAGCTCACCGCGCGGCCGGCACCGGGTGAGCTGCGAACGGCCTATTTCGGCGGCGGAACTCCGTCGCTGCTGACGGGCGAGCAGGTCGGTGCCGTGATCGAAGCGGCACGCGAACGGTGGGGACGCGTGAGACTCGACGAGGTCACGGTGGAGGTCAATCCGAGCCGGCGCGAGGCGTCGGATTGGTCGGGCTTCCGTGCTGCGGGCGTGACGCGCATCAGCCTCGGAGTGCAATCGCTGCGGGACCCCGAGCTCGAGGCGCTGGCGCGCGGTCACACCGCGCAGGAGGCGCTCTCGGCATTCGCGAAGGCGCGCGCCGCCGGCTTCGACAACATCAGCATCGACCTCATCTACGGCATCCCGGGACAGTCGCTCGACGATTGGCGAGACGGCCTGCGTCGCGGGCTCGAGCTGGAGCCGCAGCACCTCAGCTGCTACGCCCTTCAGCTCGCGTTGGCGCCTGACGAGTGGGCCGCGCCGCCGCGACCGGGCGCGCTGCGATGGCGCAACCGGATGGTGGCGCGGCAGGACGAGGGCCTGGCCAGCGACCAGTATCGGCTGGCGGAGGAGATGCTCGAGTCCGCCGGCTATCGCCACTACGAGCTGAGCTCCTGGGCGCGACCGGGTCGCGAGAGCCGGCACAACGCCGCCTACTGGGCGCGTCGCGCCTACACGGGTATCGGAGCCGGGGCGCACTCGTACGACGGTGGCGCCCTACGGTCCTGGAATGAGCGCGGCCTCGACCGCTACCTGGAGACAGTGGAATCGGGTGAGCGTCCGGTTGCCGGAAGCGAGGAACTCGACGGCAGGACGCGCGCATTCGAGGCAATGGCGCTGGGGCTGCGCCGGATCGATGGCGTCAGCCGCGCCGCCTTCGAGCAGGAGTTCGCCGCGGATCCCGCCGAGCTGTACGCCAGGGCGGTGGCAGAGACCACGCACGATGGGCTCATCGAGATCAGCGACGATGTCATCACGCTCTCCGCCGGCGGGCGACTGCTCGCGTCCGAGGTGCTCCTGGCGTTCCTGCCTGGGTGAGCGCGCCATTAGAATCGCTGGCCGTCCAGACGCGCACCTAGCGGCGTTGACACCGGCTCGACGCGAGCGGTACCATGCGGCGATCACCCTGATTAGCACTCTCGACCGGAGAGTGCTAACGCGCACCCCGGAGGTCGGCAATGACGGAACCACGTCAACGGTCCCGCGAGCGCGGGACGCCGACCCGGCCGGCCATTGAGCTGACGGGTCGGCAGCGCACCGTGCTGCGCGCCGTGGTCGAGGATTACGTGCTGACGGCCGTCCCGATCGGCTCGAAAGCGCTCCTGGGGCGGTATGCGCTCGGCGTCTCGCCCGCCACGGTCCGCAGCGCCATGGCGGAGCTCGAGGCGCTCGGCCTGCTGACCCATCCGCATACGAGCGCGGGCCGCGTGCCGTCGGATCTGGGGTATCGGCTCTATGTCGAATCGCTGATGCGCGAGGCGGAGCTCGACCAGGCGGATCGGCTCATGATCCGGCATCAGTTCAGCCAGGTGCAGCTCACCAGCAACGAGTGGCTCCGGCTGGCGGCATCGATCCTGGCCGGCAGCACGCGATCGGCCGCAGTGGTCACACCGGCTCGCTCCCGCCGCGCCCGTTTCGGGCACGTGCAGCTGGTGGCGCTGGCGGACGGCACCCGGCTCCTCGTCCTGGTGCTCGCTGACGGCAACGTCGTGCAGCGTCGGCTCGACCGAGCCGCGCTGCAGCGCGAGCTGCCGGACAACGCACTCGACCAGGAGGAGCTGGACGCCACCGCCGCGGCGATGAACACCGAGCTGGCCCGCCTCTCGGCACCGCAGGTGCGACGCCGCGCCGACAGGTTGCCGCGGCTTGCGGCCCGCGTCGCGGCGATCGTCGTCTCGCTCCTCGAGGATGCTGACTCGGTCGTCGTCGAGGACGTGTTCACCGACGGCATCGTGAACGTGCTCGAGCAGCCCGAGTTCGCGGAGGGCTCCAAGCTGCGGCCAATCCTCGAGGTCCTGCAGCGTTCGGACTTCCTGGAGCAGCTCGTGCCGGTGCTCACCCGAAGTGGCGGCGTGCACGTGATCATCGGGCGGGAGAACACGAACGACGCCATGCACGAGGTGAGCCTCATCTTCGCTCCGTACGGAGTGCCCGACCGGGCACTCGGCCTGCTGGGCGTGCTGGGACCGACCCGCATGCGCTACCCGCGGGCGATCCCCACGGTCCGTTACCTCTCGACGCTCATGAACGAGCTCATCAACAGTCACTACGGCGAGACCCAATGACCGACAACCCGACGAACGGCGGCCCGCGAGGCCGCGCAACCAGGACCCGCGGACAGGAGCGGGTCGATGCCATCCAGACCCCGTCGCGCGTCGAGCTGGCCGAGCGGATCGAGCAGCTCGAGCGAGAGCTGACGGAGGTGCGCGCCAGCGATGAGGAGCACCGCAACAAGTGGCATCGCTCGGCGGCCGACTTCGCGAACTACAAGCGACGGACCGATGAGGAGCGCACGACGCTAACCCAGTTCAGCAACGCGATCCTGATCGGCAAGCTGCTCGGCGTGCTCGATGACTTCGATCGCGCGCTCGAGAACGTCCCCGCCGAGGCGCACGACCCGTGGGTCGAGGGCGTCCGGCTCACCGAGCGAAAACTGCGCAGCGTCCTCGAGTCGGAGGGCGTCACGCCGATCGAGTCGGTCGGCCAGGCGTTCGATCCGAACCTGCACGAAGCGGTGGTCCACGAGGACACCGCGGACCATCCCGATAACGAAGTGATCGGCGAGCTGCAGCGCGGCTACCGCCTGCACGACCGGATCATCCGGCCGAGCCTCGTCCGAGTGGCGAATAACCCGAAGGAGCACTGAACGACCCATGGGCAAGATCATCGGCATCGACCTCGGCACGACGAACTCGGTCGTGGCCGTCATGGAAGGCGGCGAGCCGCAGGTCATCACCAACGCGGAGGGCGGCCGGACCACGCCGTCGGTCGTCGGCTTCCCGAAGAGCGGTGAGCGCCTCGTCGGCCAGGTGGCCAAGCGACAAGCGATCACCAATCCGGAGAACACCGTCTTCAGCATCAAGCGCTTCATGGGCCGTCGCTTCGACGACCCCGAGGTGCAGCGGTCCAAGGGCCTCGTGCCGTACGAGGTGATCAAGGATCCGAAGTCGGACGGAATCGTTGTCAAGCTCGGCAACGACAAGCACTTCAGCCCGCCGGAGATCAGCGCCATGATTCTCCAGAAGCTGAAGGCCGATGCCGAGGCCTACCTCGGCGAGAAGGTGACCGAGGCCGTCATTACCGTGCCGGCCTACTTCGACGACACCCAGCGCCAGGCGACCAAGGATGCTGGCCGCATCGCTGGCCTCGATGTCAAGAGGATTGTGAATGAGCCCACGGCATCGGCCCTGGCGTACGGGCTCGACAAGCAGAAGGACGAGAAGATCGCCGTCTACGACCTGGGTGGCGGCACCTTCGACATCTCGATTCTCGAGCTGTCCGAGGGCGTCTTCGAGGTGCGCAGCACGAACGGCGATACGCACCTCGGCGGCGACGACTTCGACCAGCGCATCATCGATTGGCTCGGCGCCGAGTTCCGAAAGAGCGAGGGGATCGACCTGACGAAGGATCGGATCGCCCTCCAGCGCCTGAAGGAGGCGGCAGAGAAGGCCAAGATCGAGCTGTCCAGCACGACCTCGACCGAGATCAACCTGCCATTCGTCAGCGCCGATGCGTCCGGTCCGAAGCACCTGGTGCTGACCCTGAGCCGCGCGAAGCTCGACGACCTCGTCGCCGACCTGGTGACGAAGACGGCCGACCCGGTCAAGAAGGCGCTCGCCGATGCCGGCATGAAGCCGGACCAGATCGACGAGGTCATCCTGGTGGGTGGCATGACCCGCATGCCGGCCGTCGTCGAGGCGGTCAAGAAGATGTTCGGTGGCAAGGAGCCGCACAAGGGCGTCAACCCCGACGAGGTGGTGGCGGTCGGCGCGGCGATCCAGGCCGGGGTGCTGGCCGGTGAGGTCAAGGACGTCCTCCTGCTCGACGTGACCCCGCTCAGCCTGGGGATCGAGACGATGGGCGGCGTGGCGACGAAGATGATCAATCGCAACACGACGATCCCGACCTCCCACACCCAGATCTTCTCGACCGCATCGGACAACCAGCCATCGGTCGACATCGTCGTTCTTCAGGGCGAGCGCGAGATGGCGTCGGACAACAAGAAGCTGGCGACCTTCCGGCTCGATGGGATTCCGCCGGCGCCCCGCGGCGTGCCGCAGATCGAGGTGACCTTCGACATCGACGCCAACGGCATCCTCAACGTGGCCGCCAAGGACAAGGCGACCAACAAGGAGCAGAAGGTGACCATCACCGCGTCGTCGATGCTCGCCAAGGAGGACGTCGACAAGATGGTCCGCGAGGCGGCGGAGCACGCGGAGGAGGATCGCGCGCGTCGTACGGCGACCGAGTCGCGCAACGAGGCAGACGCCCTTGTCTACCAGGGCGAGCGACTGCTGAAGGACCTCGACGACAAGCTCTCTGACGAGGAGAAGGCGGAGGTCAACGCGCGAATCGAGTCGGTGCGCGAGGCGCTCAAGGGCGACGACTCCGGCGTGGTCGACTCGACGAAGGGCCAGCTCGCCGAGGTGCTCCAGCGCATCGGCACCAAGGCCTACGAAGCCGGGCCGGCTCCGGGTGACGGCAATGGCACGGAGGGGCCGTCAGGGTCCGCCGACGGCGCGACCGAGCCTGCATCGGAAGAAGAGGGTGAGACGATCGAGGGCGAGTACAAGGAGGTCTAGCTCCTGCCCTCCAGTCAGCACCGGGAGGCCGGGCCGCGAGGTCCGGCCTCGCTTGCGGGCCGTGGCCGTCGGATTCACGCCATGTGAGCGCCAGGATCGGGCGTGGCGGCCCCGGATTCATACGCCAGCCGCCAGGGTGGGTCAGCCACGATGAACGGCCGCCTCGCGTCGCTGGCATGTGAATGTGGGCGGGACGTGCCACGGCGCCCGGGCGGTGGGTCGGTCCAAGACCGACATGAAGAAGCGAGCGCGTCGATTGCAGGGCATGCGGCTTGCCCTGATGACCGGTCCGATGCGCGCAAACGGCGGGCACGGACGAGCAGGAGGCAACGGATGGATCAGCTCATCAAGATGGTGCAGGAACGCGCGAACATCGACGAGGGTCAGGCTCGGAGCGCGGTTCAGACGGTGGTTGGCTTCCTGAAGGAGCGGCTGCCGGATCCGATCGCTGGCCAGATCGACGGCGTGGTCTCGGGCAAGGGTTCGACCGAAGGCTCTCCGCTCGACCGAGTCGGCGGCATCCTCGGCGGCTGAAGCTTGCCGCGGCGAAGGCGGGCACGCATGGTGTGCCTTCTCCATCGGAATCGATTCCGAAGACGAGTATAGGCAACACCGGTTCGCCGGCCGGCAGAGGTGCACACCGGTAGACTCGCGGGACCGATGCGACTCGCCACCTGGAACGTCAACTCGCTGAAGGCCCGTCTCGACCGGGTCCTCGCCTGGACCGAGCGCACCAAGCCTGATGTCCTGTGCATGCAGGAGACGAAGCTCTCCGACGCGCAGGCACCGCTGATGGACTTCGGCGCGCTCGGCTACGAGCTCGTCCATCACGGTCCCGGCCGCTGGAACGGCGTTGCCATCGCGTCTCGGATCGGCCTCACCGATGTCGTCGCCAGCATCCCGACGCCCGACGGATGGACCGACGACGGTGGCCGCTTCCTGGCGGCCACCTGTGGACCGATGCGCGTGGCCACGATCTATGTGCCCAACGGCCGCGTTGTCGACTCCGAGTTCTACCTGCAGAAGCTCGAATGGCTGGCGCGGCTCTCGGTCTGGCTGGACGACAACGACCCGGCAACCGAGCTCGCCATCTGCGGCGACTACAACGTTGCGCCAGAGGACGTCGACGTGTGGGATGTGAGCGCGGTGCACGGCGCCACCCACGTCTCGCCGCGCGAACGGGCGGCGGTCGCCAGGCTTCGCGACTGGGGCATGGTCGACATCGTCCGCAGATTCCACCCGGAGCCGGGGTTCTTCAGCTGGTGGGACTACCGCGCCGGTCATTTCCACAAGAACTTCGGGATGCGGATCGATCACATTTACGTCTCGCCCGCGCTCGCGTCGCGGGCGATCGGTGCCGAGCGCGATCGCGACGCGCGAAAGCCATCGACCTATCCGGGCATCCCCTCGGACCATGCTCCGCTCATCGTGGACTTCGACTGACGGGGCGGGTCAGGCGGCGGAAGCGCGCCGCAGTGCGCCGGCGAGGTCGCGGCCCGGACGCGTCCGCGGCCAGGTCACCTTCGACGCGCCAACGAAGGACCGATACGCTTCGACCGCATCGCGAAATGCCGCCATGAAGCGCGGGTCCTCCATCGGTGCCGATCCAGGATCGAACCAGACGCCCAGGATGTTGAGCGTCTTGGTCTTGCGGTCGATGCGCGGCTCGATGCGTCCCACGAATCGGTCGCCGTACAGGATGGGCAGGACGTAGTAGCCCCACCGGCGCCTCGCCTCGGGGACGTAGACCTCCCACAGGTAGTGGAAGCTCCATAGCTCCCGCAGCATCCGTCGATCCCACACGAGCGGATCAAGCGGCGCCAGGAACGAGACGGATGGCGTTGGAAGGGCGTCGGCAGCGGCGGTGGCGTCGAGGATCGGCTCCTCCGCCGCAATGATGTACCGAGGTCCCTTCAGCCCCTCCACCTCGATCGGGAGGAGCTCGCGGTCGGAAACCAGCCGGGCCGTGCGCGCAACCCTCTCGACCGCCGTACCAGCGCTGTACATCACCTCCGACTGGGTCCCGACCGGGGTCGTCATGCCGGTCGCGCGGAAGCGGCTCAGGAGCCGATGCGTCATGGCGTCCTCCTCCGACTCCCTCAGCTTGAAGAGCTCGGCCGGGACGAGCCGCTCCATCAAGTCGTAGTAGCGCCGGTTGCCCTCGCGTCGGCTGATTCCGATGCGACCGGTAACGAAGAGCGCCTCCATGACCGCGCGGCTGGCGCGCGTCGGCGCCCACCACCAATCGACGGCGTGGCCGTGCTCGCCGAAGGCTGCCGTCGAGAGGGGCCCATCGGCCTTGAGGCGACGCAGGACCGCCTCGGCGACCGGTGCCTGCTCGGTCAGGATGCCGTTGTCGATCTCGGCCAGGGTGCGCTGCCAGCCGACCCGGTAGTGCGGCAGCTCGTGCATCGGCACCAGGTTGAGGCTCTTGTTGTAGAGCTCGATCAGGCGCCGATCCGTCCCGTACAGCCACGTCTCGCACCACGCTCGCTCGTAGCCCGCGATGCGTGCGTGCAGCACGAGGTCATGGTTGCGCGCGCCCGGCACCTCGAGCGGGTCGAACTGGAGGCTGCCGAGGCGCTCGACCGTCGCCAGCACGGATTCGGGCCTGGCCGGGAGCGCGCGCGCCGGCGCGAGCAGGTGCCGGCTGACGAGGAAGCGTCGAGCGTGGTCGCCCGAGATCTGAATGGCGGTCATGGTCCGGATCGTACCGGGCGTTCCTGACGAGCGATGGCAGGAATTCGCGACGTCAGCGTTCTCGCTCGATGCAGTCGCGGCGCCTGGCAGACACGACGTTGGCTGGCACTCGCGCGTTTGGAGTGCCAATTGGTATGATCCTGCCCGCCATGGCCGTGAAACGCGACTACTACGACGTGCTGGGCGTCGGCCGAGACGCCGACGACGCCGAGATCAAGCGTGCCTTCCGACGCCTCGCGCATCAGCACCATCCGGACGTGGACAAGAACGATGGCGCCGAGCAGCGGTTCAAGGAGCTCAACGAGGCATATCGCATCCTCTCCGACCGGCAGCGCCGGTCGGCGTACGACATGTTCGGCCATGCGGGCGTGGAAGGCGCGGGGGCTGGTGGTGGAGAGGGCTTCGGCGGTGGGTTCGGCCCATTCGGTGACATCTTCGACGCCTTCTTCGGCGGGTCGCCGACCGGTGCGCGCCGCGGGGCGCGCGTGGTGGCCGGTGCCGACCTGCGATACGACCTTCCGATCGAGTTCGCCGAGGCCGTCTTCGGCGTCACCAAGAAGATCAGCTTCGCGACCCTCGTCACCTGCGGGCACTGCGACGGAGGAGGCGGCGAGCCGGGGACCGAGCCGGAGACATGCCCGGAGTGCGGCGGCAGCGGCGAGAAGCGGCGTGTGGCGCAAACGATCCTGGGCCAGATGGTCAACATCGTGGCCTGCTCCCGCTGCCGGGGCGAGGGTCGGGTCATCGCGAGCCCGTGCTCGGTGTGCGGCGGGGATGGCCGCACCCGCGAGGAGCGCTCGGTGGCGGTGAGCATACCGGCGGGCATCGACGATGGACAGCGCATCGCCCTCGAGGGTCAGGGGGAGGCTGGTCCACGTGGCGGTCCGAACGGTGACCTGTACGTGGCGATCAAGGTCCGGCCGCACCCGCAGCTCATGCGTCGCGGCACCGAGCTCTACCACGAGCTGCCGATCACCTTCCCGCAGGCGGCGCTCGGAGCGACGGTGTCCGTGCCGACCGTCGAGGACGGCGAGGAAGTGGAGATCCCTCCCGGCTCGCAGTCCGGTCACGAGATCCGCCTGCGCGGCAAGGGAGTGCCTCGGCTTCGTGGAGCCGGACGGGGGGACCTGCACGTGATCCTCAATGTCGTCGTGCCGACCAAGCTGACGAAGCGGCAGCGCGAGCTCATGCGCGAGCTGGATGCGTCGAGTGGGCCGGCCGTCCTGCCCAGGGGCGGCGGCACGGTCTTCGATCGCCTGCGCGACCTGTTCAGCTGACGTCGAGCCGATGCGCTGGCTGGAGCTGACCGTCGAGACCGACGTGGAGGCGGTGGAGGCCGTCAGCGAGATCCTCGGCCGGGTCGGGGCGGGAACGGCAGTGCAGCCGACCCGGCTGATCCGCGATCCCGATGACGAGCTCGTGGCGCGCGACGATCCCACCGCGCCGTACATCATCACCGCCCACGTCGCCGACGCTCCGGGCGCGGCCGCCCGGGTCGAGTCCACCGAGCGCGCTCTCTGGCATCTCCAGGCGTTCGGCCTGCGGCCCGTGGGCCCCCTCCGCGTCCGTCCGGTCGACGACGCGGCCTGGGCCGACGCGTGGAAGGTGCACTACGTGGCGCAGCGCATCGGTCGGGTGGTGGTCGTGCCGTCGTGGGCCGAGGAGGAGCTCCGAGCCGGCGAGGTCGGGATCACGCTTGATCCGGGCATGGCCTTCGGGACCGGGCTGCACCCCACCACGCGCGGCTGCCTCGAGCTGCTGCAGGCGATCGACCCGATGCCCGAGCGGGTCCTGGACGTTGGTTGCGGCTCCGGCATCCTGGCGCTGGCCGCCCTGCGGCTGGGAGCAGCGCACGCCGTCGGCTTCGACACCGATCCGCTGGCCGTGACCGCGTCCCGCGAGAACGCCGCACGCAATGGCCTGGCCGATCGCCTCGAGGTCCGTACCGGGACGCTGTCCCGGGCCGCGGGCGAGCGCTGGCCGTTGATCCTGGCCAACCTCGTGGCCGCCGTCCTGGCCGCCCTGGCGGAGCCGCTCGCCGCGCATCTCGCCCCGGGCGGCACCCTGCTGGCGAGCGGGATCATCGAGCCTCGGGCGAACGAAGTGGTCACCGCCATGACGGCTGTCGGGCTGCGGGTCGCAGGGCGGCGTGACGACGGCGAGTGGGTCTCCCTCCGTCTCGAGCATGCAGCATGACGCTCCATCGGTTCTTCGTCCCCCTGGAGGCGACCGTGGACGACCGGGTCACGCTCCCGGCAACGGTCGAGCGGCAGGTGCGCGGAGTGCTGCGCATGGTGGATGGCGATCGGATCGTGGTCCTTCCGGGCGACGGGACGCAGGCGCTCTGTCGGCTGGAAGGGGATCGCTGCGTCGTCGAGGAGCGGTCGGTCGCGGCCACCGAGGCTCGGCATCGGCTGACGATCGTCCAGGCACTGCTCAAGGGCGACGCGATCGAGGAGGTCGTGCAGCACGCGACCGAGCTGGGCGTGGCGGCCTTCCGGCTGGTGGTGACGGAGCGCAGCGTGGCGCGCGACATGTCGGCGCACAAGCTGAAGCGGCTGCGCACCATCGCTCGAGAGGCGGCCGAGCAGTCGGAGCGGGGGATCGTGCCGTCGATCGCCCCGCCCACGGGCCTTGCCGCGGCTCTCGTCCCCCGATCGGTGCTCCTCTACGAACGCCACGACGGCGTCGGCCTGGCGCGGCTTGACGCGCCCGAGACGCTGATCATCGGTCCCGAGGGTGGCTTCAGCCGTGCCGAGCTGGCGTCGGCCACCTCGGCAGGCGTGCGGATCGCCGGGCTGGGTCCACGAATCCTTCGATCGCAGACCGTGGCGGTCGCCGCCGCCGCGGTGATCTTGTCGCGGACGGGGGACTTCGCCTAGGCTCCGCCCATGACCGACCGTGAGCCGGAATGCCTGTTCTGCAGGATCGTGGCGGGCGAGGTCCCGGCGGAGATCGTCCTCGGCGACGAGGACGTGATCGCGTTCCGCGACATCGCGCCGAGGGCGCCGACCCATCTTCTCGTCATCCCGCGCCGCCACACTCCGGACGCGCACGCACTGACCGACGGCGACGGCGAGCTGCTGGGGAAGCTGTTCAGCGCCATCCGCCGGGCTGCCGACGCGGCGGGACTCGACGACGGCTACCGGGTGGTGACGAACGTCGGGCCTGAGTCCGGCCAGACCGTCTTCCACCTCCATTTCCACCTGCTCGGCGGGCGGCGGATGGCGTGGCCACCGGGCTGACGGGCGCGCGCGGGAGACTCGATTGACCCTCATCGACTCCGCTGCTACCCTGCATCGGCTTGCGTGCCGGCGGGTCGATCCGCCATGCAATCGGCACGACAATTGAAGCGGGAAGGAGGCGAGACGTTTGGCAGAAGTCCGCGTGGGCGAGAACGAGACGTTCGAAAGTGCGCTGCGTCGATTCAACAAGAAGATTCAGCAGTCGGGAATCCTGGCTGAGGCACGACGCCGCGAGCACTACGAGAAGCCCAGCGTGAAGCGAAAGCGCAAGGAAGCCAAGAAGCGAAAGGTAACCTCGCGCGTCTAGCCAGACGCCAGCCTCATTCCATCCGATATCCGGCGCACCGGAGGGAAATCCGAGACCGATGACGCCGGAGACCGATGCCGCCGTGAGCCTCTCGGATCGAATCGAGTCCGCCATGCGTGACGCGATGCGCGCTCGCGACGAGCAGCGCACGCAGACGCTGCGGATGGTCATGGCGGCTGCACACAACGTCAGGATCGCGCGTGGCCGCGATTTGACCGACGACGACGTCGTCGATGTCCTCACCAGGCAGGTCAAGCAGCGGCGCGAGAGTATCGCCATGTTCCGCGATGCCGGCCGCGCGGAGCGGGCAGCCGCGGAGGAGGCCGAGGCGGCCATCCTCGCCGAGTTTCTGCCGCGACCGCTCACCGAGGACGAGGTCACCTCGGTGGTGCGCGACGCGATCGCCGAGACCGGCGCCTCGTCCCCGGCCGACCTCGGCAGGGTGATGGGACGCGTCTCACCGCGGACGAAGGGCCGCGCCGACGGGCGGCTGGTGAGCGAGGTCGTGCGCCGGCTGCTGGCCGGATAGGTCGATGTTCATTCCGCGCACCCTCAGCGAAACGGGCAACGGGCCGACCGCCGCGGCGTGGCGCGCCGTAGCGGTGGCCGGCATCGTGACCGCCTCGCTCTTCCTCATCCTCTCCGCCAACATCACCCTGGGACAGGAGAACCTCGAGGCGGGCCAGGTTGCCGAGCGCGACATCCGGGCCCCGCGCGGCGTGACCTTCGATTCCGAGAGCGAGACCGAGGCAGCACGCGAGGCGGCCGCGGCCGTCATCGGCGCGGTCCCCGAGACGCTGGAGCCGCCGGCGGATAACCAGGAGGACCAGCTCGCTGAGTTCGACATGCTCGCGCGCCGGGTGACCCGGATCCTGGAGCTGCGCGACCGCGAAACGCTCGCCGCCGAGGACCTGGCTGCCCGACTCGCCACCGACGTCCCGCAGGTTCCGATGGCCCATCGCGAGCTCGTAGCCGACATGTCGGTGCCGCGCTGGGAAGTGGTGGCGGCCGCCGCGCGAAGCGCCATCGAGTCCACGCTTGCCATCTCCGTCCGGGAGGACGAGCTCGTGCGTGTCCGAGCTTCGGTGCGCGACCTGATCACCAATGATCTCGAGGACGCCGAGCGGGACCTCGCCGGCGATCTTGCCGCATCGTTCATCGAGCCGAACGTCGTCATCAGCGACCAGTTGACGGAGGAAGCTAGGGCGCAGGCCCGGGCCGAGGTCCCGCAGGTCCCGGTCGAGGTGCTACCCGGCGAGACGATCGTCGCCGAAGGCAACGTCATCAGCGTCGGCGACATCGAGAAGCTCGAGGAGCTCGGGCTGACGCGCCCGCTCGTCACGGCCGGAACGGCGGTGGGCAACGCAGTGATCGCCGCGCTGGTGGCGGCGCTGCTGGTGGGCTACCTCCTGCGCTTCGAGCCTGAGATCTGGCATCGCAACCGATCGGTCCTGCTCTTCTTCCTGGCGCTCGTGGTCACGGCGGTCGCGATTCGCATCGCCGCCGATCGAACGCTGTGGGCGTTCGCGGTGCCGACCACGGCGACCGCGCTGCTCGTCGGCATTTTGCTGCGCAACTCAGCCGGCGTTGCCATGGCCGGTGGCCTGGCCGTCCTCACGGGTGTGATGAATGGCGATACGCTCGAGCCGGCCGTTTACGTCCTGGCGGGCGGCGTGGTCGCGCTGCTGACCATCACGCGTGCCGAGCGCCTCAATGCCTTCGTGCGAGTCTTCGCCGTGTTGGCCGTGACGAACATCGCCGTGGCCACCGCCTTCAGCCTCCTCGGGCAGCGTGACCTGGCGGCCGTGCTGCAGCTGGGCGCCATCGGCCTGGTGAACGCCGCCCTCTCCGTCATCCTGGCCGTCGGCAGCTTCGCGATGCTCGGCAACGTGTTCGGGATCATGACAGTCTTCCAGCTGCTCGAGCTGGCCAACCCGTCCAACCGTCTGCTGCGCCGGCTCCTGCTCGAGACGCCGGGGACCTATCACCACAGCGTGATGGTCGGCAACCTGGCCGAACGCGCGGCCGAGACGATCGGCGCCGATCCCCTCCTCGCGCGGGTCGCCGCCTATTACCACGACATCGGGAAGATGAAGAACCCGCTGGCGTTCATCGAGAACCAGGGCGGCGCGCACAACATTCATGACGATCTCAGCGCGGAGACGAGCGCGAGGATCATCGGCGGCCACATCCGGGACGGAATCGACCTTGGCTACGAGCATGGGCTGCCGGTGCAGGTGATCGGCTACATCCCGCAGCACCACGGGACGAGCGTCATGACCTTCTTCCTCCAGAAGGCGCTGCGCGAGGTCGGCAACCGTCATGACCTGGTTGATGAGGGCACGTATCGCTATCCGGGGCCCAAGCCGCAGAGCCGGGAAGCCGCGATCATCATGCTTGCCGATGGCGTGGAGGCATCCGTTCGCTCGCTGGACGAGAAGGACGAGCGGAGCATCCGCGGCATGGTCGACCGTATCGTCGACGCCCGGGTCGAGGACGGGCAGCTCGACGACGCGGAGCTGACCCTGAAGAACATCAGCCAGATCAAGGACGCCTTTGTCGGGCAGCTGCTCGGCATGTACCACTCGCGCATCAAGTACCCGGACAACGTGGTGCCGATGGACCAGCGACGCGAGCACATCAACCCTTGAGTGTTGGGTCCTCGGCGGATTAGGATGGTTCGACCATGGGCTGCTCGGTCACCTTCCACGACCGCATCGGGGCCGACCGCCTCGCGAACGCGGTCGAGCCGCTCGGTGCCGATGCCGCCCTGCTGCTCCTCGAGTCGGCGGTCTGCGAGACCGTCCGGGTGTCCGTGGGCGCCGAGGAGGCCGAGGTCGAGCTGACGCTCTCCGGCGACAGCGAGATGGAGCGCCTCAACTTCGACCACATGGGCGAGCGCGGCCCGACCGACGTCCTCTCCTTTCCACTTCACCAATGGGCGCTCAACGGCCGGGAGTCACACCTGACCGATGACGACGGGGTCTCGCCACCTGGACCGCTGCTGCTGGGCGACGTGGTGATCGACATCGATCAGGCGCTGCGGCAGGCGGCCGACGGCGACTGGGGCGTCGTCGAGGAGCTCGTCCTGCTGGCCATCCACGGTACGCTCCACCTGGTCGGGCACGACCACGCCGACATCGAGGACGAGGAGCGCATGCGCCGTGCCGAGCACGATGTGCTCGGCACCCTCCATCGGCGCCACCGGGAGATCGACTGGAAGCCCGGCTCGCTCTTCGATCGCGCGGGTCACGCGGTGACCTCGGGCAGCTGAGCAGGCGCCCCGCGCAGCGCGCCCCGTTCGCCGCTCAGCGCCGCCACGTCAGCCCGAGCGGCGACATCCGCTCCGGGCGGCTCCCGCGCTGACCGCGAATGGCCGGAACGCACCGCTCAGCGGCGCGAGCTCGACCCGAAGGCCCTCCAGCTGGATGGCACGCCATCCGATCGCACGGCCAATCGTTCTGTTGCGCGGGTTCCAGCTCGAAGCGCCGTCGCCGATCGGTCATGGCGGAGTTACCGCCGCTGGACGGTGGTGCTGCGACCGGCTCGACCAGGCGCTACGTCGTCGCGGGCACGGGCTCCCGAGTTGGCACCGTCGACGCTTGTGGCCGCCGCGAACCCTCGTCGGGGGCAAGAATCCAGGCGACGATCAGGATGCCGAAGCTGGCGAGCGCTGCGATGACCATCAGGAAGTTCTCCTTGTCGGTTCGGTCAGGATTGGTACGCCACCTCGCCGTGCTGGGCGAGATCGAGTCCGGTCTCCTCGACATCGCCGGCGACCCGGATCGGGGTGACGAGGTTGACGACGAAGAGAATCGCGCCGGTGGCGGTGGCCGAATACAGGCCGACGGCGACCACGCCGACGGCCTGCACGACAACCTGGCCGGGATTCCCGTTGAGCAGCCCGTCGAACCCGGCCGCGTTGACGGCGCTGGTGGCGAGCACGCCGGTGGCGAGCGCTCCGAACGCGCCGCCAACGCCGTGCACCGCGAACACATCGAGCGCGTCGTCGACGCGCGATCGCAGCCGCAGCTGCGCCGCGCCATAGCAGACCACACCCACGCCGAGCCCGATGAGCACCGATGCGGCGGGCGTCACGAACCCGGCCGCGGGCGTGATGGCCACCAGGCCGGCCACCGCACCGATGGCGGCACCCAGCACCGACGGCGTGCCCCGGTGCAGCCAGCTGATGGTGACCCAGGTGATAGCGGCCATGGCGGCGGCGGTGTTGGTGGTGACGAAGGCGGTGGCCGCCAGCCCGTTGGCGCCGAGCGCCGAGCCGGCATTGAAGCCGAACCAGCCGAACCACAGCAGGCCGGCGCCGAGGACCGTCATCGGGACGTCGTGCGGCTCGGTGGCAGGCTCGATCAGCCCGCTGCGGCGACCGATGAAGAGCGCCGCGACCAGGGCGGCGATGCCGCTCGACAGGTGGACCACGGTGCCGCCCGCGAAGTCGAGCACGCCCAGGGTGAAGAGCCAGCCGTCGGGCGACCAGACCCAGTGCGCGATCGGCGCGTACACCAGGGTCGACCAGGCCACGGCGAACAGGACGAAGGCCTTGAAGCGCTTGCGCTCGGCGAAGGCGCCGCTGATGAGGGCCGGCGTGATGATGGCGAACATCATCTGAAAGGCCATGAACAGCAGGTGGGGGATCGTGGTCGCGTACGTGTCGGAGGGCTCTCCGGTGACGCCCTCAAGCGCCAGCCAGTCGAGACCGCCGATCAGGCCGAGCCCGGTGTCGGGCCCGAACGCCAGGGTATAGCCCCACAGCACCCAGGTCACGCTGACCAGGCCCAGGATGAAGAAGCTGTGCATGATGGTGGACAGCACGTTCTTGCGTCGGACGAGGCCGCCGTAGAACAGCGCCAGGCCGGGGGTCATGAGCATGACGAGTGCCGTGCTCATCAGCAGCCAGGCGGTGTCTCCGGTGTCGATCTGCGGCATGGGTGGCTCCTGCATCGAGGCGGTCGGACTTGTGCAGGAAGCCTAGAGGCACGAACGAGGGCAGGGCCCCTCCACCTCAGTCGCCGAACCGCCAAGAAGTGTGCACTATGCACAAGCAGGCTCAGATCGGTCTGCCTGCCGCGAGCTCGGCTGGGGGCGGCGTGCCGTCCAGGATGGCTCGGGCGGCGACGGCGGCGGATGCGGGTCCGGTGCTGATGCCCCACGGCCCGTGGCCGGCGCAGACGTAGAGCCCTTCCACACCAGGCGCCCGGCCGATGAACGGTCGTCCATCGACCGATTGGGGCCGCGCGCACAGACGCCGCCCGACGATCTCCCCGTCGTCGATTGCAGGCAGGAATGCGGCGGCACGGCGCAGGAGGAGCGGACCGATCTGCGCAGGATCGGGACGCACCGCCAGGAACGTCGAGCCAAGCGTGCTGACACCGCCCGCGCTGGCGATGCTGAACAGCGACGGCGGCTCCCCGTGGACATCGACCGCTGCCCGAGCCGTGGCGGCCGCCGCGCGGTTAATCGTGTCGACCTCGTCCTCCTCCACGATGTGGCGCGGCGCCGCGCCGTCGAGATGCAGCTGGATGGTCACGCCCCACGTGGCGCGGATCGGCGCCCAGCCGCCGGTCGGATCGACCAGGGCGGGCGTCCAGGGGCCGGCTGCCACCAGCACGGCATCGGCCGACAGGAGCGTGCCGTCGTCGAGCAGCGCTCCGCTGGCCACGGAATCCTCGATGGCCGGCCGGGCCGCCGAGCCGAGCAGGATTCGAGCGCCGCGCTCCTCGGCCAGCCTCGCCCAGGCGGCAGTGGCCGAGGCGGGCGGAATCGGAAAGCCGGTGGACAGCCGGACCGCGGCCGGTCCGTGCCGCAGCGATGGTTCCAGGAGAACCACCTCATCGGCCGAGAGCAGCCGGGGCATGAGCTCCGGCACGGCGTCCTGCTGCCGTCGTGCCTGGGCTGCGGCGGCATCGGCGTCGTGGTTGAGCAGGAGGAGGCCGGCGGGCTCGGCGCCCATCTCGAACTCGCCGGTCCCGTTGGCGAGTGCGCGGTAGCGGGTGAGGCTCTCGTGAAAGAGCGGGGCCAGGATCGGGTCGAAAGGGTGCTGGATGGCGCCCAGGTTGCGTCCCGATGCGCCCGCCCCGATGGCCCTGGCCTCCACGAGCGTGACACGCGCTCCGCGATCGGCGAGGATGGCGGCTGCGGCGCAGCCGATGATGCCTCCGCCGATGACCACGATCTCGGTTCGCATGCCCCGAGCATAGCGAGGCGCTTTTGTCGAGTCCGGCGACCACCCGCGCGTCGCTCGGATGTCAACGTGTACCGGGGAGGCAGCATCGATGGCGACCCTCGACGAACAGGTCCAGACCCAGATCGCCAACATCGAGCGCAGCAGCGGCCGCTCGCTCTCCGATTGGATCGGCATCGTGCGCGCGTCGGGACTCGAGAAGCACGGGCAGGTGCTGGCGATGCTCAAGGCCGATTACGGCCTGGGGCACGGCAACGCGAACCTGATCGCGCTCAAGGCCCGCGAGGCGGATGCCGGTGGTCCCTCGACCGAGGAGGTCATCGTGTCCGCTCACTACGCCGGGAGGAATGCCTCGCTGCGGCCGGCCTACGAGGCGGTCGTGGAGGCCGTGCGCGGATTCGGCGAGGATGTCGAGCTGGCTCCCAAGAAGACGTATGTCAGCCTCAGGCGGCGGAGGCAGTTCGGGCAGGTGGGGCCGGCGGCCGGGCAGCTCGAGGTATGCCTGAACCTTCCGGGGACCGCGCCGACCGAGCGCCTCAGGGCGATCTCCGGCATGGCGACCCATCGAGTTCGGATCTCCGATGCGGCCGGCATAGACGACGAGCTGATCGGCTGGCTGCGCGAGGCCTACGAGCGCGCCTGACCGGCGGCGCCAACTACCATCGGTCGCGCAATGAAGGTGATCTGCGGCCTTGGGAATCCGGGCGAGCGCTATCGGCTCACGCGTCACAACGTCGGCTTCCGCGTGGTCGACCTGCTGGCCGACCGCTGGGGGCTCACCGGCCAGGGTCGCGTCCGGGACGGCGCCGGCCTGCTCGAGGTGCACCGGCCTGAGCCCATCGGCAAGGTCCTGCTCGTCAAGCCGATGAGGTACATGAACCTGTCGGGCGGCCCGCTGCGGGCCGCGCTGCGCCAGACCGATGTCGACGTCACGACGGAGCTGCTGGTGGTCGCCGACGACATCGATCTGCCACTCGGCCGCCTGCGTCTGCGGCGATCCGGGTCGGCCGGTGGCCACAACGGACTGCGCGACATCATCTCCAGCTTCGGGACGAACGAGTTCAACCGTCTGCGGATCGGTGTCGGGCGCGCTGGCGAGGCCGTTGATCACGTGCTCGCCACGTTCAGGCCCGACGAGCGCGAGCTGGCCGACGAGATGGTGGCCCTCGGGGCGGACGCCGCCGAACGCTGGCTGGAGGACGGCATCGACGAGGCGATGAACACCTTCAACGGCGTCGAGGTCGATTGAGTGACGAATCCGTTTGCGCCCCAGCGCAAGTAACTACGACGATCGCTGCGATTCGGGCGCCTTCACCCGAATCTGGACCATCATTTGCGGTCGAGCGCAAGAAGCGGAGCGGGATTGCTCGCTGGACACTGGTGCTTCGTAATTGCTTGCGCTGGAGCGCAAATTCACCGCGCTATCCCCGCAGCTCGCTACCATGGCGGCGTCCATGTCTCCATCGCGCGGCGGTGATCGCCGCGTTGCTGCGCTGGTTGACGCCCTTCGGCCCCATCTGCCGGAATCGGGCGTCCTTCGTGTGCCCGCCGCGGCGCGTGCAGCGCACCTGGCGGCGCGCCGCGCCGAGCTGACGGCATCACACCCGCTCGTGGTCGTCACGCGCACTGACGATGAGGCTCACCGGCTCGCCGACGACCTCGCGGCCTGGGTCGGCGGAGCGCGCCTTCGCATCCTTCCCGAGCGTGCGGCCCTGCCACTCGAGCGTGCGCTGCCGGAGCATGACGAATCCACCGAGCGGCTGAGCGTCCTTGCCGCGCTCGGTTCTGAGTACGGCCTTGTCGTGGTGGCGTCCCTGCTGGCCCTCGTCCAGCGCACGCTCAGCGCTGACCAGGTGCGCCGCGGGCGGACCCGGCTCCGCGTCGGGGAACGGATCCCACAGCGCGAGCTGCTCACGGCGCTGGTGGGCGGTGGCTACGACCCGGTGGTGGAGGTCACCGGAATCGCCGAGCTCGCGATTCGCGGTGGGCTCATCGACATCTGGCCGTCGGGAGCCGCCGAGCCCATCCGGATCGAGCTGTTCGGCGACGAGATCGAATCGATCCGCAGCTTCGATCCAATGACCCAGGCGTCCCGCAGGAAGCTCACGAGCATCGACCTGCTGCCCGCCTCGGAGTTCCTGCCGGCCGATGGCTGGGAGGCGATCGGTGGCCGGGTCCCGTCGCCGCGGTCGGATCAGCTCAACCAGGACATCGTGCGGCTCGAGCAGGGGGATCTTGGCGAGGCGGCCGAGACGTGGGCATCCCTTCTTACCGCCGGTCCCGCCGCAGACCACATCCCCGGCTCGTCGCACCTCGTCCTGACCGATCACGACGAGCTCTCGGCGCTCGCCGCCGACCTGGACCGCCAGGCTGGGGACCGCCACGCCGGGCTGGTCGCCGCTGGCGAGATCCCGGAGGCGTGGCCGGCGCCGTATGACGCGGTTGGCACGCTGGGGGCGCTGTCCGCGCGAGGGGCCGAGCGGATGGAGGAGGCGGGCGCGCGGGACGCGGGCTACGGGGCCGCGCCACCACTCCCCGGCAGCGCCGAGCGTGCCGGGCCATGGCTCATCGAGCTTGCGGCCGGCCGGCGGCGCGTGGTGGTGACCACCGACCAGGCCAGCCGGGTCGGCGAGCTGCTCGAAGAGGCCGGACACCCGACCGCATCGCTTGCCGAGCTGCGCGAGGTGCCGGCGGCCGGATCGATCGGCCTCGTCCATGGCTCCCTGTCGGCCGGTCTGAGTCATCTCCCCAGCGGCCTGCTGGTGCTCACCGACCGAGAGCTTTTCGGTGCCACGCGCATCCGCCGGCTCACGAGCGGCAAGCGCGTCGTCACCCGAGACCTGATCGGCAAGCTGCAACCTGGCGACCACGTCGTCCACGTCGACCACGGCATCGCGCGCTACGCCGGCATGACGCAGCGCACGTTCGGCGAGGACGTGAAGGAATACCTCCAGCTCGACTTCGCGGGTACCGACAAGATCTTCCTGCCCGCCGACCAGATCGGCCGCATCACCCGCTACAGCGGCGGTCCCGCGCCGGCGCTGAGCAAGCTCGGCGGCACCGAGTGGGAACGGACGAAGACGCGCGTCCGGCGCGCGGTCGGCGACCTTGCGCGGGAGCTGATCGAGATCTACGCGGCGCGCGAATCGGCCCCGGGCTTCGCGTTCAGCGCCGACACGACGTGGCAGCGTGAGCTGGAGGAGAGCTTCCCGTACACCGAGACGCCGGCCCAGGCGCGCAGCATCGAGGAGGTCAAGGCCGACATGCTGAAGCGGCGGCCGATGGATCGGCTCGTCGTCGGCGACGTCGGCTATGGCAAGACCGAGGTGGCGCTGCGCGCCGCGTTCAAGGCGATCTCGGATGGCAAGCAGGTCGCCGTTCTGGTCCCGACCACCGTCCTCGCCCAGCAGCACCTGCACACCTTCGAACGGCGCCTGGCCGCCTTTCCGATCCGGGTCGGGATGCTCTCGCGCTTCGTCTCGAAGAAGGACCAGGAGCGGATTGTCGAGGGGGTCGCCGACGGCAGCGTCGATCTCCTGATCGGGACGCATCGGATCCTGTCGAAGGACATCAGCTTCGCCGATCTCGGCCTGCTCGTGGTCGACGAAGAGCAGCGGTTCGGCGTGTCGCACAAGGAGCGCATCAAGGCCATGCGGCGCGAGGTCGACGTCCTGACCCTCTCGGCCACGCCGATCCCGCGCACCCTTCATCTGTCGCTGGTCGGGATCCGCGACCTGAGCGTCATCGAGACGCCGCCCGAGGCTCGGCTGCCGATCCAGACGCGCATCGCGGAGGACGACGATGGCCTCGTGCGCGACGCGATCAGCCGCGAGCTCGACCGCGGCGGCCAGGTCTTCTACGTCCACAACCGGGTCGAGACGATCGAGGCGGCCGCCGAGCGCGTCCGCCGCCTGGTTCCCGGGGCGCGCATCGCCATCGGGCACGGGCAGATGGCCGAGGGCATGCTCGAGCGCGTGATGCTCGACTTCAGCGACGGTCGCTTCGACGTCCTGGTGTGCACCACCATCATCGAGTCCGGCCTCGACATCCCGAACGCGAACACCATCGTCATCGTGCGCGCCGACACCTTCGGCCTGGCCCAGCTCTACCAGCTGCGCGGACGGGTGGGCCGATCCGACCGCCGCGCGCACGCCTACCTGCTGCACCGGCGCGGCATGCCGCTCTCGCCGATCGCCCGCAAACGGCTGCACGCCATCTTCAGCGCATCCGACCTCGGCGCCGGCTACCAGATCGCCCTCTCGGACCTGGAGATTCGGGGCGCCGGCAACATCCTGGGAGCGGAGCAGCATGGCTTCATGGCCGCCGTCGGCTTCGAGATGTACACGCGCCTGCTGGCCGAGGCGGTGGACGCGCTGCGCGGTCGCCGTCCGCCGCCCGAGCCGTCGCCGGTGCGCCTGGACCTGCCAGGCTCGGCATATCTGCCCGACGAGTACATCGACGACTCGGGCGGCAAGCTGGAGGCCTACCGCCGCTTCGCGAAGGTCCGCTCGGATGCGGATACCGACGCACTGCGCGCGGATCTCCGGGATCGATACGGGCCGATCCCGCAGCCGGTCGAGGGGCTCTTCACAGCCGTTCGCGTCCGCCTGGCGGCCGAGGTCGCCGGCGTCCCGGAGGTCAGGGCCGAAGGGGGCCAGGTCACCCTGAAGTGGGCTCGCCTGCCGGACCGCCGCGAGGTGAGCGTCGCGCTCCAGGTTGCCGGCCTGCGTCCGGACACGGCCTCGAACCAGGTTCGCATCCCGGTTGGTGTCGGGCGTGACCCGATCGAGGTGGCGCTGCTGGCCCTCGAGGCGTTGCGCGAGCGGGAGCTCGGCTGACGCCGCTCAGGCAGACCCGTCGCTGAGCAGCCAGGCCTCGATCGCCGCCTGCTTGCCCTTGACCCGGATCGGTCCGAGCGGTGCCAGCCGACGCGCCGGGCCGGACTCGAGCACGCTCCGGGTATTCGGGCCGATCACGATCTGCCCGGGCTGACCGGCGCTCATCAGGCGCGAAGCGAGGTTCGTGGTGTCGCCGATCGTGGCGAAGCTGCGGCGGCCGGCCGCCCCGACGTTGCCGGCCGCGACCGGCCCCGTGTTGATGTCGATCCGAAAGCGCGGCCACCCTCGCTCCTCGGCGATGGCATCGGTGACGCGCAGCATGGCGAGCCCACACCCGGCGGCGCGGGAGGCGTGGTCGGGCTGGTCAACGAAGGCGTTGAAGAGCACCAGGACCCCGTCCCCGGCGAAGTGCTCGATGCTTCCACCCGCGCCGTCGATGACCGGCACGACCGACTCCCAGTACGTGTTCAGCATCGAGATGACCTCTCCCGGCTCGCGGGTCTCGCTGAACGAGGTGAAGCCGGCCAGGTCGGCGAAGAGGGCCGTCACGGTGCGTGTCTCGCCGCCGAGTCGGGCGATCTCCGGGGTGGTCAGCAGGCGCTCGGCGAGGTGCTGGGGCAGATAGGGACGGAAGAGCTCGTCCACGCGCCGCATCTCCCGGGCCGCGGCCATCAGCACCGCGGTCTCCTCCACGGACGCGCCGTCGCGCCGCAGGTCGTCGATCAGGCGATCGGTCGGCTCACCCCGCGCCTCCAGCTCGGCGATGTCCGCGAGCGCCTGCCCATGCCACCGATCGATGTGCGCCAGGGTCGCGTCGCGGTAGATCGGCCGAAAAGCCGCCACGAGCGATCCGGTTCGCCGGTACTCGGCTCGGGCGGCGAGCGCGATGAGGCCGAACGCGATCGTCATGAGGACGTGCCACTCCCACCAGCTGACGTGCCAGCTGCGGCTCACTGCGACGGCTGCCATGGCCTCCGCCAGCAGGACCAGGGCGGCGACCAGCGCCAACGCCACGGGGCTCGCACGACGACGGGCGATCCCGAGGTAGCGCCATGCGGCATAGGCGTACAGGACGATCGCCGCCACGGCCAGGACGGCGACCGGCCCTGAGGCCACCTCGGCCGGGACCACCGTGCGCAGCGGGTCCAATCGCAGCAGCGAGACACCGCCCCAGGCCAGCATGAGCCCGATCACGCCCCATCGCAGCAGCCCCTGGTGGCGCAGCACGATCCTTGCGCGCGGCCCGGCCAGCGGGCTCACCGATGCGGCCGCCAGGAACGCCGCCATGATCAACCCGACCGGCGTCGCGATGACGAAGCCCGCGTTCGGCTCGGGCAGCAGCACGCCCGGGGTGGCGAGCGCATGGAGTCCCAGGAAGCCGGCGCTGACGAGGAACGCGAGCGAGACCAGAAAGAGGCGCGCGTCCGAGTGGCGGCTCGCCGCCTCGTTGGTCAGGTAGGCAAGCGCGACGCTCACGGCCGCCGTCCCGAGGACGAGCCAGAAGTGGATCGGGTGGTGCTCCCACACCGGGTCGAGCTCCGGCCTGAGCACCAGGGCGCCGAGCCCGACCAGCGGGAGCAGGAGCGCGATGCCGACAAGGAGCCATCGCCGCGTGATCACGTTCGACCGCATTGTCGCACCGAGCGTCGCGGCTATACTTGTCAGCCTTACTCGACCCGGGGCGGGCGCACCCGTCCGGCGCCGAACTTCGACCGATGCCGTCCCTGCCTCCAGGGCGGGGCGCGGCCCGAAAGGAGGCGACCGTGACGTCCCAGTCACCAGATCTTGCCAGGGCTCGTGACACGCTTCGCGTCGGCGAGCGCACCGTCGACTACTACCGGCTCGACGCGGCCGGTGCACCACACCTCGAGCGGCTGCCCTATACGGTGAAGGTGCTGCTCGAGAACATGCTGCGCGGCGCGGACATGCACCCCGACCTCGTCTCGCCCAATGACGTCCGCGCGCTGGCGACCTGGGACCCGACCCAGCCGGCCGAGGCCGAGCTGCCGTTCATGCCCGCCCGGGTCATCCTCCAGGACTTCACCGGCGTCCCGTGCGTCGTGGACCTGGCGGCCATGCGCGACGCGCTGGCCGAGATGGGCGGGGACCCGGCTCGGATCAACCCGCTCGTTCCTGCCGACCTCGTGATCGATCACAGCGTGCAGGTCGACCAGTTCGGCTCGGACGCGGCATTCCTGATCAACGTCGACCGCGAGTACGAGCGCAACGGCGAGCGCTATGCGCTCCTGCGCTGGGCGCAGCAGGCCTTCACCGACTTCCGGGTCGTGCCTCCGGGAACCGGGATCGTGCACCAGGTGAACCTCGAGTTCCTCGCGGACGTGGTCGCGGAGCGTGACGGCCTTCTGCTGCCCGACACCCTGGTCGGCACCGATTCCCACACCACCATGATCAACGGGCTGGGCGTCGTCGGCTGGGGCGTCGGCGGCATCGAGGCAGAGGCCGCTCTGCTCGGCCAGCCGTGCTATCAACCGATGCCGATCGTGGTGGGCTTCCGCCTCGACGGCGAGCTGCCGGCCGGCGCCACGGCCACCGACCTCGTCCTGTACGTCACCGAGCAGCTTCGGGCGCACGGTGTCGTCGGCAAGTTCGTCGAGTTCTACGGCCCCGGCCTCACCCGCCTGGGCCTCGCCGACCGGGCCACCATCTCCAACATGTCGCCCGAGTTCGG
>Ga0136613_10000055_pt1 | contig 38621 bp, 37 predicted proteins | sample AntDrymUQ2722106_2_FD_106649 | JGI IMG/M metagenome (GOLD analysis project Ga0136613, IMG submission 106649) | Polar desert sand microbial communities from Dry Valleys, Antarctica - metaG UQ272 (21.06) | ecosystem: Environmental > Terrestrial > Soil > Desert | place: Antarctica: Dry Valley... | reverse complement strand
TCAGCGGCATGGCTGATCACTGGCTCGAACTCGACCCGGACTCCGAGCAGCCGCACCGGCCGGATGATCTCGAACCGGTCGAGCAGAGCCAACGCTGCGCGTTCGACGTCACCGACCGCCGAGGTCGGCGCCGGCAGGGTCACGATCCGGGTCCGCGTGAAGAACGACGAGAACCGGACCTTGACCGCCACCCTGGCCACCCGCCGGCCATCGGCCACGACGTCGCGCGTCAGCTCCCTGGCCAGTACGGCGAGCTGCTCGTCGACCTCCGACCGCTCGGTCAGGTCCTGCGGGAACGTGGTCTCCCGGCTCCGGGAACGCGCCACCCAGGGAGCTCCGGTCACCTGGGTGTCTGCACCGCCGAGCGCGAGTTGCCGGTACCACGGGCCCATCGTCGGACCGAACCGCTCGGCCAACTCACCGGCATCGGCCCGCGCCAGCTGGCCGACGGTGAGCAGCCCGGCGGCCGCCAGCTTCCTGGCCGTCTTGGCCCCGATGCCCCACAGCGCCTCGGTCGGCCGGTCGGCCATGACGGCCATCCAGTTGTCCTCGGTGAGCCGGTATATCCCGGCCGGCTTGGCGAAGCCGGTGGCAAGCTTCGCGCGTTGCTTGCTGTCCCCGATGCCGACCGAGCAGGACAGTCCGGTCGCGGCGGTCACCGCACGCCGGACAGCCGCGGCCAACCCCTCCGGATCCTCAGTCCGGGCACCTAGGAACGCCTCGTCCCAGCCGTAAACCTCGACGACTACCGGGAACCGACGGAGGGTGTCCATCACCCGTGCCGAGGCCGCCTCGTACGCCGAAGGGTCCGACGGCAGGAACACGGCGTCGGGGCAACGCCGTACCGCCGCCCGCAACGGCATGCCCGACCGCACACCGAACTCACGGGCCTCATACGAGGCGGTGGCCACCACCTGGCGCCGCTGGGTCGGGTCGCCGGAGCCGCCGACCACGACCGGCCGGCCGCGCAGCTCCGGCCGGCGTCCCACCTCCACCGCGGCGATGAACTGGTCGAGGTCGACGTGCAGGATCCAGTCCGACATCGACACCTGGATACTCTGCCGCATGAGATTCCGCACCACGGTGGAGCTGGGCGGCAAGACGGCGACAGGGATGCGCGTGCCGCCGGCGATCATCGCCGGTCTCGGCGCCGGCAAGAAGCCCGCCGTGCGCGTGATGATGCGCGGACACACCTACCGGACCACCGTGGCCCCTCGCGGTGGTGAGTACCTGATCCCGGTCAGTGCGGAGAACCGCAGCGGTGCCGGTGTCGCCGCCGGCGACGAGGTGGATGTCGACATCGAGCTGGACACCGAACCGCGCGAGGTGGCCGTGCCGGCTGACTTCGCCGCAGCGCTCGCCGGCGATGCGGACGCCAGCCGGTTCTTCGCCGGCCTGTCCTACAGCCAGCGCCAGTGGTTCGTATTGGGTATCGACAGCGAAGACCGCCGAGACCAGGCAGCGCCGCATCGGCAAGGCGCTCGACAGGCTGCGATAGGGCCGCGCCTAACGCTGAACCCGGGGGCGCCGTAACCGAGACGACCTACGCCCATGCGCTAGATGTCAGCGCGCTCGCCCGGATCGCGTACGTCTCCGAGGCGCACTGCATCCGGACCTCCCGGCGACGTTTGGCGAGACGCCACACGGTATCTGCAGCGCCGCCGCGTCGAACGCGCGATGTTCCTCTTGCGTGACACCGATCGGCGCGTCACCGACGCCTGCCTCGATGTCGGCTTCAGGAGTCTGGGGACGATCAGCCGGACGGTCCTAGACATCGTCGGCGGGTCGCCGACGTCGTACCTCAGGCGTGGTCCGATCGCCCCGTACCGACCTGCTTCGCGATGGGGTGGACAAGACCGCTGCGAAGCGCGATCCGGGCCAACACGACGGGCTCGACGGGCATTTGCCTCCTCGCCAGGACAACGTCGTGCTCATCAGCAAACTCCAGCTGACCGCCGTACCGAGCGGGATCGCCGATGTGACCGTACGCAGGGACACCGCCTACCTGGCGGCATACCCCACTCCGTGCGGCGAGGGTGGCGTGCATGTCGTGGACATCTCCGACGTCGAGAATCCGGAGGAGATCGGGTTCATCCCCACGGGCGAAGGAAGCTTCGTCGGCGAGGGCGTTCAGGTCACCTCAGTGAGAACCCTCCGTTTCCGGGGCGACGTGCTGATCTTCAACAACGAGATCTGTGCTGAGTCGGAGACGGCGGTCGGCGGAGCGACACTCGTCGACGTCACCGACCCGGCTAATCCTCGGATCCTGGCAGCCGGCTTCGGTGACTTCGACACAGACGGCGTTCCCGACGGGGACGACGTCGCCGACCAGGTGCACAGTGCTTTTGGCCTGGCAGGACGGACTCAAGGCGTACGCCGTGCTGGTCGACGACGAGGAAGGCGAGGACGTCGACATCTTCGACATCACAAATCCCCGCCGGCCGGTCAAGATCGCCGAGTACGACCTAGACGCACTGTTCCCGCAGATCCTGCAGCCCGACCAGCCAACCCTGACCGAGGTCTTCTTCCACGACGTGACCGTGAAGCGGATCGAGGGGCGCAGGTCATGGTCGCCTTGTACTGGGACGCCGGCTACGTCGCCCTCGACGTGTCCGACCCGACCAGGCCGCGGTACATCGGCGACACCGATTTCACCAACCCCGACCCGGAGCTGCTGGAATCCACTGGTCAGGCCCAGGTGCCGGAGGGCAACGGCCATCAGGCGGAATTCACCAGGGACAACGAGTACCTCATCGGCGCCGACGAAGACTTCTCGCCGCTTGGTTTGGAGGGCCGTAACCTCACCGATGACACCACGCTGAGTGCCAGTCAGGGCAGCGACACCCTCCAGCTCGAGCCCGGGGAGGCCATCCAGGGCCAAACCGTCTTCGTCGGTCGCGCCTGTGACACCGATCCAGCAGTGCCGCCCGGCGACGGGTCCCAGGTCGCGGTTGTCGAACGCGGGGAGTGCGACTTCACCGACAAGCTTCCCAACGTGGAGCGGGCCGGCGGCTACATCGCGGTGCTGATCTTCAACCGGGAAGGCTCCGACGCGTGCACAGCCACGCTCGGCATGAGCGTCGAAGGCGACATCCCGACCTTTGGCGTCATCCCGCGGGATCAGGGCTACGCCCTGTTCGACGAGCCGTACGACGATGAGGCCTGCCTGGCCGGCGACGGTACTGAGACCGCCCCGATTCCGATCGGTACGGTCGGGGACGAAGTGGTGTTCACGTCGTACTTCGACGGCTGGGGTTACGTGCACCTGTTCGATGCCAGCACGGGCACCGAATTGGACACCTACGCCATCCGCGAGGCGCACAAACCACGCTTCGCCTCCGGATTCGGAGCGCTGAGCGTGCACGAGGTGGCTACCTCGTCGATCAACCCGAGCCGGGCCTATCTGTCCTACTACGCCGGTGGGTTCCGAGTCCTGGACATCCGGAACAACGAACTCGCGGAGGTGGGCAGTTTCATCGACCGCGGCGGGAACAACTTCTGGGGCGTGCAGGTGTTCAGCTCCGATAACACCGAGTACGTCGCCGCCAGTGACATCGACTTCGGTCTGTACATCTTGAAATACACCGGCGGACCCTGAGCAACCCGCGCTCTCGTTGGTAATCCGCGCGACTCAGCAGGACGGTGGCGGGATGTACGGTGCCGGGCGGCTCAGTAGGTGGGAAGCGCAGGGTCGATCTGGCTCTGCCAGGCGAGTACGCCGCCCTGCACGTGGACTGCGTCGGAGAAGCCGGCGGCCTTCACCGCGGCCAGCGCCTCCGCCGAGCGCGCGCCGGACTTGCAGTGCAGCACGATCGGCTTGTCGTGCGGCAGCTCGGCCAACGCCTCGCCACGCAGGATGAGGTCCTTGGGGATGAGCACCGAGCCGGGGATCTTGATGATCTCGTACTCATTGGGCTCGCGGACGTCGACGAGGTAGAAGTCCTTGCCCGCGTCGATCATGTCCTTCAGCTCGCCGACGGTGATCGTCGAGCCACGCGCGGCGTCGGCGGCCTCGTCGGAGACCGTGCCGCAGAAGAGGTCGTAGTCGATCAACTCGGTGATCGGCTCGGCGTTCGGGTCCTTGCGGACGTTGATGGTCCGCCAGGTCATCTCCAGGGCGTCGTAGATCATCAGCCGGCCCAGCAGCGTCTCACCGATCCCGGTGATCAGCTTGATCGCCTCGGTGGCCTGGGTCGCGCCGATCGTCGCGCAGAGAACCCCGAGCACGCCGCCCTCGGCGCACGAGGGCACCATGCCGGGCGGCGGCGGGACCGGGTACAGGTCGCGGTAGTTCGGGCCGTGGGCGTCCCAGAACACCGACACCTGGCCGTCGAAACGGAAGATCGAGCCCCAGACGTACGGCTTGTCCAGCAGCACGCAGGCGTCGTTGACGAGGTAGCGCGTCGCGAAGTTGTCGGTGCCGTCCACGATCAGGTCGTAGTCGGCGAAGATCTCCATGACGTTGGAGGAGTCCAGCCGCTCGGTGTGCAGCCGTACGTCGACGTACGGGTTGATCTCCCTGATCGAGTCCCGGGCGCTCTCGGCCTTGGACCGCCCCACGTCGGACTGGCCGTGGATGATCTGACGCTGCAGATTCGACTCGTCGACGACGTCGAAGTCCACCACTCCGAGAGTTCCCACCCCGGCCGCGGCGAGGTACATCAGCACCGGCGAGCCGAGGCCGCCAGCGCCCACCGCGAGCACCTTGGCGTTCTTGAGCCGCTTCTGCCCGGCCATCCCGACGTCCGGGATGATGAGGTGGCGGCTGTACCGGCGTACCTCGTCGACGCTGAGATCGGCGGCAGGTTCGACCAGGGGCGGCAGCGACACGTGCGTCTCCTTCAGGGAAGCTTCCGGCGTACGCCGTCCATTAACCGCAGACCGGCCGCCGATGTTCCAGCTACGGGTAGGGCCAGGCGTTCTTGACGCAGCCCTCGAGGCCAAACGTCTGCTGTTGCATGACGGGTGCCAGCTCGCCCGGGCCGGGGCAGGACTCGTGGCCGTTGCCGAGCGCGTGTCCCACCTCGTGGTTGACGACGTAATGGCGGTACGTCGGGATGTCGCCCTCGTAGTCCGGGACGGCGGTCTCCCAGCGGGCCAGGTTGATCACCGCCCGGTCGCCGGAGCGGCAGGACGTGTAGCCGCGGGTGTCAAGGCCCGGGCAGAAGCTGTTGACGTTGTCCGGAGAGACGAGCGCGACCCGGAAGTCGAACGAGCCGGAAGCCACCCGCTGGAAGGATTGGCGACCCCCGGCCCCCCAGCTGCGCGGGTCGCCGAGCGTCTCCTCGACGGCCCGCGCGAAGGCAGCGGCGTCGACAGCTATGCCGTCCTCCACCTCGACCCGGAACCGCAACAGCGGACCAGCCCCCAGTACGCCGGACTCCCCCGGTACGACGCTGAGCGTCCCCTCGCCACGTTGCACGAACGTCGGCAACGCCGCGTCGGCGGTGAACGTCGCCGACGGATTCACCGGCTCGCCCCCCGCAGTAGGTGACGGGACGGGCGCTGGGGTGGTCGTCACGACCGCGCTGGTTGGCGCGCGGGGCGGAATCGGCTGCTGGTCCACAGCAGCAGGTCCCTCGGCAGCGGAGTCCACGCTGGCCGCATCAAGCAGGGTGACAAACGTCGCGACGACGAGAACGGGGATCGCATAGGCACGCCAGCCGTACATCTGCACGAAGCGACGAAGCCGGCCGGGTGGAACCGCCGGCCGGGTGCCGGCCCGCGACGGCGCCCGCCATTCGACCTCGCCCACGAGGGACAACCCTGCCACAGCGCCTGCCGGCCGCCGGTCAGGACTGGCCTCGGCACGTGCTCGGCGTGGCTGCGGCGTCCTCGAGCAGGCCCATGACGGCCCTAGCCGTGGTGTCCGGGTCCTCCAGTTGCGCGGTATGGCCGATGTCGGCCAGCACGAGCAGCCGCGCGTCGGGGATGGCCGCCGCGGTCCGCGGCGCGAGGGACACGTCGACGAGCCGGTCCCGGTCCCCCCAGACCACCAGGGTGGGCGCCTGCACCGAGCGCGCCATCCGCCACGGCGAGGCTGCGCCGAGGCTGACGTACGTGCGCACGAGCCCGCGCAGGCTGCTCGTGAGGGCCTCCATCGCCCATGGCAGGTCCCCGCGACGGCGAACCTCCTCGGTCGCCTCGGCCAGCCGCTGCTCCGGAATCTTCGTCGGGTCGGCGAAGCACAGCTCGACGACCGCGCGAGCACGGTCCTCCGGCGGGACCCGAGACAGCTTGCGTTCGGCCACCCGGGCCAAGCCGGGCAACAGCAGCAACGGCATGAGCGGGTCCGAGTGCCCGGGGGGTCGAAACGCCGGCATCGCCGGGCTGATCAGCGTCAGGGTGCGCACCAGATCCGGCCGGCTCGCCGCAACGAGCAGCGAGACCAGCCCGCCCAGGGAGTTCCCCAGCAGGTGCACCGGACCGCAACGGCGGTCCTCGATCAGGCTGGTCACGATGTGCACCCGAGCGCGGATCGAGTAGTCGCCGTCCGGCGGTGCCGACGAGTGCCCGAAGCCGGGCAGGTCCACGGCCTCGCCGTCCAGCCGCTCGGACAGCAGATAGGCCAGGTCGGTCCAGTTCGTCGAGGCCCCACCGAGCCCGTGGACATAAAGGGCGGGTTCGGCGTTCTCCCGACGAGGCGGGGTAGGCCGGACGAACACGGCCCCATCGTGCAGTTCGCGCAGGCTGCCTGGCCACGGCGGCAACACACCGGGCAACGGCAGCAGCGGGGCATCGGACAGCTCGGCAGCGCGCATCCAGCGACGGTACGACGTCGGGACGGTCACATGCACGACCGGAGACCGGCGGGTGAGGTGCATGAGCCGCCTCCGGCCGGGAGATGAGCGTTGTCTCATCGCGCTCTCACGCTGCCTACACGTTCGTCATCAATCCTGCGGGTACCGGCCCAACAGGGGCCGCCTACGCCAAGGAGAGCCCCATGAAGCGAAGCATCACCCTGATCCTGGCCACCGGGATCGCGGCGGCCGCCGCACTGGCCGCCCCCACCGCCGCGCACGCCGAGGAAACCACCTGCCGGGGCAGCATCGGCGCCGTCACCGTGGACAACCTCCGCGTGCCGCAGGGTGCGTCGTGCACGCTGACCGGCACCCGGGTGCAGGGCACCGTCAAGGTCGAGGCAAACGCCTCGCTGACGGCCCGCAACATCCGGGTCATCGGCAACGTGCAGGCCGAGAACGCCCGGTCGGTGCGGCTGAGCACATCCTCGGTCGGTCAGGCCGTGCAGCTGGTCCAGGGTGGCAGCGCCTCGATCACCGGCAGCACGATCGGCGGGACGCTGCTCTTCGACGACAACAACGGCAAGCTCACCGCCGGCAACAACACGATCGACGCGGACCTGCAGGCCTTCCAGAACACCGGCGGCGTGGCGATCAACCGCAACCGGATCGACGGCAACCTGCAGTGCAAGGAGAACCGGCCCGCCCCGACCGGCGGCGGCAACATGGTGCAGGGCAACAAGGAAGACCAGTGCGCCGCCCTGTGATCTGACCCCCAGCACCACCACCGCATTGCCCCGCCCGCCTGCATCCGGTCTTCCGGACGCAGGCGGGCTCAGTGCTACCCGCCCGCTGGCGCATGGCTACCGCCGCACGGCCAGGCGGTAGCCCATGTTGCGTACCGTCTCGATCACCGACGGGCCGAGCTTGCGGCGGAGGTAGCGGACGTAGACGTCGACGACGTTCGAGCCGGGATCGAAGTCATAACCCCACACGGCGCTCAGCAACTGCTGCCGGCTGAGCACCTGGTCGGGGTGTCGCAGGAACGTCTCGGCCAGCGCGAACTCGCGGGCGGTCAGCTCGACGGTCTGACCGCCGCTGCTGACTCGCCGGGTACGCAGGTCCAGGACGATGTCCCCGACACGGAGCATCGTCGGCTCCTCCAGCCGGTCGACGCGCAACCGCGCGCGGATCCTGGCCAGCAGTTCCTCGAACCGGAACGGCTTGGTCATGTAGTCGTCCGCGCCGGTCTCGAACCCGGCAATCGTGGCGTCGATCTCGTCGCGCGCGGTCAGGATGACCACCGGCATCCGCTCCCCGCGTTGGCGGAGCTCGGCCAATACCGCCATCCCGCCCTTCCCCGGCAGGCCGAGGTCGAGCACCATCAGGCTGAAGTCTTCGTCGCGCGCCAGGGCGGCAGCGGACACGCCGTTGTCGACGACAACTGTGGAGAAGCCGTTGGCGGCCAAGCCTTTGGCGACGAAAGCAGCGATCCGAGGCTCGTCCTCGGCGATCAGGATGGCAGACACGGAGACTCCCACTGGTCGGGTAGAACGAGGGTGAAAAGCGAGCCTGCGCCCACTTCGCTGGACAATTCGATCCGTCCGCCATGGGCCTCGACGATCGCGAGCACGATCGCCAGTCCGAGGCCGGCACCGTCGGCGCTGCGGCGACGATCACGGCCGCGGGCGAAGCGCTCGAAGATCCGCTCCCGGTCGTCGGGGCTGATCCCGGTTCCGGTGTCCTGCACCCAGATGCGGACTGTGCCGGCCGCACGGTCCGAGCCGAGCGTGATCTTTCCGCCGGGCTCGGTGTGTCCGGCGGCGTTGCGGGCCAGGTTCAGCACCGCCTGGGTCAGCCGTTGCCCGTCCGCGCAGATCGTGCCGAAGGCGTCGGCGTGCAGCACCCATTCCCGGTCGCCGAGTGCGGATGCCTTGGTGAACAGGTCGCCCAGGAACGACCGTAGTTCCAGCGGTTCCCGGCGCAGGAAGTCCGGAGTCTCCGTGCGGGCCAACAACAGCAGCTCGTCGACCATCCGCGCCATCCGGTGCAACTCGTCGTTGACTATGGCCATGGCGTCGGCGCGGTCGTCCGGGTCGTCGCCAAGCATTTCCAGGTGACCGCCGATGATCGTGATCGGCGTCCGCAGCTCGTGCCCGGCATCACTGATGAACGTGCGCTGCGTGTCGAAGGCGAGTTCGAGCCGGTCGACCATGGCGTTGAAGGTGCGGGCGAGTTCGGCTATCTCGTCGTTGCCGCGGACCGGGATCCGTTTGCCGAACTCCCCCTGGGTGATCGACCGGGCCGTGTCGGTAACCTCCTGCACCGGCCGCAGGATGCGCCCGGCCACCAACCAGGCGGCCGCGGTGGCCAGCAGCAAGATGATGAAGAGAACGGCCGCGGTGACACCGACGGCCGACTCGATCTCCTGTTGCTCCCCTCTGACGAAGTTGGCTACGACGAACGTTGCCGTCCTGGCACCGTCGGCGGTCAGCGGTACGGCGAGGTACGGGACCGGCCCGGATGGGGTGACCAGCTCACCCGCCTCGGTCGTCGTCAGCCCGGTCCAGCGATCCACCAGTTCCTGGTCCTCCAGCAGCGGCTCCGGGGACGGCGTCGTGCGCGGCGCCTCCCCGTCGACGAGGGCGATGAACACCTCGCCCTCGTTCGGGAGGTTGCGGCCGAGAAAGGTGGTCAGGATCGCCTCCACATCGTCGCCGAACGGCTCCCCGGTGGCTGGGTCGACCCCCTCACGGGCCAGCGAGCTGAGCTCCCGCGCCTCCTGCTCCAGCGACTCGGTGATTTCCCCCTCGAGGCGTTGCAGCAGCGCCTCTCGCTGCAGAATCAGCCCCACGGCGATTGCGCCGGCCAGCAGCACGACGTACCAGCCGAGAATGCGGATGCGCACGCCTGACGGAGCCCTAGGGTGGGAGCGTCCAGGCAACCGCGCGTCAGTCATCGCCGCCGCCGTCATCCCCGCCGCCGTCATCCCCGCCGCCGCCGCCGTCATCCCCCGCCGCCGCCGTCATCCCCGCCGCCGCCGTCGTCATCCCCGCCGCCGTCACACGCGCCGCCGCCGTCATCATCCCCGCCGCCGTCATCATCGCCGGGTGGGGGAGGAGGTGGAGGCGGTGCCGGCGGTGGTGGGGGAACCGCAACCGTCGGCGCCGGGACGACCACCGGCGGCAGGGTCGCTGGGTCAGTGGGTCGCGGGGTGAGGGTTTCGCTGACTCCGGTGGACGTGTGGGGCACCAGCTCGATCGGTGGGACAAAAGGAAGGCCGCTGCCGGCCGTCGCCCGAAGCGCCACCGCGACCAGGAACACCAGGGCGCAGACGGCGAAGAGGCCGATCGCCTTACCGCTGCGCATCACAAGCGTCGACACCCCTCCCTGACCCCAAGCTCATTGCTGCGAGCATCGCTGGCCGGCGTGAGCCGACTATGAGATCAGGATGAGAAGTTTCTCATCTAGCCAGCGGACTGGCTGTGCGCAGCGGGGCGCTTGGACTTGGGCAGGCGGGACACGACGTCGGCGTACGATGCGTCGATCAGTTCGCGGACTTCGGGACCGGGCACCGTGCCGTCCAGCGTGACGCTGTTCCAACCGTAGCGACCGATGTAGGCCATCACCGACACCGCGTCCGGGTAGCGCTCCCGCCATTCCGCGGCCGCCGCCTGAGTGGGACCGCACTTGACGCCCATCGCATCGTCGCCGCCCAGAAAGGCGAAGATCTTGCCGCCGACCTTGACGACGAGGTCCTCCGGCCAGGGTTCGTCGGGAGTGGCACCTGGCTTGGCCAGGCAGTAGGTCACCACGTCGTCGTACCTCATGCGGAGATCGTGCTCCGGATCTCGACCGGCCGGTAGGCTCCGGCGATGACGCGGCGGAACGGTACGACAAGTACGAGGGCCGTGCCGCTGCCCCGTGGGCACCGGCTGCCGCGATCGGTCCGCCGCAAGCAGCTGCTCCGGGCGGCCCAGGAGATCTTCGTCGCCCAGGTTTACCACGGCGCTGCCATGGATGACATCGCCGACCGCGCCGGGGTCAGCAAACCCGTCCTGTACCAGCATTTCCCAGCAAGCTCGAGCTGTATCTGGCCCTGCTGGAAGGGCAGATCGACGCGCTGATCCAGCGCATCCGGTCCGCGCTGGCCGCAACCACGGACAACCGGCTTCGAGTCGAGGGGCCGTCGGAGCGTATTCGACTTCGTCGACAGCAAGAGCGAGGCATTCCGCTTGCTGTTCGAGTCCGACCTGCGCAACGACCCCGCCGTGCGGGAGCGGGTCAGCGCGTTCCTGCAGGCGTGCGTCAGCGCCATTGCGCACCTAGACAAGGCCGAGGCGGTGCAGCTGATGTCGGCGTTGGCGTGGCGTGGCATCTCCGGCTTCCCTCTGCAGGCCGGCGGTTCGCCCATCACATAGCGAACCGGCGGTTCGCGGAAGGCGTAGCCGGGCGGCGGTGCGGCGTACGAGCCTGGGATAGCCTCGAAGTCGCCGGGAATGGCAGCGAACTGGAGGACAGCGTTGGAGGTCAAGATCGGTGTGCAGCACTCACCACGGGAACTCACCGTCGACTGCTCCCAAAGTCCGGCCGAGGTGGAGCAGGCGGTGGCCGACGCGATCGCGTCGGACTCCGGCGTCTTGATGCTCACCGACGAGAAGGGACGCAAGGTCATCGTCCCGGCCGCCAGGATCGCCTATGTCGAGATCGCGGAGGCCGACGTACGCCGGGTCGGCTTCGTCGTCGGCTGAGTGCCCAAGCCAGGTCCCTAGGTGCTGAGACCCAACGTCTGCATCCGCAGCGCATGGGCCGTCGTGATCCGCTTCAGCAGGGCAGCGGCTCCGGACAGATCGCCGGTTCCCGCCACGATCAGCTCCGCAAGCCCGTCACGCTCGGCGATCACCCGCTGGGACTGGGTCAACGCCTCCCCCACCAGCCGGCGCGCCCACAGGGCCAGCCGCCCGGCCACCGCCGGGTCTGTCGCGGTGGCGGCCCGGACCTCGCGGACGGCGAAGTCGGCGTGGCCGGTGTCGGCGAGCACCTCGAGGACGAGGCTCTTCGTGTCAGGATCGAGGAATTGCGCCACTTCGCGGTAGAAGTCCGCCGCCAACCCGTCGCCGACGTACGCCTTGACCAGCCCCTCGAGCCACGTGCTCGGGCGGGTTGAGTCATGGAAGGCGTCGATCGCCGTCACGAACGGCGCCATCGCCTGCTCGGGATCGCCGCCGCGTTCGGCGATCTGCCGGTGCAAGAGGCCGTAGTGCCCGATCTCGGCGGCGGCCATCTGTGCCAGCGCGGCCCGGCCGGACAGGGTCGGCGCCAGCCGAGCGTCCTCGGCGAGCCGGTCGAAGGCCGTCAACTCGCCGTATGCCAGTACGCCGAGCAGGTCGATCACCGCTAGGTCGGTCTGGCTGGTCAGGGTGGGACTCCTCACAATGCCGTTGGGATCAAGACCGCCATTGGGTCGCGCCGACCCTACTCGGACGCTCGTACGGGTACGCTGGTGCACAGACCGGCAGATTGGCTGCCCGGTCACTGTGTGCGTGGACGTCCGGTGTGTTTGCCCGCTGTCCGCGCGAGCGGACGATGAGCACCACCGACGAAGGGCTGTCCCCTGAGCACGCACGACACCACCACCGACGCTGTGGCCCTGGAGCACGCCGAGACCGGCGCGCCCGACATCGAGGCCGAGGAGCTTGCCGCCCGGGCTCCGGTATCTCCGGAAAGCCCGCTGTTTGCCGACCTCGGCGTGCGTCCCGAGACCGTGCAGGCACTCGCCAGACACGGCATCACCCGGACGTTCGCCATCCAGGAGCTGACGCTGCCGCTCGCGCTCGCCGGACACGACCTGATCGGGCAGGCCCGCACCGGCACCGGCAAGACGCTCGGCTTCGGCGTACCGATCCTGCAGCAGGTCACCGGACCGGATGAGGGCGCCGACGGCGTTCCACAGGCGCTCGTCGTCGTACCCACCCGCGAGTTGTGCGTGCAGGTCGCCAAGGACATCGCCGCAGCCGGAGAGCTGCGCAGCGTCCGCACCCTCGCGATCTACGGCGGGCGGGCGTACGAGCCGCAGATCCAGTCCCTGCGCAACGGCGTGGAGATCGTCGTCGGTACGCCGGGGCGGCTGCTCGACCTCGCCGAACAGGGCCACCTGATCCTCGGGAAGGTCTCCATCCTCATCCTCGACGAGGCCGACGAGATGCTCGACCTGGGTTTCCTGCCCGACATCGAACGGGTCCTCACGATGGTGCCGGAGCAACGCCAGACGATGCTGTTCAGTGCCACGATGCCCGGTCCGATCGTCTCGCTGGCCCGCCGCTTCATGCGCCAGCCGACGCACATCCGGGCCGAGTCGCCCGATGAGAACCGGACCGTCCCGGAGGTCGACCAGTTCGTCTACCGCGCCCACGCGATGGACAAGATCGAGATGCTCGCCCGCATCCTGCAGGCCAAGCACCGGGGGCTGACGATGGTCTTCTGTCGGACAAAGCGGACCGCCCAGAAGGTGGCCGACGAGTTGGCCGACCGCGGCTTCGCGGCAGCCGCCGTACACGGCGATCTCGGCCAGGGTGCCCGCGAGCAGGCGCTGCGAGCGTTCCGCAACGGCAAGGTCGACGTCCTGGTCGCCACCGACGTCGCCGCCCGAGGTATCGACGTGGAGGCCGTTACCCACGTCATCAACTACCAGTGCCCGGAGGACGAGAAGACATACCTGCATCGCATCGGCCGCACCGGCCGGGCCGGGGCATCCGGTACGACGGTCGCCTTTGTCGACTGGGACGACCTCCCACGCTGGCACCTGATCAACACAGCGCTCGACCTCGACCTGGCCGATCCGCAGGAGACGTACTCGACCTCGCCGCACCTGTACAGCGAGCTCGGCATCCCGGCCGGCGTCACCGGCCGGCTGCCGCGGGCCCGGCGCACCCGGGAGGGCCTTGACGCCGAGCGGTTGGAGGACCTGGGCGAGACCGGTCGTGGGCGGCGCCAGCCCGGCCGCGCGGGCAGTTCAGGCACCCCGGCGCCTGATCGACGCCGCACCGGCGGGGATGACCAGTCGGCAACAGACCGTCCGGCCGGCCAGCCCCGCCCGCGCCGGCGCACTCGGAGCGGTGATACGGCGGCCGCGCCCGCCGCTGCCGTACCCACGGGTGACCTCGCCGCGCCGAGCGGTGCGGCGCGGCGCCGTCGCCGCCGTGGCGCCGGCGGCTCCGGGTCCAGCGCCTCCTGAGTTTCGCTGTGCGCAGGTGGCGGCCGAGTCGCCGGGTGCTGGCCTGGGTGGCGGTCACCGTGATCGGGGCGGTCGTCCTCGGCCTCTTGTGGAGCAGCAGCGACTACGCCAACACCAGCCTGCGTACGGCGGCAGCCGAACCGAGCCCGCCGGTCGAGGCCGAGCCTGCGGGTCGTGTCTCTGATGCGTGGGACGCGCAGACGGGACCGGCCGGTCTGGAGTCCGTCGAGGACAACACCATCGTCGTCGGCGAGGAGCACGGGCTACGCGGCCTGGATCCCACCACCGGCGCCGAACGCTGGCACTACCTGCGTTCGACCGCCCTGCTCTGCGACTGGACCGCCGACGACGGCGTCGTCGTCGCGGTCTTCCGTACGGATGCCGGCTGCGACGAGGCACTTGCGCTGGATGCGGGGACCGGGCGACGCGCGTGGTATCGCAGCGTCAACTTCGCCGCCGAGGTCTCACTGAGCAGTACGAACCAGCTCACGGTGGCCGCCACGCCCACCGGCGTAACCGTCCTCGGGACGACGAGCAACGGTCTGCGCTGGCGCTACGACCCGCCCGAGGACTGCCTTATCAGCGACACCGTGCCCGGCGATGTAGGGGTGGCCGTGGCATTGGAGTGCGCCAACTCGTCGAGCCTGGTTCTGCTCGACGGCTTCAACGGCAAACAGCGATGGACCGGCGACCTGCCGGCCGGGGCGTCCCGCATCCTCACTGCGGACGGTGTGGTCGCCGTGCTCGCGCTGGACCGGACCGGGTCGTTACGGATCTTCGACCGCGACGGGGTCGACCTGGTGTCGCTGCGCGAGCCCGCGATCGCTGCCGAGGCGGAGGCCGAGCCGGGCGCGCAACTCATCGGCGAGCGGCTGGCGGTCTTCACCGGCTCCACCCTGTTAGCGGTGAACGTGCAGACCGACGGCATCGAGTGGCTGGTGCCGGCAGCCAGTCACCCGACGCTGCTCGGTTCAGGACTGCTCGTCTTCGACGGAATGGACTTCGTGCAGCACGACCTCGCCACCGGCGCGGAACTTCGCCGGATCACCGTCGACGGCCCGCCACCGCCTGCCGGTGGTGCGCTGGACCGGATCGGGTCGGCGATCGTGGTCAGCACCCTGTCCCGGGTCGCCGTCTACCGCTGATCCTCAGCTCGTTGTGCCACCAACCGCGCGGCCAGGTCCCGGTAGGCCTGCGAACCACGCAGTCGCCGGGCGGTCGTCAACACCGATCGCCCCGCCGCCGGCGCTTCGGCGAACCGGACCGACCGGGGAATCGGCGGTTCCAGCACGGCCACGCCGTAGCGGTCGTTGATGTCGGCGAGGACATCCCGGGCGTGCACGGTCCGAGCGTCGTAGAGAGTCGGCAGTACGCCGAGGACCCGCAACCTGCGGTTCGTCACCTGCCGGATCTCCGCAACGGTGTCCAGCAACTGTCCTACCCCGCGGTGTGACAAGGTCTCGCACTGCAACGGGATCAGCACCTCGTCGGCTGCCGTCAACCCGTTGATCGTGAGGACACCGAGGGAGGGCGGGCAGTCGATCAGCACGTCGTCATACGCCGTCTCGCCGGCCTCGAACAGGTCGTCCAGGGCAATGCGCAGTGCGTACTCCCGGCCGGTGCGGGTCAGCAGCAACGCCTCGCAGCCGGCCAGATCGATAGTCGCAGGCAGCAGGTCCGGGCCGTCCTCGGTGGCTATGACCGCCCCGCTCGCCGGTGACTTCCCGAGCAGGACGTCGTGGATCGACAGTTCCAGCGCGTCCGGGTCGACTCCGAGCGAAAACGACAAGCAGGCCTGCGGGTCGAGGTCGACGAGCAGGACGCGCCGCCCCATCTCGGCGAGGGCGGTTCCCAGCGACGCGACAGTGGTGGTCTTGGCGACGCCACCCTTCTGGTTGGCGACGGCAAGAATGTTCGGCACGGGTCACCTCGGAGGACTAACGGCGGATACGGCACCCATGATCGTCAGGCAGAACTGGTTCGCACAGAGCCGTTTTGACCTGACGATCATGGCCCATTGGACGGCGCGAAGCAGACGACGCTTCTCGGCATAGAGTCGAGCTCATGAGGCAACCGGATCCGGGACTGTTCGGCCCGGACAGCGTTACCTGGCGCATTCACGGTGACCCAGTCCTGGCCGTGGGTGGCCTGCGGGCCCTGCTGCTTCAGTCGCTGCACCCGCGGGCGATGGCCGCCGTCGCTGCGCATTCCGGCTTCCGGTCCGACCCGTGGGGCCGCCTGCAGCGCACCGCCGAGTACATCGGGCAGATCAGCTTCGGAACAACGGAGGAGGCGCACCGGGCGGCGGCGCGGGTGCGCGGAATCCACCGGAAGCTCACCGGAACCGACCCGGACACCGCTGCACCGTTTCGGATAGACGACCCGGAACTGCTGCTCTGGGTGCACTGCTGCGAGGTGGACTCGTTCCTGTCGACGGTTCGGCGGGCAGGGCTGCGAATGACAGACGGCGATGCCGAGCAGTACCTCGGCGAGCAGGTGCTTGCCGCCACCCTCGTGGGCCTCCCGGCCGACGCCGTACCGGCCTCGGGCGCCGACCTGGCCGACTACTTCGCCGGCGTACGCCCCCGGCTGCGGCTGACCGCGCAGGCCCGCGAGGCGGCTCGGTTCGTGTTGCTGCCCCCGATGCCGGCGTGGGTGCAGTGGCTCACCCCCGCCCGCCCGGCCTGGGGTGGCCTGGCCGGGCTCGGGTTCGCCCTGTTGCCGCGCTGGGCGCGTCGCTTCTACAAGCTGCCGGGGCTACCCACCACGGACGCCGGTGCGAGCGCCGCGATACGGACGCTGCGCCGGTCGCTGCTCGTGTTGCCCAGCTCAGTCCGCGAGGGACCGCACCAAAAGGCGGCCCGCGAACGATTCGCCGAGCCCGCGTCGGCGTGATGCTTCAGTTCGGTGAGGCGTCCGCGCGACGGGTCGAGACGAGTTACCTCACGCCGGACGTGGTCGAGCAGCGCAGGCAAGTGATTGCGGCGCTGGGCCTGCAGCGAGGGGAATCCGTGCTCGACATCGGCAGCGGGCCGGGCTTGCTCGCCGTCGAGATGGCCGCCGCGGTCGGGTCGCGCGGCCGAGTCTCCGGAACCGACATCAGCCCGAGCATGCTGGCGCTGGCAGCGGACCGCTCGATCCCGGCAGACGCGGCGCCCGTGGAGTTTCAGCGCGCCGGCGTCGACGCGCTGCCGTTTCCGGACGACAGCTTCGATGCGGCCGTCTCCACGCAGGTGCTGGAGTACGTCGAGGTGATTCCCGGGGCCCTTACCGAGATGCACCGGGTGCTGCGCCCCGGCGGCCGGGCGCTCGTCCTGGACACCGACTGGGACTCCATCGTCTGGCACTCCGGCGACGTGCCGCGGATGCGGCGGGTTCTGGCGGTGTGGGACGAACATCTGATTGATCCGCACCTACCGAGGACCCTGTTGGGCTCACTGCAGCGTGCGGGCTTCGACGTCGAGCGGCCGTGGATCATCCCGTTGTTCAACGTCGGATACGCCGAGGCCACCTACAGCGGCGGACTGATCCCCACCATCGCCGCCTATGTGACCGGTCGTGGCGGGCTGACCGCAGAGGTCATCGAGGCGTGGGCGGCCGACCTGCGCGCGCTCGGTCCGGCGTACTTCTTCAGCCTCAACCGCTACGTGTTCCTGGCCCACAAGCCCGGCTGATCGCTCTCGCTGACGTCCGTAGATCTGAGCGCCATGGCGATCAAACCTACGGACGTAGCGTCAGGGGTGGCGAAGCGTGGCGAGCCGGGTGGCCGCCTCGTCGAGCACCTCGTCCCGCTTGCAAAAGGCGAACCGGACCAGCGAGGCACCAGCGGCCTTGTCGTCGTAGAAGACCACGTTCGGGACGGCCACGACGCCGCAGCGGTGCGGCAGGTCGCGGCAGAACGACACCCCGTCGTCGTACCCGAGCGGTAGTACGTCGGTGCTGACGAAGTACGTGCCGGCCGGGCGGTACACCTCGAAGCCGGCGGCCGCCAGACCGGCGCACAGCCGGTTCCGCTTGCCCTCCAATGAGACGGCGAGGTCGGTGTAGAACGCGTCGGGCAGGCCCAGGCCAACGGCGATTGCAGGCTGGAACGGTGCGCCATTCACGAACGTGAGGAACTGCTTGGCGGTGCGTACGGCGGCGAGGAGTTCCGGTGTGGCGCAGACCCAGCCGATCTTCCAGCCGGTGAAGCTGAACGTCTTGCCGGCCGAGGAGATCGTGATGGTGCGCTCGCGCATCCCGGACAACGTCGCCAGCGGGATGTGCGGTACGCCGTCGTACGTCATGTGCTCGTAGACCTCGTCGGTGACGACGATCAGGTCGCGCTCGATGGCCAGTTCAGCGATCAGGGCCAGCTCGGCTGCGGTGAACACCTTGCCGGTCGGGTTGTGCGGGGTGTTGAGCAGCAGCAGCCGGGTCCGGTTGGTGACCGCCGCGCGCAGCTCGTCCGGATCGAAGTGATAGTCCGGCGGGCGCAGGGTGACCAAGCGGCGGTGGGCGCCGGCCATCGCGATGCCGGCAGCGTACGAGTCGTAGTACGGCTGGAAGCTCACTACCTCATCGCCGGTCTCGCACAGCGCGAGCAGGGCCGCGGCGATCGCCTCGGTAGCGCCGGCGGTGACGAGCACCTCGGTGTCGGGGTCGAACGTCAGCCCGTAGAAGCGGCGCTGGTGCTCGGCGATGGCCGTGCGCAGCTCGGGGATGCCCGGGCCGGGCGGGTACTGGTTGCGTCCGTCCCGGATCGCCTGGACCGCGGCCTCCCGGATCTCCTCGGGTCCGTCGGTGTCGGGAAAGCCTTGGCCGAGGTTCACCGCACCGGTCTGCACCGCCAACGCCGACATCTCGGCGAAGATCGTGCTGGTGAAGTCCTGCAGCCGGGAGTTGAGGTACGGCGTTCCCACCGCTGGATCCTATGGTCCGAGTGCCGCCCAGGGCTCGCGTGCGGGGGCGGCGCGCTGACCCTCCGGGCAGTGTCGGCGGAAGTCGCACCAGCCGCAGTGGCTGCCGGTGCGTGGCGGGAACGCCTCCTCCGCCGACCCGCCTGCGGCGACAGCATCTCTCGCTTCGACGATGTCGGCCGCGGTGTCCTCGGCCCGGCCGACGTGCCGGGCCAGGGACTCCTCGGAGTGCTCAAAGACCGCTCGGGTCCCGGTCGGCACATGATGGAGTTCCACCCGGCGGCAGGTCGCGTGAAACGTGCGGCGGGCGCCGAGCACGTACATCGCGAGTGCCTGCGAGCCGCGTGCGTCGTCCTCGTCAGGCACCCAGCGGCCGGTCTTGTAGTCGACCACGACGAGTTCCTCGCCGCGTCGGTCGATCCGGTCGACCCGGCCGGACAGCGCCAGCCGCTCGGTGGTGGCAGCGACCGTCCGCTCCACGCCCGGCGGGTCACCGGCCGGGTTCAGGTCCGCGACATATCGGATGAGCCACGCCCGGGCCGCCAGTCGCCACTGCTCGCCCTGCTCGACGTCGCGGAAACCGTCCCGGAGCCACGCCGCGTCCAGCAACACCCCGGCCGACGACGGTGTACGGCGGGCCGGTGGCAGGTCCCACCACTGCTTGAGCGCGGTGTGGACCGCCGCCCCGACCGAGTTGTGCGCCCACGGCGCTCCCCTGCCCGGTGGCGGCCGGTCGACGTAGGTCATCCGGTAGCGCCGCGGGCAGTCGGTGAACGTGGCCAGCCGCGACGGCGTACAGGCGAACAGCCGGGCCGGCATGCCTTCCAGCAGCGGCTGGACGAACTGGCTACCAGCGATTGCCGCCTCCTCGTCCCCCGCGCCGCCCGCCGCCCCAGCTGTTGCGCCGCACACCGCGCCGGCGCCCTCCACCGCCCCAGTCGCCGCCGCTGCTGGACCTGCCCCAGTCGCCGCCGCCTGACCTGCTACCCCCGCTGGAGTTCCGCCAGCGTGGCGCCGCAGCACCAGGGCGGTCGTCGTCGTACCGGATCCCGCCGCCGGTCCGCCCGGACAGGACCGAGCCGATCAGCGCCCCCTCCCAGAACCGGGTCCGGTACCAGCCGCCGGGCACGCCGCCGCCGCCCCGGTAGTAGTACGGAGCACCTGGGGTGTAGCGCGGGAAGCCCTCGTGCGTCTCCTCGCCCACGGTGACCTGTCGGGTCTCGGCCAGCTGCTCGCCCTCCGGTTCCTCGGCCGGCGGAATCTCGGAACCGGGATCGAGCCCGAGCCTTTGTCGGGCGGTCCGCGCGGCGATCAGACCCTCCAGGACGGTACGGCGGGCCGCGGCGTACTCCCCCAACGTGTCTGCCTCGTCCAGCAGGGCGCCGGTGCTCGTATAGCGCTCCGAGGCGTCAGCCACCGCTTGCACCGTGACAGGGTCGTCGCCAGGGCTCAGGCCGGAGACGTCCGCGGCCAGCCGGTTGTAGTAGGAAAGGATCTCGGCGCGGAGGCCCTCGAACTCCTGGGATCGCTTCCGGCGACGGTAGACGACGTACCCGCCGATCCCGGCCAGCCCGGCCACCCCGATCCCGGCGAACCAGAGCCAGCCGTTTCCGTCCGTCTCGGCGCCGTCGGCCGGGCAGTCGTTGAGACCGGGTGCGGACTCCATCCGCTCGGCGAAGTCCACGAGCAGCTCGGTGACGTCCCCGTCGGCCTCCAGCTGGCTGCGGTTGTCGTCCACCGCGGCCCCCGCCGCGTCATCGGAGAACCCGGCGCAGACAATGTCCGACCCGGCGGCGAGGTCCCGGTTGGCGACGACAGCCACCGTGTTGTCGGGCAGAGCGACGCCGATCCGCGTTGCCGCGTCGAAGGCGTCGCCGGAGTCGTCGGGGAGGATCGCAACGAGCAGGGGCTGGTCGCCGATCGCGTCACGCACCCGGTCCTCGTCGATCGGCGTGTCCGCGCCCGGGTCGACGTAGAGCGAATCCGACTGCAGCGCGTCGATGGCGTCGTCGATCGGATCCGCCACCGCCGGCCCGATCGGCAGCGTCAGCACGAAAACGGCGGTGAGCCCGGCGAGGGCGAGCAGTCGCGGCACGGCACTCACGGTAGCCCCGAACGACACGTCAGTCGGCGTACGGCCGGGTACCGGTGGACAACCCGATGATCGTGTCGAGGACGGCCGGGGCGGTGCCGAACACTCCGATCGGGGTCTGCTTGTTGGTCCCGTGGTAATCACTGGACCCGGTGCACAGCAGACCGAGTTCGCCGGCCACCCCACGCAGGTGCCGACGATCCTCCTCGGTGTGATCGGGATGGTCGACCTCGAGCCCGAGCAGGCCGGCCGCCGCCAGATCGGCGATGACGTCGTCGCCGACCACCCGGCCGCGGCGGCCGGCCAGCGCATGGGCGAGCACCGGCACTCCCCCGGCGGCTCTGACCATCCGCACGCCGTCGCCGACATCGACATCGGCCTTACGCACGTAGTACGGGCTGCCGTGATGCAGATGCAACCGGAACGCCTCGTCCACCGTCGCCGCCAACCCGGCACCCACCAGAGCACGGGCCATGTGCGGACGCCCCACCGGCCCACCGGCCGCAAGGGCGCTGACCCGCTCCCAGTCGATCGGCAGTCCGCTGGCGCGCATCCGCCGTACCATCTCCTCCGCCCGTCCGTGTCGGCTCTCCCGCAGCCGGACCCGCGCATCCCGAAAATCCGGATGCTCGGCATCGAAGAGGTAGCCGAGCAGGTGTACGCCGATGGCGTCGGCGCCGGTGACCGGGCTGGCGCAGGACAGCTCCACGCCAGGTACGACGGTGAGCCCGCGGGGCCGCTGGGCAGCCGCCTCGGCCCAGCCGGCGGTGGTGTCATGGTCGGTCAGGGCGATCACGTCGAGCCCGGCTGCCACCGCCGCTGCCATCAGCTCCGCGGGACTGTCGGTGCCGTCGGAGCGAGCGGAGTGGGTGTGCAGGTCTACGCGCATCGACGTTCAGCGCGGTGACGGAGTCGTGGGCTCAGGTCCCGGGAACGACGGCGATTCCGCGGCGGGACGCCGGTATCCCGGTCGCACGGCGCCCTGGACGTACAGCAGATCGGAGATCGTGTGCCAGGCGGTCAACGGATCGGGCAGGTAGTGGATCCGGGTCAGCGCCTGGTCCTGCCCGGCGGTCTCGCCGATCAGCGTTCCGTAGCCGAGGATCCGGCCGAGGATCGACTCGTGGATGGTCAGGTCGGTGATCTTGGTCAGCGGCATCATGCCGTAGCGGCGGGCCAGCCAGCCCTCGACGAAAACCACCCGACTCTCGGTGATGATCAGCCGGACCGCCGCGCGGTTCTCGATCGCGGACAGCAACGGCAAACCGAACCAGATCAGCGAACCGCCAAGGACCAACCACGCGAAGGCGGCCCGGTCGGTCGCGTTGAGCAGCGCCGCACTGACCACCATCGAACCGGCGAACCAGGCGACCGGCTTGGTGAGGTACATCCAGTGGTAGGTGAACTCCAGCACCCGGCGCTCGTCGGTGAGCAGATAGCGGTCGAAGCGGTCCCCGGCGGGCACGGCTAGAACAGCGAGGTGAGGAAACGGGCGAGCGCGCGGGCGGCGTCTTCCAGGGCGCCGGCGGCCGAGCGGACGATCTCCGCCGAGTTCTCCGGCGCCGAGAGCACGTAGAAGAGCACAAAGGCGATCAGCAGCCAGGCCGCCACTTTCTTGACCGAGACCATCCCCTCCCCCTCCGACGCCCGGAACGGGTCCGCAACCGGTCTTGTCTACCGCATCGGCGTGGCCGGCCGCCCGAGGCGCGCCGCTACTGCCCCGGACGCAGGTACGGCGAGGGCGGCCCGAACCGCATGTCGCCGGGAATGTGCTCCCGCAGATCGAGCAGGACAAGATCCTCCAGGAGCAGTACGCCGGCCTCGGCCGGCCAGAGCACCGCCCAGAGCCACAGTCCCAGGGCCTCACCGACGTACACGCAGCGATCCGCTCGGGTCGGCAGCGACCAGAGCGGGGTGACATGGCCACCGGTGCGGACGCTGGCCTGCGGCGCGCCGCTCAGCAAACCGCCGGGATCCGGGCCGGTCAGCGCGGCGTATCCCGAGCCGAGTCCGGTGCCCAGTTCCTCGGCGACGAGCACGAGCTCGGCCATCCCGCCCAGCGGCGCCGGCCCGGTGGCGGCCACCGCGGTCGCGGACGCCGGCCGGTCCGGGTCGCCGGCCAGCGCCAGACCGGTGGTGGCCCATTCCGGCGGGCTCGGCCAAGGCACCCACAGCGGGACGCCGCTTTCCCGCCGGCCGTCTTCCACGACCTCGTGGTCAAGCTGCGCATGCAGCCGCACCGGGGCGACCACCCCGTGCGCACCGCAGCGCCAGCTCTCGCTGTGAATCCCGGGCGGCTCGATGTTCAGGCCGCACCGCGGGCAGCACGGTGAATGGGTCATCGGGAGCCACCCTGGCCCGTGGTAGCGAACCGGTCAACCACGGGTATCCCGGGCGTCGATCCGGGCACAACGGATGCGTTTCCCGTCACTCGGTGACCCGATCCGCATCCGATGAGTGGAACCGGGTAGCTAACCTGTCGCCACGTGACACCACGCCGGATCGCCTGTGTCGGTGCGATCGTCTTCGACGATCGGGGCCGGCTGCTGCTCATCCGGCGCGGGCGGGAACCGGGGGCCGGCAGCTGGTCGCTGCCGGGTGGCCGGGTCGAAGCCGGGGAGACTCCGCCGGAGGCGATCATGCGTGAAGTAGCCGAGGAAACCGGGCTGGTCGTCGTACCGGAGCGGCTGATCGGCCGGGTCGAGCGGGACGGTCCGGGCGGTGTCGGCTATGTCATCGACGACTACGCCTGTACGGCGGTCGGCGGGCAGCTGCGCGCGGGGGACGACGCCAGCGACGCCCGCTTCGTCGACCGCAGAGGCCTGGACACGCTGACCCTGTCGTCGGGACTGCTCGATGCGCTTGCTGATTGGTCCGTGCTGCCAGACTGACTGCACGCCGATCGGCCCGGCGGGTGGAGCACCTAGGTGGGCGGGCCGGGCGAGATTGTCATGCCCGGCACGAACTCCTCGCCGCCGACGTACTCGCCGATGACGACCGTGATGAAGTACACGCCGACGACGGCCAGCGCGAGCAGGAACAGCAGTCCGTACAGCGCGCCGCGGATGTCCTTCCAGTCCGAGCGCTTGGGCGATCCGGCCGGCCCTCCACTGGCTTTCCACAGATCTCGCTGCGTCACCGCCCGGCGGCAGTCGTTGATCCGGCGGGTCGTCTCGGCCGACGAGAGCTTTCCGTCGGCCTCACTCGCCTCCAGCGCCTTGACGGCTGCCCGGATCTCCTCGAGCTCGACCGTTCCGCCCTGCTGCTGCTGAGGCATGCACCGACGGTACGGGATGGTGCTTGCTTGATCAGCTCTGGGCAGCCCCGGTAGGAGCGGGCCGGCCGGGCTGCTCACCGCCGCGCGCGTCGCCGTACGACTTCTTGGGGATCATGACCTTGCGGCGGAAGACGCAGACGACGGTCCCGTCCTGGTTGTAGCCGCGGGTCTCGACGTGCACGACCCCACGGTCGTCCTTGGACTTCGATTCGATCTTGCCCAAGACGGTGGTCTCGCCGTAGATCGTGTCCCCATGGAACGTCGGGGCGACGTGTTTGAGCGACTCGACCTCGAGGTTGGCGATGGCCCGGCCGCTGACGTCCGGGACGGACATGCCGATCAGCAGTGAGTAGACGTAGTTGCCGACGACGACGTTCTTGCCGAACTCCGTGGTCTCCGCCGCGAAGTGCGCGTCGAGATGCAGCGGATGATGGTTCATCGTGATCAGGCAGAACAGGTGGTCGTCGTACTCGGTGACCGTCTTTCCCGGCCAGTGCCTGTACGTCGCTCCGACCTCGAACTCCTCGAAGTACCGCCCGAACTGCATCCGCTCATCCTGCTACGTCCCGTCCCTGGCCGCTCTGCCACCTGGTCGGGATGCCGTGCCCGGCGGTGGTTGCCAGCAGTTCACGGTTGCCGCCTGGCCAGCTCGTGAGCGTGACCTCCAACCGGCTGTCCTTGTCGAGCTGGCCGACGCTCTCCATGCCAACGAGCGCCAGCGGCGCGGTGTCCGTCGCGCGGGCGCCGGCGGCAGCGAGCAACGCCTCGATCTCGGCCTGCTCGGCGGCCTCGATGTACTGCCACACCACGGAGTGCCAGACGACGGTCACGCTTCCGGCGCGCGGCCGGCCGAGCCGGTGCGCGAGCCAGGGTGCGGCGCGCGCCCGCTCCACGGTCGGCGGATGCTCGGCGGCGATCTGGAGGGCGGCGCGTAGCCGGTAGAGGCGTTCGGTCCAGTCGGCCCAGACGAAGGACGTCAAGGTCAGCCGGCCCTGGATTGTGCTCGGGTCGACCGGCAGCGGGTCGCAGCCGGCGCGCTCGACAATCTCCAGTCGTTGCCCGAGGTCGGCCGGCGGATAGCTGAGCCAGGGCGACTGCAGCCGCAACCTGGAGTCCGGCTGCCCGAGTGTCCGGTGGTCGATGACATACGCGTAACGGTCGACGTTCAGGTTGAGGCCGGCGCTGGCGCCGATCTCGAACAACCGGATCGGCAGGCCGGTGCGGTGTTCAAGGACCAGCAAGGCGCCGACGAGAACGGCGCACCGGCCGACGTCGTTCGTCTGCACCGGTCGGCCGGCGAGATCCGCCAGCTGGTCGGGTTGTTGCGTCAGTAACCGCTCGGCGGCCGGCCAGGCGTCCCGGACCGGTGCGGTACCGCCGACGCTGGGGTAGTGCAGGGCAAGTTCGGGCGCCCGCCGTTCGAGCACCATCCGGTGCAACGCACCCATCAGTCGCAGCGGCGGGACACTCGTCGACGGGTCGTCGCGGTACCGCTCCATCACGTGAGCCGTGGGGCCGCCGGCGTCGAGGTCGTCGGCCATCGCTTCGAGCAGTACGGCGTACAGCGGGGAGCCGGGCAGGCAGTATCGGGCCTGCCGGCGGAACTGCTCGGCCAACGGATGCGGCACACCGCTCCTTCGCTGCGGTCTCTGGTTCGACCGGATCGTAGGCAACCCTCCGGCTGGCGTCCCGAAGATCGTCAGGCCAGAAGGGCTCGTGGAGAACCAATCCGTGCTGACGATCACTCCACCAGGCCACCTACGCCTCGGCTGCAGGCCGGTCGAGCCCTCGCCTCGCTCGTACCGGCGCCCGCAGGTCGGTGCCGGCCTCCCGCCAGGCCTCGCGCAGTGCGGCGGCGCCGTGGATCCGCCGATAGGCCAATTCGGTCGCCGTGATCGGGACCACGGGTAGCAGTCGCACGGGTTGCCCCATGTCAGTGGCGACTTCCGGGAGAACCGGCGGGTCGATGAGGACGGCGGTGAACTCGGCGCCGTCCCACAGCGGATGCCCGGTCTCCACGGTCCCGTCAGGCGCGAGGACGAGGCCCTCCACCGTCGGCGCGCTGGCGAGCGCCGCCATCGTGCGAAGCACCGAGTCCTCGCGCCGAGCCAGCGTGAGCACCAGCTCGACCCGCGGCCCGGTCGAAGCATCGACGACGACGGCCTGGGGGTCGGACATCGGTGTCCGCGCCATGCCGACCGTCGCATACCGCACCGGGCCGGCGCCGTCGGGACCGAACCGCAGCACGTCGATCGGCGCCACACCGACGAACGACACCGAACCCCGTGAGCCGACCGGCCCGAACGCTGCCACCCAGGCCGCCTCGACGGCGGTGAGCAGGTCGGCGTCGGACGGCACGCCCGAACGGTAACCAGCGGCTACATCGCCTGGCTGAAGCCCCGGGCGATCGCCGCGTCGGTTTCGGTCACCGTGGTGGCGGTCTGCTGCAGCAGCGTGCCGATGCCGATCAGCGCCTGCTGAACGTTCTGCGCGGCGGTCTGCCACTGCTGGTACAGCGCGAGGAACGCCTGCGCGGAGCCGGCCTCCCAGCCGGTGGTCACGTCGCCGTTGATCCGGGTGGACAGCGCGGCGGTCTGCGCCTGGCTGTCGGCGGCAGCGGCGCTGCACTGGCCGGCCATCGCCAGCAGGGTGGGGATGTCGTACCTCATGACTGCACTCCTTTGCGGTCGGTTGATTCACCCGACGCTAGGTGGCCAGCCGGCCGAGCCGATGACGTTGTCCACAGCCGGCAGAGTTGTTCACAGATGCGAGCGCAGCTCCCACAACTCCGGGTAGAAGCGCATATCCAACCGGGTCCGCAGGTACGGCGCTCCGGACGAGCCGCCGGTGCCCGACTTGATCCCGATCTGCCGCTCGACCATCAGCACGTGCCGCATCCGCCAGCGTGCCCACAGCTCGTCGTGCTCGACGAGCGCCTCCGCGAGGTCCCACAGGTAGCCGAAGGACCGCCGGTCGCGACTCACCGCCGTGAGCGCCGCTCGGCGTTCCTCCACTGTGGACACACCGAATCCCGCTTCGGCGAGCAACCGCACGAAACCGTCCCAAAGCGTGGGTTCGTCCAGCCGGGCCAGCAACCTCGCCCGCTCGGCCCCAGTCGCGTGGCTGAGCCGGTCGACGTACGCCGGTTCCTTCGCACCCGACAGGAACTCCAACTCGCGGAACTGCACGGACTGGAACCCGCTGGCCGGCGCCAGCAGGTTGCGGAAGATCAGGAAGTCCTGCGGCGTCATCGTCTCCAGTACGTCGATCTGCTCGATCAGCAGCCGGGTGATCACGTGCGAGCGATGCAACCGCTGCCGCGGGTTGTACACGTCACCGGCCAACATCCGGTCACGCGCATCACCGAGTTCGTGCAGCAACAGGCCGAACCACAACTCATAGACCTGATGGATGGTGATGAACAGCAGCTCATCGTGCGCCGGCGGGTCCGACTTCAACACCTGGGCGCTGAGCAGATCCGGCAGGTGCAGGTAGCTGCCGTAGGACAACCGCGCCCCGGACTCGCCGAAGCTGCGATCCTCACCCGGCTTTGTCGATACCTCGGTCACGGGCGAAACCTACGCCGTTGTCCACAGTTTGACTGCGACCCGACCCAGGCCGCGCGAGGCTGCCCAGACTCGGCCAGTGCGGATGACATTGACACTGGTCTGCGGCGGACCCGAGGACGGGCGTGAGCTCGACGTCACCATCAGTGCCCCGCCCGGCTGCCTGCTCGGGGGCGTTGCGGAGCAGTTGCGAGCGGCCGCCGGCAAACCGGGCGCCGTCCTGTACGCCGGATCCACCCGGCTGGCCGATGACGCCCCGCTCGGCGCGCCCGGGCTGCGGCACGGCAGCCTGCTCGGCGTCGGCAGTCCCGGTCCGCGGCGGGGCGCCGCGAGTGCGGTGCTCGAACTCCGCGTGGTGTCCGGATTGTCGGCCGGCCTCACCCACGGCCTCAGCCGTGGGGAGCACATCATCGGCCGTGGCTCGTCGTGTGCGGTGCACCTGGACGATCCGGTCTGTTCGCGCCGGCACGCCGTGGTCACCGTCGGGACCGAGGGCGTCACGGTGGCCGACCTGGGCTCGACGAACGGCCTGCTGTTGGACGGCGCCACCGTCCGGACCGAGCCCGTACCGATAATGCCCGGGCAGTTGCTCCGGATCGGAGACAGCGTGCTGAGCCTCGCCGTACCGGCGGACGTCCCGGCCGTGACCCGCCCGACCCGGGACGGGACGGTGGCGGTCAACCGCCCACCACGACTGGCCGAGGCACCGACCGAGGTCACCATCGACTGGCCCACCCCGCCCGGGCTCCCCGCCACACCACGGCTGGCAGTGATCGCCGTGGTGCTACCGGTCATCGCCGGAGTCGTGCTCGCGGTCCTGTTCCGCATGCCGCAGTTCCTGCTGTTCACGCTGCTGTCCCCGCTGATGATGCTCGGCAACTACCTGTCCGACCGCACCGGTCGCCGGCGCGGCCGCCGCCGGGCCATGGCCGACCACGAGCACGCAGTGCGCTGCGCGGAGGCCGATCGGGACCGAGCCGTGGCGCTGGACTCGGCGGCCCGACGGCGGGCCGTCTTCGATCTGGCCGCGGTCACGACCAGCGCGCTCCGGCCCGGTCAGCGGCTCTGGGAACGCCGGCCCGGCGATCGCGACTTCCTGCTGGTCCGCGTCGGCACCGCCACCTGGCCGGGCGGAGTGTCCCTGCGCCGGGACGGTCGCAGCGAGCCGGTGCAGGCGCCGGACCTGCCGGTCACGGTCCCACTCGATGCCGTCGGCGTCCTCGGCCTGGCCGGGCCGGATGAACCGCTGCTGGCCATCGCCCGCGGCCTGCTCTGTCAGCTCGCGACGTTGCACAGCCCGCGAGATCTCCGGATCGTCCTGCTCACCACGGCCGATCTGGCCGCGCGCTGGGCGTGGGCGCGTTGGCTGCCGCAGCTGCGCCGCGTCGACAGCGCCGCCCAGCTGACCGCGCTGCTCGACGAGCGGCAGCGTGAACGGCGAACCGGTCCGCCGGACACCGTGCTGGTCGTGCACGAGTCCGGACGGCTGCGGGCCGCTCCCGGCGTCGCCCGGCTGCTCGCGGAAGGACCCGCTGCCGGCATCCTCGCCCTCTGCCTGGACCGGCACGAACGCCGGCTGCCGGCCGAATGCCGAGCGGTCGCGGCGATCTGCGGTGACGTGGGCAGCCGGTTGCGGCTGTCCCTGCCGCCCCAAGGCGCCGCGGCCGACGTACTCGCGGACGGGCTGCCGCTATCCGTCGCCGCTGTCATCGCCCGTGCCCTCGCTCCCCTGCGCGACCCCGGCGACGGCGCCGAACCTCGGCTGCCCGGCCAGGTCCGGCTGCTGGATCTGCTCGGACTGCCAGAGCCGTCCGGCGAATCGCTGGCCGCAGCCTGGGCGGCAACCGACCTGACCCCTCGGGCGCTGCTCGGGGGTGCCGCCAGGGGCCCGTACGGCGTGGACCTCGTCAGGGACGGACCGCACCTGCTTGTCGCCGGTACGACGGGCTCCGGCAAGTCCGAGTTGCTGCAGACGCTCATCGCCGCCCTGGCCGCCACGATGCCGCCAACCGCGGTCCAGTTCGTCTTGGTCGACTACAAGGGCGGCGCGGCGTTCCGGGACTGCGCCAGGTTGCCGCACACCGTCGGACTGGTCACCGACCTCGATACCCACCTCACCCAACGAGCACTCAGGTCGCTGGCGGCCGAGCTCACTCGCCGCGAGCGCACCCTCGCCGCCGCCGGCGCGAGCGACCTCGCCGGCTACCTGGGTAGCGAGCCGCTGCCGCGGCTGGTGATCATCGTCGACGAGTTCGCCGCCCTGGCCCAGGAACTGCCCGACTTCGTCCGCGGACTGGTCGCCGTCGCCGCCCGCGGCCGCTCCCTCGGCATCCATCTGGTGCTGGCCACCCAGCGTCCCGGCGGCGCGGTCACTCCTGAGATCCGGGCCAACACCTCGCTGCGGATCGCGCTGCGAGTCACCGATGAGGCCGAGTCCCGGGACATCGTCGAGCAGCCCGGTGCGGCCCGCATTTCCAAGCACACACCGGGCCGCGCCCTGATTCGCTCGGGTACCGAACCCGCGACCCTCGTCCAGACCGCTCGGGTCGCCGGCCGGGCTCCGCCGCCGGCGCCGGGCCCGACAGTCGCCGTCGGCTGGCCGACCCGGTCCGGCCCGCCGGCTGACGACGGCGACGGCCCGACGGACCTGCAGCGGATCGTCGACGCGGCTCAAGAGGCCGCCCGGTTGACCGGCTGGCAGCCGCTACCGAGCCCCTGGCTCCCGCCGCTGCCGGACCTGCTGCGCCTGGACGAGCTGTCCGACGGACCGGTTGGAGCCGCTGTCCTTGGCCTCATCGACCATCCGGACGAGCAGCGCCGTTCGCCGCTCACCTTCGACCTCGCGACCGACGCCTCCCTGCTCATCGCCGGTGGTCAGCGCAGTGGCCGCACCACCGCCGTACGAACACTGCTCGCCTCGCTGACCCGAACGTGGAGCGCGGACGACGTGCACGTCCACGTCATCGACTGCGCCGGCGGCGGGCTGCTGGCAGCAGAACGGCTGCCGCACTGCGGCTGCGCCATCGGTCGCGACGACACGGCTCGCGGGCGGCGGCTACTGGCCAGGCTGGTGGAGGAGACCGGACGCCGACAGGTGCTGCTGGCCCGCACCGGCGCCGCGTCGCTGGCCGAGCACGTCGGCCCGAAGGCATCCAGACCGCCGTACGTCGTGCTCGTGCTCGACGGGTGGGAAGGATTCGTGCAGAGCTACGAGCCGGTCGACGCCGGGCAGCCGGTCGAGGCGCTGCTGCGGCTGATCCGCGAGGGCGCCGCAGCGGGTATCCGGGTGGTCGTCACGAGCGACCGCGGCGGCCTCGGTGTCCGGCTGTCCGGCCTGATCGCCCGGCGTGTCGTGCTGCCGCTCGCCGACCGGAGCGACTATGCCCTCGCCGGGATCCCCGCTCGAGCCGTTCCGGCCCACCTGCCGCCCGGCCGTGGGCTGCTGCCGGACACAGCGCTGGAATGCCAGCTGGCCGTCGTGAGCGAGGACCCGTCAGGAGCGGCGCAGACGGCAGCGCTCGATGCGATCGCCGCGACCACCCGCGGACCGGAACGACACCCTCCGCTGCGAATCGCCGAGTTGCCCGCCACAGTCGCGCTGGATCGGCTGCCCGCTCCGGACCGTCCGATGTGGACAGTCCTCGGTCGCGGTGGAGACGAAGCCGAGCCGATCATGCTCGACCTGGACGCACTCGGCTCCGGCCTGCTCGTCGCCGGACCCGCTCGCAGCGGCAAGTCCACGGCGCTGCTCGTCCTCGCGCACGGGCTCCTGCACACCGGTACGCCGGTCGTCGCGGTCACCGGGCGGCGGTCGGTGCTGCGTTCTCTGGCCGGCGTACGCGCCCTGCTCGGACCTGCCGACGACGAGGCGCTCCGCGCCGCGACCGCTGACCCGCCGGCGGTCGTGCTGGCCGACGACATCGAGTCACTCGTCGACGCGCCGGTCGACCGCATCCTCGCCGAGCTGGTTCGCGACGACCGGGGCGTCACCGTCATCGGCGCCGGCCGCAGCGACGACCTGGCCGGGCAGTTCCGCGGGCTCGGTGTGGACCTGCGGCGCCGGCGTACCGGCCTGCTGCTGACCCCCGGACCGCTGGACGGGGAGCTGCTCGGCGTACGGATCCCGCGTGGTCTGACCGACCACCTGCCGGGCCGTGGCTACCTCGTCGAGCACGGCAGCCTGACCAGGGTGCAGGTCGCGCGGCCGGCGGCGGACGGCTGATTCATCGACGTGGGTGAGCCGGAGGACCACCTGCTCGTTGTCAGCCGTGTAACCCTCGTACCGGAACGTCACTCCGGTCCGCTCGACGTACTCCTGCCAGGCACGGTGCTCATGCTGTTCCCAGCCGGGATAGTTGAAGTACTCGTCGAACACGATCACCGCATCCGGGGCCAGCCGTGGGCCGACGAGGTCGAGCACCGTCCTCGCCGAGGAGTACAGGTCCGCGTCGACGTGCAGGAACGCGACCTGGCCGGGGTGCTCGGCGAGGAACTCAGGCAGGGTGTCGTCGAACCAGCCGACGACGAGCTCGGCGCCGGGCACCTCCGGCAACGAACCGTCGACGCCGAAGGCCCTGGATGGGAACCCGGTCCGCCAGGGCTCGGGCAGGCCCTCAAAGGAGTCGAACCCGTACACATCCTTGCCCGCCCGGGCCGCCGCGATGAGCTTCAGTGTCTGCCCGGTCCAGACGCCGAACTCCAACGCCATCCCCTCGGCAGGCGCCAGTCCGAGCGCGTATTCCAGGGTGGCCCGCGGGCGCGGGAACGTCAGTGCAGTCGGCATTGCCTCGTAGGCGAACCGCGCGCTGGCTGCGACAGCTCGTCGTTCGGCCGCGGCGAACACGTTGCGGCGGGAGCGGAGCTCCACACCCCGGATCTCCTGGATCACCCGGTCCGCCTCGCGGCGCAGCCCCGCCTCCACCTCGCAGCGCAGCACCGCCTCGTGCCGCTGCATGACTTCCTCGACGACCCGGATCAGTCGGACCCGCATCGCGTGCCGCAGCCTTTTGAGCATGCCTGTCCGCCGCAGTTCAGTGCTGGTGCGGATACTCCACCGTGACCGGCGGCACGAACGTCTCCTTGAGAGTTCGCGGCGAGGTCCAGCGCAACAGGTTCAGGGGCGAGCCGGCCTTGTCGTTCGTGCCGCTGGCACGGGCGCCGCCGAAGGGCTGCTGGCCGACTACCGCGCCGGTCGGCTTGTCGTTGACGTAGAAGTTGCCGGCGGAGAAGCGCAGCGCGTGCAGCGCCGAGTCGATCACCCGGCGATCGGTGGCGAAGATCGACCCGGTCAGCGCGTACGGCGCGACGTCCGCGGCCTGGGCCACCGTCTCGTCGTACGCCGAATCCTCGTAGACATGCACGCCGAGGAACGGGCCGAAGTACTCCTCGGTGAAGATCTGGTGCGTCGGGTCGGCGCTCGTGGCCACTGTCGGCTGCACCAGGAAGCCCTCGCTGTCGTCGCTGGTGCCCCCGGCGAGAACCTGGACGTCGGAGTCGTCGCGAGCCATTGACAGGACGCCGGACAGCCGGTCGTACGCCGGTCGGTCGATCACCGCACCACCGAACAGGGACAGATCGGTCACGTCTCCGTACGCCAGGCTCTCCGTCGTGTGCGCCAGGGCGTCGCGGACCTCGCTGTCCCACAGCGAGCGGGGAACATAGGCGCGGGAGGCGGCCGAGCACTTCTGGCCCTGGTACTCGAAGGCGCCCCGGACCAGCGCGGTCACCAGCGCGGCCGGATCGGCGCTCGGGTGCGCGATCACGAAGTCCTTGCCGCCGGTCTCGCCGACGAGCCGCGGGTAGGTCCGGTACGACGCGATCCGCGCCCCGACGGTCGACCAGAGCTGCTGGAACACGCCCGTGGAGCCGGTGAAGTGGATCCCGGCCAGCCGGGGATCGCCGAGCGCGACCTCGCTGACCGCCCGCCCGGAGCCGGTGACCATGTTGATGACGCCCGGGGGCAGCCCAGCGGCCTCCAGCAGCCGCATGGTGTGGTGCGCGGCGAACTGCTGGGTCGTCGCGGGCTTCCAGACCACCGTATTGCCCATCAGTGCGGGCGCCAGCGGGAGGTTGCCGGCGATCGCGGTGAAGTTGAACGGCGAGATCGCCAGGACGAAGCCTTCCAGCGGGCGGTGGTCCATCCGGTTCCAGACGCCCGGACCGGACATCGGCTGCTCGGTGAGGATGTTCCGGGCGAAGTGCACGTTGAACCGGATGAAGTCGATCAGCTCGCAGGCGGCGTCGATCTCGGCCTGGAATACCGACTTGGACTGGCCGAGCATCGTCGCTGCGACGAGCGTCGAGCGGCACGGACCGGCGAGCAGGTCGGCGGCGCGCAGCAGCACGGCGGCCCGCTCGTCGAAGGGCAGGTCCCGCCACATCGGCGCGGCATTGACGGCGGCGTCCACAGCGGCCTGTACGTCGGCCTGCGTCGCCTGCCGGCCGGTCCCGAGAACGGCGCTGTGCCGGTGCGGCTGCACGACGTCGAACGGCTCACCGCCGCCGAAACGCTGCTGCCCGTCGATGGTCATCGTCAGCTCGGCGGCTGTGGACTGCAGGTCCTTGAGGGTGGCCTCGACGTCGGCGCGCTCGGCCGATCCGGGCGCGTAGTTCAGGACCGGCTCGTTGACCGGTGTGGGCGTGACGGTGACGGCGTCCATGGCTGTGCTCCCGATGCTGGCTCGGCTTCGCTGACGAGGCCCCCATGGTGTCACGCCCGACCGCTCCGGTCCGCTGCTACGGTGGCCGCACCAACGGAGAGGGCGGCCCGTGCGCGGCAGGCTGTTGGGACTGCTTCTGATGTCCGCCCTGCTCTCCGGCTGCGGCGTCGTCGGTGAGGATCCGCTCGGCGTCGGCGGCGGCGAGAGGGGCGGAACCACCGGGTTCAACGCAGCCACGATCGGCCAACAGGTCGTCTTCGGCTCCACGGTCCTCACCAACGGCACGGCAGAGGACGCGAGCCTGCTGGCGGCACGCTTGGTGCCCACTGGCGTGACCGGTGGTGCGGACCCCGTCGCCGTGTTCGCCGTGAACACGCTCTACGCGCCCGTGGTGGCCGCCGGCGTCTGGGGGACGGATGTCGACTATCCCGAGACGATCCTGCACCCGGTCGGCGGCTACCGCCTCACCCCGAACTCGAGCGTCCAGCTGCTGGTCCTTATCGACGTCAAGGACACCGGCCGCTGGGAATTCGCCGGCCTAGAGGTCACCTACACCCACTCCGGCTGGTTCTACAGCGAACTGGCGGCGAACGAGTTCATCCTGTGCGTGGACGAGGCCGGGGACTGCCTGCCCTTTCAGTGACCTTCGCCCTTTCGCTGCCCGTTGCCCCCTGGGCACGGGGACACGCCGGGCACTCACCGGCGTGTCCCCGCGGCTGCGGGGCAACGTCGCACATGGTGAGCTCAGAGCAGTTCGATGAGGGCGCCGATCTCCTGGGTGGCGTACCACGCCAGCTCGTAGCCCTCAGCTCCGTCCACGACGAACTGCGCATCGTCACTGCCCAGATCGGCCTCCAGTACGACGTTCGCGGCGGCCCGGACGGCCGGCTCCGCCTCGGCGGTGTCGGCGTGCACCGCAGCCACCCGGGACAGCGGCACGGCGGCGGAAAGCTCCACGACGGCCCGCTCCAGCTCGGGCTTCGGGGTCACCTCCGCGTCGGGCAGGTCCGCGACCACCACGACCCGACGACGCGCCGCCCCGGGGTCGGCGTCGATCAGGCGCAGGCTGGCCGCCGCGGCCTCGCGGAGCGCGGCGTACTCCAGTTCCTCGACATCAGAAGTGACGTACCACTCCCGAACGGCCGGCGTGACCGCGAATGCCCGCAACGGCGGGGAACCCAGTTCGCCGTCGTCCAGCAACGAGCGCAGCATCGGCACGGTCGCCGGCAGATACACCCGCACTAGGCGCTCAAACCGCTGCGCCGATCCCGCAGCGCGTCGGTGCTGGTGAACAGCGCCGTGCGCAGCACCGCGCGACGGCGGCGGCTGTCCATCATGTTCGCTCCGATCGCTCGCAGGTCGTCCGGTCCGGGGGCCAGCAATGTCACCTCGGTCCCCGACGCGGTCACCTTCGCCGCTTCCCGCTGCACCCGCCGGGTGACCTGCCGTCGGATCCGCCGCTCGACCTGGCTGATGACCGACCACGGCTGGTCGTACCCGGTGGCGGCCATCGGCGCCACCACGAACACCTCGTCCAGGGCACTGCCCGCGAGCAGGTCCAGTGACGTGGACGAGAGCGTGCCGCCGTCGACGTACAGGCGACCGCCGATGCGGACCGGCGCGTACCAGCCGGGAATCGCACACGAGGCGGTGACCGCCTCGGACAGCCGGGCCGGCGGCGCGCCCGGCTGGCCGAAAACGGTGCGCCGCCCGGTCGCGTAGTCCATGGCCACGATCCAGGTCTCACGTGCCGGCCACGGCGAGGCGCTGATCCGCTCGACCATGTTCGTGACCGGCGCGAGCCGTCCCCGACCCCGGGGCAGCAGGGCGCTGGCGGCCGTGAAGGGGGTGAACCGGCTCGGATGCCGGGCGACGCGGGCGAGCAGGCGCGGACTGCCCAGGCCGATCATCGGCAGCGGCGGCAGAGCGCTCCCGGAGTCGCTGTCGTAGTTCCAGTCGATCTCGACATCGCCGGCACGGACCCGCCCGCGTTGGTGGCGCAGGACCGCCTCGATCGGTACACCGTTGGACAGCACCGCGGCCATGATCGAGCCGGCCGACGTGCCGACGATGACGTCCATGTCGCGGACGTCCATCCCGAGCGACTGCTCGAGGGCGTGCAGCGCGCCGACGGTCCAGGTGAAGCCGAGCACCCCGCCCGCGCCCAGGACCAGGCCCCGCCGGATCACACCGTTTCCAGCAGGGCAGCCAGCGACTCCTCGATCAGCGCGCCGAGCACGTCGACGTCGCCCATGGCATCACGGTCGGCGTTCAGACCGTAGAAGACCCCGCCGTTGTACGACGTCAGCCCGATGGACACTGCCTGACCCTTGGCCAGCGGCACGACCGGGAACATCTCCAGCAGCTTCGCTCCTCCGGCGTACAGGGGGAACTGCGGACCGGGCACATTCGTGACGACGACGTTGAACAGCCGGCGGCTGAACCCGCTGGCGACCCGCGCGCCCAACGAGTGCAACGTCGGTGGGGCGAACCCGGACAGCGCGATCAGTGCGTCGGCGCCGACGGACTGGCCGGACTCCTTGTGCGCCTTCATCGAATAGCTGATCTGGGCGAGCACGACCTTGGGGTTGGCCTCCCCCACCGGCAGGTCCACCAGATAGGAGGAGATCTGGTTGCCGAGGGTGCCCGGCCCGGCCTCGGCACGGACCGACAGCGGGACCATTGCGCGGACCGACGTCTTCGGGTTGACCGGTTCGCCGCGGGACAGCAGCCAGTTGCGCAGCGCCAGGCTCACCGTGGCCAGAACGACGTCGTTCACCGTCCCGCCGTGCGCCTTTCGGACCCGCTTGTAGTCGTCCAGCGACGTGCGGGAGACGCCGAACCGGCGCTGCTCGCCGATCCTGGCGTTCAGTGGGCTGGTCGGCGCCGGTCGGGACGCCAGCCGCGCGGCGGATGCGACGCCGGCCAGTGCCCCCGCGACCCGCCCGGCGGTGGCCCGGACGTCGGCGACGCTGGAGCGCACCGTGTCCACGACCGCGGACGGCCGGCGGATGTACTCACCGACCGCTCCGGAGACCAGTTCGACCAGTCCCGGCTCGGGCGCCGGCATCCACAGGTCCTCGCCGGTGTCCCGCGGGATCGGTGTCACGTCGAGCAGCACCTGCCCGAGGTCCACGGCGCTGCGGCCGTCGACCATCGCATGGTGGGTCTTGGTGATCAGGGCGATCCGGCCCCCGGCCAGCCCCTCGACGAGGTAGATCTCCCACAGCGGGCGATGCCGATCCAGCCGGCGAGACATCAGCCTGGCGACGAGCTCGCGCAGCTGGGCGTCGCTGCCCGGCCGAGGCAGCGCCGAGCGGCGGACATGGTAGGTGACGTCGAAGTCGCCGTCGTCGACCCAGACCGGGTTCGCGAAGTGGCCTGGGACGTTCTTGATCTTCTGCCGGTAGCGCGGGACCAGCCCGATCCGGTTCTCGATCAGCGCGACCAGCCGGTCGTAGTCGAAGCCGGTCTCCGGCGGCTGAAGCGTCACGAGCCCACCGACATGCATGGGAGTCGTCGCTTCCTCCAGGTAGAGGAACGACACGTCGAGCGCGCTGAGCCGATCCGCCACCCCACCACTCCCTTCGTCGACGCCATGTTTCCATGACGGCGCGCGGATCAGCGGAACGGCTTGTCGAAGATCGCCGCCAGCTCCTCGATCGTGGTCTGCACGTCACGGTGCCGCACGCCGATCATGCCCACCGCCACCGCTGCCCTGACGTTCGGCCCGAGGTCGTCGACAAAGACGCAGGCTGCTGGCGCGACGCCGAGCACTCGTGCCGCATGGAGGTAGATCTCCGCCTCCGGCTTGCGCATCCCCACCTCGCCGGAGATCACGATGGCGTCGAACAGCCCGTCCCATCCCTCCCGCGGGTAGTCGAAGCCCCACGAGTTGGACAGCAGGGCGGTCTTGAGGCCGTGCTGGCGGGCTGACCTCAGTACGTCGAGCATCCGGTGCTCCTCCTGGAACCCGGCGAACATCCGCTCCAGCAGGCCCTCGGCGTCGGGCCGCGTCCCGTCGGTGCGCTGCAGCGCCGCGGCGTACTGATGCTGGAAGTCCGCGGGCGTGATCCGTCCAGTCTCCAGGTCGTGGGCGACGTTGGGGGCCGCGTCCGGCCCGAACCACTCCCGCATCAGCGCCCGGAACCGCTC
>Ga0136613_10000054_pt1 | contig 38931 bp, 38 predicted proteins | sample AntDrymUQ2722106_2_FD_106649 | JGI IMG/M metagenome (GOLD analysis project Ga0136613, IMG submission 106649) | Polar desert sand microbial communities from Dry Valleys, Antarctica - metaG UQ272 (21.06) | ecosystem: Environmental > Terrestrial > Soil > Desert | place: Antarctica: Dry Valley... | reverse complement strand
GTTGCCGCCGCTCCTGGACGGGAGGAGGAGGGAAGGACGGAGGAGGAGGGAAAGACGGAACTGCCCCCGCTGACCGACGACATCGTCAGAGACACAATCGAGCAGACGCGCCGTTGATAGCGGTCGACACCAGCGTCGTCGTCGCCGCCTTTGCTTCGTGGCACGAAGGTCACGAACGAGCACAGTGGGTGCTGGCCGACAGACCCCGCATCCCGGCGCAGGTCCTGATCGAGACGTACTCGGTTCTGACGCGTTTGCCGCCGCCCCATCGTGCGGCGGCGTCCATCGTGGAGACGTTTCTGAAGCGTCGCTTCCCCGAGCCCCCCTTGACTCTGCCACACGACGAGTACCGAAAGCTCCTTCAGAGCGCCGCCAAGAGAGGCATCTCGGGAGGGGCGATATACGACGCGCTTATAGCAGCCACCGTCAACCACGCCGGTGCCTCGCTCGCCACAAGAGACAGACGAGCAGCACGCACCTATGACGCTATGCAGACCCCGTACGATCTCGCTCTTTGAGGGCGATCTGTCCGTGTGGCTCGGCCGGACCGCAAGCCTGCTAGAAGTTGAAGGGCAGCGCGGTGAAGCATTTCGGCCATGCGCGCGGGCCCTGTATTGCGAGCGTGCGTTCTGCTATCGCGATCTGCTGCTTCTTCGTCGCCTCATGGGCGAAACGGGCGAGCGCCCCCCCGCCAAAGCCGACCCAGGTGCGCGGATCGAACTGCAAGCCTCCGTCGTGATGCGCGTCGATGTGCCAGCGTCCGCTCGACTCGCACAACGCAACCGACTCCCAGTCGGCGCTATAGGTGATGAGCTCGCCGCCCAAGCTCCACGACGGGCTCGGCGTCTTCGCCCGGTTCGCAGCTGCGATGGATTCGAGCTCTTCGATCTTCGTCTTCCGTCTGGTAAGGAGTTCGGTCACCAATAGCTTGCCGCGTCCTTCGCTCGCTCTGGCATCTGCTCTCCCAAGATGAGCGCGCGCGAGCTCACCGATCCCGGTCAGAAACTGAGCGTCAGTCGCGGGGCCCGATCCGCGCGCCGTGCTGCGGAGATCGGCGCGCGCTACCCCTATAGCTTCGTCGAGGCTCGCGAGTCGACGGCGAAGCACGCCGAGGCGCCCCTTTGCCTCGTCGAGGCGGCCTTCGATGCCCACGAGGGCGCGCTTGAGCTCTTTGACCTGTCGTGTGTTGGCTGGAAGCTGCGCCTCGGCGGGGGCTGCGAAGGCAGTTAGTACGGACAGAGACAGGAACAAGCACGCAAGGGCGCACGCTTCCGTCCTGCCGTCGCGCCGAGCCCACCCCGCGCGCCCCCTGAGCCTCCCTCGTCCTCCCACAATGACTCCATCGTAAGCGACCCCCGGGGCTTCAGCCCGGGCACATAATGCGGGCCCGGCCCGCGATCTCGAACGAGGCGGGCGTGGTCAAGCCCACGAGCTCACCGTCGACGTTGATCTCAATCGCCGGATCGGACTCGATCACGACCTTGGCGGCCCTCGTCGTTGCGACCCCGTCGAGGTCATTGTGGGTGCCTCCTTTGACCTTCACGGCCAGCTTGGCGGCGGCGGCGGCATTTGGGGCAGCCATGGCGCAGCCGTCGAGCAGGCCATCGTCGAGCGCCGCCCGAGGCCACACGGCGATCCCCCCACCGCTTGTGCGGCCGTTGCCGACTCCCACCGCCACGCACTCGGTCACCGCGACTCCGTTCATGGTCACGGTGGTACGCGGCAGGTCGGCCGCAACCTTGGCGCCTGCGGCCCAGAAGGCAAGCGGACCGAGCCGTGACTTGGTTCCGGGATCGACGGCTTCGTCCATGGCGACGGGAAACCCGCCGATGCACGCATTGACGAAGAGCTTCTCGACCCCGCCTCCGAGCGCCCGACCCACGTCGATTGATCGTTCGACGCCGGACACGGCAATCTCGGCCGCCTCGAGGGGGTCCCGGGGGAGCTCGAGACTCCTAGCGAAGTCGTTGCCAGTCCCGGTCGGCAACAGAGCGAGCACAATGTCTTCGAGCTGGGGGCGGAGGGCGTTCACGGCCCGGCTAAAGGTCCCGTCGCCGCCCGCCACAGCAACGAGGCCGGCCGCCTCGGCGGCCTTCGTGACGTCGGCGTCAAAGCCCTCCTCGCTCGGCTCGAGCACCGACACCCGTCCCCTGGAGGCCAGGCGCTCCCGCACCGAGTCACGCGCGTCGCCGCCGGCGCCGCCGGAGGAGGGATTGACGATCAAGAGAATGTCCATGCCGCCAGTGTGCCCCAAGGATGTGGCCCGGCCGGTCCTGCGTGGGATTTCTAGGCTGAGGTGAGAACAGGCTTGGTCGTTGGCTGCTTCGAGCCACCCGAGGGCTCAACTGAGACTGCGGCCTGATCGACGCCCCTCAAGCTCAAGTCGCTCAAGTGAACCGCCTCGCCGTCCTCTACGGAGAAAGTGCCGGCCGAGACGGTGCGGCCGTCTCTGACGAGCCAGAGCTGGTAGGTCCGGCCCCCCGGCGCTGGATCAAGCCCGGCACCGACGAATGCGGTCCGCCCCTCCTCGGTCACGAGCCTTGCGGTCGCACCCTCCTGCCCCGAGAGCTCGAGGCCGTCGGAGCGGGCGAGCAGCGCCACAACTTGCTGATTCCTCGCAAGGTCTGATCTCTGGTCGAGCAGGACGACGGTGGCGACGACTGCCGCAATCGTGATCGCAAGACCACTCACGAGCTTGGCGAACATCGGCCAGCGCCGGCGCGACGCAGGGGCCGCGCTCGGTGCGAGCTGGTCTGCGGCAACCTGCTCCATGACGCGATCGGCGAAGCCCTCGGGAATCGTGGCGGGATCGACTGCCAGCGCAAGCGCTGCGGTCACCTCGGAATAGCCGTCCGCCTCTTCGAGGCACTCCTCGCACGAGACGATGTGACGGCTGACGTCTGCGAGCTCTCCGGAAGGAACCGCGCCGAGGACATAGGAGGCCACAAGCCCCCTGTAGTCCTCATGTGGTCGGTCCATTACAGCATCCCCTTAGTCACTCGCCGTCGGCCCTCGAAGGGCTCGACATCAATTCCTTCAGCTTCAAGAGTCCGTCGCGCAACCTCGTCTTGGCCGTGCCCTCCGGGATGTGGAGCTCTTCCGCCACCTCCCTGTAGGTCCGGCCGCCGAAATAGGCGAGCACGATGGCCTCCCGCTGCACGAAGCTGAGCTTGCTCAGAGCGTCTTTCACCCGGTGCCGCTCCTCCAGTGACTCGCCAGGCGCCTCCTCCTGCTTGGGAGCCGCCTCGGCTTCCGCAATGAGCAATTTCGAAGCCCGATGTCTGGACTCCTCCCGCCGCACCAAATCGATCGCCTTGTTCCGAGTGACCCCAAGCAAGAAGGCTTGCAAGCTCCCCCTCGCCGCGTCGTAGGCTCCCGGCCTCCGCCACAACGCCAAAAAGGCGTCCTGGGCCACCTCCTCGGCAAGCCCAGGCTCGGCGACGATCCGCCGTGCCATGCCGTGCACGACTCCGCCGTACAGCCGCATCGCTTCCCGCAGCGCTTCACTTTCGCGCGCTAGGAGTCGCTCGGCAAGCTGGGCATCTGCGCTTCGCCCCATTTCGCTCATGTTAGCGATCCCGTCTTCCCCTGTTCGCTCGCGAGCGAGCCCGCGGATTGGCCCCGGGGAACAAATGCGACGGGACGCCGCGCTCCTGGAGCTCAGTACAGGGCCGCTGCGAGGCCCCTTCGGCCCTTGAGGGCGCGCAGATCATCGAGGGGAATCGTATCAAGCAAGCGAAGCAGGTGCGTGCGCAGACGTTCCCGGTCGCCGTCCGAGGTCGCAGCCACGGCCGCCAGGAGCCGCTCGAAAGCGCTATCGAGATCTCCCCGGGCGGCCTCAAGGTCGGCGATCCCGAGCACGGCCTCGATATCGAGGGGATGGGAGGCAGCCCGCCGGCTGAGTTCGCCCTCGTCAAGCGAAGCCGCCCTGAGCGCAAGCTCGGCGGTGGCAAGCTCCCTGCGGGCGCTTGGGTGCCCTGGCTCGGCCTCGAGCGCGTCGCGAAAAGCCTCTGCTGCCGACGCCGCGTCTCCTCTTGCCGCAGCAGACCGTCCCAGCTCGAGGGCCGTCTCGGCGGGCCCCGGCCCAAGGCCGCCAAGCCACCGTCGCACCGAGTCCTCCGGCAAGGCCCCCGTAAACTCGGCCACCTGCTTGCCGTCCCGAAAAGCGCGCACGGCAGGGATGCCCTGCACCCCGGCTGCCTGAGCGAGGGCCGGATTCGAGTCGACATCGACCTTGGCAAGCACCCAGCGCCCGGCGGCCTCAACTGCAAGCCGCTCGAGCACGGGGCCGAGCGTGCGGCAGGGACCACACCAGTCCGCCCAGAAATCGACCACGACGGGTTGTTCGTTAGACGCTTCGAGCACGTCGCTCGCGAAGCTCGCCTCCGTGACATCGATCACGGAAGCTCCCGGTGACTCGGCTCCTGCTCTTTGCTCTCGGGTCATCGAAAGGTGACAACGCTGCGGGGGCCCGAAGACTTCCCCTTCAACGGCGGGCGTCGAGCTCCCGGCATTTGCTGCGGATCGCCTCGGCGGCCTCCCCGAGCTGCGCCTTTTCCTCCTCGGTGATGTCGAGCTCAACTATGCCGGCCACACCGTTTGCACCCAGCAAGGCAGGAACCCCGAGATAGACGTCGGACACCCCGTACTGCCCGGTCGTCCACGCGCACGCAGGGAGCACCTCTTTGGTATCGCCGAGCACGGCTTTCACCATTGCCGCCGCCGACGACGACGGTGCGTAGAAGGCGCTGCCCTTCTTGAGGAGTCCTACGATCTCGGCGCCGCCGTCGCGGGTGCGCTGGAAGAGCTCTGCAAGCGTGCTCTCGTCGACCAGCTCACGTAGGGGGCGGCCGTCAACGGTGGCATGGCCGGGCAGAGCGACCATCTGGTCCCCGTGGGAACCAAGTGTGATGGCGTCGACGGAAGAAGGTGGCGCCTCGAGCACCTCTGCGATGAAGTATCGGAGGCGGGAAGAGTCGAGCACGCCGGCCATCCCCATCACGCGCTCCTTGGGAAAGCCCGATACAACCGATGCCAGATAGGTCATCTCGTCAAGCGGATTAGACACCACGATGATGACCGACTCAGGCGAGTGCTCGGCGATCTGCTCGGTGACCGTCGTCATGATCTCGGAGTTCTTGTCGAGCAGGTCCATACGGCTCATGCCCGGCTGCCGCGGGAGGCCTGCGGTGATGACGACGACGTCGGAGCCGGCGGTGTCGGCATAGTCGTTCGTGCCTTCGATCCTTGCCGAGAAGCCTTCGACCGCCGCCGACTGCCCGATGTCGAGCGCAAGGCCCTGTGGCAAGCCCTCGACGATATCGGTAAGCACGACCTTGGCGGCGAGGTCTTTCTCGGCGATCCGGCGCGCAGTGTTCGCCCCGACGTTGCCGGCGCCCACAACTGTCACCTTCCCCGTGCCTGAGGCCATCAGATTTCCACCAGCCCGGACTCGAGCTTCTCGATGACGCCGTCCGCTACCTCCGATGTACCAACGGCCGTGGGGTCGTCACGCGACGGCTTCATGTCGTAGGTGACGAACTTGCCCTCCGCAATCACCGACGAGATCGCCTTCTCGAGGCGATCGGCAGCGCCGGTCTCCTCCAGATGGCGAAGCATGAGAACACCGGAAAGCATCATGGCCATCGGGTTGACCTTGTTCTGACCCTGATACTTGGGGGCCGACCCGTGCGTCGGCTCGAACACAGCAACGTCGTCGCCGATGTTGCCCCCAGGCGCGACGCCGAGGCCGCCGATCAAACCTGCGCCCAAGTCGGAGACGATGTCGCCGTAGAGGTTCGGCAGGACCAAGACGTCGTAGAGCTCCGGCTTCTGCACGAGCTGCATGCACATGTTGTCGACGATACGGTCCTCGAACTCGACTCCAGAATCGGCGTATTCCTCTGCGACTTCGCGCGCCGTGCGCAGGAAGAGACCGTCGGAGTACTTCATGATGTTGGCCTTGTGCACGGCCGTCACCTTCTTTCGGCCCTCTTTGATCGCGTAGTCGAAGGCACCCTTGACGATCCTTCTCGTCCCGGTGATCGAGATGGGCTTGATTGAGATGCCCGAGTCCTCCCGTATGCGGCGGGCGCCGAGATCGGCAAGGAGATCGATGAGCTTGGCCGCTTCCGCGCTTCCCTCCTCGAACTCGATGCCGGCATAGAGGTCCTCATGATTCTCACGGACGACGACGAGGTCGATCCCCTCGTAACGGGAGCGAACGCCGGGATAAGACTTGCACGGCCTCAAGCACATGTAGAGGTCGAGCTCTTTTCTAAGGGCAACGTTGACGCTGCGAAAACCGGTGCCGACCGGGGTCGTGATTGGGCCTTTGATGGCGACCTTGTGGGTGCTGATCGACTCGAGCACTTGGTCGGGCAGCGGAGTCCCGTACTTATCCATGACGTCGACACCTGCGTCTTGAACGTCCCAGTCGAGCTTCACACCCGTGGCCTCGAGCACCCGCCGAGTTGCTTCTGTGATCTCGGGCCCCGTGCCGTCTCCCGGGATGAGTGTGACCGAGTGAGTTGCTTGCGACATGGACTGCCCCCCTGGGATCGGTGTGGCGAAGCACCCCTAACCTAACTGATCGACTTTCGGCGCCGGAGGAGGCGTCAGCGTGGCCGTCCCGGCCCCGAGCCTCAGTCTCCTTGCCCGCCGCCTGGCTTGTCCTCGGAACCCTTTGGCACCTTGTCTTCCTTCGCTTCCTTCGCTTTCTCTTCGGCCTCCTCGGAGGCCTGCTCCGGCAGGTCCTGGTCCTCGTCGCCCTCCTCTAGGTCTTCTTCGGACTCAGACTCGCTCGGTGTGGGCGTGGGCGAAGCCTCGTCGTCCTCCTCCGGGTCTTCCTCGACCGACTCCGACTCGGTCGGGGTGGGCGTGGGCGAAGCCTCCTCGGTCTCGGACGGCTCGGGCGTTGCGCCTGCCGAAGAGTCGACGACCTCGAGGTACTTACTGAGGTTGGCCGAAGCCGCCGGAGGCGAGCTCTCACCGCAGGCGGCGGACGAGAAACCTGTGGCGAGGACCGCAATCACCGCGGCCGCAATGTGACGGCTGATGGACATGGGCGTCGGTTCCTTGTTCTTGGGAGAGGGTCGCCGGCCGGATGCCCATGCTAAGGGTAGGGAGAACTTGGACACCCACCCTCCTCGAATCCCTTCTGGGTAATCGTCGACAGGTGGGGCGAGGGGCCTCCGTTGTCGCCGGCTCCTCCCCCCGCGGGCCCCCGGCCCGCCGGCCCGCCGGCTAGCCGGCCCGAGGCCCCGGCATGGCAGCCCGGGCCAGGGCAACGGTGTTCTTCAAAAGCATGGCAATGGTCATCGGCCCCACGCCTCCCGGCACAGGGGTGATGGCAGCCGCGACCTCCCGCACCGCCTCAAAGTCGACATCGCCGGCGAGGCCTGCGTCGGTCCGGTTCATCCCGACGTCGATGACCACGGCGCCGGAGGCGACCATGTCCCGCGTGATCGAGCGCGCCCGGCCGATGGCGGCGACGAGGATGCCTGCCCTTCGTGTGTGCCGGGCGAGATCCTTCGTGCCCGTGTGACACACGGTGACGGTCGCGTTGGCGCCGTCCGCCTTTTGAAAAAGAAGCGCAGCAAGGGGCTTGCCGACTATGTTCGAGCGTCCGACGACGACGACATCGGCCCCCGAGATCTCGACGCCCGACCTCACAAGGAGCTCTCGGACGCCGGCGGGGGTCGCCGGGACCACCGCCCCCGTCCCCGCAAGCAGACGACCGAGATTGAAGGGGTGAAAGCCGTCGGCGTCCTTGGCCGGGGACACAGCTTCAACTACCGTGTCCTCATCGATGTGAGGCGGCAGCGGAAGCTGCACGAGGATGCCGTGCACGCTTGAGTCGGAGTTCAGCGAATCGACAAGGGCGAGCAGCTCCTCCTGGGAGATGGCCGCATCGATGTCGTGGTCCCACGCAGTGATGCCGGCCTCAGCGCACGCCTTCCGCTTCGAGCGCACATAGATTGCCGAGGCTGGGTCGTCCCCCACCAGGACGGTCGCAAGCCCGGGGGCCACGCCTTCGGCCGCGAGAGCCTTGACCTCCTCGGCGACCTCGGCGCGAACCTGTGCCGCAATCGCCTTGCCGTCGATGATCTGCGCAGTCATTTGCCCTCCATGGTCAGTGCCGGAAGTGACGCCGTCCGGTGAACACCATCGCGATGCCGTGCTCGTCGGCGGCGGCGATGACCTCGTCATCGCGCACCGATCCTCCCGGCTGAACGACGGCAGCAACACCGGATGCGACGACCGCATCGAGGCCGTCTCTGAACGGAAAGAAGGCATCGGAAGCACACACCGCCCCCTTAGAACGATCCCCTGAGCGCCGGGCGGCGAGCTCGGCCGCCTCGAGCCGGTTCATTTGTCCTGCACCGACACCAACGGCGACACCGTGACTGGCGAAAACGATGGCATTGGACTTCGTGTGCTTGGCAACAACCCACGCAAAGCGCAGGTCGTCCCACTGCTCACGGGTGGGCTCCGCAGTCGTCACAACCTTGGCCTCCCTGCCATCGTCGCTCGGGTCGGGCGACTGCACAAGCAGCGCACCGGCCACGCTGCGCACCTCGCGTTCGGCCTGGGTGAAACCCGGCATCCGAAGCACGCGCAGGCTCTTTTTCGTGGTGAGTGCCTCGAGCGCATCGGCATCGAAATCCGGCGCCGCGACGACCTCGGTGAAGATCTTTGTGATGGCCTCCGCCGTTGCTGCATCACAGGCTCGGTTCAAGGCCACGATGCCGCCGAAGGCGGAGGTCGGGTCACATTCAAGTGCCCTTTCGTAGGCCAGATGCAGCCGGTCGGCGACTGCCGCTCCGCACGGATTCGAGTGCTTGATGATTGCAGCACCGGGCCCCTCGAGCTCCGACGTGAGCCCCCATGCTGCGTCCAGGTCCAGGAGGTTGTTGTAGGAGAGTTCCTTGCCTCCAAGCTGCTCGGCCCCCGCGAGGCCAGAAGCGAGGCGCCCGCTCTTGTAGAAGGCAGCGCTCTGATGGGGATTCTCGCCGTAACGGAGGTCGAAAATCTTGTCCGCATCCCACACGAGGCGATCCGGCATGTCCTCAGCGCGCCCCAGATAGGCGCCGATGGCTGCATCGTAGGCGGCGGTGTGACGGAACGCTTCCGCCGCCAAGGTCGCGCGGAGCTCATCCGAAACGCCACCGCTCGCTCTGATCTCCGCGAGCACCGCCGCATAACTATCGGGAGAGACGACAACGGCAACGGAGTAGAAGTTCTTGGCGGCCGCACGCACCATCGCAGGTCCGCCGATATCGATCTGTTCAATTGCCTCCGCCTCGGTGACGCTTGGGTGGGCAACGGCGCGCTCGAACGGATAGAGGTTGCAAACGACGAGGTCGATGGGCGTGATTGAGCCTGCTGCGAGCTCTTGCATGTGCTCGGGCACCGAGCGGTTTGCGAGGATCCCGCCATGAATCATCGGATGCAGGGTCTTGACCCTCCCACCGAGGATCTCCGGCGCGCCGGTCACCTCGCTTACGGGAGTGACTGCGGTGCCCGAGTCGGCGATCGCGCGCGCCGTTCCACCCGACGAGACTATGGTCACACCTGCTTCTGCCAGCCCTTGCGCGAGCTCGACGACGCCGGACTTGTCGAAGACGCTGATCAAGGCTCGTCTGACCGCAACTGCGGGCACCTTTAACGCTCACCGCCGCTCATCACGCTTGCAACCCGGCCGTTAACGACGACGTCGCCCCCGAGCAGCGCACGGCAGGCATCCACGAGCAGGCGGTGTTCGGCCTCTTTGATGCGCTCGTGCAGGCTTTCCTCCGTGTCGTTCGGACGCGTTGGCACCGGCTCCTGAAAGAGAATGGGGCCGTGATCGACCTCGTGGTCGACGAGGTGCACGGTCGTGCCTGTGACCTTGACCCCAGCCTCGAGCGCATCCCGCACCGCTCTCGCTCCGGGAAAGGCCGGAAGCAGTGAAGGGTGCACATTGAGGAGTCGCCCTGGGAATGCATCGACGAACTCCGGCGCAAGGACGCGCATGAATCCGGCAAGTAGCACGAGGTCGGGGGCGTAGGCGCGCACCTTCTTGGTCAATGCCTGGTTCCATTCGTGGCGCGTTGAGAAGTCTGCAAGCCTGGTGACAGCGGCCGGCACGCCGTGCTCTGACGCCACTTCGAGGCCGCGGCATGGCCTGTCGGCAAGCACTCCGACGACGTCGGCGGCAAGGTCCCCACGCTCGCACGCTTCGAGAACCGCGGTCATGCCCGAGCCGGTCCCCGAGATGAGTATCACGATGCGGCTCCCCATGTTGGTCAGGCGGAAAGGGCGCTTGCCAGCTCGGCGATCGCCCCCGGATAGCGATACTGGAGTCCGCCGTGGGCTCCATCGAAGAGCTCGAGTGTGTGTCTGATGCCGCCCTTGGTGAGCTCCTTAGAAAAGGCCTGCGCGCCGAGGTCGAGGAAGTACTCATCGGAGCGCCCGGCATCGAGATAAATGCGTTTCATGCTCCCGAGGGCTTCGAGATGCGCGGGCGCCATGCGAACCGGGTCCCACGCGAGCCACCGCTCCCAGACGTCGTCGAACAAGTAGCCAGTGTCGATGTCGAAGGGCAGCAGCGCCTTGCCCGGGCGCCCTTCGTCCGGTGAGTAGCAGGCGGCCATCGCGTAGGTGTTGAGCGGCGCCGCTATGGTTTCGAAGTCGACCCTATCTGAGCTGCGCACGCGCTCCCAGAAAACGTCGTATGAGCCCTCGAAGCTGTCCCTGAGCGTGCGGGCCGTCACGGGGAACTCGGTCTGGTAGCAGGCCTCGAACAACGCGTCGCCGGCGTGCGACGCCAGAGCGCCGAAGATATCCGGCCTCAGCATCGGGACGACCATAGCGCCGTATCCTCCGCTCGACTTACCTGTGAGTCCGCGCCGGTCGCGATCTGGAACCGTCGGGTAGCGCTCGTCGATAAAGGCCACGACCTCATCGCAGAGGTAGTCCATGTAGCGCCCCGTTGCGACCGAATTGATGAACTGTGAGCCCCCGTACGAGGTCCACGCATCGACGAAGACCACGACGGCAGGGGGCGCTCCGCCGGACGAGAAGAGTTGGTCGACCCTTTCGATCATGGTCGGCTCGAAAGCGGAGCGGTTGAGCCACATATCGAGCTGGCCGGTCATCCCTTGGATCACATAGATCGAAGGCAGCTTCTGTTCCGTCGCGGCCGCATCCTTGGCGTCCGGCGGGACGTAGACGTAAACCGGGCGGCGCGCGGGATCCCCGAGTGGATTGTCCTCGAGAACATCCGAGCCCACAACGAGCTTGTCGAAGCTGCCCCGAAGCTCGGCCTCCCAGGGGGGCCCTGCGAGCCCCTCGACCTCCCTCATCAGGTGCTATCCCAACGTCTCTTTGACGATGCCAGCCACCTCGGTCGGGTTGGTTGCGACCCGAATGCCCGCCTCCTCGAACGCAACCTTCTTTGCGCTCGCCGTGCCCGCCGAGCCAGAGATGATTGCCCCCGCATGACCCATGGTCTTGCCCGGGGGGGCCGTAAAGCCCGCGATGTAGGCGACTACGGGTTTGGTCATGTGCTCCCCGACGTAGCGCGAGGCCCGCTCCTCGGCGTCGCCGCCGATCTCGCCCACGAGCACAACGAGCTCGGTCCCGTCGTCCGCTTCGAAGCGCTCCAAGATATCGATGAAGTCCGACCCGGGGATGGGGTCCCCTCCAACGCCGACGCAGGTCGACTGGCCGAGGCCCTCGCGGGTCAGCTCGTGGACGATCTGATAGGTGAGCGTGCCGGAGCGCGACACAAGACCGACCGACCCCGGCTCGCAGATCTCGCCCGGGATGATCCCGACGTTGGCCTTGCCCGGCGAGATGACCCCCGGACAGTTGGGACCTATGAGCGTCGCTCGCCCATCGGATGACCGCCGCAGATGCGTGACCGTTCTCGCCATGTCGAGCGCAGGTATGTGTTCGGTGATCGCGACAATGACCTCGATTCCGGCGTCGTGAGCCTCGAGGATGGCATCTGCCGCGACGGCCGGCGGCACGAACACCATCGAGGTGTTGGCCCCCGTGGCCGACACCGCCTCGGCGACGGTGTCGAACACCGGCACGCCTTCGACCTCGGAGGAGCCCTTGCCGGGCGTGACCCCGGCGACCAGATCGGTCCCGTAGTCCTTGTTCCGCATGCCATGAAAGGACCCTTCGCGCCCGGTCAACCCCTGCACGACAAGGCGGGTGTCGTCACCGACGAGGATCGCCATCAGGGGGCATCTCCGCGCGCAAGCTCGACGGCTTTGTCTGCGCCCTCGAGCATGGTCGTGGCAGAACGCAGCATCTCATGGGGAGCTTCGTCGAGCATCTTGTGTCCTTGCTCGGCATTGGTGCCGTCGAGCCTCACCACAATCGGCGTATGGATGTCGAGCCGGCCGAGCGCGTCGATGATGCCCTCGGCGACGAGGTCGCCACGCGTGATCCCGCCGAAGATATTTATGAGCACGCTCTTGACGTTGTCATCCGAAGTGATGACCTCGAGGGCGGACGAGAGCACGTCGGCGTCGGCGCCGCCCCCGACATCGAGGAAGTTCGCAGGCTCCCCTCCGGCCGCCTTGACGACATCGAGTGTCGACATGACGAGGCCTGCGCCGTTCCCGATGATGCCGACGTCTCCTTCGAGCTTGATGTAGTTGAGGCCTTTCTCTTTAGCGGCGCGCTCCTGGGCCGAGATTTCGTGGGCCGAGCGAAGCTCGTCGAAGTTTGGGTGGCGGAAGGCCGCCGAGTCATCGAGCGAGACCTTGGCGTCGAGGGCCATCACGCGGCCTTCCCCGGTAAGCACGAGTGGGTTGACCTCGATGAGCGAGGCGTCGAGGGCAACAAACGCTTCATAGAGCTTGGGCAGCACAGCTATGGCCTCTTTGCGGGCACCGGGGTCGATGCCTGCCTCGAAAACAAGCTTGCGTGCGTGGAACGGCGACATCCCGAGCAATGGATCGATGTGAACTCGGGCGATCTTTTCGGGCGCGGTGTCGGCGATCTCCTCGATTTCGACGCCGCCCTCCGCACTCATGATCCCGAGGAAGGTGCGTTGTGAGCGGTCGAGCAGAAAGGAGCAGTAGTACTCCGCCTTGATGTCGCCGGCTCGTTCGACGAGCACCCTTCTGACCTTGTGACCCTTGATGTCCATGCCTATGATCTGCTCGGCGACCCCGGCCGCTTCGTCGGGGTTGGCCGCCGGCTTGATACCCCCCGCCTTGCCCCGGCCCCCAACCTGAACCTGCGCCTTGACCACGACCTTGCCGCCAAGACTTCGCGCCGCGCTTGATGCCTCTTCTGGCGTGGACGCCACACGGCCCTCGGGAACTGGGACGCCGGACTTGCGGAGCAGCTCCTTACCCTGGTACTCGAAGAGATCCACTAGACCGCCTGTCCCACGTTGTTGCGCACCCAGTCGATGATGGTCTTGGTCGGCGCTCCGGGCGTGAAGATCTCTGCAATGCCCGACTCCTTGAGCTTCGCGATGTCCGAGCTTGGGATGATGCCGCCCCCGAAGATCACGATGTCACCCGCGCCCTCCTCTTCGAGCAGCTCAACGACCTTCGGGAACAGGGTCATGTGCGCTCCGGAAAGACACGAGAGACCAACTGCATCCACATCCTCCTGGATCGCGGCCGAAGCAATCTGCTCGGGGGTCTGGTGGAGCCCCGTGTAGATGACCTCCATCCCGGCGTCGCGCAGCGCCCTGGCGACCACCTTGATCCCGCGATCGTGCCCGTCGAGGCCCGGCTTGGCGACGAGGATGCGGGGCCGCTCCCCCTCTGCCATCACAGCAGCGCTTCCCGGGGCGTACCCAGGAGCCGCGCCGCTGCCGCGCCTAGCCGAGAGTGCTTCTTGCTAGCGTTCAAGCAACCTGTCTCCTCCGCAGGCGTCCAGCCCGGCCTGGTGTGGCAGAAAGGGGCGGCGCCTGCAACATCGGGCCTCCTGTCGAGGCGAGACTAGCAGGCAAGGACAAGCCTCTAGCTGAAGGAAGCGACCTTGGCAGCAGCCGGCCACAACAGAAAGGACCCGGCCCGGGCCCGTCCGTCCCGCCCCATCGACGTGCGCCGTCGGCGCGCGGCCAGGGTGGCAGTCCTGGCGGTGATCGTCGTTGCCGCTGCGGGCAGCGCTCTGTTCTCGAGGGCGGAGGAGCCCACGGCTCCGGCCGGGGGATCGGGCGCACCCGACCTCCCCGAGGCCGCTTGCAAGGCCACGCGTCCGCCGCAAGCCCGCCCGCAACGATATGAATCCCCCCCATTGGCGCTCAAAGCCGGTGCCGACTACGGGGCGGTCATCTCCACCTCGTGCGGCGACATCACCATCGATCTCGCCGAGGGCAAGGCGCCCGAGAACGTCAACAGCTTCGTGTTCTTGGCGCGACGAGGCTTTTACGACGGTTTGATCTGGCATCGCGTCGTCCCCAACAGCATCATTCAGTCGGGCGATCCCAACGGGGTTCCCGGCGAGCCGCCCGAGGGTCCCGGTTACACGGTCCCCGACGAGTACCCCGTGCAGGGCAGCGTTTACGTGCGGGGCGTTGTCGCCATGGCCAACAAGGGACCGTTCACCGATTCGGCCGGGAGCCAGTTCTTCATCGTGACTCACAAGGGAATCTCCGAAGACGTGGCGGTCGAGCCGGCCGGGCTTGAACCGCACTACTCCATCATCGGGCGAGTTGCCAGGACCTCCTTCGATGTCCTCGACGAGATCGGCGAAAAGGAGACGAGGGGCTCCGGCGCCCCAGGGGAAGCCAACACGCCGATCGTCCCCATCTACATCGAGTCGATAAGGGTCACCGAGACGCGCGGCTGACCGCCCGAGCCGCCAACTGTGGCGCGGCCCACAGTAGCCGCCGCGCTCTGCCCCGTACCTTGGTCGTTTGTGGGTACCAGGCACCAACAATCGACCGCACCTCCGCTCGAGGCGGCGATCGCCCTCCTCATGTCCGGGCAACATGGGGGCGTTTAGCCGCTCTCAAGCGCGTGCCGCCGGCCAACAGTGGCGCAGCCCACAATGGCGCCGCCCGTCGAGGCACGGGCCACGCGCCGCCGCCGGCCGCCCGATTGTGGCGCGGGCCACCGCGACGCTGCGCTCTCCCCCCTACCTTGGTCGTTAGTGGGTACCAGGCACCAACAAACGACCGCACCTCCTATCGAGGGGGCGATCGCCCACCTGATGTCCGGGCAGCATGGGGCGTTTAGCCGCTCTCAAGCGCGTGCCGCCGGGATGACCGACACGATGCTGAAGCACGCGCTGCGCAGGGGGCGCATTGTGCGTCCTCACCCCGGGGTCTACTGTGTGGCCGCAGCGCCGAAGACGTGGCAGCAAGCGATTATGGCAACGTGCCTCCGTGGCGGCGAGGAAACCTGCGCCTCCCACCGCACGGCCGCTGCGCTGTTGGGGCTGCCCGGCTTTGCTCCGGGCGTCGTTGAGGTCTCTACCCTGCGAAACCTGAGGTCGCCACCCTCAGGTGTGCTCGTGCATCGAACGACGACTCTTCCACCCTGCGATCGCTGCGTCATTAATGGCATCCCCGTGACCGAGGCAACGCGGACGCTCATCGACCTCGCCGCGGTCGCTTCGTTCGAAGCCGTTGAGGTGGCCCTCGACGACGCCTTGAGGCGCCGGCTGACTACCTTGCGGCGGTGGCGGTGGCGGCTCGAGGGAGTCGGCGCGGGCGGCAAAAAGGGGGCCGCTGCGCTGCGCCGGCTGCTCGACGACAGACCGCTTGGCACAGTCGCCCCCGAGAGCCCCCTCGAGGGCCGGTTCATCCGGCTGCTGAAGCGAGAGGGGCTTCCGCCGCCCCAGCGGCAATACGCGATCCGTGCCGGCGGCGAGTTCGTTGCTCGGGTCGACTTCGCCTACCCGGAGCACAAGCTCGCGATCGAGGTCGACGGCTACGCCTATCACTCCGGCAAGAGACAGTGGGATAAGGACATCGAGCGCCGCAACGCGATCGAGGCGGAGGGCTGGCGAGTCCTTAACGTCACCAAGGCCCAGATGGACGACAACAACGGCAAAGCCATAACCGGGATCATCAGGCGCATCCTCCGGGGGCCCACGGTGAACCCAACAAAAGGGGTCAGGGTCGGGTGAACCCCACAAAGGGGGTCAGGGCCGGGTGAACCCCACAAAGGGGGTCAGGGCCGGGTGAACCCCACAAAGGGGGTCGGGGGGCTGGGTGAACCCAACAAAGGGGGTCAGGGGGCCGGGTGAACCCCAAAGGGCCGAGGCCTTCGTGGTGCCGGCTGCTGGGGCTGCGGTTGGGCTGAGGCTGCGGTCGGTGCTTGGGGCTGGGTCGATGACTGGGGCTGGGTCGATAACTGGGGCTGCGGCCGGTGTCCTGGCGATGTCAGCGTCCGGCTCCCGTGACGGGACGGTGAGGAAGGTCGGTATGCAGTTGCGCTTGTTCTAGCCGCCGCCTAGGTCGGGTGGACGCTGGGCTCTCCATAGCTGCCAGATCGTTGCGAGGGCGCTGGCGAGGAACAGGGCGGCCGCGACCCTTGCCGAAGGAACGTCGTTTGCTTTCCGGAGGGCCAGGCCCATAGCGCGGGGACGACGCCCTTGGCCGCCATGGCGTCGGTTGCCTGGTGCAGCGACTGTGGCGACAGCGGCGCCACCGGCACGTTGCTGTGCGGGCCGATCGAGTTCACTGCGACCGCGTACAGCGTGACCACGGCCCACGCCAGCCGGCCCCCGTGAACGGGGCAGCAAGCAGCCCGATGCCGACGATTCCGGCAAGGTTCCGCATGAGGGTCGTCGTCCCATAGAAGTCGCCCCCGAGCGAGCCCGCCGGCAGGAGCGCAACGACGCTAACCGTGATGAGTGCCGCCAGGTTCCCGGCCAGCAGGAGTCGCATGGGCCGCGCGGCCGTCTGCTCGATATCGAGCATGGGGGATGCAGAGTGACACCCACGAGCACAGCCACCACCACCGGAGCCCAGATCGTCACGACGATGAACGAGCGCTCGGCGTCCGGGCGGCCGCCGCCCGTGATCACGTAAGCCAAGGCGTAGAAGGCAGCTCCGACGAGGCCGAGGCCTACAAGGACCTAGAGGCCGCCGCGAGGCCGAAGGTACAGACCGAGGCGGCTCCGCCGGGCAGCGTGCCCGGCCCGTCTGTATGCTCCCCGATACCGCCCCCGTTCTCCTCGGTCGGTGATCTCGGCGAGCCCATCTCCGCGCTGCGGTGCGCCTTCGGGCGCGGCCGGTCGGGTCATCCCCCGAGCTTCAGGTCGGCGACGACGACCTCGCAACTCGGCAGACCGTCGATGTGGGCGCGCAACCAGGCGTCCTGTCGCTCGATCGTTGGCGCGACAGCGGCCGCGCGGCCTTGCGGCCTCCAATGAGGTCCCATCTGGGAGTGCCGCTACGCTCGAGGAGGAGGCCGGCGACGGCCTGTTGCGCACGGTTCACACGCCCGTATGCCCTGCGGTCTGCGTAAAGCTCGCGCGGGCATCTGCCCTTCGCGAGCGCAACCGCGACGTTCCTAGAGGTGGAGCGGTTATCGTACCGCCCCGCTCACCACAGCGGGGGAAAAGAGGGTGGTCCCATTCCCCAGCGTTTCGTTGCGGTAGAAGTGCTGGCGAGCTTCGGGGACATCGATGCCGGCGTGGATCAGCGGCGCCGCCACGCGCCGGACGATGGGCGCAACCTCCGGGCGCAGATCTCGATATGCGGGATGGAGGCACACGACGATCCCGGAGTGATCGCAGACCTGTTCTATGGCCAACGGTCGCGCCTCTCCCCGCGATGAACCAAGACCGAGCAAGGCCGTTGCCGCTGCGGCCGCCAGGACGGCGCCGACGCCTGCCGTCATTAACCCCCGACGACGTAGCGGCGAGCCCAAAGCCCATAGCAGTCCGGTGAAGGTCCACGCGAGGGCGCCGAACCACGCGGTCTGCACGACACCGATCACCGGCCGGATTTCGTAAAAGGGGGGGATGTGACCGTCAGCTAGCGGACTCAACCACTGCACGGATGAAGCACCATAGAAAATGATGAGGGCACCCATTGCCCCGTAGAGGGCTAAAGCCACGAGTGGGGCGGTGACCACTGAAGGCGCCACGCGCCCTACGAGGAACCCAAGCGAGGCGCACGCCAGCAAGGCAGCGAAGCCGGAGACCAGCAGCTCGACGTCCGGCCCCCCCAGCGGGCGCCGTAAGCGGCCCACACCAAGAACCCGAGCGCAGGCAGCAAGTATCCGAGGCTCGCCCAGGTGATCAGCGCGCCGAGCGCGGAGAGGTCCCGGTTCGCGGCTGGGCGCGGGAGAGAAGTGAGCAGCTCGGTCGTAGAGGTGCGAGCCTCACGCCCTGCGGTCCATGCAGCCGCGGCCCCGACGACCGGGCCGGCGAGGACTAGAGAGTACTGAAGGCCCTCACTCACCTCCCGCCACAACACCAACCCGCCGGTTATCAGATCGTGAGTGACGGCAATCGTGGCGCCCGCAACGACGTGAGGCCCACGGCCCGATTCCCCGGCGGGCATCGATGCGGGGCCCCGCCGAAAGGGTGGGCCTCACGTCGTCGGCGCGATCACCGAACTGAATCCCTTCTCGAGCCTGCCTTGGTCGGTGGCGTTTGCGACGCTCTTGTAGCCGTGAACCTCCCGCTTGACTCCCTTTGTGCTGGGGGAAACATTGTCATCGTGCCTTCTGGGTGTCAACCGACAAAGAGGTAAGTTCTGCCGCACTGTGGCGTTGCGGACGGTGCTGGCGGCGCGTCGTCAGGACGCTGGTTTTAGGGGGGCCAGGGTTAGGTCCAGACGTTTGTCGCCTATTGAGGGGAAGTGAACGGTTGCTTCCATCCCTACGCCGGAGCGGGCTATCTCGATGATCGTGCCGCGGCCCCAGCGGTCGTGCTCAACTTCTTGGCCGACGCTGAACATCGATGTGTCCTTGACGACGTTGCGCGGGCCTTTGTTGCTCCGCTGGAAGCTGACGAGCGCTTCTGGGATCTCCGCAAGGAAGCGCGACTGGGGATTGTAGGTCGTGCCGCCCCACAGGCTCCTCGCCCACGCGTTCGATAGGTAGAGCCGCTCCTTGGCGCGCGTGATCCCGACGTAGCAGAGACGTCTTTCCTCCTCGAGGCCCTCGGGGTCGCCGAGCGAGCGCATGTGGGGAAAGACGCCTTCCTCCATGCCGACGATGAACACCACGGGGTACTCGAGTCCCTTGGCGTTGTGCAGTGTCATGAAGGTGACGCCTGTCTCCTCGCCCTCGGTCTCGTCGGTGTCAGTTATGAGCGCGATCTGCTCGAGGAAATCCGCCAGCGTCGGCTCGGTCGCGTTGGCGTCGTATTCGCCCGCCACGCCGGCGAGCTCTCGGAGGTTCTCTTGCCTCGACAGCGCCTCGAACGACCGGTCGGCGGTCAGTTCGGCCATGTAACCGGTGGCCTCCCAGGTCATCTCGACGATGTCGGCAACGGCCGTCCCCGAGGCGGCGGCAGAGCGGATCTGCTCGAGCAGGCTCGCCATCTCCTCCATCCCTCTCCTGGCTCTGTTTGAGATGCCCTCCGCCGCCTCGGCCTGCCCGAAGGCGTCGCCGAGGTCGACGCCGGAGCGCCTGGAGAACTCGATGAGGCGTCCGAGCGAGGCGTCGCCGATCCCTCGACGCGGCGCCTGCGCGGCGCGCGCCGCGCTCACTCCATCGGAAGGGTTCGAGGCGCACCGCAGCCACGCAAGAAGATCCTTGATCTCTTTTCTCTCGTAGAAGCGCACACCCCCGACGACCCTGTAGGGAAGCTGCGCCTTGGCAAAGATCTCCTCGAGCACGCGCGACTGCGCGTTGGTGCGATAGAAGACTGCAACCTCGGCCAGTGGCACCCCGAGGTCTCGCAGCCGGTTGATCTCCCCGGTAAGCCAGATGGCCTCGTCGTGCTCGTTCTCGGCGTGGTAGCGGGTGATCAGGTCGCCACCGCTCAGCGCGGTCCACAGCGCCTTCGGTTTGCGCATGGTGTTGTTCTCGATGACGGCATTGGCCGCGCTGAGAATGGTGCTCGTCGAGCGATAGTTCTGCTCGAGCGTGATCACGTGAGCGTCGGGCCAATCGCGCTCGAAATCGAGGAGGTTCTTGATGCTCGCTCCCCGAAACCCGTAGATTCCCTGATCGGCGTCGCCGACGACGAAGATGTTGCGCCACTTTTCGGCAAGCAGCGTCGCGAGGCGCGCCTGGGCAAAGTTCGTGTCCTGGAACTCGTCGACGAGGACATGACGAAAGGTGGCCTGGTAATAGGCGCGCACCTCGTCGAACCGGTCGAGCACCTCGACCGCTCGCATTAGGAGATCGTCGAAGTCCACGGCAGAGTTCTCGACAAGGCGCCGCTGATACTGCGAGTAGACCTCTGCAACGGTGCGCTCCCACGGGTCCGAGGCAAAGTCGGCATAGAAGCCTGCGTCGATGAGCTTGTTCTTGGCATCCGAGATCGTGGCCGCCACCGCTCGGGGAGGGATTCTCTTGGGGTCGACATTGAGGTCCTTCATGCACAGCTTGATCAGACGGTCTGAATCTGCGCTGTCGTAGATCGAAAACGACGACCGGATGCCGAGGCGTCCCGCCTCCCTCCTGAGGATGCGCACGCACGCCGAGTGAAAGGTGGACACCCACATGCGCTGGGCCACGGGCCCGACGAGCGCGGCGACCCGATGCTTCATCTCGGCCGCCGCCTTGTTGGTAAAGGTGATGGCAATGATCGACCATGGGGAAGCGCCCTCGGCGATGAGGTGGGCGATGCGATGGGTGAGCACCCGGGTCTTTCCCGAACCGGCGCCGGCGACGACGAGCACGGGCCCGCCGGGGTGCGTTACGGCCTCCCGCTGCACGGGGTTGAGGTCGGCGAGGTAGTCGTCGGGCATACGCCGATTATCCGGCGGCGGCGGGGGCAGGAGTCCCCAACGAGGGGGATTCCCGCAAGCGAAGGAATCCGCCGTTGCCGGACCGGCGCGCCGCCAGCACGTCAACGAGAGGCGAGGCGGGCCCGCACGCCGGCGAGGCCGCGGCGCTCCGCCGGGGTCAGGCTCACGGTCGCGTAGACAATCCCGTAGGCGAGGGTGCCCAGCGCTCCGGTAGCGAGGAGGTCGACGAGATAGCGCTCGGACCCGATGGCTCCGTGCACCAGCCACATCACAGCAAGCCCGACAGTCGAAGGCACGAGCAGTCGCAGATAGTCGCGATCGTAGGGCTGGATGTGGACGAACGTGCTCACGAGAATGAGGCGCGCCCATTTCGAAAGCGCGAAGGTGATCGCGTTGGCCAGCGCCGCACCGACCATCCCGTACCTCGGGCACAACCAGAAGGCAAGAGCGAGGTTTGTTGCAAGCGATGCTGCGTACACGACAAGGTCCCAGCCTGTGCGACCCACCATGATGAGGACGAAGCCGACGCTGCCGGTTGCGATATTGATGAACTGGCCCACTATCAAGATTAGAAGCGCCGTTTGTCCTCCGGCGAAATCCGACCCGAAGATGCGTAGCGCCGACCCTGGGGCGACGATAAGCAGCAGCAACGCTGGAAGGGTGGCTGCGATCGTCCAGCGGGTTAGCGCCTTGAAGAGCCGGTCGAGTCTCTCGGTCTCGCCTCGATTATGAAGGTCGGCGACGAAGGGGGAGAACATGAGGCTCACCGAGGTAAGGAAAAGCACGATGATTTGCCCCGCCCTCAAGGCGGCGGAATAGATGCCGACCTCGGCGCCCGTCGCGTAACGGGTCAACACGAACAGGTCGGTCCAGAACAAGAGCTGCGAGAACAACGCTGCCGGCGCCCTTGGACCGGCGTAGCGCATGAGGCGCGCCAGCGCTCCGGGGGGCATGGCCTCGGCCGGCCAGGACTTGCTCTCGCGCTTCCAGGCGAGAAACGCGGCAACCGTGGCGAACGCCCATGACAGTGAGTAAGTGAAGGCTCCCATCCACGCGGTCTCCGAAAGGCGAAAGCCGGCAAGCATGAGGATCACCCAGCCGACGGGCTGTCCGGCCCAGAAGAAATAAAGCGTGTAGCGCATGATCTTGAGCCCGCGCGTTGCCGACAACCACACATTCGCAAGTGCGAGGAAGGGCAAACCGACGGCCGCCGCCTCGACCGTCCAGCGCCCGATGTCATCGGACACCGAGAACACGGCCCGCACTGCGTTCGCAGCGAGGATCGCAACCACGGCAACGACAAGGCTGACGGCGCCTGCGATGGCGGCGGCGTGCCCAACCGGCGTCCGGATACCCCCGAACCGTCCAACCCCGACCTCCACGGCGACGTCGCGCAGGACGGCCATGTCCATGCCTGACCTGGTTGCGAACGAACCGACGAAGGCGGCCTGGGTGAGAACCGTGACGACTCCAAAGCCCTCAGGCCCCAGGGTGCGGGTCAAAAGTATGTTGGCTGCAAAGGTCGCAAGCGCTGCAATGACGATCCCGGCGATGTTCTGGGAGGTGCCGGACAAAATGCTGATGTAGTCCTTGGCGCCGGGGGGGGTGCCGGCGGGGTCGCCTTGGGAGGCGCCGGCTTGCGTGCCTGAGGCGGCGGCGGGGGGGCCGGGGGGCGAAGGTGGCTCAGTCACTCCCACTCGATGGTGCCTGGTGGCTTGGAGGTGACGTCGTAGACGACGCGGTTCACCTCCGGCACTGCGCCGACGATCCGGTTCGATATCCGTTCAAGGACATCGTAGGGAAGACGAGCCCAGTCCGCCGTCATTGCGTCCTCGCTTGTTACCGCTCGCAGCACGATCGGGTACCCGTAGGTCCTCGAATCCCCCTGTATGCCGACGGAGTGAATGGCAGGCAATACCGCAAAGGATTGCCATATGTCCCGCTGCAAACCAGCCTTCTTGATCTCGTCGGTAACGATGGCGTCTGCGGCGCGCAGGATCTCTAGCCGCTCGTGTGTGACCTCGCCGATGATGCGAACCGCAAGGCCGGGTCCCGGAAACGGCTGGCGCCACACGATCTCTTCGGGGAGCCCGAGCTCCGCTCCGGCGCGTCGCACCTCGTCCTTGAAGAGGTTCCTCAGGGGCTCGACTAGCGTGAAGGTCATGTCGGCGGGCAGGCCCCCGACGTTGTGGTGGCTCTTGATGCGCGCAGCATCCCTGCTTCCCGACTCGATGACGTCTGGATAGAGCGTTCCCTGCACCAGATAGCCCGCATCCTCGAGCTCGTCGTGCGCAACCTCCTCGAAAACCCGTATGAAAGTCTCGCCGATGACCTTGCGCTTGCGCTCGGGATCGACGACCCCGTCAAGCGCCTCGAGAAAACGGTCGGCCGCCTTGACGTGGATGAGGTCGATCTCGAGATGGCGGCGGAACGTACCTTCGACCTGCTCGGCCTCGCCCGCGCGCAGCAGCCCGTGGTCGACGAACAGGCAGGTGAGCTGATCTCCCACCGCACGGTGCACAAGCGCAGCGGCGACGGACGAATCAACGCCCCCGGACAGTGCGCACACGATGCGATCGCGGCCGACGACGCGGCTTATCTCGGCCGTGGCGTCGTCGATGATCGAGGTCATCGTCCACGACGGCATCAGATCGCAGCCCTGGTAAAGGAAGTTCTTCAAAAGCTCCTGCCCCCACGGCGTGTGCACGACCTCGGGATGGAACTGAACACCGTAGAAGCGCTGTTCCTGGTTCTCGAAAGCGGCGACGGGCGCGGACGGCGTCGAGGCCGTGCAGCGGAAGCCATCGGGGGAGGCGACGACGGCGTCCCTGTGACTCATCCACACGGTTTGCCTGGCCGGCTGCTCGGCGAACAGCAGCGAGGTCTCGGGGCCGACATCGAGATCGGTCTTCCCGTACTCGGCCGTCCCGGTCTTCGCGACCTCGCCCCCCAGAACCTGTGTCATGAGTTGCTGCCCGTAGCAGATACCAAGCACGGGAACGCCGAGCTCGAACAGATCCGGGTTGATCCCCGGCGCACCCGGAGCGTATACCGAAGAAGGTCCGCCGGAAAGGATGATCCCGGCCGGACGGAGTGCTGCGACCCTCGAAGCTGGGATGTCGTGCGGGACAATCTCGGAGTAGACATGGCACTCGCGCACCCGCCGGGCAATGAGCTGGGCGTACTGAGCGCCGTAATCGACCACGAGCACGGTGGGAGTGTCCAACACGGTTCACCCTACCGCGCCCGGTCAGGCCGTGGCCGGACCGCGAACAAATGGCCAGACGGCCCGGAGCAGCAGAGCACCGCTGACGGCCTGGGGGAGCGGACGCCGGGCTACCGCGACCTGCGTGCTTCGATCACGACGCTCAGGCCGTCGTCATCGGAGGCTATGCCCATGTCATCGAGCCCTGCTTTCCTTACGAGACGGCGGATCTTGGGCGGGAGGTCGTCGGACACCTCGAGAAGGAGCCACCCTCCCAGCTTGAGCCACCCGGCCGCCTCACCAACGGCCTTGCGCATCAAGCCGAGCCCGTCGCCGGAGCGATCGCTGAGGGTGAAAACGGGCTCGAACTCCTTGACCTCGGTGGGTAGGTCGTCGATCTCGTCCGGGGGAACGTAGGGAACGTGCCCCGTAATGACGTCGACCGACCCCCTGAGGCGCTCCGGAAGACCCCCATACATGTCGCCGGCGCGCAGGGTGACGTTGTCGACCCCAAGACGCTTGGCATTCTCGCGCCCAAGCTTGAGGCCGCTGCGGTCGATGTCGGTGCCCCAGACCTCGGCCTCTGGAAACTCGTCCGCGATGGCTATTGCAATCGGCCCAGCTCCGGTGCAAAGGTCAACGACGACCGGCCTCTGCTTGCGCTTGAGGCGCCGTGCGGCTCGCTCGACGGTGAGCTCGGACGACGGGCGGGGAACAAACGGCCCAGGACGAACCTTGAAGTCGAGCCCGTAGAATTCGATCCTCCCCGTGAGGAAGGGAAAGGGCTCTCCCGCAGCGCGGCGCGCGATCAGCGAAAGATACTTTTCCCTAACGCGAGCCGGCGGCACCACACGCTTGTCGAGGGTGTCGGGGTCGGCATCGAGGCAGCTGGCCAGCAGCTCCCTGGCATCGCCGGCGTTGTCGTGATCATCGAAGATGTGGGTTGAGTCCTCGAGGACCCGCTGCCCGATCTCGAGCAGCGCGCCTATCTCATGTGCCTTCGCCATAGAGGCGGATGCTACAGGGACGAGCGGCCCGCGTCCGGCTTAGAGCACCAACTCTGTGTTTGGTTCTGCAACTTCTGGGGCGTCGGGGCCCTCGGGAACCTCTATGGTCGGGCGCTCGAGCTCGGTCGAGAGAACCATCGTGGTGCGGGTGCGGGCGACTCCGCGGATGGAGCGGATGCGCCTGAGCAGGATCTCGAGGTCCTTGTTCGTAGCCGTCCTGAGCTTGAGCATGTAACAGTCCTCTCCCGCGACGCGATGAAACTCGAGGACGTCGGGCTCCTCGCAGATTCGAGCGACGATCGGATCGTCGGCGGCGAACTCGTTGCCCTCAGACAAGGTCACCATCACGAAGGCGACGTGGGGCCGGTCGAGCGCGTGCGGGTCGAGCACGACCGTGTAGCCGGCGATCACACCTTGCTGCTCGAGCTTGCGAACGCGCTCGTGCACCGCCGGGGCCGAGAGGCCGACGGCCTTGGCCACGGCGGCCAGCGCCATGCGCCCATCCTGACGCAGCAGCTTCAGCACCTTGCGGTCGAGCGCATCGAGACCGGCAGCCATGGCTACCGGCCCCTGCGGATGCGTTTGGCCGGCCGCCTCGGGTAGGTGCGCTCGCTCGATCTGAGGAGGCGCCCGTCCTCGCGGGTCGGATCCAGCCTGTACATCATGGGAACGATCATCGTCATCTCTCCTTTCTCGGTTCCGGGGGGGGCGTGTTCCAATCTGCGCCGTCCCTGCTGTCGACCCCGTACTCAAGTGCCAGAAGATCCAGCAGCACCAGAGCGATCATTACGAAAATGAGGCCTGGAAGCATACTCATCCCTACTTTCTCAAGCTATAGGATCCGTTTCACTGAAGAAAGTATAGGGGGCCGCAGGGATGACGTCAAATCAACCTTAAGCAGATGGGGGTTCAGGGCGTAGCTTATCAGGGAAATGACCGATTGAGCTTTATGAAAGCCTTCGTCGTCCCGGCGTTACCGCTCAGAAAGCTCGTCCGGACTAGGCGGCAGCTACCTGCCCATCCCCACGGACTGGGCCCTCTGCAGCGCCTTTCCCTCGGTGGCGAGGGCCGGGGCGATCATGACCTCGGCCTTCTGAAACTCCTTGATGTTGGCGTACCCGCACGTCGCCAGGCTCGTGCGAAGGGCGCCGAAGAGGTTGAGGCGGCCGTCGTTCTCACGCGCGGGGCCGACCAGGATCTCCTCGAGCGTTCCGATGGTGGAAGTCCTCACCCTGGCCCCCCTCGGGAGCGTCGGGTGGAAAGTCGCCATACCCCAGTGGTAGCCGCGGCCGGGGGCCTCGGCGGCCGCCGCAAGGGGGGAGGCGATCATGACGGCGTCCGCCCCGCAGGCGATGGCCTTGGCGATGTCGCCACCCGTGCGCATGCCCCCGTCGGCGATGACGTGGCAGTAGCGGCCGGTCTCGTCGAGATGCCTTATGCGGGCGCCCGCCGCATCGGCTATCGCGGTCGCCTGGGGGACGCCGACCCCGATGACGCCGCGGGTGGTGCACGCCGCCCCGGGACCCACTCCCACGAGGACGCCAACAGCACCGGTGCGCATCAGGTGCAGCGCAGTGGAATAGGAAGCGCATCCGCCGACGATCACAGGGAGCTCATAGGTGGAGATGAAGCGCTTGAGATTGAGGGGCTCGGTCCGGCTCGAGACATGCTCGGCGGATACCACGGTTCCCTGGATAACGAGTATGTCGAGCTCTGCCTCGAGTGCGATCTTGTGCCAGCGCTCGACTTTCTGGGGGGTGAGAGACGCTATCGCCGTGACGCCGGCGTCCTTTACCTCTCGGATCCGCTTGTAGATGAGCTCCTCTTTGACGGGCTCGGCGTAAACGTCCTGCATCAGCAGGGTCGCTTTGGCGTCGGGCATCTCCGCAATCTCGGCGAGGACCTCGTCGGGTTCCTCGTAGCGAGTCTGGAGGCCCTCGAGGTTGAGAACCGCCGTCCCGCCGAGGCGTCCGATGGCGATCGCCGTCTGCGGCGAGACGACGCCATCCATCGCAGACGCCATCAGCGGCAGCTCGAGCTTGAAGGCATCGAACTCCCACGAGATGTCGACGTCGTCAGCGTCCCGTGTGCGCCGGGACGGCACGATCGCGATGTCGTCAAACCCGTAGGCCCTGCGACCCGACTTGCCGATGCCGATGTCGATTTCCATTCCGGCGCTCCCCTCTGCTTTCGACGGCCGCCCGGTGCTTCTCTCGCCGGGTGCCCTATGGAACTTCTATCACCAGCGGTCCGAGTCCTGACTAACACGGCGGCCCGACAGCTCATCGTCGAGGAGCTGGATGTCGGCATCCACCATCAGGGCCACGAGCTCGGGCAAGCTGGTTCGTGGTTTCCACCCGAGAGCCCGTGCGGCTTTGGAAGGGTCCCCGCGCAGGTGATCCACCTCGGACGGCCTGTAGTAGCCGGGATCGACCTCCACGTACTCGGCCCAATCGAGTCCGGCATGCTCGAACGCAAGCTCAGCGAACTCGCGCACCGTATGTGACTCGCCCGTGGCCACGACGTAGTCGTCCGGGTTGTCCTGTTGGAGCATCAACCACATGGCCTCGACATACTCGGGCGCGTAGCCCCAGTCGCGCTTGGCGTCGAGATTCCCGAGGTAGAGCTTGTCCTGAAGCCCGGCTTTTATTCGCGCTACTGCACGCGCGATCTTGCGAGTAACAAAGGTCTCGCCCCGGCGCGCGCTTTCGTGATTGAACAGGATTCCGTTGGACGCATGCAGGTCGTACGCCTCTCGATAGTTCACCGTTGCCCAGTAAGCGAACACCTTCGACACACCGTAGGGGCTCCGTGGGTGAAGCGGTGTCTGTTCGTTTTGCGGGGGCTCCGTCTGGCCGAACATCTCAGAGGAAGACGCTTGGTAGAAACGGGTCTGCACTCCCGATGCTCGAATCGCTTCGAGCACCCGGATCGTCCCCATCCCTGTCGTGTCTGCCGTGTACTCCGGAATCTCGAACGAGACCTTTACGTGGCTCTGTGCTCCGAGGTGGTAGATCTCGTCCGGCTCGAGGTCGCGAATCAGGTTGATGAGTGAACCCGAGTCGGACAGATCTCCGTAGTGAGTGAAGAAGCGGACGCCGCTTTCATGGGGGTCCCTGTAGATCGCATCGAGCCTCGACGTATTGAAGGACGATGCGCGCCGGATGAGCCCGTGGACCTCGTAGCCCTTCCCGAGCAGGAGCTCGGCGAGATAGGACCCATCCTGGCCGGTGACTCCCGTGATAAGGGCCGTTGACATAGAGCAACCATAGGCCCTGATGCAAGCACCCACCTAGAGCTAGTTTTTGGCCGCACCTGAAACTTTATTCCCCGATCATGGCCAATAACCGGGCGGGTTTTCTCATTTGTGAACCAAATCACATGCATTCCCTGTACAGGGAGCAGCTCACGCGCTAGCCTCGTGCGCTTACGCCAAGGCGGAACCAGGCGAAAGTGGAGGATTCGACATGAAGGGTTTGACTTTCGGCGCGAAGGCGCGCCGAAAAACGATGCTCAGGCGCTGGATCAACGCCGCCTGGGTGCTTTCCATGGGAGCGGCCCTTGCAGGCATCCCGGGCGCCAACCTCGGGGTGGACACGATCTCCCGATTGGCGGAGAGCCCGGCGCGCCGGGGATACGAGGCAAGCGAGAGCACAAGCGGGCTCATCGCCTTCCGCAGAAGGGTCTTCGAGCTCAGACCCAAGCCGAAGCCCCGGCCCGAGCCCGAGCCGGCCATCGAAATCGACATCGAAGCGCTGCCTCAAGAGACAACAGAAGGCTCTATCGCAGGCAGCGATTCCTTAGGCAGTGATTCTTCAACAGGAGACACTTCGAGCTCGGACACGACTTCGGAATCTCTGTTGAGCGAACCGGTCGACCAACCGGCCAGCTCGTTTGCACCGTCGGGATCCATAACAGGGACGATCTACGATGCGGCCGCTCAGTACGGCGTCGACGGTTCCTATCTCGTTTCGATCGCGCATTGCGAATCGAGCCTGAACCCGCAGGCGGTCAGCTCGGCCGGGTACTACGGACTGTTCCAGTTCGACTACGCCACCTGGAATGAATATGGATACGGATCGATCTACGACCCGGCCGCCCAGGCGGCTACGGCCGCCGAGCTCATAGCTGCAGGGGAATCCGACCGCTGGCCCAACTGTGCCTGATCCCAGGACGGGTCAGCGGGCGCGCATGAAGATGTGGACGTGATCGGGGGGGGTTGGGTGGTCGCCGACCTTCTCGAAGTACTCAACGACTGAATCGGGTAGCTTCTCGAAGCCGGCCTCGCCAAAGGCAAGCTGCCTGTAGAAGTCGACGTTCTCGGGATGAGTTACCAACCACATCGTCCCGCCCCTTGAGTTCATTGCCGTCTGCATGAGCCGAAGGCCAATGCCTTGGCGCCGGTGGTCTTCGTGTACGAGGAGGTCGTCGACGACGAGCGATTGGGGCTGCACCTCGACGAGCCGGACGCAACCAACAACGGCGCCGTCCCTGGCGATGAATGCAGTGCCTTCGTCGAGGTTCACGTTCGTGTAACCATGGCCGTTCAATAGCTCTGAGATGTCTGACCGATCATGGCGCGTTGCCCTCGTAACGAACATGCCGCCGGCTAACCCGGCGCTCCTGCGAGGGCGGCGCACGCCGACTTGAGCTCGTCGAGGGCCTCTTGGGGCACGTTCACTCCACACTTTCCCCCCGGAAGAGCCCTGTCCGGGCGCATGTCCCCGTGATAGTCGCTGCCGCCGGAAACGATCAGGCCCTTCCGCTTCCCGATATCCCGATAGGGTTCCTGCTCGAGCTCGGTCAGATCTCCGTGATAACCCTCGATGCCTTTTAGGCCCGCTTCCACGAGCTCGTCGACAAAGCGGCCGAGCTCGTCGAGGCCCAGCTGCAGGGTGAAGGGATGAGCGAGGACGGGCACTACCCCCGCTTCGATCATCAGCTCGGTCGCCTCGCCGGGCCTGTACAACTTCCTTGTGATGTATGCCTTGGCGCCCTTGGCCAGGTAGTCATCAAACGCGCTCTGATAGTCGGCGACGGCGCCGTGGCGAACGAGGACCTCGGCGAAGTGGGGACGTCCGATCTGAGCTCCAGGACCACCCGCCTCGTTCTCGACCTCTTCGAAAGTCACCGGAATGCCGAGCTCGTTGAGGCGCTTCACGATGACGTGATTGCGCCACAGACGCGCCTCCTGCAGCTCGGCAAGCGCGGCGGAGAGGGGATTGTCCGAGAGTGGGATGAAGTAACCGAGCAGGTGCATGGTCGGACGCGCGCTCGGATGGAATCCCCTGTCCTCGATATCAGCGATGTCGCATGAGATCTCAACGCCCGGAATCACTTCGACGTCGAGCTGCCGTCCGGCTGCCACCGCTTCGGCGCAGCCGGCGTCGTTATCGTGATCGGTGACGGCGATGGCGGCAAGGCCGGCGGCCGCTGCCTTGGTCACGAGCCCGGCCGGTGAGTCACCGCCGTCGGACACCGTCGTATGGGCATGAAGATCGATCACAGGCCCGCATTTCTCGCGCTTTGCCGGCGGTCGGGAGGGGACACGCCACCGAAGCCCCTCTCGCGACGGAGCACTCTATGCCTCGATGTACTTGAGCTCTATGAGCCTGTCCATCACCTTTCTGGCCGACTCCTGAACCGTTTCCGTGTCTGTGTGGCAGGTGATCTCGGGGGCTTCAGGGGCCTCGTAAGGATCGTCGATACCCGTGAATCCCTTGATCTCGCCTGCGCGTGCTTTTGCGTAGAGCCCCTTGACGTCGCGCTCCTCGCAAACCTCGAGCGGGGCGTCCGCATATATCTCGACAAAGTCCTTGATCATGGCGCGCGCTTCGTGCCTCACCCGCCTGTAGGGCGAGATGGCGGCTGTGATTACGAAGACGCCGTTGCGCTGGAGCAGGTGGGCGACGAAAGCGATCCGGCGAATATTGATGTCGCGGTCCTCCTTGGAGAAACCAAGCCCCTTCGAAAGGTTCTCTCGCACAACATCGCCGTCGAGTATCTCGACCGGCACACCTGCCCCCAAGAGCTCGTTCTCAACCTCTTGCGCGATGGTCGTCTTGCCCGATCCCGAGAGGCCTGTGAACCACAGCACACAACCTCGCTCGCGGTTAGCTTGCTTCATAAGAGGCTTCCTTTCGTTGGTGGTCTCAGTTGGCTCTTAGAGCGCTCTTGCCGAGCGCGCCGGGCGCAGGGTCAAGACCGAACAGGTCCATGATCGTGCAGTGCACATCATAGAGGTGCAGCCCTTGGAGCTCACCGCTCGGCCCCCCCGGTGCATTGTTCATGATGAAGATGCCTTGCTCTGCATGGTTGGCTTCATCGGGGCCGGTGTCGTTCTCGAATGTGTAGGTCGAGCCGTGCCCGAGCGATCCGACCGAACGCCACCTCAACTCCCCGAAAATGACGATGAGATCGGGGGCGACGCGATTCTGATCCTTGTAGATCTCCTCGGGTTTGAGCGCTTTATTGCCGAGATGGTTGCCTTCGTGATCGACCATCGACTCGATCTTGTCGACGAGCTCGTCCCGCACCCACTCGTAGTCGGAGGCGGGAATGGTCCCCTCGGGCTCGCGTCCCTCAACGTTCAAGAACAAACGCCCGTAATACCCACCATCACCCCACGCCGTAGTCCTGCTCCAGTCAATCGGTAACTTGTCGATCGGGGTGATCTCGGATGGGATGTCTTCGGCGAAGGAAAGATAGCCCTCAGAGGCAAGCCACTCGTTGAAGCAGACGCCGCCGACCATCGCCTTGGCGCCGTGGTCCGACACCACAAGCACGGTCGTGGCGTCGTCGACGTGCTTGTCCAGGATCTCGCCGATCTTGCCGTCGAGATAGCGGTAGTAGTCGCGCAAGGACTCGAGATAGGGATTGCCCGGTTCGTGGCGGGGGTGGTTCGGATCGATGAAGCTCCAGATGCCGTGATTGAGCCGGTCCGGGCCCATCTCGACCATCGCAAAGAAGTCCCAGGGCTTGGTCGACAAGAGATAATCGGCCGTCTTGAATCGTTGCTCGGTCATCTTGTAGGCCTCGTCGATGATGTAGTCGGTATCGTCTGTACGGAAGTTGCGGATATCAAATATGTAGTCGCCGACCGCGGCTTCCAGCTCACCCTTGAGCTCTTTGGGCCAGGTGTAGTCGGCGTCATTGCTCGGTGTCAGAAAGCAGCCGATCTGAACACCATTTACCTTCTTGGGGGGATACGACGGCGGCACCGACATCACGATGCAGTCTTTCCCCGCCTCGGACAAGAGATCCCATGCCGTCGGCTCCTTGACTGCCCACGATGTGGCGAAGGTGAGGCCGTCGTAGGTGTGATCCTTGCGGTTGCGGAAGCCGTAGATGCCCAAGGTGCCCGGGTCCTTCGAGGTCATCATGCACATCCAGGCGGGGACGGTGATCGGCGGTACGATGGAATCGAGCTTGCCCCAGGCCCCGTTCTCTCGCAGCTTAGTGAGGTTGGGAATCTCCGAGGCGTACTCGTCGAAGACGTGCTCGGGTGGGGCACAGTCGAGTCCAAGCACCATGACCTTGCGCTGCCCGTTGCCTGCGGGGGCCCGCTTTGGTTGCTCGCTCGGGCTTTCCTCAACGCCCTTCTTCTTGAACTTGTCTAGCAGACGCATCTAATCCTCTCCCAACCCTTGCCGTCCACGCTTCTTAGGTAGTCAACTGCTACGAGCCGCTGCCGGCGCGTGCGTCATCGATCAAAATGCGGGCCACCTCCGGCCGCGAGAAATGCGGGGAAGGTTCCTCGCCTCTGGTGAGCATCTCGCGCACCTGCGTCCCCGACAGAAAGACACGATCCTCTTTGCCATGAGGGCAAGTCTTGCCGGAAGCCATCTGCTCACAGAGGTTGCACCAGAAGGAGTGCTCGAACTTGAGCGGCCAGATGCCGAGCTCTCCGGATTCGAACTCCTCGAAGATCTCCTGCGCGTCGTAGCTGCCGTAGTAGTCGCCGACTCCGGCATGATCGCGTCCGATGATCATGTGGGTCATGCCGTAATTCTTGCGCAGGAGAGCGTGCCAGATCGCTTCGCGCGGACCGGCATAGCGCATCGCGGCAGGAAAGACGGACAAGACGACGCGCTCGTTGGGGTAGTACTTCTCGATCAGGACCTCGTAGCACTTCATGCGAGTCTCGGCGGGGATGTCATCGCCTTTGGTGCCGCCCACGAGAGGGTGAATGACGAGGCCGTCCACTATCTCGAGCGCACATTTCGTGAGGTACTCGTGAGCTCGATGGATCGGGTTTCTCGTTTGAAACGCCACTGCCGTCTTCCACCCCTCCTTGGCGATCCTGTCCCTGAGCTGGACGGGGGTTAGACGATAGGACGCGAACTCGCCCTCGAAAGGGTTTGTAAGGACGGTGACCTCACCGCCCACGTAGTGAGGTGCCTGGCCGTAGAGGAAGGCAACCCCCGGATGCTTGTCGTCGGTTGTCCTGTAGGTGAGCTGCGCCTCGCCAGCGACGTCGTAATCGAAGACGTCTTCGACATCGATCACCGCGACCGGCCGGCCTTCGTGTGTGATGGCGGCCCTGCCGGCTCCGTCGAGCCCGGCGATCTCCTCGTCGGTGGCGGAAAGGGTGATGGGAAGGCTCCATGGGAGGCCGCTTGCCAGCCGCATCTCGCCCACGACGGGAGCGTAGTCCGCCTGTGTCATGAAGCCGCGGTTGGGTGAGACGGCGCCCACCGCAAGGAGCTCGAGGTCGGACAGGATGCGCCGGCCCTTGGCCTCGATCTGGGGCAGATCCGCTGCAGCCGCCACGAGATCGGCCAGTTCGGTGCCGGTCGCAAGGCGAAGCTCGAGCGAGCCTCCGTGAGGTGGATGCCCTGCAGCATCCTTGAGCGTGCTCGGCATGATGAGTCCTCCATGATTCGCTAGGTCTTCGAACGGATGTGCCTGAGGCACCGTGCGCCGGGGTCCGGCAGCCGGGTCAAATAGATGGCGGACTCGCTCGGCGCCGGCCGGGCACACTCCTATAACACTCCGGAGTCTATCAGCAGGAGGGTGCGAATGCAGGCATGAAAATGCACCCGCCGAGCCTTCATCCCGGCGAGGCCGGTTTACAACTCAACGGGTGCAAAAGGCAATCTACTAGAGCACTGCCGCCGATCACAAGGGACAAAGCCGACTTTATTTCGCGCCCCGCGAGCTTTTTTCGCGCCTTTGCGTTCCCGCTGCCCTTGCCTCCTACAGCAGTGGTATGTGAAGGTTCCCACCACCTGGGAGGCAGGCCGCCGGCGAGTGGGGTCGGGGCGGGGGTTGGGAGCCTGCTCAACGAAAAAGGTGGGAGAAAACTGTTCTCGGCCCTGCGCCGCGCGCCTGCGGTGGTCACGATGCTGGCCCTTGTCGTGCTGCCTCTTGCCTCCTCTGTGGCCGACCCCAAGGACGATCTCGACTCCACGATGGAGCGCCTTGGGGACATCCGCCGATCGATAAGGTCGGGGGAGGCAAGCTCCGATTCGCTCGACGCCCAGATAGACCTGATCGGGGCCGGAATCGTCGAGCTGCGCACCCTCGTGCAGGGACTCACAGCGGAGGCTGCCGTGATCACCTCCGAGGTTCGCGGCGCCGAGGCCCGCATCGAGGCGACCGAGCGGCAACTCGGCGCGCTGAGGGGCCGCGCCCGCGCACAGGCCGTTCATCTCTATAAGACGGGCTCCGCAAACGTTCTTGATGCCCTGCTTGGGGCCGGGTCCGTAGCCGAGCTTGGACGGAAGGCAGACCTCCTCGGCATCGCTGCGGAGCGGAACATCAGCGCTCTGGTCAGCTACGGGCGTCTGGGGTTGCGGATCGAGGCGCAACACGAAGAGCTGTTCGCCCGCAAAGCGGAGCTCGAGACGACCCTGGCGGAGCGCTCTAATGCTCTGTCCGAGCTGAAACGAGCCTATGAATCGCACGCGGTAAGGCTGGCGGCGCTCGAGGGGCGGCTTGGCGAGCAACACCGCGCCGAGGGAGATCTGCGGGCGCGATCGAATCGCCTAAGGGCGAAGATCCGCTCCGCTCAAGAGCGCCTCGCCCTGCGGGTCGGCTCGGCCCACTGGTCGGGACCCGTCCAGAGTCTCAAAGTCTCGGCGCAAGGCTTCAGATGGCCGCTCAACGACGTCATCAACTCCTACTTCGGGGCTCGGTGGGGCACCAGGCACACCGGTCTCGATATCGACGGGGACTACGGCACGCCCGTTGAGGCCGCACGCTCCGGGCGTGTGATCATGGCCGCCTATTACGGTGGTTACGGAAACGCCGTCATCATCGATCACGGCGGCGGGCTCTCGACCCTCTACGGCCACCTCTCCTCAACCTCTGTGCGGCTCGGCGATGACATCGCCAAGGGCCGGCGCCTAGGACGGGTCGGCTGCACGGGCCATTGCACGGGCAATCACCTCCACTTCGAGGTAAGGGTGCATGGCAACCCTAAGGACCCGCTCGACTACCTTCCCTGAGCCCAGCTGCAACCAGATCGCCGATGAGCCGTCCCGAGCGGCTTCCTTCGTGCGGCCCGCCGAGCCGGCAACTCTTCGCCCTGCGGTCCCGCCGAGCGGGGCCGGTGGGGGTCATTCCCCGTGCGCGTCCTCGGAGCGGTGTCCGTTGTCGTGATTGTCGCCGGGGGCCGGCGCAAGCGAGTAGCTCCCCAGGGGTCCGAGCTTGCGGTCGACGATGATGTCGTCGATGAGGCCGTAGTCCTTTGCTTCCCCCGAGGTCATGAAGCGGTCGCGATCGATGTCTCTGGCGACCTTCTCAGGAGGCTGCCCAGAATGTTTGGCGATTATCTCCGCCGCCTTCGCCCTCATCGATAGGACCTCGCGCGCATGTATCTCGATGTCTGCCGGCGTTCCCTCGAAGCCTGCAGCACCCTGATGGATCATGACCTTCGAGTTGGGCAGCGCGAAACGCTTGCCAGGTGCCCCGCCGCACAACAGGATGCCGCCCATCGACATTGCCATCCCGACACAGATCGTGGACACATCCGGGCGGATGTATTGCATGGTGTCGTAGATCGCCATGCCGGCATAGGCGCTTCCGCCGGGGGAGTTGATATAGAGGCTGACGTCCTTGTCCGGGTCTTCCGACTCGAGATGGATGAGCTGCGCCACGATGAGGTTCGCTATCTGGTCATCGACCTGCGCTCCAAGCATGACGATGCGGTCCTGAAGCAGCCGAGAGTAGATATCGAACGAGCGCTCGCCGCGCGGCGTCTGCTCGACGACCATCGGCACGAGCTGACCGACCACGAGCGGCGTTCGGGCACCGCCCCCACTATCGTCCTGCGGTCCCGCCGAGGCGGCCCCGATTCCGTTTTGCGGTCCCGCCGAGGCGGCCCCGAGCCCTGCGAAGTTCACGTCCATGGCCGGCATCCTCCTTGGTGCAACTTAGCGGTTGCCTATCATAACCCGACCTGGACTGGGGAGCAACCCTGCGGTTGCAAGTTATCAAGGGCCCGGCCCCCATCCCGGCCATTGTGCTTACGCGCGCCCACTCTCCTCAGCGACCACCTTTGGAACGCTCCCCGGCTGGGGGAGACACTAAGGTGAGGGCGCGAGCGCAATTCTAAGCCTGGTCTCGCCCAAGGGGAGGTTGTCGTGGCGAAGTCAAACGGCAAGGATGGAAAGCTCAACCGCAAGGACTACGAAGCGCACTTGGCAGAACTTCACACCGAGCTTGTGAAGCTTCAGTACTGGATCAAGCAAGAGGGGCTGCGCGTCGTGATGCTGTTCGAGGGCCGCGATGCCGCAGGGAAAGGCGGTGTGATCAAACGGATCGTCGAACCGCTCAACCCTCGTGGCGCGACGGTAGTGGCGCTTGGAACTCCCACCGAGCGAGAGAGGACGCGGTGGTACTTCCAGCGTTATGTCACTCATCTGCCGGCCGCCGGCGAGATGGTGTTGTTCGACCGCAGCTGGTACAACCGGGCCGGGGTGGAGCGCGTCATGGGATTTTGCACCGATGCGGAGCTGCGGGAGTTCCTGCGCTCCTGTCCGGAGTTCGAACGCATGCTTGTGCGCTCCGGGGTCACGTTGCTCAAGTACTGGTTCTCGGTGAGCGATGAGGAGCAGGAACGCCGATTTCAGCGCCGGTCGAGTGACCAAAAGCGTCGCTGGAAGCTAAGTCCGATGGATATCAAATCGAGAGAGAAGTGGGTTGAGTACTCCAAGGCGAAAGACGAGATGTTCTTGCACACGAGCATCGAGGAGGCGCCCTGGTACACCATCGAGTCCGACGACAAAAGGCGCGCCCGCCTCAACTGCATCGGCCACATCCTCGACCAGGTCCCCTACAAAGACGTGGTCCCCGGACCCATCAAGCTTCCGGCCCGGAAGAAGCGCGGTTCGTACAGACGCCCCCCGCGCGAGCAACAGCTAATCGTCCCCGACCGCTTCTAGTCCAGTGGTAGGCCGGCAGTGTTCGAAACGCAGACCCCGTGGGCGTCGCACGCCTCGTGGGGATGAGGGGGCGCAGCCCCAAAAAGGGGAAGCTCCGTCGTTGGCGGTCGCCGGAGAGCAGCCCACGACGGAGGGTGTTGCGTAAAAAGGGACCCGGCCCCTACATACAGGCCGGGTCCCTTGATTGCTCAATGAGGGGTGCGGGTGCTACATCATCCCGCCCATGCCGCCCATTCCACCCATTCCGTGGTCATGACCGCCCGGCATGGCCGCCGCCCCATCCTTTTCCTCAGGCTTCTCGACTATGCCGGCCTCGGTCGTCAGGAACAGCGCCGCGATCGACGCCGCGTTCTCCAGTGCGGAACGCGTGACTCTGGCTGGGTCGATGATTCCTTCGGCTGCGAGGTCGACATAGGCGCCGGTGGCTGCGTTCAGGCCGTGGCCCGGCTTTTCGTTCTTGACCTTGTCGATCGCAACGCCGGGCTCAAAACCGGCATTGAAGGCGATCCACCGCAGCGGTGCGTAGAGCGCCTCTGCCACAACGCGTGCACCGGAGGCCTCGTCACCCGTGAGATCCAGTGCGTCGACCGCCTCGCGCGCCCTTACAAGCGTGCTGCCGCCGCCGGCTACGACTCCCTCCTCGACGGCCGCACGGGTCGCCGACACGGAGTCCTCGATGCGGTGCTTCTTCTCTTTGAGCTCGACCTCAGTGGCGGCGCCAACCTTCAGCACCGCGACTCCGCCCGCAAGCTTGGCGAGACGCTCCTGGAGCTTCTCGCGGTCCCAGTCGGAATCGGTGCGCTCGATCTCGGCGCGGATTTGGTCGATCCGCCCGGAGATCTCGCTCGCCTCGCCCTGGCCCTCGACGACGGTCGTGTCGTCCTTGGTGATCACGACCTTTCGGGCCTGGCCAAGCAGATCGACTGTCGCCCCCTCGAGGGTCAGGCCGACTTCTTCTGAGATGACCTGCGCGCCGGTGAGGATTGCGATGTCTTGCAGCATCGCCTTGCGACGGTCGCCGAAGCCCGGCGCCTTGACTGCAGCCGCCTTGAAGGTGCCGCGGATCTTGTTGACCACAAGAGTGGCAAGGGCCTCGCCCTCGACGTCTTCGGCGACGATCAGCAACGGCTTGCCCGACTGCATGACCTTCTCGAGGACCGGCAGAAGGTCGCGAACCGCTGAGATCTTCTGCTGCGCGAGCAGGATGTAGGGATCGTCGTAGACGATCTCCATCCGGTCCTGATCGGTCACGAAGTATGGCGAGATGTAGCCCTTGTCGAACTGCATGCCCTCGACGAGCTGGATCTCGGTCTCGAGGCTCTTGCCTTCCTCGACCGTGATGACGCCGTCCTTGCCGACCTTGTCCATCGCGTCGGCGATCATCTGGCCGATCTGCTGGTCCTGGTTGGCCGAGCTGGCGCCGACCTGGGCGACTTGGGTCGAGTTGTCGACCTTCTTGCTCATGCGCTTCAGGTCGTC
>Ga0136613_10000053_pt1 | contig 39110 bp, 42 predicted proteins | sample AntDrymUQ2722106_2_FD_106649 | JGI IMG/M metagenome (GOLD analysis project Ga0136613, IMG submission 106649) | Polar desert sand microbial communities from Dry Valleys, Antarctica - metaG UQ272 (21.06) | ecosystem: Environmental > Terrestrial > Soil > Desert | place: Antarctica: Dry Valley... | reverse complement strand
TGGCCCTGGTCTGGTCGGGCGACGACCACGACGGCGGGCGCCGCGCGGTCGCGCTCGCCTCCGCGCTTCGCCTCGGCGAGGGCTCCGGGCTCTACGTGCTGCCGCGAACCCCGAACGGTCGCGGCGTCGCCCAGGCCTGGCGGAACGCGGGCGGTGGCGACCCGCGCGAGCCGGCGGACGAGGGAGAGATCGGCGCGCTCGTCATCTCCGGCGACGAGGCGCTCTACGACCCGCGAGTGGCCGAGTTCGCGGGGCGGGCCCGCTTCGTCCTCACCTCGGCGATGTTCATGGGCGAGCACACCCTCGCCTCGCATCTCGTCGTCCCGGGCACGAGCTACCTCGAGCGCGACGGGACGACCGTGAACCTCGAGGGACGCCCGCAACGCCAGCGTCGCGCCGTCGATCCGGCCTTCCCCGACGAGCTCGAGTTCTTCGCGCGCGTGGGCGCGAAGCTCGCCATCCCGATCGCCCCCTGGCCGAGCGAGGCGCTCCAGGCCGAGCGCGCGCCGCTGCCGGAGCGCGCGCAGCTGAACGGCTCGTCCTCGCCCTCACCGCCTGCTGAGGCGCCAGCGGATGCGTCCGGGCTCCAGCTGCTCACGTACCGCTCGGCCTTCAGCGGCCCCGGTGTCGAGCGCGTCGCTGCGCTCGCCTTCCAGCGTCCCGCGCTCGAGGTCGAGCTCTCGGCCCATGACGCAGGCTCGCGCGGGATCGCGGCCGGGGACGTCGTGGCTGTCCGCTCCAACGGGACGAGCCACGAGCTCCGGGCGCGGATCAACCGTCGCCTCCGCCCCGGAGTCGTCCGCATCGCCGACGAGAACGCGAAGGGCCTCCACGCGGAGGTCGAGGTGGCGAAGGCGTGACCGCCCAGGCTCTGAACGAGCCGTGGTGGATCGACGTCATCAAGGCGCTGATCGTCCCGAACCTCGTGCTCGGCACGTTCGCCTACCTGACGCTCGTCGAGCGGAAGCTCCTCGGCCGCATGCAGCTTCGCTACGGGCCGAACCGGACCGGTCCTTTCGGTCTCCTCCAGCCGATCGCCGACCTGATCAAGCTGCTCCGGAAGTCGAGCTTCTTCCCCGCGGCGGCGGTGGACGTCCTCTACATCATCGCGCCGGCCGTCGCCGCCTTCACCGCGCTCGCGGCCTTCAGCATCATCCCGTTCGGCGGCGTCTGGCACATCGGCCCCTACGACGTCACGGGCCGCGTGGTCGACGTGCCGATCTCGCTGATCCTGCTCTTCGCGCTCGGCGCGATCGGGACATACGCCTTCCTCGTTGGCGGCTGGGCGAGCGAGTCGAAGTACTCCCTCCTCGGCGCGATGCGAACGTCGGCACAGCTCGTCTCTTACGAGGTCTCGCTCGGGCTCGCCGTGCTCGGGGTCGTCCTCATGAGCCACTCGCTCTCGGTCGTCGAGATCGTCGAGCGCCAGCACGAGTACGTCTGGTTCGTCGTCCCCCAGTTCATCGGGTTTCTCTGCTTCTTCGTGGCCGGCCTCGCCGAGACGAACCGAACGCCCTTCGACCTCCCGGAGGCCGAGTCGGAGCTCGTCGGGGGCTACCACACGGAGTACAGCGGCATGCGCTTCGGCCTCTTCCAGATGGCCGAGTACATCAACATGATCACGTTCTCGGCGCTCGCCGTGACCCTCTTCCTGGGCGGTTGGCACGGGCCAGTGCTGCCCGGGCCGATCTGGTTCCTCCTCAAGCTCGGCTTCTTCATCTTCATGTTCATGTGGATCCGGGCGACGCTGCCGCGCCTGCGCTACGACCAGCTGATGAAGTTCGGCTGGAAAGTGCTCCTGCCCGTGGCCACCCTCAACGCGGTCGCGACGGCGGTCGCGATCACCCTGGTGGATTGATTTGAGCCCGCAGCCGTTCGATTCCCTCAAGGGCTTCGGGGTCACGTTCCGGCAGATCTTCCGGAAGCCGATCACGCAGCAGTACCCCGAGTACAAGCGCCCCGTGTACCCCCGCTGGCGCGGCCGCCACCGGCTGAACCGTCATGAGAACGGCCTCGAGAAGTGCGTCGGGTGCTCGCTCTGCGCCGCGGCCTGCCCGGCCGATTGCATTCGCGTCGTCGCGGACGAGAACACGCCCGAGAACCGTGTCTCGCCCGGCGAGCGCTATGCGCGGATCTACGAGATCAACATGAGCCGCTGCATCTTCTGCGGCTACTGCGAGATCGCCTGTCCCTTCGACGCGATCACGCTCGGCAACGAGTACGAGCTCGCGGAGTACAACCGGGACGACCAGATCTACACGAAGGACATGCTGCTCGCGCCGCCGGTCAAGCAGGTTCCCTACGCGAACCCCGAGCTCTACGACACGCCCGAGCCGGTCTGGAAGGTCGAGTCATAGTGCTGGAGACCGCGAGCGAAGTCCTCGTCTGGATCGTCTGGGTCGGCGCTGCAACGGCGCTCTTCGCTTCGGGGCTCGCCGTCATCTCGTTCTCGAACCCGTTCTTCAGCGCGCTCGCGCTGATCGTGAACCTCGCCGCGCTCGCCGTCCTCTACCTCCTGCTCGAGGCCGAGTTCGTCGCCGCCGCGCAGGTGCTCGTCTACGCGGGCGCGGTGATCGTCATGTTCCTCTTCGTGATCGCGTACCTGGGGGGACGCGTCGATGCGCCCTGGGCGGGCGACACCTCGCTCCAGACCTTCGCGTCGGTGATCGCGGCGGCCGCGATCGCCGTCGAGGTGCTCGTCGTGATCGTGATGCGGGCGAACGACGGCCTCAGCGACTCGGCTCAGATCAGTGAGGGATTCGGGTCGCCCCGGGCGATCGGCACGCTCTTCCTCTCCGACCACCTGATCGCCTTCGAGGTGACCTCGATCGTCCTCCTCATCGCGGCGATCGGCGGCGTCATCCTCGGGAGCACCGTCCCGCGTGAGCAACGAGCCGAGGGCAAGCACTAGTGCCCATTCAGGTGATGCTGCCCAGGTTCTCGGTCGCGAGCACCAAGCCAGAGGCCGCACTCGGCCGCAGGCAAGGCTCGTGGCCTTGCCAAGGGCGAGGGTGGGCTCTGGCGCCGCGTGATCGCGGGCGAGGGACGGGCTTGTATCGCCTGGAGGGGCACTAAATGCTGGGGCCTGGGATCGCCTCGTACCTGATCGTCTCGGTCGTCCTCTTCGGGATCGGGTCGCTCGGCGTGCTCGTGCGGCGAAGCCCGCTGATCGTCCTGCTCTCGCTCGAGCTGATGCTGAACGCGGCGAACCTGACGTTGATCGCGTTCTCGCGCCACGTGGGCGGCGAGGACGGCCAGATCTTCGCGCTCGCGGTCATGGTCGTCGCGGCGTCGGAGGCGGTCGTCGGGCTCGGCCTGATCGTCGCGATGTCGCGCTTCACCGTCGAGCTGGACGTCGACAAGCTCCGGATGCTCCGAGGCTAGGTGAGGGTCACGCGAGTCCAGACGCCTTGCCACCTGGTGCCCGCATGACCGGCGCCGCCTGGACCGCGCTCGTCTCTCCGGCCGTCGCGGTCGTCCTGATCGCGCTTGCCGGGGAGCGAATCTCGAGACGGACGGCAGGCTTCCTGGCAGCGGGCGCGACGCTCGTCTCCTTCGTCGCGACGCTGGTCGTCTTCTTCACGCTCCTCGGCCGGGACGCGGAGGAGCGGAGCGAGTCCTCGACGGTCTGGACGTGGCTCTCGGCCGGCGACCTGCGCTTCGGGCTCGAGATCGCGATCGACCCGCTCTCCGTCTTCATGATGCTGATCGTCTCGGGGGTCGGCTTCCTGATCCTCTCCTACGCCGTCGGCTACATGCATGGGGACGTCGAGGAGCGCCGCTACCACGCCTACAAGGCGCTCTTCGTCTTCTCGATGCTCTTGCTCGTCCAGGCCGGGAACCTGCTGCTCCTCCTCGCCGGCTGGGGCATGGTCGGCCTCTCCTCCTACCTGCTGATCAACTTCTGGCACCAGCGGGGCTCGGCCGTTCGGGCCGGCAAGAAGGCGTTCATCATGAACGCCTTCGGCGATGCGACCTTCGCGCTCGCACTCTTCATCCTGATCGCCGAGACGGGGACGCTCTCCTTTGCGCCCGTCTTCGAGCGCGCGCCCGAGGCGCTCGGCGAGGGCTCCACGCTCGCGACCCTCGTCGCTCTCGGCCTCCTGGGCGGCGCCGTGGCCAAGTCGGCGCAGATCCCCCTCCACACCTGGCTGCCCGACGCGATGGAGGGCCCGACGCCCGTCAGCGCGCTCATCCACGCGGCCACGATGGTGACCGCGGGCGTCTACCTGATCGCGCGCACGAACCCGCTCTTCGAGCTCGCGATCGACGTCCAGCACCTGGCCGCGATCCTCGGCGGGATCACGATCGTCGTCGCCGGCCTGATCGCGCTCGTCCAGACGGACATCAAGCGCGTGATCGCGTACTCGACGATGAGCCAGATCGGCTACATGTTCGTCGGGGCCGGGCTCGGGGCCTACGGCGCGGGGCTCTTCCACCTGATGACGCACGCCTTCTTCAAGGCGCTCCTCTTCATGGCGGCCGGGATCGTGATCCACGCGCTCGCGGGCGAGCAGGACATCCGGAAGATGGGCGGGCTCGGGCGCGAGCTTCCCTGGACCTTCCGCTTCATGCTGATCGGCGCACTCGCGCTCGCCGCGATCCCGCCCTTCGCCGGCTTCTTCTCGAAGGACGCGATCCTCGCGAGCGCCGCGAACGCGGGCACGCTCGGTTGGGTCCTCTGGGGACTCGGCGCAGCGGGCGCCTTCCTGACGGCCCTCTACACCTTCCGGATGCTCTTCGTCGTCTTCGGGCGCGGCGCCTCGGAGCACGTTCGCGAGCACCTGCACAAGGAGCGCTTCGAGGGCCCGTTCGCGATGGCGTGGCCGGTCGCCGTCCTGACCCTTCTCGCCGTGGTCGGCGGCTTCCTGCAGATCCCGGGAATCTGGCACGCCGTGGACGACTGGATCCACCCCGTGGCCGAGTCGATCGAGGAGGCTAGCGGCGCGACGGCGCTCCTCTCCGCGCTCGCGGCGCTCGGCCTCTCGCTCGCGGGGATCGCCGTCGCCTGGATCCTCTACCGGCGCCCGAGCCAGGCCCCCGAGCGCGCGCGGCGCAGAGCCCCCTGGGCTGCCGAGCTCCTCGAGAACAAGCTCTTCGTCGACGAAGCCTACGACGTCTACTTCTACGAGCCGGCCTCCCGGGGAGCCTCGTTCCTGCACCGCTTCGTCGAGCGGCCGGTCTTCCTGACGACCCTCGGCGATCTCGGCGCCACCGTGCGCGGAGGCGGGCGCCGCCTCGGCACTGCCCAGAACGGGGTTGTTCGCTCGTACGCCTTCGCCGTGGCCGCCGGCGCGGCCGTCCTCCTCGTCGTCTTCCTGATCGCCTCGTGACGACCGCGCTGATCCTCCTCCCGATCGCCGGCGCGCTCGCCGTCTGGCTCCTCCCCTGGCGGACGTCCCGGTCGGCCGGCGGCCTCGCGCTGCTCGTCGCCCTCGCGGAGCTCTTCCTCTGGGTCGTCGCCGTGCGGCGCTTCGACTTCGGCTCGGGCGAGCTCCAGCAGAGCGCGGACGTGACCTGGGTCGCCGACCTCGACATCTCCTACAAGGTCGGCCTCTTCGACTTCTCGCTCTGGCTCGTCGGCCTCACGGCCTTCGTCGGCGTCGCCGCGATCGGCTATGCGATGTGGGTTGGCCGCGACCGGCCCCGCGCGTACTTCGGGCTCCTGCTCTTCCTCACGGGCGCGACGATCGGCGTCTTCTCCGCCCAGGACCTCCTGCTCTTCTACCTCTTCTTCGAGGCGATGCTGATCCCGCTCTACGTCCTGATCGGCGTCTGGGGCGGGACGCGGCGGGCCGTCGCGACGGTCAAGTTCATCATCTACACGATGGCGGGCTCGCTCCTCATGCTCGTCGCTGTCATCGCGCTCGGGCTCGCCAACAAGACGTTCGACATGACGCAGCTCGGGCCGAACGACAACCCCTGGATCTTCCTCGGCTTCGTCGCCGCCTTCGCCGTCAAGGCGCCGCTCTGGCCCTTCCACGGCTGGCTGCCCGACGCCTACCGGGAGGCGCCGTCGGAGGTCGCCGCGCTCCTCTCCGGCGTCGTCTCGAAGACGGCCGCGTACGGGCTGATCCGGATCGTCCTGCCGTCGTTCCCGGAGCCCGTCGCCGACTTCCGGACGACGATCCTGATCCTGGCCTCGGTCGGGCTCGTCTACGGCTCGCTCCTCGCCTTCCGCTCGGAGGACGTCCGCGGCGTGATCGCGTACTCGAGCCTCGCGCAGATGTGTCTGATCGTGCTCGGGATCTTCGCGGGGAACGCGTCGGGCCTCGACGGAGCGCTCCTCCAGATGGTCAACCACGGGCTCGTCTCGGCCTCGCTCTTCCTGCTCGCGGGCGCGATCGAGCGGCGCACCACGACCGGGCGCCTCGAGCTGCTCGGCGGGATGGCCCGCGGGCGGCCGCTCCTCGCCTCCCTCCTCCTCGCGACCGGCGTGATCGCGCTCGCGGTGCCGCTCTCCTCGGCCTTCGCGGCGGAGTTCCTGATCCTGAACGGCGCCTTCGACCGTGGCTGGGGCTACGCGGTCGTCGGCGCGCTCGCGATCGTGCTCGCGGCCATGTACACGCTTCGGCTCATCTCGGCCGTCCTGCACGAGGACGTCGGCAGCGCCGTCCACCCACAGGCCCTCGACCTGCGGCCGGCAGAGGTGGCGATCGTCGGGGCCCTGGTCGTTGCGCTCGTCGCCCTCTCGCTCTGGCCGGCCGGGATCACCGACCACGCCTTCATGGGCGCGGACGGCCCGGCGGGTTGGGCTGAATACGTCCCGCCGGCGCGCTGATGGACTTCCGCACCCCGGACATCGACTGGGCCGCCCTCGCGCCCGTGCTCGTCCTGATGGGAACGTCGGGCTTCGTCCTGCTCGTCGGCGTCTTCCTCCCGCGCGGCGCACGGCGCGGATTCGGCGCGACCTTCGCGGCCCTCGGCCTCCTCGCCGCCGCGATCGTGGCCGGGATTCTCTTTGCGCAGGACGAGACCGCCTCGCTCACCCTGCGCGAGTCGATCTGGCGCGACCGGCTGGCCGAGATGGCGCAGATCCTCGTCTGCGGCGCCGGCCTCCTCGCGATCGGCGTCTCCTACTGGGAGCGGCGAGCGCCGCTCGACCCGGGCGCCTCCGAGCCGCCGGCGGACGAGCACGAACGTATCATCGAGCTCTACGCGCTCCTCCTGGCGGCCGTCGGCGGGATGGCCTTCTTCGTCCAGGCCGACAACCTGATGGCGCTCTTCCTCGGGCTCGAATGGTTCTCGATCGCCCTCTACATCCTCACGGCGATCTCGGTGCACCGGCTCTCGTCGCTCGAAGCGGGGCTCAAATACCTGATCGTCGGGAGCTTCGGCTCGGCGATCCTCCTCTTCGGGAGCGCCTTCGTCTACGGCGCGACGGGCGCCCTCGAGTTTCGCGCGATCGCCGAGGGCTCGGGGGACGCCGAGCGGCTCTTCCTCGTCGCCGGTCTAGCGCTCATCCTCGTCGGGCTCGCCTTCAAGATGTCCGCCGCGCCGTTCCACATGTGGACGCCCGACGTGTACCAGGGTGCGCCGACCTCGATCACCGCCTTCATGGCCGCCGCGACCAAGGTCGCCGCCCTCGTCCTGACCCTGCGGCTCCTCACGACCGCCTTCCCGGGCGAGGAGGATCTCTGGACGTGGGGCCTCGCGGGCATCGCGTGCGTCTCGCTCCTCTGGGGGAACCTGGCCGCGCTCGTCCAGACGGACGTAAAGCGCCTGCTCGCCTACTCGAGCGTCTCGCATGCCGGCTTCCTGCTCATGCCGCTCGCGGCCGGGAACGAGCTCGGCGGACGGGCGCTCCTCTTCTACCTCGTCCCCTACGCGGCGATGAGCGTCGGCTCGTTCGCGATCGTCGCGGCCAGGGAGCGGGAGCTGCGGCGGCCCGTCACGCTCGAGAACCTGGGCGGGTTCGGCTGGGAGCGGCCCTTCCTGGGAGTCACGATGGCCGTCTTCATGTTCGGCTTCATCGGCCTCCCGCCCGCCGGTCTCTTCCTCGGGAAGTTCTATGCCTTTGCCGCCGCCTACGAGCGCGGCTGGACCTGGCTCGTGATCGTCGGCGTCCTCGGGACGGTCATCTCGATCTACTACTACCTCGGCGTGATCGCGTCGATGTACATGCGCCCGGCCGAAGCGCGCGTCGCCGCCGCGGGCGGCTCCCCACCCCGTGACTGGCCGCTCGCGACCACCGTCTTCCTCTCGCTCGTCGTGACGGTGGGAAGCCTCGTCGCCGCGGATCCGTTGATAGACCTGATGCGAGACGCCGTGGCCTCCCTGACCTTCCCCCACTAGGTGCGCGTCGTCGTCCTGGGAGCGGGTGTCGCCGGCGAGGCGTTCGTCGCCGCGCTCCGGCGCCTCGACGGCGACGCGGAGATCGCGCTCGTCGAACGCGACCTCCTCGGCGGTGAATGCTCCTACTGGGCCTGCATCCCGTCGAAGACGCTCCTTCGCCCGCTCGAGCTCGCCTACCGGACGCGCTTCGCGCCGGGCCTCGGGGACGGCGTCGCCGCGATCGACACGGCCAAAGTCTTCGCCTGGCGAGACGAGGTCGCCGAGCAGGACGACTCGAGCCAGGCCGAGTGGGTCGACGGCCTCGGGGTCGAGGTCGTGCGGGGCGAGGCGGAGGTCAGCGAGCCGGGCCTCGTCCGAGTCGGCGGCCGGGAGCTGCCCTACGACGAGCTGATGGTCGCGACCGGCTCGCTGCCCGCGATGCCGCCGATCGAAGGCCTCGAGGAGGTCGACGCCTGGACGAGCCGTGAGGCGACGACCGCGAGCGAGGTTCCGCCCGAGCTCGTGATCGTCGGGGGCGGCGCGGTGGGCTGCGAGCTCGCCCAGTTCTACGCGCGCATCGGCTCGAAGGTGACGCTCATCCAGGCGGGCCCGTTCCTCCTCGACAGGATCGACCGCGAGGCCGGCGAGCTGCTCGCGCGCACGCTCGCCGACGAAGGCGTCGACGTCCGCGTCGAGACGCGACCGACCTCCGTGGAGCGCTCGAACGGCCGCATCCGCTTGAGCTGCGACGGAAGCGAGGCGGTCGAGATCGAGGGCACGCATCTCCTCGTGGCGACCGGGCGGCGCCCGAACGTCGAAGGGTTCGGCTTCGACCGGCTCCCCGTCACGGTCGGGAAGAAGGGCCTCGAGGTCGACGATCGCCTCCGGGCCGGCGAGCACGTCTGGGCGGCCGGGGACGTGACGGGCGTCGCGCTCTTCACCCACGTCGGGAAGTACCAGGCGCGGATCGCCGCGGCGAACGTCGCCGGAAGCGACACACCCGCCGACTACCGCGCGATCCCCGCGGTCATCTTCACCGACCCGCAGATCGCCATGGTCGGCGACACGAAGGGCGAGAACGCGGCGACCTCGACGTGGTCGATCGAGAGCGTCTCGCGCGCCTCCACCTACGCGAAGCCGAAGCGGCCGGGCTTCGTGAAGCTCTTCGCCGAGCGGGAGCGCGGCGTGCTCGTCGGGGCCGTCGCGGTGGGGCCCGAGGCAGGCGAATGGCTCGGGCAGCTCACGCTCGCCGTGCGGGCCGGGGTGACCGTCGAGACCCTCCGCGACACGATCCAACCCTTCCCGACCTTCTCCGAGGCGATTTACTTCGCCGCCAGGGACCTGGAGGTATGAACTCCTTCCAGAACGAAGCACTGTGCCCCCGAGACCGCGCTGAACGGCACGATTCGTCATTCTGAAAGGAGTTACGACCGCCTGGGCCGAGCGCGAGGGCGCGGAGGCTGCTGCGGCGGTGATGGACGCCTACGTCCGCGAGATCGAGCCGACGCGCTTCGACGAGGAGAGCCTGATCGGCGACGGGCTCATGCTGGCCTTCAACCGCCGGGGCGACGAGCCCGACCACGCCGTCCGCGCCGTCGCGGCCGCGCTCGAGCTCCAGAGCCGGGCGGGCAAGGTCCACCGGCCCGCCTGGCCGCGGTTTCGGGCGGCCGTGAACACAGGCCCGGCGCGCGTCGGGATCGTCGGGGGCGCCTACACGCCGCTCGGCGATGCGGTCAACCTGGGCGCGCGGCTAGAGGGCGAGGCCGACGTCGGGGAGGTCGTCGTTGGCGCGGCGACCTACCGGGAGCTCCCGGACGGGACCGAGGCCCGCCCCCTCGGCAAGATCCAGGTCAAGGGCAAGGAGGCTTCGGTCGAGGCCTACGTCGTCCACCGCCTCCCCGGGTAGAAGCTCGGTCGCGGCGAGCGCGCCAACGACGACGAGACCTACAACGATCGCGGCGCCCGCGAGGCCGGGGGCGGCGTCGCGGACTTCCCCGAGCACCGGTGAGCTCGCGGCCGCGCCCAGCGTGAAGAGAGTCACGAGGAGAGCTCCGAGGAGCGCGCGGACGCGATCGGCCGGGGCGCCTGCCGCGACGAGCCGGTCGAGCGCGGCGAGCGCGGCGGCGGCGCTCACGGGGATGCCCGCGAGCAGGAGGTAGAAGGCAGCCGTCCCCGCACCGGAGCGCTCGGCGAGGGCGGCGAGGAGGAGGACGGCACCGGCCGGGAGCGTCTCACGGACGAGCGGCGGCATCCCCGAAGGTTCGCGCCTCGGCCGGACGTTCCTGCGCTACGCTCGGCCGCCCGTACGCGCGCAAGGAGGACGAATGCCAGGAGTCTCCGTCACATGGCTCGGACACGCGGCCTTCCGGGTCGACACCCCTGGTGGGAAGCGCCTCTGCATCGACCCCTGGCTCGACAACCCGAAGTGCCCGGAGGCGGAGAAGGAGCCCGAGCGGATCGACCTGATCGCGCTCACGCATGGCCACGACGACCACAGCGACGGAACGCTCGAGCTCGCGCAGCGCTTCGGCTGCCCGGTGATCGCGCAGGTCGAGCTCCGCGGCTGGCTCGCGACCCGGGGTCTCCCGGAGGAGATGTCCGAGGCGATGAACAAGGGCGGCACGATCGAGGTCGCCGGGGTCAAGCTGACGATGACCCACGCGAACCACTCCTCGAGCCTCTTCGACGAGCGCGGCCCCATCTACCTGGGCGAGTCGACCGGGTACGTCCTCGAGCTCGAGAACGGCTTCAAGCTGTACTTCGCGGGCGACACGAACGTCTTCGGCGACATGGAGCTGATCGCGCGGATCTACGAGCCCGACGTGGCCGTCCTGCCGATCGGAGACCACTTCACGATGGGCCCGCGCGAGGCCGCCGTCGCACTCGAGCTGCTCGGCGTCCAACGGTGCATCGCTTCCCACTACGGCACGTTCCCGCTCCTGAGCGGGACGCCCGAGGAGCTCCGCGGCCTGACGCAGGTCGAGATCCTCGCTCCCGACCCCGGCGAGACCATCGAGCTGTGAGGGAGCGCTGGTTCGGCGCGACCGGGCGAAAGATCCCGCAGATCGTGCTCGAGGGCGACGAGACGGTCTCGCTCGAAGGCGCGCTCGTCCTCGAGGACGTGGAGGACGACGCGAAGCTCCGGGAAGAACACGAGCGGGGCACGCCGATCGTCGTTCGCGCCGCCGACCCCGACGCGGTCAAGCGAGCGCTCGAGCGAGCCGAGGTCGCGTGCGCGCTGGTCCCGGCCGACCGCGCCGACCTACTCGAGCTCGACCTGCGCCGCATGACATATGGCTAGGTCCCGCCCGGCCACGCGCTACACGAAGAGCGGCGACCTCAGCATCGCCTACCAGGTCTACGGCGACGGCCCGATCGACCTCGCGTACGTGCCCGGCTGGGTGTCGAACATCGAGCTCATGTGGGAGGAGCCGAACTACGCGCGCTTCCTCGAGCGGCTCGGATCGTTCAGCCGGCTGATCACATTCGACAAGCGCGGGACGGGCCTCTCCGACCGGCTCCCGAATGCGGCCATGCCGACGCTCGAGGAGCGCATGGACGACCTGCGCGCCGTCCTCGACGCCGTCGGCTCGGAACGCGTCGTCCTCTTCGGCCACTCCGAGGGCGGCAACATGAGCGCCCTCTTCTCGGCCACCTATCCCGAGCGAACCGCGGCCCTCGTCACGTTCGGCGTCTTCGCGGCGCGCGTCTGGAGCCCGGAGTACCCATGGGCGCCGAGGGTCGAGGAGCGCGAGCAAGAGATCGCCGAGCTCGAGCGAACCTGGGGCGACGAGATGGACCTGAAAGCACTGGCGCCCACCGCGGCCGGCGACCCGGTGTTCCAGCGCCGCCTCGCCACCTATCTGAGGCACGGTGCGAGCCCGGGCGGCGCGATCGCGCTCCTCCGGATGAACACCCTTATCGACATCCGCGAGGTGCTACCGACGATTCGAGTGCCGACGCTCGTGATCCACCGGACCGACGACCGCGAGGCCCATGTCGAGGAAGGGCGCTGGATCGCCGAGCGGGTTCCCGGGGCGAAGTTCGTCGAGCTGCCGGGCGCCGACCACCTGCCCTGGGTCGGGGACGCCGACGCGGTCGTGGCCGAGATCGAGGAGTTCGTCACCGGCAGACGGCCGGTGCCCGAGCCCGATCGCGTGCTCGCGACCATCCTCTTCACGGACGTCGTCGGGTCGACGAAGCGGGCGGCGGAGGAGGGCGACAGCCGCTGGACGAGCCGCCTCAGCGAGCACAACCGGCTCGTGCGCCGCGAGATCGAGCGGTTCGAAGGGCGTGAGATCGACGCCGCGGGGGACGGCTTCCTCGCGATCTTCGGCGGTCCCATTCGGGCGATCCGGTGCGCCTTCGCCGCGATGGAGGCCGTCCGCCCGCTCGGGCTCGACCTGCGCGCCGGCGTCCACACGGGCGAGATCGAGCTCATGAACGGCGGCGTGGGCGGGCTCGGTGTGCACCTCGGCGCTCGCGTCGCGGGCGCGGCGAGCGCCGGCGAGGTGCTCGTCTCGCGGACGGTGACCGACCTCGTCGCAGGCTCCGGGCTCACCTTCGAGGATCGCGGCCTCCACGAGCTCAAGGGCGTTCCCGGGGAGTGGCGCCTCTTCGCCGTGGTGGCGGACGATGTCTAGACCGTCGACGTTCTCGATTGCCGCCTGCGACCTCGAGCGGCGGGAGTGGGGCGTTGCCGTGCAGTCGAAGTTCCTCGCCGTCGGGGCCGTGGTCGGCTGGGCCGAGGCCGAGGCGGGCGCGGTCGCCACACAGGCCTTCGCCAACCCGAGCTACGGGCCCGACGGGCTGGCGCTCCTCCGGGAAGGCGCATCCGCCGATGAGGTCGTGGCGCGCCTGACCGAGGCAGACGAGGGCCGCGATGACCGCCAGCTCGGCGTTGTCGACCGCAAGGGCCGCGGCGCCACCTTCACGGGCTCCGCCTGCTTCGACTGGGCCGGCGGACGGACGGGCCCCGGGTACGCGGCTCAGGGGAACATCCTCGTGTCAGCCGAGACCGTCGATGCGCTCGCGGAGACGTTCGAGGCCTCGGACGGGGCGCTGGGGGGACGGCTGGTCGCGTGCCTCGCGGCGGCCCAGGGTGCGGGCGGCGACCGGCGCGGGCAGCAGTCGGCCTCGCTCCTGGTCGTCCGGCACGGCGGCGGCTACGCGGGGCTCTCGGACACCCTGATCGACCTGCGCGTCGACGACCATCCGGCGCCGATCGCGGAGCTCGAGCGCCTCCTCGGCCTGCACGCGCTCTACTTCGGCGAGACGCCCGGCGAGGGGTGGCTCACCGTCGACGACGCGCTCGGCGGCGAGATCCGCGAGCGGCTCGAACGGCTCGGCTATCGCGACGCCGACCTCGGCAAGGCGTTCGAGGCCTGGGCCGGCACCGAGAACCTGGAAGAGCGGATCAGCGGGATCGACCGGATCGACCCGGTCGTCCTCGCCGAGCTTCGCAAGCGCTAGCGGCGATCGACGACGCTGGCCGTCGCCCGCGTGTCCTGGTCCTCGGCCGCGTCGCCCACGCGCGCGATGAGACCGAGGAGCCCGATCGCAGCGGCGATCACGAAGAGCCACGGCGACCAGACGCGCCGGCCGGATGTCACCTTGACGTAGAGGAAGCGGATCAAGAGCGCGAGCAGGAGCGTCCCGACGAGGCTGCCGACGACGTACCCCGCCTGCTCAGACCCGGCGCGGCCCTCTGGTGGACGCAGCGAAAAGAGGATCCAGGCCGCGATCGCGAGGACGAAGAAGAGGGACCGAACCCACGGGCGACCGCGATCCTCGTCCGAATGGCCGCCTCCTTCGTCGACGCGCATGCGACTCTCCTACCCGCCCCGCCGCCCGGGCTCACCCGGCAGGCGAAGACCGGCGGCGCGCTCGCGCAGCGCCGGAATCGGGTCACTCTCGGGACGGGCGACGAGGAGGAGCGCGCCGTATCCATCTCCGGCGAGGGCGTCCACGAGCGCCTGCAGGCCGACGGCGAGCGCGAACGGCTTGTGCGCCTGCTCGCCGCCGAAGGGAACGAGGTCGCTCTCCTCTGCCGTGCCCGCGAGGACGTCCCCGAAGGTCGCCTTGCCCATGGAGACGTCGGCGACGAGATGCCGCCCGTCCGAGCTCGGCACTGCGATCGCGAGCGGATTCGTGCCGGCGAGGGGCGGGCCGCCCTCGGGATGCGCGAGCCGTGCCGGCGAGGTCGCCGTCAGCACGCCGCCCAGGCCTCCTTCCGCAAGCCGCCGCATCCAGTGGCCGAGCATTCCGGTGGGAAAGCAGTCGGCCGCGACCACCACACGGGCGTGCTCCGGCGGGTCGGCGAGCTGCGCGTCGACCACGGCGGCGAGCGTCAGGTAGCCGAGCGATCCCCGTCCCTCCCAGCGCTCGAAGCCGGGCTCAGAGACGACGCGGGTCGGCTCGGCGTCGGGCTGGAGGCCGGGAAGGCCTTCGAGCCACGCTACGCGCGAGAGCCCGTGGCCCGTCTTGCCGCGGGCCTCCGCGTCGAGGAAGTGGTCGGCGAGCACCGTGGCCTGCGCGTCTCCGAACCCGAGACGGCGAATCCGCGCGAGAACGTCGCTCTCCACCGCCGACGTAAGGTACAGCGGTGCTCGTCATCGCGATCGCAGGGGCTTGTGTCCTCCTCTTCCTCGTCGGGCTCGTCGCGCCTCGACTCTCCTGGTGGCCGCAGAAGGGCGTCGCGAAATCGATGACGAAGTGCGCCGAGTGGGCCGCGCAGGCGCCCGGGCGGGCCGGCAAGTGGTGCGCGAAACCATTCCGCACCTCTCGCAAGGCCGCAGAGAAGAGCACGCAGGCCGGACGCAAGAGCCGCAGCAAGCTCCCCTTCTAGGGCAGCGTGGCCGCCGCGCTCCAGGCCCGAGGCCTCGCCAAGCGCTACGGCGGGATCGACGCGCTCGCGGGGGTCGACCTCGAGGTCGGCGAGGGCGAGCTCGTCGGCCTCCTCGGCCCGAACGGGGCCGGGAAGTCCACGCTCGTCAAGATCGCCTGCGGCCTCGTGCGCCCGTCGGGCGGCTCCGCTGAGGTCTGCGGCGCGCGAGCCGGGACGCGTGAGGCCCGCCGCTCGCTCGGCTACCTCGCCGAGCTCTTCCGCTTTCCCGGCTGGCACGACGCGGACGAGGTGCTGGCGCTCCACCAGCGGCTCGCCCGCTCGACGGGGGGCGCCGCCGAGCGGGCCGAGCTGCTCGAGCTCGTCGGGCTCACGGAGGCGCGCAAGCGCAAGGTCGACGCGATGTCCAAGGGGATGCAGCAACGCCTGGGAATCGCCCAGGCGCTCGTCGGCCAGCCCCCGCTCCTGCTCCTGGACGAGCCGACGAGCGCGCTCGACCCCGCGGGGCGCCGCACCGTTCGCGGCCTCCTCGAGGAGCTCCGCCGCCGCCGGGTGGCCGTCCTCCTCAACTCCCATCTCCTCAGCGAGATCGAGCTGGTCTGCGATCGGGTCGTCATTCTCGCGCGCGGCCGGGTCGTCGCCGCCGGACGGCCCGAGGACCTCGCCCGCCCGCGCGGGGTCGAGATCGACACGGACGCCGGGACCCAGACCTTTCCGGAGGCGAGCCGGGACGACGCTCCGCGCCTCGTCGCGAAGCTGGTGGAGGGCGGCGAGCGCGTCTACGGCGTTCGCGTCCTCTCGACCACGCTCGAGGAGACCTACCTGAGCGCGGTCGGCGACGAGGCCACGTGAGGGCCGTCCCCACGATCGTCCGCTATGCGCTCGAGGAGAGCCTGCGCCGCCGCGTCTTCCTGATCGTCCTCGTCCTGACGGCCGCCTTCCTCGGGCTCTACGCGCTCGGCGCGCGCGAGGCCTTCCAGGAGGTCGAGGAGTTCGGCGAGGAGAGCGGGCTCGGTGGGGCGCTCGACGAGCAGACGCTCACGGGCGCGACGCTGCTCGGGCTCGCGATGTTCGCAACGCTCTTCCTCGGGGCGGTGCTCGCCGTCTTTCTCACGCTGGCCGTCGTCCGCGGCGACGCGGAGCGCGGCCTTCTGCAGCCGCTCGTCGTCCGGCCGGTCGGGCGCGTGACGCTGCTCGCCGGCCGGTATCTCGCGGCAGCAGTCGTTTGCAGCGTCTACGTCGTCGGAGTCTTCTCGGCGACAGCCGGGATCACCTACTGGGCGGGAGGCTGGTGGCCTGACCGCTTCGCGCAGCCCGCCGCCGAGCTCGCGGCGGCTGCGGTCGTCATCGCCGCGCTCTCCCTGCTCGGCTCGGTCTTCCTCTCGGCGACCGCGAATGGGATCGCGGTCTTCATGCTCTTCGGTGCGGGCCTGGTCGCCGGGCTGCTCGGGCAGATCGGCGAGGCCCTCGCTTCCGAGCGCCTGACCGATATCTCCCGGGCAGCGTCGTGGGCGCTTCCCTTCGAGGCCCTCTACCAGGACGGCCTGAGCGCGATCAGCTCGGAGAGCTTCGGCTTGACGAGCCAGGCGCTCCAGCTCGGCCCGTTCGGCGGGGCGCAGGCAGGCGGAGCGGCCCTCGTGCCGTGGACGATCGCGTACCTGGCCGTAGTCGGCGTTCTGGGCGCGCTCGCGTTCAGCCGCCGCGACCTCTGAGCACTGGTTCTCTACGGGAAGACGTCGGTGCCCGGGCGGGCGTCGAGCTTCCCGCCGTTCTTGCACTCGGGCGAGCGGTACTTGCGCTCGACGAGCGGATAGACCTCTTCCCAGTAGCGCTCGGCGAGCTCGTCCGCGTAGGCCGCTTCGACGCCGAGCGAGCGCGCCGCCGGGCGCACGAACTGCATGGCCCAGCATTCCGCCAGGGCCTCCTCGCGCGTGAAGAAGCGGTCGCCTTCGGCGAGGTGGGCCGTCTCGTGCATGAGCACAACGACCGCGAAGGCCGCATCGAGCTGCGCGACCCCGGTCGGGCGCTCGTCGGAGTAGGCGAGCAGGGCGAGCGACTCGCACATCCTCGGGGCGAGGTTCAGGTTCGCGTAGCGCTCGGTCGCGAAGCCGGCCAGGTCGACCTTCTTTCCGAACTCCTCGCGCTCGATCCGCTCCCAGTCCTCGACCGACCAGCACCGCGCGGCGAACCGGCCGCCCTTGTTCATGAGGCGTGTGGCCCGGGTGAGGAGGGGCTCGACGCGGCTGATCTCCGTCTGGCCGTCCTCGACCGGAAGGGGAAGGGCCTCGACGCGTTCGGGCATCGCGAGCTCCTCGTTCCCGTCCTCGACGAGGTTCACCGCAGTCCGCCACTTGGCCAGCGCCTCGCGGAAGAGCGCGCCGTCGTCCTCCTCGATCCCGGCGGCGACGAGCTCCCCGCCGCGCGCTAGCGGCTCGCAGGAGCGACGGAGGAGATCGAGCGTGGCCTCTGCGCGCTTGGGGGCGGGAGTCAGCGTCGCCTCGAGCCGTGCGCAATCACGCAGGCTCTCGAAGTACTGGTCGAGGGCGCCTTCCCGGTAGGCCTCGATCCCGTCCTCGCGCATGAGGCGAAGCGCGTTTCGGTCATGAATGGCCAGGCCGATCTCGCGTAGGTCGGCCCCCACCTCGTCGAGCCAGACGCTGTAGCCGCCCCGCCACTCGGAGAGCGACTTCGGCGCCGCCGGCGGGGGCGGAGGCGCGGTCGTGGCCTCGCGCGCGTCGGCGCTCGTGCTCTCGCCTGCGCTCGGCTCGCCTTCGGAGCTGCAGCCGGCAAGCCCCACGAGGGCGACGGCCAAAAGAGCTAGAGCTAGAGCTCGCCGGCGAATTCGATGTTCTCGCGCTTGAGGCTCGCGTCCGTCCCGAAGTACGCGTGCTTGGACATGTCCGCCGAGTACCGGCTCGCGGGTGGAGTCCGCCCGAGCGCCTCGGCCAGCGCGCGGGTCAGGTGCGGCGCGTTGCCGCAGCAGATGCCGAGCAAGCTGACGCCCAGCTCGTGGGCCGCACGCGCGAACTGTCCGATTTCGTAGCGATTGCACTGGAGAGGGTCGAGCGCCGTCGGAAACGGCATTCCCCCGGGGATGCAGTCGCAATCCGGATCGGTGAGCGACATGAAGGTCGGCTCGTCCGGCGTCGTGCGATACGGCACCGGCAGCGCGGCGACCGGGCACTCGACCGCGTCGACGATCGCCCCGATGAGCGGCAGCATCGTCGCCGGCCCGCGGCCGCAGTTGAGGCCGACGACGTCGGCGCCCGCCTGCTCGAGGCGGCGGCACGCGTCCTCCGGCGTCCAGCCCTCGCGCACGCGCCCGCTTTGGTGGATCGACAGCGTCACGACGGCAGGGAGCCCGGCCCGCTTGATCTCCTCGACGGCCAGGAGGGCCTCCGAGCCCCACGTGTAGGTCTCGCCGACCACGTAGTCGACGCCCGCCTCGAGCGCCCAGCCGACCTGCTCCTCGAACATGGCGCGGACGTCCCGCTCGGCAGCGGGATCGTCCGGCGAGTAAACGTTCGTGTTGCAGATGTCCCCGGCGAAGAGACACCCGCTCTCCGCCGCGACCTCCCGGGCGAGCGCGAGCGCCTGGCGGTTGATCGGCTCGAGATCGTCCTCCCTGCCGATCAGGCGGAGCTTCTCCCGGTGCGCGTAGTACGTGAACGCCTCGACGACGTCGGAGCCCGCGTGCACGAACTCGCGGTGGAGCTGGGTCACGAGCTCGGGGTGCTCGAGCACGACCTCGGGGACGAAGGCGCCGGCCTGGAGATAGCCGCGCCGCTCGAGCTCGAGCAGGTAGCCCTCGGCGCAGATCACCGGGCCGGAGGCAAGCCGCTCGAGGAGCCCTGCAGATGAGCGAGCCATCACCCTGAGCGTACTCACAGGGCGGGTTCCCATTCGACCGAAGTCGCAGTACCATCGGGAGAGTGCTGAGAGTGGGGGTCTGATGCTCCGAGGACTCGTTGCGCTTGCAGCCGCTCTCGCGTGCGTCGTCGCCCAGGGGGCTGCAACGGCGTACGCGCAGTCGAGCCCGCCCTCGCTGCGGCTCCATGCCGGGTCTTCCTCGGCCACCATCCACCGCTACGGGCGACAGGTCCCGCTCGACCTGCCGGTCTTCGTCGCCTCCTCGGGGGGCGACTTCCAGCTGAACGTCTTCCGGCCCGACTACGACTCGCCTCGGATGGTCAATCAGGTCGACTCGCAGACCGGCGCCGTCCTGCGCACGCTCCCACGCGAGATCCTGCAGGGCTGGCGCGGGCTCAAGGACTTCATGCGCGTCGGCCTGCGCACGCGCGACGGCAGGCTCGTCGCCTGGCGAACCCTCGACTTCTGCCCGAACTCGGGCGGCTCCGGGCAGCGCGTGAACGACGACGGGCCGCCCTTCTCCCGCTATCCCTTCTACTGCGGGGCCGGCTCGCCGTTCACGCGCGGGATGGTCTGGGGCATCGACGAGGGCTGGGCCGTGAGCGCGCTCGGCTCGGGCGAGTACGGCAAGGAGTACGGGTCGAAGTTCGGCTACAAGGGCGAGCCCGTCGAGGACAAGCGCTTCATCCGCGTTCCGAACGGCCGCTACGTCGCGACGGTTCGCATCCTCCCCCGCTACGCGCAGCTCTTCGGCCTCACGCCCGAGGCCTCGCAGGTGACGGTCGCCGTCCGGATCACGGGAGAGATCCCCAAGGGCTCACCGGGGGAACCCGTGCCGATCGACGGCGACGGCAGCGGGATGGGTCGTGCGACGGCCGGGCAGGCCGGGTCCGACCCGGTCCCGACGGTCGAGAACCCCGATCCCTCGACGCTCCCCGACCTCGTCGCGACGCCGGCCTGGCAGGTTCGCCTCATGCGCCAGCGCGGCGGCCGTGAGTTTCTCGGCTTCGCCGCGACGCCCTGGAACGCGGGGCCTGCCCCGATCGTCGTCGAGGGCTTCCGCAAGCCGACCGAAGACCTGATGGACGCGTACCAGTACTTCCTCGACGCGAACGCCGAGGTCGTTGGGCGAACGCACGTCGGCTCGATGGAGTACGACCACCGGCGCGGGCACGAGCACTGGCACTTCCTGCAGTTCTCCTCGTACGTGCTCCTCGACGCGAATCGGCAAGAAGTCGTCCGCAGCCGTAAGCAGGCCTTCTGCCTCGCGCCCACCGACGCGATCGACCTGACGCTCGGCCGCACGAACCTGACGCCCTCCCACATCGGCTTCGGCGGCAGCGTCTGCGGCGGGCTCAACGCGATCTGGGTGCGCGAGCAGCTCGACGTCGGCTGGGGCGACACGTACTACCAGGGCGTCCCGGGCCAGTCCTTCGAGGTCACGAACCTCCCCAACGGGCGCTACTACATCCGCATCGACGTGAACCCGCAGGGCGTCCTGAAGGAAGCCTCGATGGCGAACAACACCGAGTTCCGGACGGTCGACATCGTCGGCCCGAAGGGCAAGCGCCGCGCGGTCATGCACGCGTGGCACTCGATCAGGCAGTAGCGCGAGCGCCGGCCTCGGGTCGGGTAGATGGGCCGCGCAGGAATCGAACCTGCAACCTTGGGATTAAGAGTCCCCTGCTCTGCCAATTGAGCTAGCGGCCCGGAGCCCGCGGATTGTAGCCAGCGTCTCTCACCGGGTAGGGGCGGGATAGATCCCGCCCTCGCTGGGACGCTAGGGCCGGTTGAGCCTGCGCTGGACGATCCAGTGCAGATCCCGGCCGGTGCGATAGCCGGCGGAGAGAACGATGACGCCTGTGCGAAGAAGATGCCTGGTCATGGTGGGCTAGCTAGATTCGACCGCTGTGAAGCGTGTCCTCTCCGTTGTCGGCAATCGTCCGCAGTTCATCAAGTCGGCTCCCCTGTCCGAGGCACTTCGAAACCGGGGCATCGACGAGGTCGTTCTGCATACGGGTCAGCACTACGACCGCGAGCTCTCGGCCGTCTTCTTCGAGGAGCTCGGCCTGGCGGAGCCCGATCACCAGCTGGACGGCGGATCGGGCACACACGCCGAGCAGACCGCGCGCATGCTGCCGGAGATCGAGCGCGTGCTGCTCGAGGAGCACCCGGACGGCGTCGTCGTCTACGGCGACACGAACTCGACGCTCGCAGGCGCGCTCGCAGCGGTGAAGCTCCACCTTCCGGTCGTGCACGTCGAAGCGGGGCTTCGCTCGTTCGACCGGACGATGCCGGAGGAGGTGAACAGGGTCGTGGTGGACGCGGTCTCGTCGGTCCTCCTCTGCCCGGCGGACGGTGCCGTCGCGAACCTCCGCCGCGAGGGCCGAACGGAAGGCGTCTACCAGGTCGGCGACGTCATGTACGACGCGTCTATGCGCCTCGCGCCCCTCGCGCGCGAGCGCTCGACCGCGCTCGCCGACTCGGGCATCGAGCCGGGCGGTTACCTGCTCGCGACCGTCCACCGCGAGGCGAACGTCCGGCCGGACGCGCTCCGCCAGATCGCGCAGGGATTGAGCCGGCTCGAGGAGCCCGTGGTCTTCCCGGCGCACCCGCGCACGCGCGCGGCGCTCGAGCGCGAGGACATCGAGCTCGGGACGCACGTCCTCCTGCGCCCGCCGCTCGGATACCTCGACTTCGCCGCGCTCGCCTCGCAGGCCCGCGTCGTCCTCACCGACTCGGGCGGCCTGCAGAAGGAGGCGTACTGGTACGGCGTCCCCTGCGTGACGCTGCGCGAGACGACGGAATGGGTCGAGACCATCGAGGCCGGGTGGAACGTCCTCGTGGGCACGGATCCCGACCGGCTCGCCGCCGCCGTCGCCGAGGCCGCTCCCGCAGACGAGCACCCGCCGCTCTACGGTGACGGCCAGGCCGCGCCGAGGATCGCGGAGCTCCTCTATACGATTCCGCCGCGATGACGCGGGAAACGGTCAAGGTCGGGCTGGCCGGGCTCGGCTACTGGGGGCCGAACCTCGCCCGAAACTTCGACGACCTCCCGGGGGCGGAGCTCGTTTGGCTCGCCGACCTGAGCGACGAGCAGCGGGCGCGCTATGCGCCACGCTTCCCCCGTGCCACGCTGACCGAGCGCTTCGAGGACCTGCTCGAGGACGATTCTCTCGATGCGGTCGTGATCGCGACCCCGGTCCCGACGCACGCCGAACTCGCGCGGCAAGCCCTTCGCGCCGGGAAGCACGTCTTCGTCGAGAAGCCGATCGCCCTGACCGCTGCGGACGCCGAGGAGCTCGTCGCGACCGCCGAGGAGCTCGACCTCGCGCTCATGCCCGGCCACCTGCTCCTTTATCACCCCGGCCTCCAGAAGCTCCGGGAGATCGTCGAGTCCGGCGATCTCGGCCGCCTCCTCTGCGTCTACGGCAACCGGCAGAACCTTGGGAAGATCCGGCGCGACGAGAACGTCCTCTGGAGTCTCGGGGCCCACGACCTCTCGGTCATCCTCGACCTGGTCGGCGAGGAGCCCGTCGAGCTGTCAGCCCGCGGCGAGTCCTTCCTGAACCCGGGGGTCGAGGACATCGTGTTCGCCTACATGCGCTTCCCGTCGGGGGTCGTCGCGCACATGCACCTCTCGTGGCTCGACCCGCACAAGATGCGGAAGATCACCGTCGTCGGCGACAGCAAGATGGCCGTCTTCGACGACATGGAGATCGACCGGAAGGTCACGGTCTACGACAAGGGCCCGCAGGAGCCGGCCGACACGTACGGGGAATGGCTGACGCGAACGGGCGACATCTGGAGCCCGAAGATCGCGAACGACGAGCCCCTGCGCCTCGAGTGCGAGCACTTTCTCGCCCTCGTTCGCGGCGAGGCCGACTCCGCCCCCGCACGCGAGAACGGCGTCGCGGTCGTCAGGGCGCTCGAGGAGCTTCAGCGCTCGCTCGAGCGCGAGCGCGTGTGACCGTCGCCGAGACAGCCGTCGTCTACCCGGGCGTCGAGCTCGGCGACGGGGTCGCGATCGGTGATCACGCGGTCGTCGGCAAGCAGCCGACCCTCGGGCGGCGCTCCACGGCCACCCGGGAGGAGCTCCCGCCACTCGTCGTCGGCGAGGGCTCGGCCATCCTCTCGCTCGCGGTCGTCTTCGCCGGCACGCGCCTCGGGCGCAGGGTCGTCATCGGCGACCAGGCGTGCGTGCGTGAGCGCTGCGAGCTCGGCGACGAGGTCGTCGTCGGCCGCGGCTCGCTGGTCGAGAACGACACGACGATCGGTGCGCGGACACGCATCCAGGCGAACGCCTACGTGACCGCCTACTCGACGCTGGAGGAGGACGTCTTCATCGCGCCCGGCGTCATCACGACGAACGACAACTTCATGGGCCGGACCGAGGCTCGTCTCGCAGCGATGCGCGGGCCGACGATCCGGCGCGGCGCGCGGATCGGTGGCGGTGCCGTCCTGCTTCCGGGAATCGAGATCGGCGAGGAGGCCTTCGTCGGGGCCGGAGCGGTCGTCCTCGTCGACGTGCCTGCGCGAGCCGTCGTCGTCGGGAATCCCGCGCGCCAGATCCGCACGGTCCCGGACGAGGAGTTGCTTGGCTCCTAACCGATCGAGAGGTCGAGGCGGTAGGCGCCGCTTCGACCTGCGACGAGCCTGACCTCGACGTAGTGCCACCCGCCGCGTCGCACGCGGAAGCCGAGCTGCTCGGTCGACCCAGGCTGGGCCGAGGCGGTCAGCCGGTCAGAGCCTGTGACATCCGTGCCGACGACCGCTTCGGTGCCGGGCCGCCAGAGGGCGAGATTCGAGTTTCCGCCGGCCGGCCCCTCGAGCGTGACCGCCAGCCGCTGTCCCGCGCGGACTCGGATCCGGTAGACGTCACGCACGTCCTGGTAGCGGTCGAGCGTCGCCTCGATCAGCCTCGGTCCCCCGACGGTGAGGGCGCGCGCGCCTGCGTCGTCGTTCGACTCGTAGCGATCGCGCGGAGGAGGCTCTCCCTCGGCGGCTGCGACCGCGGAGTCGACGTCGAGGCGCCCGTGTCCCGTGCGGGCGTCGCGCCCGGGTGTGCCGAGGTCGAGGCTCGAGCGAAGAAGGAGGGCCGTGACCTGGCTCGCGTGGAGCGGCGTGAGGCCGAGGCGACCGCGCTCGCCGACGAGGACCGCGGCCGCCGCCGCGACGAGCGGAGCCGAGAAGGACGTTCCGCGCGGGCTGCGGTGCGAGATCCGGGTCGCGCAGATCGTGTACCCCGGGTCGGCGCAGGTGGCCGTGGTCAGCTCGCGGGGGAAGGTCGAGACGATCTCGGTGCCGGGCGCGGCCACGTCCACGTGGAGCCGATCGCGGTTCGAGAAGGCCGGGGAAGAGCCGTCCGGGGAGAGCGCGCCGACACCGATCACGTGCGGCAGCGCGGCGGGCCACGCGGCGAAGCTCTCGGGGCACGAAAGGGCTGCGCAGTTCCCGGCCGCGGCGACGACGACCACGCCCTTGCGCGTCGCGTAGTCGATCGCCGCGTGCTCGAGCGCGGAGTACGTGTCGCGGCGCGGATTACGGGGGGCGCGCGGCCCGCCGAGGCTCAGGTTGATGACGCGGGCGCCGTTGTCGACTGCCCAGCGGATCGCCCGCGCCTCTGCGAGGACTGAGATGTCCCCCCGGGCTCCGACGACCTTGGCAACGAGGAGCTGGACGGGGATTCCAATCCCCGCGATCCCTTCAGCGTTGTCGAGCGCGGCCGCAATCTCGCCGGCAACGGTGGTGCCGTGGCCGAGTGAGTCGGTACCGGCGGGGGAGCCGACGAAGCTCCGCATCCCCGCGATGCGCCCCGCGAACTCGGGATGGCCCGCGTCGATGCCGGAGTCGACGACGGCGACGCGGACCGGTGGCTGAGAGGGATGGACGGCCCAGCGGTCGAAGGCACGGATCGCACCCAGGTACCACTGGCGGCTCGCGAGCGGGTCGTTCGGAACGAACGCGAGCCTGCGGCTCGCCGTGACGGGCTCCGCGTAGGCGACGCCCGGAAGGGCCTGCGCAGCGACAAGAGCCGACTCGGCGTCGGCCACGTCGAAGACGAGCGCGTCGAGGGGCCCGAGGTCTGCGACGAGCGTTCCGCCGGTCGACGCCGCCACGAGCGCAGCTGCTCCGGCGCGGTCGGTCTCTTCGGTCAGGCCGACGGAGATTCGCCCGGGGGCGGCCAGCGCCGAAGGGGCTAGCGCCAGCGCGACCGCGCAGAGCGCGCAGACGTTCGCGAGCCGCATCAGGGCGTTACCTCGAGCGGAGGCGTCCGGCCCTGGACGAAGCCGGCGCCGAACGTGACGGTGGCCCGGTACGTGCCGCCGCTCAGGCCGAGCTTGGCCCGGAAGCGGCCGCGGGCGTCCGTGCTCGCCCGCGCGACGACCTTCCAGCGGTTCCCGTCCAGGCGCTGGATCACGACGGGCTTCCCGGCGCTCGCGGGCTTGACGGACCCCGAGAGGGCTCCGTTCCCGGCGACCTGGTCGAAGCGGATGAGAGGTGCGACGTCGACGCGATGCTCGAGCCCCGTTCCAACCGGCGCGGCGAGGCGGTACCAGGTGGTCTTCGCCGGCTTGACGCGCACCCGGAACGTTCCGTCCGCCGCGCGCTTGACCGGGCCGACGCGCCGCCAGGCACCGCCGGTCACACGGCGCTCGAGGGAGACGGAGCGGGGCCCGCGCGCGATCCCGCGAAGCGGTGCTTCCTGGCCGTAGTCGACGCGCCCGTCACCGCCGAGCGAGAGCACACTGACGGTGAGCGAGGAGGAGCGAAGGCCGAGGCGCGACTGGAACGTCGTGCCGGCCATCCTGGTCGTGCCGCGTGAGCCGCGGGCAGAGACGCTGCCGGCCCGGCCGGAGCCGTTGCGCGCGACGGTGACGTCGAGGAGCGACCCGGCGGGGTCGAGCGAGCCGAGCCGCGTGGCGAGGCCGCCCGCGCTATAGCGGAACGGCCCCCAGCGGTGATAGGGCGAGAGATCGTCGTGCGGGTCGGCAACCGCAACGAGGTACGGGACCGGCGCGGCGTTCCAGACGTCCTGGATCGCGGCCGTCCGACCGCCGGAGGTCGAATGGAAGAAGGTGTAGGCAACCTTGCCGCCGTGCATGACAACCTGCCCCGCCGTAGCGTTGACCGCGGCGTTCGTCCGCTGCTCCTCCGAGGGGATGCCGCCGTACACCTGGCTGCGCGTGTCGGAGTAGAGGTCGAAGTTCCCGCTCGTGCGACGCGAGACGACGGCGTACGACCGCGCCGCGACCGCCTGCGCCTTCAGCGCCTCGGTGTGCCAGCTCGGCGGCATCTCGTCGGGGACGACGCCGTAGAGGTACTCCTCCAGGCCGACATCGTTCACCGCGGAGAGCAAGCCACCGGCGGAACGGACGATCAGCTCTCCCCGGTAGGGCCGGCCGCCGAGCTCGAGCGCCTTCGTGCCCCGCGCGAAGCGGGCCGGGCTGACGAGCCGCTTGCGCTCGCCCTTGACCGTGACCTCGAGGCCGGCTCCGAGGCTGACCGAGCCTGCGGGCAGCTCGAACTTGCGACCGTCTGCGTCGGTCACCGAGTAGGCGGCGTCGGACCCGACGGTCAGTCCGCTCCGGCCCTCCGCGAGAAGCACCCGCACCGAGCGGACGGTCGTCTGGGCGATCGTCGTGCCGGGGTAGTAGTGATCCAGGATCCAGGAGTGGGAGCGGGCGTCCCGGGTCGCGTAACCCTGCGCGCCGTACTGCGCCATCCCGATCCCGTGCCCCCAGCCGCGGCCCTCGACGAAGAACACAGGCGCGCCGGCGGCGCTCGGTGCAAGCGCGAGCGCGGCGAGAACGACGGTTGCGAAGAGACGACGCATGGCCAGGACCCCTCTCCCAGGGTAGAGAAGGGCCGTAAGGAATGCGCAAACTTCGCGGGTTTGGAGTAGGTGCTGCGGGGCAAACTTCATGACTGCCATGTCGGCAGGATCACCCATGCTCCCTGAGCGCTATTCAGGAGTGGAGAAGATCGCGACGGGCGGCATGGGTGAGATCTACCTGGCGCAGGACGACACGCTCGGGCGCAAGGTGGCGATCAAGGTGCTGGCCGAGCGCTACGCGCGCGACGAGTCGCTCCGCCGGCGCTTCACCCGGGAAGCCCTGGCTGCGGCACGGCTCTCCGGCCACCCGAACATCGTCACCATCTTCGACGTCGGGGAAGCGGATGGCGGTCGTCCCTTCATCGTCATGGAGTACCTCTCGGGCGGGACGCTCGCCGACCGGGCGCGCCGGGCCGCGGTCGGCCGCGACCAGGCGATCGAGTGGCTTCGCGGGAGCGCGCAGGCCCTGGACGACGCGCACCAGGCTGGGATCGTGCATCGCGACGTCAAGCCCGCGAACCTCCTCCTCGACGAACGGGGGGTCGTCAAGGTCGCCGACTTCGGCATCGCGCGGGTGATCGACGAGACCTCGACCGGGATGACCATGGCCGGCACCGTGCTCGGGACCGCGGGATACCTCTCGCCCGAGCAGGCGCGCGGAGAGCCGGCCACCGCGCAGAGCGACGTCTACGGGCTCGGCGTCGTCGCCTACGAGCTCCTGACGGGCGGGCGACCCTTCGAGGGCGGCTCGGCGACCGCCGAGGCCGCAGCGCACATCCATCAGCCGGTCCCGCCCGCGTCCGGGCGCGGCGTCGGCATCCCCGCACAGGTGGACGCCGTCTTCCATCGCGTCCTCGCGAAAGACCCAGCCGACCGCTACGTGGTGGCCCAGGACTTCGTCAAGGCGCTCTGCATGGCGCTCGAGGCGCCGGAGGACACGCTCGTCGCGCCGGTCCCGGTCGCCGCGCCGACCGCGGCGACTCGGCAGATCGATCCGAAGCCCGCCTACTCGCAGGCGCGGCGCAAGCGGCCCTGGATCCCAATGCTCGTGGCCCTCGGCCTCGCGGCCGCGGCGATCGCGGGCGTGATCGCAGCCGCGACCCTCGGCGGAGAAGACGATCCCGGGACGACCGCCGCCGCGCCGAGCTCGTCTGCCCGCGTCACCTCCGAGCGAGTCACGACCACTCTTCCCGGGACGCCCGTCGTGACGACGGTCGTGACCACATCGCCGCCGCCGCCCGCGCCGCCGCCGGCGACGCCACCCTCGCCGCCCCCGGCGAGCGGCTCGATCTCGACCGCGCAGGCGAGAGCGCTCACCGACCAGGCGACCCGCAGGATGGCCGCGGGTGACTACGCCGGCGCGCTTCCGCTCGCCCAGCAGGCGCTGGCGCGGCTCCAGGGCACGGGGGAGACCTACGAGGGCTACGCGAACTACAACGTCGGCAAGTCGCTCGCCGAGCTGGGCCGCTGCAGCGAGGCGCTCCCGTACCTCGAGCGCCGCGAGGCGCTCCTCGGACCGGACCCGCGCGTCACGGCAGCGAAGCGCCAGTGCGGCGCGTAGCTACGTGAGGCGTTCGGCGTACTGACGCTCGTAGTAAGCCTTGTAGTCCCCCGACTTGATCGGCTCCCACCAATCCCGGTGCTCGCGATACCACGCGACGGTCTCGGTTAGGCCCTCGCCCAGCGCGCGCCGCGGCTCCCAGCCGAGCCCGCGAAGCTTGGACGAGTCGAGCGAGTAGCGCCGGTCGTGCCCCGGCCGGTCGGCGACGTGCTGGACGAGTGACTTATCACGCCCGGTTAGCTCGAGGATCCGCCGGGTGATCTCGCCGTTCTCCACCTCCTCGCCGCCGCCCACGTTGTAGATCTCGCCCGCCCCACCCTCGCGGAGGACGAGGTCGATGGCCGCGCAGTGATCCTCGACGTGCAACCAGTCGCGCGTCTGTCGCCCGTCCCCGTAGAGCGGGAGCGGCTCGCCGTCGAGCGCGTTCGTGACGAAGAGCGGGACGAGCTTCTCCGGATACTGATTGGGGCCGTACGTGTTCGAGCCGCGGGTGATCGAGGCATTCACGCCGTAGGTCCGGACGTAGGCGAGCACCTGGAAGTCGCCGCCCGCCTTCGAGGCCGCGTACGGGCTCGAGGGCCACAGGGGATCCTCCTCGCGGGAGGCCTCGCCCGGCGGGACGTCGCCGTAGACCTCGTCGGTCGAGACCTGCACGAAGCGGGCGCCCGACGTGCGAGCCCACTCGAGGAGCACGTGCGTCCCGAAGACGTCGGTGCGGATGAAGTCGCCGGCCTCGAGGATCGAGCGGTCGACGTGCGTCTCAGCGGCAAAGTTCACGAGCGCGTTCACCCCGTCGCCGGCCTCAGCGACAGCAGCCGGATCAGCGATGTCGCCCTGCACGAAGCGGTGTGGAACGCCCTCGAGGTTCGCCAGGTTCCCCGAGTAGGTCAGCTTGTCGAGGACGACGACCTCGTGGCCGGCCCCGGCCAGCCTCCTGACGAAGTGGCTCCCGATGAAGCCCGCGCCGCCAGTGACGAGAACTCGCACGCGCCGGATGCTACTCAGCCAACAGACGATCGACGCACTCGCGCAGGCCCTCGCGCCAGTGGGGGAGCCGTGGAGCGTCGGGCCGCTCGCTTCGCAGGACCGAATAGGCGGGGCGAGGGGCCGGCGCGCCGAACTCCTCGGTCGAGATCCGAATCACCCGGCAGTCGATGTCCGCCTCCTCGAAGATCGCCTCGGCGAACTCGGCCCACGTGCAGTCGCCGTCGGCCGCGAGGTGCCAGATGCCGCCCGGAAGCGCGATCAGCTCCCGCGTCGCGCTCGCTAGGTGCCCGAAGTAGGTCGGCGCGCCGCGCTGGTCGTCGACCACGCGCACCTCGTCGAGCTCGGCGCCGAGGCGGAGCATCGTGCGCAAGAAGTTCCGTCCCGTGGGGCCGAAGAGCCACGACGTCCTGACGATCCATCCCTCCCGCACCTCGAGCTCGGCGTCTCGCTTCGTCTGCCCGTACACCGACTCGGGGCTCGGCTCGTCGGACTCGACGTACGGCGCGCCCTTGCGCCCGTCGAAGACGTAGTCGGAGGAGAAGAGGACGACCGGCGCGCCGAGCGCGACGACGTTCCGCGTCCCGTCGACGTTCACGGCGCGGGCACCGGCCGAATCCGATTCTGCGCCGTCGACGTCGGTCCATGCGGCGGCATGAAGGACGAGCGAGGGCCGGTACGCGAGCTCGACCGGGCGCGTCACGTCGAGCGCCGAGCGGTCGCGTGGGTCGGCCGCGGGGAACGCCTCGACAAGCGCAGCGCCGAGCTGCCCGCCGGCCCCGGTTATGAGGACGTCGTGTCCCGCTTGGAGAGGATCGGCGATTGCGTGCTCCAGAGGTGCTTTATGCGCGGGTCGTCCCAAGGGACGCCGCGCTCATCGGGCTCGGCCGGGTCGTACTCGCGCGTGACGTGGTAGCAGAAGAGGAGATCGGTAAGCGCCTCGAAGCCGTGCGCGAGATGGCCGGGCACGTAGATGGCGACGGGATTCTCCTCGCCGATGTCCTCCGTGTACGTCTCCCCGCTCTCGCGGTCGAGCACGACGACGCGGGCTGTCCCAATCAGGCAGGCGAAGAGGTCGTCCTGGCCGCGCTCGTGAAAGTGCAATCCCCGGATGACGCCGCGGTGCGAGAACGAGATGTTCGTCTGCCGCGTCGGCGCGGGCAGCTCGCTCTCGCGCCGGATCTCGACGAACCAGCCCCGCTCGTCCGAGAGCACCTGGAGCGGCAGCCGCCTGAGGCCGTCGATCACGGTTTGTTCGCGCCGTCGCGGCGGACGAAGTCGTTCACGGCGTAGTAGGCGTCGATCGACTCGCCGGCATCGCCCCAGAACCCCTCGAGGACGTCGTATTCCATCGTCCCCTGCTCCACGTACCAGTTGTTCACGTCCGTGATCTCGAGCTCGCCGCGGCCGGACGGCTCGAGCCCCGGGATCACCTCGAAGACGGCCGCGTCGTAGAAGTAGATGCCGGTGACCGCGAACTCGCTCGGCGGATCCTCGGGCTTCTCGACAATCCGGATGACCCGCCCGTCGCCGTCGAGCTCGGGGACGCCCAGGTGGCGCAGGTGCTCCGGGCTCTCCTCCCTCGCGAGGAGGATGCGGGCCCCGCGCTCCTGTGCCCGAAAGCTCTCCACCGCGGGCCGGATCGAGCGCTCGACGACGTTGTCGGCGAGCATCACGCAGATCGGCTCGCCGGCGGCGAACCGCTCCGCGAGGCCAAGTGCCTCGGCGATCCCTCCGGCCTGCTCCTGATACGCATACGAGAGCCGGTCGATGCCCCACTCGTGGCCGTTCCCGAGCAGGCGCAGGAACTCTCCGGCATGCGTGCCGCCGGTGACGAGCATCAAGTCCTGGATGCCCGCCTGCACGAGCGCCTCGATGGCGTACGTCACCATCGGCCGGTCGTAGATCGGGAGCAGGTGCTTGTTCGTGATCCGCGTGAGCGGATGGAGTCGGGTCCCGGTTCCGCCGGCCAGGATGACGCCCTTCATGGCGCCGAGTCTAGGAGAGAAACGGGGCGGCCCCTAGCACGAAGCTAAGAGGCCGCCCCCAAGGCGAATCACATGAGGGGCAGAGACCCCGCTCAGACGACCGTGGCGCGCGGCGGCTCCGGGTGGGTCGCCACCGCCGGGTCCGTCTCCCGCTTCATGAAGAGCCAGATGCTCACGAAGAGCACCCAGAGTGGGAAGCCGAAGATCAGGACGGCCCAAGAGATCCACGGGACGAGTGCGGCGACCGCAAAGAGGAGCGACACCCATGCGAGCCAGGTCGGAAGGATCCGGGCGCGCAGGACGGCGCTGCTCCGGCGGTTTCTCGCGCGCCTGCGCGGGTAAACCGCCCACAAAGCCTAGGAAAGGAACGAGATGAGGGACAGAGTCACCGACACGGTCGAGCAGGCTCGGCCGTACGTGGAGCGGTTTGCCAAGGACGAGGAGCTCCACGACCACGTCAAGAGCGCCTACGACTCGGCTCGGCGGATCTACGACGAGCTGATCGGCCCCGTGGGCGCGACCGGCATCGCGATGCGGGTCGCCAAGGACAAGGATCTGCAGGACGAGCTCCGCAAGGTCGTCGACGAGCTGCGCGACGCCAGCCGCCGCGCGCGCGGAGAGACCTCGCACACCGGCCGGAACATGACGCTGCTGACGCTCGGGATCGCGCTCGGCATCCTCTTCAATCCGATGACGGGCCCCGACGCCCGCCGCTGGATGAAGGAGAAGGTGTTCGGCCCGGAGGAGCCCTTCGAGTACGGGGGCAGCTCGGGCGGCAACGCGAAGTCGTCCTCGTAGGATCCGATAATCGGTCGCGGTGGAGCCACCGCGAACCGACCACTACCCCTTCTGCTGGGGCTGCTCGCTCGGGACCGGTGGGCTCGAGTTCGACTGGACCGTCCAGGGCGAGCGCCTGGAGGCACGGCACGTCATCCCGGAAGCGCTCCAGGGAGCGCCCGGGATGGCGCACGGGGGAATCGTCGCCGCGCTTCTGGACGAGGCTTGTAGCCAGGTGGTCTACCCGCGCCTGAGCCCGGCCGTGACATCGCGGCTCGAGGTGCGCTACCTCGCGCCCGTCCCGGTTGAGGAGCCGCTTCGGATCGCCGCCGAGGTGACGGAGTCGGAGGAACGCCGGGCGACGGCCGAGGCGACGATCCTCGACGAGAACGGGCTCCTGCTCGCGCACGCACGCGGGGAGCTCGTGCTCGTGCGCCGCGAGCACTTCCTCCAGACCCCGGGCGGGCAGGCTCGCGGTCTCGACTGGCTGCCCGGTTAGGGCGCGCTCCGCGCCTGGATCCGGTAGATCACGCCGCGGCCCCAGTCGGCGACGAGGAGCGCGCCTTGGGGATCGACCACGACGGCAAGTGGATGGTCGAAGCCGTCCGCGAAGCGCCTGACCGTTCCCCGCGATCCGTTGCTGGTCAGCTCCACGTAATCGACGCGCCGGCCGTAGCGCTCTGACTCGTACTGGCCCCAGAGGGCGATGAAGATGCCGTCCGCGTAGGGCTCCGGAAAGCTCTCGCCGGTCGAGAACGCAAAGCCGTCGGCGGAGGAGTGCGCCTCGAGGTAGGCAACCGGCTCCTCGACACCGCGGCAGTCGCCGACCAGCCGCTTGCGCCGTGCGCTCGGCCAGCAGGCCGGCCAGCCGTAGTCCGCGCCTCGCTCGATGCGGACGAGCATCTCCGCCGGCTCGGGGCTCGAAGCGGTCGGAAGGTCGTCGCGGCTGTTCACGGACACGTACAGGCGCCCGCTCTTCGGGTGAAGCGCGAGGCCGAAGGGGTTTCGCAGGCCGCTCGCCTCGATCTGGAGGTCGCTCCCATCGGGGCGGAGCGACAGGATCGTCGCGCTCCGCAGATCTTGCTCCGCGCATGCATTGCAGGTGGACCCGCTTCCGAGGAAGAGACGCCCGTCGTCGTCCACCACGATGTTGTCCTGCTGATGGAGGCCGAACGGGAGCGCTGAGAGGATCGTGCGCCGGCCGACGGCGCGGCCGCCTTCGAGGCGCATCCGCTCGACCCGGCCCTGCGCCGAGACGAAGAGCGTCCGCCCGCTCCACGCGAGGCCGAGCGGGGTCGGGAAGCCCGACGCGAACGCCCGAGGCCGAGACGCGCGCGGGCGCACCGAGACAACCCGCCCGGTCTCCTCGGTGACGTACAGGCGTCCGTCCGGACCGTAAGCCATCGCGGTGGGACGCGAGAGGCCGCGCGCGTAGATCTCCGCGCGAAAACCCCGCGGGACGGTGATGCCACGCGCCGGTGCGAAGCGGAGCCGGGGAGGCGCCGAAACAGTGGTCGAGGCGCTCGACTCGGTCGGGGGCGCCGCCGGGGGTGGAGGTGGAGGATCGCCGTCGCCCATGCAGCCGGCTCCGGCGAGCGCCGCAGCAAGAAGGAGCACCGACCAGCGGATCAGGACGCCACCCGGTCGAAGGCCTCGAAGGCCCGCGCTGCGGCCTCCGCCTGCTCCGGGACGAGCGGGACGGCGCGCACGAGCGGCGGGAAGAGCACCCAGACGACCGAGCCTCCCATGTGCCGGATGGCGGGCCGGCCCGCCGGATCGACGCTGATGCGCTCGAAGTGAACGTCGGCGAGGGACTCCTGCAGCCGGCGGTCGCCTTCGAGCCGCGCTGCGAGCCGCCTTCCCTCGGCGTCACGGCGCTTCGGCCGAAACTCGAGCCTGGAAAGCCGCACGAGGCCACGGCCCCGCCCGACCAGGCCGCGGCTGGCGGCGAGCGGGGCGTCCGCCGCGGCGATCTCGAGGGCGAAGCTCCCCCCGAAGATCCCGCCGCGCGGGGCCATCCGCAGGCGAAGGGCGAGGCCGTCACGCCGCACGGTGGCCTCGAGCGGTCCCGATTCGAGCTCGAGCAGGAACCCGCGTTCCCTGAAGACCGCGACGTTCTCGCGGAGCGTCCGAGCTGCGAGCGCCCGCGCGCGGCCGCGCATCAGGCCCGGGTGACGCGCACGGGCATCCGCTTGAGCGCATTCGTGAAGTTCGAGCGGACGCGTTCTGCGGGGCCCGTCAGCTCGAGATCGGCGAGCCGAGGGAGGAGCTCCTCGAAGAGCACCTGCACCTCGAGCTTGGCGAGGTGTGCGCCCAGGCAGTAGTGGGGCCCGCCTCCGCCGAAGGTGATGTGGCGGTTCGGCCTGCGGCCGACGTCGAAGCGAAGCGGCTCCTCGAAGACGTCCTCGTCGAAGTTCGCCGAGACGTACCAGACGACCACCTTGTCGCCGGCGGCGATCCGTTGCCCGCGGAGATCGAGGTCGCGCATCGCCGTACGGCGAAAGTGCAGGACGGGGGATGACCACCGGAGGACCTCGTCAGCCGCGGTCTCGCTCACGAGCTCAGGCTCCTCGCGAAGGCGCTGCCACTGCGCCGGGTGGTCGACGAGCGCGAGCATCCCGTGCGCGATCGCCTGGCGCGTCGTCTCGTTCCCGGCGACGACGAGGAGGAGGAACATGGTGTCGAGCTCCCGCTCGGTGAGGCGCTCGCCGTCGATCTCGGTGTTGACGAGGTGGGAGACGAGGTCGTCCGTGGGTGCGGCCCGGCGCTCGGCCGCAATCCCGTGGGCGTACTCGAAGAGCTCGAGCGCGGCAGGGCTTCTGAAGGGGACGAGGCGGTAGCGCTCGCTCTCCGGGCTGTCGTGCAGCACGTCGGCGAAGTCGGGGTCGGTGTTCGCGATCATCCGGTCGCCCCAGTCGATCAGGCGGTCGAGGTCGGTCTCGGGCACGCCGAGCAGCCGACCGAGGACGCGGATCGGCAGCTCCTTGGCGATCTCGTCGATGAAGTCGAACTCGCCGAGCGGTAGCGCGCGGTCGAGGATCTCGCGCGTCAGCTCCCGCAGGGCCAGCTCGTACGCTCGAACCGCACGTGGCGTGAAGGGCGGCCCGACGAGCCCGCGCAGGCGCGTGTGGCGCGGCGGATCGGTCTCGAGCATCGACTGGCGCGCGACGCGAGCATCCTCGTCGAGGTCCTCGAGGTTCGCGCCACCGGCCTCGGAGGAGAACGTCTTCGTGTCGCGCGAGAGGGCGACCACATCCTCGTGCTTGGTCACCGCCCAGAAACCGCGGCCGCCGTGCCAGTCGTACCAGTAGACCGGGGCCTCCCGGCGCAGGAGCGCGAAGGTCTCGTGCGGAACCCGCTCGGCGAAGACGTCGTTCTCCAGATCGACCTGATCGAGCGTGAGCGCCGCCTGCGCCATGCCGTGAGAGTATGGCGAGGTGAGTGCCGACTCGGAACGGCGCGCGCGCGGCACCGCGCGTCTCACCGAGCTCGCGGACGAGCCCGGCGGCGAGGAGTTCCTGGCCCGCCTCGGCGACCTCGGCGACCTGACCGTCGACTTCGTCTTCGGGGACGTGCACTCGCGCGACGGGCTTCCGGTGCGGGAGCGGGAGCTCGTGATCGTGGCCGTCCTCTCGGCGCTCGGCGGGCTCGACCCACAGGTTCGCGCGCACATCCGAACCGCGCGAGCGATCGGGGTCTCCGACCGGGAGCTCGAGGAGACGATCATCCAGATCACCCCCTACGCCGGTTTCCCGCGCGCCATCAACGCGATGAAGCTCCTGCGCGAGGAGCAGGGCGCGTGAAGGCAGTCCGCTTTCGCACGAGCTTTCCCGGGAGCGCGCGCGAGACGCGCGTAGGGCGGCTCGAGGACGGCGGGATCATCGACGCGGGCCCCGCGGCGCCGGGCGGCTTCGTCCCCACGGACGCGGCGTGGGAGCAGATCGCGTCCGCCTCAGGCGCCGAGTACCACATCGGCGACCGCGTCGGGCTCCTTCACCCCGTCGAGCCCGCGAAGCTGATCGGGATCGGGCTGAACTACCGCGACCACGCCGAGGAGTCGGAGCTGGACATCCCCGCCGTCCCGGTCGTCTTCGCCATGTGGCCATCGGCCCTCATCGCGGCGGGCGAAACGATCGTCGTGCCGCGCGACGAGACGCGGCCCGACTACGAGGGAGAGCTGGCGCTCGTCCTGGGGCGCACGGTCAAGAACGCTTCCCGCGAAGAGGCGCGCGCCGCGATCGGCGGCATCTCCGCCTTCAACGACGTATCCGGCCGGCGAGCTCAGCTCGAGACACCACTCCGTCAGTTCACGCTCGGCAAGAGCTTCGACACGTTTGCCCCGATGGGCCCCTGCATCGCCTCGGTCGACGATCTCGACCTAGGCAACCTCTCGATCAAAACGACGGTGACGGGCGAGGTATTGCAGGAGTCGACGACTGCAAACCTGATCTTCGCTGCGGCAGAACTCGTCGAATACTGCTCGCGCGGCGTCACGCTCGAAGCGGGATCGGTGATCGCGACGGGGACGCCGGGAGGCGTCGGAGACTCGCGCGACCCGAAGCGGTACTTGGTGGACGGCGACGTGGTCGAGATCTGGGTCGAGGGCGTCGGCACGCTCTCGAACCCGGTCGCGCGCGAGAACTGACTCTCGGCTTGATTACTCGGGCGCACGTCTAATCGGGTCCCGACCCTCCCCCTGCTCGCGCGACAGCTTATTCCCGAAAAGCGCGCGCGTGGTGCGCAGACCGTCGCGACTTTCATGCGGGAGGGAAACGGTTCAGCGCGCTTAGGGCGCGGCGCCCGAATCGATCCAGCTGCGGAAGCGCGAGACCCGTTCCTCCGGCCAATCCGCGTCGCACGGCATCGAGCCGTCGGCCACCCGCTCATGGATGTCCTCGGCGTTCGTCCGCACGTCCTCGTACGAGCGAAGGTCGAAGGCGTAGAGCATCGACTCGACGTCGCCCTCTCGAAAGAGCGGCGCGATGTCCCGTGCGAAGCTGGGAGCGTCCTCAGAGGACGTTGACGTACTCGTTCAGCTCCCAGTCGGTCACGGCGCTCTGGAACCGGCTGACCTCGCTTCGCTTCATGGCGACAAAGGCCTGGACGAACTGCGCGCCGAGCGTCTCCGTGAAGAACGCGTCCTGCTCCAGTGCGTCGAGAGCCTCTCCAAGGGAGAACGGCATCAGCTCTCTGTCCTCGAGCTCGTAGGAGACACCGTCGACCGGCTCGCCCGGGTCGAGCTGCCGGTCGATCCCGTCGATCCCCGCGAAGAGCGCCGCAGCCGAGGCCAGGTAGGCGTTCGCAGTCCCGTCACCCGCGCGGTTCTCGATGCGCGTCGCCTTGCCGCGCTCCTGGGGAACCCGGGCGTAGACCGTACGGTTGTCGTGCCCCCAGGTCACGTTCCACGGCCCGAACGCTTGCGCGAGGAAGCGCTTGTAGGCGTTGATGGTCGGTGCCATGATCGCCGTCATCCCGCGGGCGTGCTCGAGCTGGCCGGCGAGGAACCAACGGCAAACGTCGGAGAGCCCGTCCGACGCCTCGGGGTCGTGGAAGGCGGGCTCGCCGTCCTCGTCCCAGAGGGACAGATGCAGGTGGTAGCCGGACGTCCCGAGCTCCTGCACCGGCTTCCCCATGAAGGTCGCGACCAGGCCGTGCTTCGCAGCGATCTCCTTGACCGCGAGCTTGAAGAGGTGCGCGTCGTCCGCCGCCTTGAGCGCGTCGTCGTAGCGGAGGTTGATCTCCCACTGGGAGCCGAAGTACTCCTGGTTCGAGCCGACGTAGGGCAGGCCCATCGCGCGCACGGCGTCCTCCATCTCGCGCAGGACGCCCTCGGTGTCGACGCTCGGCGAGAGCGTGTAGACGAGCCCCGGCTGCTTGGCGTACTGCTCGTAGCCGGAGCCGCTCGTAACTGGTCGAAGGAGGAAGAACTCGAGCTCGTGGCCCGCGACCGCGCGAAAGCCGCGGCTCTCGAGCTCCGCGACGGCGCGCTTCAGGAGCTGGCGGGGCGAAGCCGAGAGGAGCTCCCCGTCGAAGTAGACATCGCCGATCGCGATCGCCGTGTCGCGCTCCCAGGGGACGACGGTGAGCGTCGAGAGGTCGGGTCGCGCGTTCGCGTCCCGAAAGCCGACCTCGGCACCGAGCCCGGTGCCCTCGATCACCTCCCCCGCGTGGTCGACACAAAACGCAGAGATGCAGAAGTTGATCCCGTCCTCGCAAACCTCGTCGAGCATGGAGACGGGGACGACCTTGTTCCGCGAGACGCCCATGAGGTCGGTGAAGTGCACGCGCACGCGGTCGACCCCTGCGTCGTGGATCGCCGCGACGCGTTCCTCGGCGGAGCCTCGCTCGGTCGTCGCCATCGGCTACGTATCGTGCCGGATCGTCTCTGCCTCCCGGCGGACTTCCTCCACGGGCGTGGCGCGAAAGAGCGCGCCGAAGCTCCGGTAGGCCGCGAGGTTGTAGAGGAGCGAGAAGGCGACCGCCGCGCCGAGGAAGTAGAGGTAGTACTCGTACGCACCGTCCCGCACGGCCGGGTCGGGGAAGACCTTGAACGCCGCGAGGGCGAGCAGGGCCATGCCCGCGAGCTGCGGCACCGGGAAGAGCGGCGAGCGAAACGGGCGCGGAAGCTCGGGCGAGCGCAGGCGCAGGATGATCTGGGACAGGTGGATCAGCATGTAGGCGGTGGCCCAACCGAGCACACCCGCCAGGATCAGCTTCAGGAACGTCGCTTTCGTCGGGTCGACGAAGAGGTTCATGAGGATCGGCGCGAGGGCCATGAGCACGATCCCGACCACCGGCGTCCGCCGTGACGGGAGCAGGTAGGAGAAGAAGCGCGGCAGCTGGCCGGTCAGGCCCATGCCGTAGAGGATCCGGGGGATCCCAGCGAGGAGCGCGTTCAGCGTGGACAAGGTCGCCGCGATCGCGACGACGATCATCCACCACTTCCCGAAGTCGCCGAGGATCGCCGACCCGACG
>Ga0136613_10000052_pt1 | contig 39791 bp, 40 predicted proteins | sample AntDrymUQ2722106_2_FD_106649 | JGI IMG/M metagenome (GOLD analysis project Ga0136613, IMG submission 106649) | Polar desert sand microbial communities from Dry Valleys, Antarctica - metaG UQ272 (21.06) | ecosystem: Environmental > Terrestrial > Soil > Desert | place: Antarctica: Dry Valley... | reverse complement strand
CCCCTTGTAGAACACCTTGCCGGCGGTGGGCTTCTCGAGCTGCATGAGCAGCTTCGACACCGTCGACTTGCCGCAGCCGGACTCGCCGACCAGGCCGAGCGTCTCGCCGCGCCGCACGTCCAGCGACACCCCGTCCACCGCGCGCACCGCGCCGATCTTCCGCTCGAGGATGAGGCCCTGGGTAATCGGGAAATGGACCTGCAGGCCCTCGGTGCGCAGCAGCGGCTCCACGGCGTCGGCTGCGGTTGGCGCCGGCGAGCGCGTGACAGCCGCGGTCATGAGGCTCGCTCGACCTCGAAGCCGGACGGCACCAGCGTCTCGCCCTCGGCGGGGTACCAGCAGGCGACCTTGTGCCCGGGTACGGCCTGCGGTGCCTGCTCGAGCGACGGCATCTCGGCGTGGCAGCGCTCCTGGACATTGAAGCAGCGCGGCGCGAACGGGCAGCCGGGGATGTCGCGAGACAGGTCCGGCGGCTGGCCCTGGATCGGGACGAGCTCGCCGCGGCCCTGCGCGTCGAGGCGCGGGATCGACCGAAGCAGGCCGACGGTGTAGGGGTGGCGCGGCCGACCGTAGAGCTCATCGGTCTCCGCACGCTCGACGATGTACCCCGCGTACATGACGTTGATCTTCTGCGCCATCCCCGCCACGACCCCCAGATCGTGGGTGATGAGGATCATTGCGGTGTCGCCCTCGATCACCGCCGAGCGCATCAGGTCGAGGATCTGGGCCTGGATGGTGACGTCCAGGGCGGTGGTCGGTTCATCGGCGATCAGCAGCTGCGGGTCGCAGGCGAGCGCCATGGCGATCATGACGCGCTGGCGCATGCCGCCACTGAACTGGTGGGGGAAGTCGTTGAGGCGCCGCTTCGGAGCCGGGATGCCGACCAGTTCGAGCAGCTCGATTGCCCGTGTGATCGCCCCGCGGCGCTTGAGCTTGCGATGCGTCTCGAGGACCTCGGTGAGCTGTCGCTCGACGGTGAGGACCGGGTTGAGGGAGGTCATCGGGTCCTGAAAGATCATCGCCATACGGTTACCGCGCATCTCGCGAACCGCCTCCTCCGAGAGGCCAAGCACCTCCTCGCCCTCAAAGAGAATCTCGCCGGAGGGGATGCGCGCCGCCGGCTTCGGGAGCAGCCGCATGAGCGCCAGGGAGCTGACGCTCTTGCCGCAGCCCGACTCCCCCACCACGCCGAGCGTCTCGCCGCGCGTCAGGTCGTAGCTGATCCCGTTGACCGCGTGCACGGTGCGATCCCCCGAACCGAAGGTCACGGCGAGATCGCGCACGGAGAGCAGCGGTTGCTCGAGCGCCGGCTCGTTGCGGATCATCGGCGCAATCTCGGGTCGAGCGCCTCGCGCATCCCGTCCCCGAGAAGGTTGAAGCCGAAGACGCTCACCACGATCGCGACACCGGGGAAGAATGCAAGCCAGATGGCGTCGTTGAGGTATCGGTACGTATCGGAGAGCATCATCCCCCACTCCGGCGTCGCCGGATCGGGCGGCCCGAGCCCCAGGAAACCGAGCGCGGCGGCGTCGACGACGGCCGTTGCCAACGCAAGCGTGGCCTGCACGATGAGGGGGCCGATCGCGTTCGGCAGCATGTGCCGCAACAGCAGGGTCGGTCCCCGCACGCCCACCGAACGGGCCGCGACGACGTAGTCGGCTTCCCGCAGGCTGAGCAGGCTCGCGCGGAGGAGGCGCGCAAAGATCGGTACGTTGAGGATGGCGATGGCGACAGCGATCTGAACCACGCCGCGCCCCAGCCAGGTGACGACGGCGATCGCGAAGAGCAGTCCCGGTATCGAGAGCATGATGTCGACCCCGCGCATGATCACGGCATCGACCCAACCACGGAAGAAGCCCGCCAGCGCACCCAGGAAGGAGCCGACGGTGACACCGATGACCACCGACAGAACGGCGATGCCGAGCGTCAGTCGGGCACCGAAGACGATGCGAGAGAGGACATCCTGCCCCTGGATGTTCGTGCCGAACAGGTGCTCGCCAGTGAACGGTGGGAGGTAGCTATCGGCGAGGACCCCGCGCGCGGGGTCGAAGGGTGCCAGGAAGGGCGCGAAGATCGCCACGAACAGGAAGAAGCCCACGATGACCGACCCCACGATGGCGGACGGGCTGCGACGCATGCGGTGGAAGGCATCGGTCCACAGGCCGACCGCTCGGTCTTCCGTGCGGCTCGCGATGGTGGCGGCGGGCGCCGTCATGAGTATCGGATCCTCGGGTTCAGGAACGCGTAGCTGACGTCGACCGCCAGGTTCACGAGGACGAAGATCAGGGCCAGTACGAGGACCCCGCTCTGGATGACCTGGTAGTCGTTGTTGACGACCGCGTCATAGATCCATTTGCCGACGCCTCCCCACCCGAAGATCGTCTCGGTAAGGATGGCGCCGCCGAGCAGCAGGCCCAACTGGAGACCGATGACGGTCACGACCGGGAGCAGCGCGTTGCGTAGCACGTGCCGCCCATCGACCACGCTCGAGGACAGCCCCTTCGCATTCGCGGTGCGCACGTAGTCCTCGTTCATGACGTCGATGACGCTGGCCCGCGTAATTCGCATGATGATCGCCAGCGGGATGGTTCCGAGCGCGATCCCCGGGAGGATGAGATGCCGCAGTGCATCCATGAACCCACCCAACTCACCAGCCAGCAGCGCGTCGACCGTCATGAAGTTCGTCACGCGCGGAAATCCGTAATCGATGAGGTCGATCCGGCCGGAGTCCGGCAGGATCGGGAACTGGATTGCGAACAGCCACTTGAGCATCAGGCCCAGGAAGAAGATCGGGATACTGATGCCGACGAGCGAGACCAGGGTGCCCGCGGTGTCGAACCAGGACCCTCGTCGCTTGGCGGTGATCATCCCGAGTGGGATCCCCAGGCCCAGGGCGAAGATCATCGCGGCGGCCGTCAGCTCGATCGTCGCGGGGAAGCGCTGGAGGAAGTCGGCCGTCACGTCGCGATTGGTGAGGAAGCTCGTGCCGAGGTCGAAGCGCAGCAGCCCGCCGACGTACTCCAGGTACTGATCGATGAGCGGACGGTCGAGGCCGAGGGCATTCCGCACCCGCTCGATCGCCTCGGGCGTGCCGCGCTCTCCGAGGATCGCGCTGGCCGGATCACCGGGCAGCAGTCGAATGAACAGGAAGATCAGCACGGTCAGCCCGAGCAGGATCGGGATGAGCAGCAACAGGCGGCGGAGAATGAACTTGCCCACGTCTCTCCTGCTGGTGGAAGGGGGAGAGGGCCTCGGCGCTCGGCCGAGGCCCTCTCAGTCTATGCCAGCCTCAGGGCTGTTACTCGCCGCTGAGCCAGACCGTCCTGAAGCTCTCCGAGCCCGTCGGGTTGGGCTCGTAGCCCTGGACCTCTTCGGTGAACGCGAGCGCCGTGTCGCCGTGAACCAGCGTCACGAAGCAGACGTTTTCGTGGATCAGCCCGGCCACCTCGGCCCAGGCCTCGCCACGTGCCGTCTCGTCGAGCTCGCCATCGGCCGTGGTGATGGCGTCCTCGAGGCCGTCGATGTCGCAGCCGAACTGCGCGGCCGGCTCACCCTGGCTATAGCCGAAGTGAACCCCGTACCAGTTCGACGGATCGTCATAGTCGCCGGTCCAGCCGAGGAAGTGCATGTCGTAGTAGCCGTTCTGGGCGTCGAACAGGTATCCGGGCGAGTCCCAGATGGCGCTCTGCGGCTCGACGACGAACCCGGCATCTTCGAGCATCTGGGAGACGGCCTGATGCAGGCCGGCCGGATCGGGCATGTACGGACGCGTCACCTCGGTCGGATACCAGAAATTGATCGTTGCCGGATTGTCGGCCGTGAAGCCGGCATCCTCAAGAAGCTGGGCAGCTCCATCAGGGTCGTACTCGACGGGTTCGACGCCCGCCAGGACCGACTCGTGCCACCCACTGGAGGGCGGCATGAAGATCTCGGCCACTTCGCCCCGGCCCCCATAGAACGGCTCGATCAGTGCTTCGCGGTCGATGGCCATGGCAACCGCCTGGCGAACGGCGAGATCCTCGAGCGGCGACGGCTCGTCGGCATACAGGCCGGCAAGGTCGTCGCGGGCCGGATCCAGGCCACCCACAGTCTCACGCGCCGTCGGCGTCAAACCGAGGTAGAGGCCGTTGAACGACAGGCGCTCGACGAGTGAGAAGCCCTCGCTCTCGACCGTCTCGTAGTCCGAGGGCCGAACGAGGTCGAATCCCTGAACACTTCCCCCCTGGAGCGCCTGCAGGCGCGCCGCGGGGTCGTCGATCGGCCGAATGATCAGCTGGTCGACGTACGCCGGGGTGTCCCAGTAGTCGTCGTTCCGGACCAGCGTGGCGCTGTCGTCCGGCACGTATTCCTCGAAGATGAACGGGCCGGTGCCGCCCTGCACCACGTCGGTCGTGAGCGTCGTGGCGGCGTGATCATCGGCGCTGGTGGCCTCGAGGACCGCCGGGCTGATGATGCTGAACGGCGTCAGGGTGATGCCGAACAGGAAGGTCGGGCTCGGCTCGCGCAGGGTGAAGGTGACGGTCATCTCGTCCGTGGCCTCGACGCTCGAGATGAGGTTGTCGGGACCGAAACCGTCCATGAGGGCGCCGTAGTAGTAGGCGTCGCCCTGGAACTCCTCGCTGAAGTTCTGCAAGCGGTCAAAGTTGATCTTCACCGCCTCGGCGTTGAGCGGCGTCCCATCGTGGAATGTCACGCCCTCGCGCAGCTGGAAGACGTACTCCGTGTCCGCCGGCTCGCCCTCCCACGACTCCGCGAGCACGCCGACCAGCTCGTCCGTCGTGCCCGGAGCCAGGTCGACAAGCGGCTCGTACATCTGTTGCAGAATTCGGAACGACTCGCCGTCACTGGTGAGTGCCGGATCGAGGCTTGTGGCCAGCTTCGCACCGGCGAAGACCAGCGTACCGCCCTCCTGCGGCTCACCGGCACCTGCGTCTTCGCTCGCCTCAGGGGCGCCGGACCCGCTGGGTGGCGAGTCAGTCTCCTCGCTCTCCGACGGGCTCTGTCCCTGCTGCCCGCAGGCAGCCAGCACGAGCACGAGCACGGCGAGTACGGAGATCCATCTCCAGGTTCGCATCCACTTTCCTCCACATGGTGACGATCAATGCTGCGGTGTGACGATCAATTGCTGCGGTCTCATCCGTTCCGTGATGACGTCACCGCCCTCGGTCATCCACGGGCACGGCTCCTGAGATCAGCTCATCGGCTCAGGGGCTCGATAGTCTTGCACATCTGCATTCGCTAGAAGGGCTCGCCGGCGGACGGGTCGCTGAGGGCATGATCGCTGGCCTCGGCCGGTGGCGATGCTTCGCCCTCAGGCTCCAGGGGCTTGGAACCGCCGCCGGTCGCCCCGAGCGAGACGGTCGACTTGATCGTCGTCTCCTCGGCAGGGGGCTCGGCTGGTGCTTCGACCACTGGCGTCGAGCCCACGGCGGCGAGCGTGGCGCTCACCAGGAAGGCGGCCTCCGGGTCCGAAGGGCCGGCGACCGCCAGGTACGGGACGGGAACCTGCGATCCGCGATCCGTGCGGACTCGAGACAGGAGTGGCTGGCGCTCGAACAGCTCGCCCGCGGCGCTGGTCAGCACCTCGGTCTCGGCAGATTCAGCCTGGGGATGGGTGATCGAGACCTGGGTGGAGGTGGCGATGATCCCGGCCAGCGCCATGGCGGTGATCGCCGTCGCCGTGCGCAGTCGAGCGGCCAGCACCCCTGCCTGGTTGTGCAGGAACGCTCGGAGACCGCGTTCGGGCGCCTGCGCTCGCTCGAGGATGACATCCCAGGCATCTGGAGACGGCGCCGGCTGCTCGATGCGTTCCGCGAGCGCGATGCGCAGCTGCTGGACGAGCGCGCGGTCGAAGCCCACCTCGTCGCGGCAGTTGTGGCAGTCCGCCAGGTGGTCGAGATGCGGCGCCGAGCTCGGTCCCAGCTCGCCGAAGCGTGCGAGCCAGAGGAGCTCTCGAGAGATCCGCCGACAGCTCATCGCGTTGTCACCCGCACCGTGGCGGCGGTCCCGACCGGCACACGGCGCTCGACCGGCAGCCGGACGCGAAGCGCCTTCAGGGCGTAGTGAAGGCGCGACTTCATGGTGCCGACGTTGCAGTCCGCGATCTCGGCCGCCTCGGCCAGGGAGTATCCGTGAAGGTAGTAGAGGATCACGGCCGTCTGCTGCTTGGGTGGAAGCGCATCGATGCCGCGCTGAAGAACCTCGAGCACCTCCCGGGACTCGACTACCTGGTCCGGCCGGGCGGCGAGGTCGACGACGAGATTGGTGATCAGGCTGGTGATCGGCTCGGCGAGCGTGCGCCGCCGGCTCACCCGGCTGTAGCAGAGATTGATCGTGACGCGCTGGAGCCAGGGCAGTGGCGAGCGCGCGGGATCAAGCCGCTCGCGGACCCGGTAGGCCTTCACGAAGCAGTCCTGGAGGACCTCCTCGGCAAGAAACGGGTCGCGCGTGATGGCCAGCGCCGTCGCATAGACGGGTCGCTTGAAGGTGTTGAAGAACTCCTCGAACGCGTCGAGATCTCCACTCTGCATGCGCTCGACGAGACTCTCCGGCTGGCTCGCTTCCAATGGCACCTTGCCGCTCGATGGCCGTGATCGGTTTGTCATAGTACGCTGCGCCGTCCAGATTGGTTCAGACCGATGAGGTGGATACGGTCGCGGTTGCGCCTGGTGACCTGCCCACGTATTTGCCGAGCGATTGCTGACGACCAAGGAGTCGCGCTCGAACGGTCACGTAGTCATCTGGTGGCTGTTGGGCCGATACTCCCGAGAAGTCAGGCCGCTGCGGAGAGCTGTCCACGCTCAGACATGCACTCCTGGCTCCCAAAATCGGTCAAGAGGCGCCTACCAGACACCCGGTGAATAGCTGACCGAATCCAAGGGGCGCCGTCAGGCGGTCGGTGCCTCCGGCGTCGGCGTGCCAGCAGGCGCCTCGGGCGCATCGGCTATATCGGCGAAGCGATGGCGAAGATCCGGGCGACGGGCGGCGGCGGCCTCGTCAAGCCGGCCGACCGGCGTGGTGATCGGCGCGCGCTTGATCGCCTCGGGATCGGATGCGGCCAGCTCGGCGATCTCGCGCATGACGCCGACGAAGTGATCGAGCGTCTCCAGGCTCTCCGTCTCGGTCGGCTCGACCATGAGCGCCTCCTCCACGATGAGGGGGAAGTAGATGGTCGGCGGATGGATGCCCCGATCCAGGATCGCCTTGGCGATGTCGAGCGTCGTCACGCCATGCTGGCGCTTCTGCCTGCGTCCGGAGAAGACCACCTCGTGCTTGCTCAGCCGGTCGTACGGGAGGTCGTACACGTCATGGAGCATCACCCGCAGGTAGTTCGCGGCGAGCACCGCGTCCTCGCTGATCGTCCGCAACCCGGCGTCGCCGTTCGAGCGGATATAGGTATAGGCGCGCACGAACATGCCGAAGTTGCCGTACAGCGAGCGCACCTTGCCGATGCTCCGCGGCCGATCCTCGTCGAGCGCGAATCGGGCTTCCGACGTGGACCGACCGGCCCACGCGTTGGCGCGAACCTCGTCGGGATCGCCCTCGGCAAGAACCGGCATCGGGCGTGGCAGGAAGGGTTCCAGCCGCTCGCTGACGCCGACCGGGCCGGCGCCGGGGCCTCCCCCACCGTGCGGCGTTGAGAACGTCTTGTGCAGGTTGAAGTGCATGACGTCGAAGCCGGCCTCGCCGGGACGGAAGCGTCCGAGGATCGCGTTGAGGTTGGCCCCGTCCATGTAGGCGATGGCGCCGGCCTCCCTGACCGCCGCGATCACCTGTTCGATCTGGTCCTCGAAGATGCCCAGCGTCGACGGATTCGTGATCATCAGCGCCGCGACGTCCGGGCCGAGGGCGGCGCGCAGCGCATCCAGGTCGATCCCGCCGCGCGCATTCGAAGGGATCGTGACCGCCTGGTAGCCGACCATCGTGGCGGTCGCGGGGTTCGTGCCATGGGACGAATCCGGGACGAGCACCTTGGTCCGCTGCTCGCTGTCGCCGTTGGCGCGGTGATAGGCGCGCGTCATGAGCATGCCGGTCAGCTCGCCGTGCGCTCCTGCCGCCGGCTGGAGGCTGATGGCACCGAACCCGCTGACCTCCTTGAGCAGCTCGGCCAGCAGCCACATCAGCTCGAGGCTGCCCTGGCTCAGCGCCTCGGGATCGAGCGGATGCGACTCGGCAAGGCCGGGGAGCCGGGCGGCCCATTCGTTGACCTTGGGGTTGTACTTCATGGTGCACGAGCCGAGCGGGTAGAAGTTCAGGTCGATTGCCATGTTCAGGTGTGCGAGCCGGTTGAAGTGACGCAACATTTCCAGCTCGCTCACCTCGGGCAGGCGTGGCGCGCGATCCCGCAGGAGGGAGGCAGGCACGCCGGGCTGGCTTGAGCCCGCCTGACGAGCCGCGTCCGTTGACCCCGGAAAGCGCACGGCCCGCCGCTCGGCGCGCGACCGCTCGAAGATGAGCGGCTCGACGACGGTCACCTCTTCGCCGCCCGCGGCGCCGGTGAAGGCGGCGCCCCTTCCCGAAGCGTCGGAGGGTGGAGCCTCGGCCACGCTCATCGGGTTGCCTCCAGGGCGTCGATCAGGCGCGCGATGTCGTCGTCGGCGGTGAGCTCGGTGGCCGCCAGCAGGAGCGTGTCGCGGAGCTCCGCCTCGCCTCGCTCGAGCAGGTGGCCGGCGACGATACCCTGCTCGGCGAGCGCCGCGTGTCGACGCGCCGCTTCCGGCACGCGCATGACGACCTCGTTGAGATACGCGCCGCCGAAGCGCCGTTCGGCCAATCCGGCCGACTCGAGCGCGCCCGCCAGGTGGCGTGCCTGGGCCATCGACAGCTCGGCCACCTCGCGCAGGCCGCTGGGGCCGACAGCGGTGAGGTAGGCCGTCGCGGCCAGCGCCATGAGCGCCTGGTTGGTGCAGATGTTGCTGGCCGCCTTCTCGCGGCGGATGTGCTGCTCACGCGCCTGGAGGGTGAGGACGTATCCCCTCCGCCCCTGCACGTCGCGGGTGGCGCCGACCAGGCGCCCCGGCATCTGGCGGACCGATGCCATGCGCGCCGCCATGAGCCCGACGTACGGACCGCCGAAGCTGACCGGGATGCCGAGCGGCTGCCCCTCGGCGGCCACGATATCGGCGCCGTACGAGCCCGGCGCCTGGAGCACGGCCAGCGACGTCGGCTCGACCACGGCCACGAAGAGCGCGCCCTCGCCATGGGCGGCGTCGGCGAGCTCCCGCATCGGCTCGAGCTGGCCGTAGAAGTTCGGCTGGGCCGCGACCAGGCATGCGACCTCGTCGAGGCCCCCGCTGGCGGCAGGGTCGGTCGTCCCGTCACCGCCCTCGGACAGGTCGACCGGCACGGTGACGACCTCGACGCCAGGGCCGGAGCAATACGTCTCGAGCACGCGGCGGTAGTCCGGGTTCAGGCCCGCCGAGACCGCCACGCGGCTGCGACGGGTCACGCGGCATGCCATCAGCGCCGCCTCGGCGGTCGCCGTGGCGCCGTCGTAATGGGAGGCGGTGGCGACCTCCATGTCGGTCAGCTCACAGATGAGCGACTGGAACTCGTAGATGCTCTGGAGGGTGCCCTGCGACACCTCCGGCTGGTAGGGCGTGTACGACGTCGCGAACTCGGAGCGGCCGATCACCTCGCCGACGACCGACGGGATCAGGTGGCGGTAGGCGCCGGCGCCGAGGAAGCTGACCGTCGGGATCCGGTTCCGCTCGGCGAGCCGAGCCAGCTCGGCGCGCACCTCCTGCTCCGACAGCGGCGAGGGCACATCCCACTCCCCCGCCCGCACGGCGGACGGGATGTCGGCAAACAGGTCGTCGACCGACGCCACGCCGACCGCGTCGAGCATTCGGGCGCGATCGGCGTCGGTGTGCGGTGAGTAGCTCAACGTCGGGTCTCCGCCGTCAGGCGGTCTCGTCCGCGTAGGCTGCCGCGTCCATCAGCCCGTCCAGCTCGGCCGTGTCGGATAGCTCGACCTTCGCGATCCAGCCCTCGCCGAACGCGTCGGCGTTGAGCAGCTCGGGCGATTCCCGCAACGCCTCGTTGACCTCGACCACCTCGCCTGAGACCGGCGCATACAGGTCGGACACCGCCTTGACGCTCTCGACGACGCCGAACGTGCCGAACTGGCTCAGCGCCGCGCCGACCTCCGGCAGCTCCACGAAGACCACGTCGCCAAGCTCGTCGGCGGCGAAGCTAGTGATCCCGATCGTCGCGCGCGATCCCTCCACGCGAACCCACTCGTGCTCCTTCGAGTAGCGCAGGTCGTCGGGGTAGGACATCGGCGGACTGATCCTCCTGGGGGACGGGCGGCCGTGGCCACGCTCAGTCGCGTGGGCGCTTGTAAAACGGCAACTTTACCTGCTCGGACCGATACGGGCGTTCGCGGACCACGACCTCGAACGAATTGCCGACGCCGGACAGCTCCGCCGGAACCAGGGCCATGGCGATCCTGGTGCCGAGCGTCGGCGACAGGGTGCCGCTGGTGACGTGACCGACGGCCTCCCCCTCGGAACGCACCTCGTAGCCGGCGCGAGGAATGGCGTTGTCGACCATCTGGAGGCCGATCAGCTTGCGTACCGGCCCAGCCTGCTGGACCGCCTGGAGCGCCGCGCGACCGACGAAGTCGCCCTTCTCGAGCTTGACGACCCGGCCGAGGTTCACCTCGAACGGGTTCGTGTCCCGCCCCAGCTCGTTGCCGTAGAGCGGCATGCCGGCCTCGAGCCGCAGCGTGTCGCGGGCGCCCAGCCCGCATGGTCGCAGGCCGTGCCGCTCACCGATCGCGGCGAGGGCCTCCCACAGCTCGCGGGCGCGCCGCTCGTCGCAGAACAGCTCGAAGCCGTCCTCGCCGGTGTAGCCGGTGCGCGCCACAAGGCACTCGACGCCGGCCACGACCCCCTGGGCCGACCGGTAGTTGCCGACGGCGTCCAGGTCCAGGTCGGTCAGCTCGCCGATCAGGGCGGCGGCGTTCGGACCCTGCGGTGCCACCAGGCCGGTCCGGTCGCTGCGGTCCTCGAGCGAGGCGCCGAAGTCGCCGGTCGCCAGCAGCCTGGTGAGCTGCTCGACCACCGCCGCCCGGTTCGAGGCATTGCAGACGACGAGGAAGCGCTCGGTCTGCCGTCGATAGACGATCAGGTCGTCGATGATCCCGCCGTCGGCGTCGCAGGCCATCGAATACTGCGCCTGGCCGATCTCGAGCGCGCCGGGGTCGCTGACCAGGGCATGGCGCAGGAACGCGACCGCCTCCTCGCCGTGCACCTCCAGCTCGCCCATGTGCGACAGGTCGAAGAGGCCAACCGCGGAGCGCACGCTCCGATGCTCATCGATGATCGAGGTGTACTGCACCGGCATCTCGTATCCGGCGAACGGCACCAGGCGCGCGCCGAGGTCGCGGTGCAGATCGTGGAGCGGCGTACGACGAAGGTCGGTCGCGCTCGCCTCGCTCATGCGGTCGCCTCGGCGGTCTCAACGCGCTCGATGATGGGCAACGCTGCCTCGACGATCGATCGCTCCGTGGCATGCGTCAGCAGCGCGAGCGCCTCCGGGACCGGCGCCCAGCGGACGGCGTCGAACTCCTCGTCATGACGCTCGAGACCCCCGCCGACCGGGCGCATCAGGAAGAAGTGCACGGTCTTGTGGAACCGGGTCGAGCCACGGACGAAGAAGTAGTGAATCGAGCTGATCGGCGCCTCGATCTGGACCTCCAGGCCGGTCTCCTCGCGCGTCTCGCGAAGCGCCGTCTCCTCGAGCGTTTCGCCGGAGTCCGGCGTTCCCTTGGGGAGAGCCCAGAGCACCGGTGCACGCCGGTGGACGATGACGATCTCGTGGCGATCCTCGACGCGCCGATGGACCACCCCGCCAGCTGATGTGGCGCGAGCGGACCGCAGAACGGGCACCGGCGCCGCTAGGAGCGGCGAGAGCGCGGCACCCCGAACGGGAGCGCCGGTCCACGCGCCGGGAGGCGCGTCGCGTGGCCGACTGCCGGGAATCGGAAGCGGCTCGTCTGGGACCGCAACGCGCGGACGGTCGCCATCGGTGTGACGGCGCTGCGAGGACGGTGGTAGACGGTTCGCGACGTGGCCAGCCCGAGCCGCGGCCGGTGCGCCGAGCGCCGGCCCGCTCCGAAGTCGATCGCGGGATGGGAGACGAACCGTGCCACCAGACTCACTCGCATGGCCGGCATTGTACGCCCCCCTGACCCCGGCGCAAGCATGATCCGTTCATGCGATCAACGATCGATAGAGCGCCTCCACCTCGGCAACACGGCGCTCCACCGAGAAGCGACCGGCGTCCGCGGCGGCGCGTTCGCCGATCGCCGAGCGGCGCGCTGCATCACGCGCCAGTGTCGCGACCGCGTCCGCCAGGCGCTCGACAAGGGTGCCGGCCGGCGCCGACTCGACGACGACCCCGTCGACTCCGTCGCGGATCGAATCCCGCACGCCGGGACCGTCCACGGCGATCGCCGGCAGTCCCGCGCTGAGGGCCTCGGCCAGCACGAGGCCCTGCGTCTCGGTCTGCGACGTGAAGAGGAAGAGATCGGCGCCGGCGACGCGGGCGAGCGCCTCCGGCCGCGGCAGCGGGCCGGTCAGATGAACGCGACCGGCCAGATCGGGCATCGTCAAGCGCCTGCGCAGGAGCGACTCCGACGACCCGCCACCGACCACCAGCAGCCGAACCTGCGGGACGCTCCTCGCGGCGGTGGCGGCTGCATCGAACAGGAGATGCGGCGATTTTTCGGGCGCCAGCCTGCCGAGCGACGCGACCACCACCGCGTCGGGCGGCCAGCCGGCCGGACCGCGCGGATCGACCGCGGTCAGCACCCGAATGCCGGCAACGTCGATCCCGGTCGGGATCACGTGCACCGTCGAGGCGCGATCAGCACCGATCCGTGCTCGAATCGCATCGGCGAGGTCGGCGGAGGGAGCCACGATGGCCGCGCAGCCGCGCCAGAAGCCGCGGAGGTACGCCTCGGTCAGGTGCTTTCCCGGCCGGGCAAGGGGGCCGAGGTAGTGCGCGTAGTCGGCAAACCGCGTGTGGTGGGTGAAGACGAGCGGGGCACCCACGGAGAGCGCCAGCCGGCGCGCGAGGACCCCGGACACGAACGGGGAGTGGGCATGGACCACGTCGGGACGGAAGTCGCGCGCTTCTCGCAGCGCAGTCGGCCACGGCGTCGGCCACGGCATCCGATATCCGCGCGGCGCGAGGGCGGCCGGCTCGTACGATGGCAGCCACGCGTGAGCCGGTGCCGGGCCGGGAGACCCGATCGGCTCGACTGCCGCGCCGCGGGGCGGACGCGGGGCGACGACCAGAACCTCGTGGCTCCTGGCGCCCAGACCGCGGGCCAGGGCATCGATCGACACCGTCACGCCCGACAGGTAGGGCAGGTACGACTCCGCGGTCAGCACGATCCGCATCGGTGTCACGGCACGTGAGGGGGCGGAATGGTGGTGGGCGATACTGGATTCGAACCAGTGACCTCACGGATGTGAACCGTGCGCTCTAACCGACTGAGCCAATCGCCCATCGCGGGGGTCGCAGTATAGCCGTCGGCCTCGCGGCCCATCAATCCGACGGCACCGCAGACAGGTGGCTAGATCTGCCTGGCAACGCCGGTGACGAGGCGGAGGATGACGCCGAGGATGAGCATCGCGACCAGCGGGGACCAATCCATCCCACCGGCCGGGGGCAGGACACGTCGAATCGGCGCCAGGATCGGCTCCGTGGCCTGATACACGAAGGCCACCAGTCCCCCGCCCCCACCGGGACTCGTCCAGCTGAGCACCACGCGCGCGATGAGCAGGAACCAGAAGACGAACGCCAGCAGCTGGATGAAGTTCACGAACACCATCATCGTCGGAGAATAGCAGCGTCTAGCCGCGCGGCCCGAACAGCGCCGTCCCGATCCGGACCAGCGTTGCGCCCTCGGCGGCGGCGGCCTCGGCATCGGCGCTCATGCCCATCGAGAGCTCCGGCAGACCGATGCCGGCCGCATCCTGGAGGCGATCACGCAGGTCGCGCAGTCGGGCGAAGGTGGCACGCGCTTCCTGGATCGACGCACCCATCGGCGCAATCGTCATGAGCCCGACGAGTGCGTCCGTGGGCAGGACATCTCGGAGCAGCACCTCGGGAGCCACCCCGGCCTTTGCCTCCTCGCCGGTGACGTTGACCTGGACCAGGACGCGGGGGCTTCGGCTCTCCTCGCCCGCCACGTCGCCGATGCGTCGCAGCAGCTCAACCGAGTCGACCGAGTGGATGACCGAGAACGCGCGCAGCGCCCGCCGGACCTTGTTGGACTGGAGCCTGCCGACGAAGTGCCACTCCGCGTCGGGCAGCGCCGCGATCTTCGGCTCGGCCTCCTGGACGCGGCTCTCACCGAGGCGCGTCAGGCCTGCCGCGAGGGCTGCTCCGGCAACCTCGAAGGGCCAGGTCTTGGTGACCGCCACGATACGCAGCCGCTCGGGGTCGTGCCCGTTGGCCTCGGCGATGGAACGGAGCCGGTTGAGCACGCGCTCATGCCGCTCTCGAATCTGCTCGGTGCTCGGCGGGTCGGCGCCTACGATTTCGAGCGGCATCTACGCGCACATTGGACGGCAGAGGTGGCCGGCCGAGCGCGACGCCGCCCGGGCAGAGCCTGGGGCGACGCGGGGCGAGCGGGCGGAGGCCCGCATCACTTCAGTCGTTCTTGCGGCGCAGGAAGCTGGGGATGTCGAGATCGGTCTCGCCGTACGAGGGTCGCTCGAGACTGGCCGGGCGGACGGGAACCGGCTGTCGCTCCGACGGCCGAACCTCGGTCGCCGCACGCTCACTCGGTCGAGCGAACGGCGACTCGGTGCCCATCTGGTCCTCGAGGTTCTGACGCTGCTCCCGATCCCGCTCGATCTCGGCCAGGATCTCGCGGCTGCGGTCGTCGAGGCTCTGCTCCACCCCGCTGGCGGCCTCCGCCCCATACTTGTTCTGCTGCTTCGGCTTCTTGCTGGAGTCGAAGCCGGTGGCGATGACGGTGACCTTTACCTCGTCGCGCATCCGATCGTCGATCACCGTGCCGAAGATGATGTTCGCCTCCGGATCGGCGGCCTCCTTGATCACCTCGGCGGCCTCGTTGACCTCGAACAGGCCGAGATCGCTGCCGCCAGTGACGTTGAACAGGATGCCGCGCGCACCGGTGATGTTGACCTCGAGCAACGGGCTCATGACGGCTGCCCTGGCGGCGTCGACGGCGCGGTTGTCGCCTGTGCCCGTCCCGATGCCCATCATCGAGCTGCCCGCCTCGCGCATGATCGTCTTCACGTCGGCGAAGTCGAGGTTGATGAGGCCCGGTACGGTGATCAGGTCGCTGATGCCCTGCACGCCCTGGCGCAGGACGTCGTCGACCACGCGGAACGCATCGACGATGCTGGTCTTCTTGTCGACGACCTCGCGCAGGCGGTCGTTCGGGATGGTGATGAGGGTGTCGACCTTCTCCTTGAGAAGCTCTGTGTACTGCTCCGCCACCAGCTTGCGGCGCATTCCCTCGAAGCTGAACGGCTTGGTCACGACGCCGACGGTCAGGGCCCCAAGGTCCTTGGCGATCTCGGCGATGACGGGAGCCGCTCCCGAGCCGGTGCCGCCTCCCATGCCGGCGGTGATGAAGATCATGTCGGCGTCCTTGAGGGCCTCGTAGATCTTCTCCGAGTCCTCCTCGGCGGCGCGCTGCCCAACGCCCGGGTCTGCGCCGGCGCCGAGGCCGCGGGTCATCTTGTCGCCGATGCGGATCTTGTGCGGCGCATCGCTCTGGAGGAGCGCCTGCGCATCGGTGTTCACGCTGATGAACTCGACGCCCATCATCTCGGCGCGGATCATCCGGTTGACGGCATTGCTGCCACCACCTCCGACGCCGATGACCTTGATGAGGGCGAAGTTCTCGGAGTCCGATCGGAGCGGCATGTCGGGTTCCTCTGCACGGCAGTGTGTGGCTGGAGCTCGTCAACCCGAGGGCTTCGACGGGTTTGACCGATTCTAGCGATCGGGCTCGACCCGCGTCGGCACTTTCTCCACATTGCACACCCGAGTTATCCACACGTGCGGACGTCGTCGTGGACGACCGCGCCGTCTGTCCACGATCCAACGATGATCGGCCCGAGCTCGGTGGCTCCGGAGACTCGGACACGTATTCGCGGCGTGACTGGTAGGACCTGAGTTGGTCGGTCCGACGGCCCCCGATCGCGGCCCGAGGGTGGGTTTGAGACTGCTTCGACGTTGCCGGCCCCGAATGGCTGTCAATGGGTCACACGCGAATACTTGACCCCCACTGACGTGGTGGAGCCTCATATCAATCAGGCGCTGAATATCTGGCATGGCCGGCGACCGCGCCTGATCGGCGAAGCGCGACCCTACCCGGGGAACAGGTTCCTGATCCACTCGCCGATGCGCGAGAGCGGGCTCACTCCGTTGCCGCCGGCGCCGTAGCCGATCGGCTCCTCGGCGACGTGGTTCGCACCCCACAGGAGCAGGCCGATCGGCGTGCTGAACGCAGGGTTGCCGATCTGGTCCATGAGCCCCCCGACACCCTGCGGAGCGCCGATGCGGACCGGCATCTCGAGCTTGTCGCGGGCGAGCGCCTCGGCACCACCGAGGCGAGCGCCACCGCCGGTCAGGACGGCGCCCGCCGGCAGCATCGCCGCGTGGCCGGAGCGCTTGACCTCATCGCGGATGAAGCCGTAGATCTCCTCCATGCGCGCCTCGATGATCTCGGACAGCTTGCGCCGCTGGATCGTCTGACCCCCGGACTCGCCAAGGACGGCGACGTTGAGCAGCTCCTCCGGCTCGACCTCGGTCAGGTTGGCGCTGCCGTGCTTGATCTTGATCTCCTCGGCCAGGTTGAGCGAGGTGCGCAGGCCGATCGCGACGTCGTTGGTGACGTTGATGCCGCCCCAGGGCAGGACCGCGGTGTGGTAGACCGCGCCGTCGACGAAGATCGCGATGTCGGTCGTGCCACCCCCGATATCGGCGACGAGCACGCCGAGCTCCTTCTCGGTATCGGTCAGGGTTGCTTCTGCCGCCGCCAGCGAGCTGATCACCATCTCGTCGATCTGGACGCCAGAGGTGATCACGCACTTGCTCAGGTTCTGGACCGATGTCGCCGCACCGGCCACGATGTGGGTCTCGACCTCCAGCCGCACCGCGCTCATGCCGAGCGGGTCCTTGATCCCCTCCTGTCCGTCGACGATGTAGCCACGTGGAACAACGTGCAGCATCTCGCGGTTGGACGGGACCTGCACCGCCTTCGCCGCCTCGGTGGCCCGCGCCACGTCCTCCCGACTCACCTCGCGCTTGTGGCCGGAGACCGCCACGACGCCGCGCGAGTTCTGGCTCGAGATGTGCGACCCGCCGACCGCGACGAACGCGGAGCTGATCTTGTAACCGGAGAGGCGCTCGGCCTTCTCAACGCTCGAAGCGATCGAGTTCACGGTCTGGTCGATGTTGGCGACCATCCCCTTCTTCATGCCGATCGAGGGCGCGATGCCATAGCCGATGACGTTGACGTCACCGGAGCGACCCACCTCCCCGATGAGGGTCGTGACCTTCGTGGTCCCCGCGTCGATGGCGACGAGGACTGCTTCGCGTTCCAAGCTACCTCCTGCTTGCGGCGCGCCGCGGCGCGCCATCGGTGCCGTCCGAGCCTACAGGAAGTGGCGCCGGATCAGAGCCACGTTCTGGAAGATGCGCAGCCCGAAGGCGAAGAGGGCGACCAGGTAGAGGTCGATCCCGAGCCGATCGCCGACGAAGGTCAGCGCCACCGCCACCAGGGCGTTGGTGATGAAGCCGGAGAGGAAGATCCGATTGTCGTAATGGGCATCCAGCTCCGCCCGAATGGCGCCCAGCACGGAGTCGAGCCCGGCCAGGATGGCCACCGCCGAGTACCGCGCCAGGTCCGGGCTCACGGTGACGTTGAGCACGAGCCCCAGCACGATCCCGAGCGCAAGGCCGACGAGGGGAAGCCACATGTGGGTTGGTACCGAAGCGAGCATCTCGACGAGCGAGGCGTCGCGTCCCGCCCAACACGTCACCCCTTGGCACGGAAATATACCTTTCCCGGGTTACGAGCATCCACCCAGCTGATCTCCGCCTCGGGGCGGCCGGCGAAGAGCGTGCGGACGGCGGTGACCTGGCGCTCGAGGCGCGCGGTCGCTTCGGCCGCGGACTGGTTGGGGTCCATGCCGTAGACGCCGAGCGCCAGCTCCCAACCCGGCACCGCCGCCACCAGGCCGAATCCGAATTCGTCATCGATTCGGACCCTGAGCGTCTCCGCATCGGAACCGAGCGCCGCCGGATCCAGGCTCGCGAGGTGGAGTGCCGAGCGCATGAGCCCGTCGGAGATCCGGTCGCCCGCGGCCATCAGGCGCGACATGTCGCGCTCGTCGCTGACGTGGGGCAGCGGCGCGAGCTCCGGACCCAGATCGGCATCCGGTGGCAGCGCCGCGAAGAGGGTGCCGTCCGCCGCGCCGAGCAGCCGTGCCGTCGAGGTCTCCCAGACGAACGCCGCCTCACGCTCGACGATCGTCACGTCCACGCGTCCGGGCAGCGAGGCACGCACCGTCGCGCTGGCCACGGCCGGCAGCCGCTCGAGCAGCTCGCCGAGCGCACGGGTGTCGACGGCCAGCACGCTCGTCCCTCGCTGCCGATCGAGCAGCCGCCGCAGCTCACGCTCGCCGGTGAACTGCTCCCCGGCCCAGGTCACGTCGGTGACTCGCAGCCATGGGCCGCTCAGCAGCGCCACCAGCGCGGCAGCCGCGGCCGCGGCGCCGAGCCCGGCGAGGACCCGCCGAATCGATGGAAGATGCGCGCCGATGCGTCGCCGCAGGGGAACGCCGGTACGTCGGGCTCCACGGCCACGCGGCTTCGCACCGTTCTGCTTGGCCGCTGCGCCGCGCGGCGTGCGCGGCGAGCGATTGGGCTGCGGCCTGGTCTGCGACTTGAGCTTCATCGGTCACGCTCCAGCGCGAGCTCGATGAGCCGCGCGATCAGCTCGTCGAAGGGCAGCCCGGCGAGCTCCGCCTGCTTCGGGAACATGCTGGTGGTGGTGAATCACGGCAGGGTGTTCATCTCGCTGATATACGGCTCGTCCGCGTTGACGAGGAAGTCGACGCGTGCGAAGCCGGCGCAGTCGACGGCACGGTATGCGGCCAGCGAGAGCTCCTTGAGGCGCGCGGCCAGATCGGCCTCGACGTTCGCCCGCGGCTCCACGATGGCGAGCCCCTCGACGTACTTCGCCTCGTAGTCGTAGAACTCGTGCGTCGAGCGCACCTCCCCCGGCTCGAAGACGATCGGGTCCTCATTGCCGAGCACGCCACACTCGAGCTCGCGCGCCCCCTCGACGTAGCGCTCCACGATCGCCTTCGTGTCGTAGTGGAAGGCCTCGTCCAGCGCGGCGGGCAGCTCATCGAGATCGTGGACGAGGGTCATGCCCACGCTGCTTCCAAGGCGCGCCGGCTTGACGACGCTTCGGTCGCCGATCACCTCGGCCACCTCGCGCACCGTGTGAGCCGGCTCGACCTCCCAGGCACGACGCCGGAACCAGACGGAGTCGACGACCGGCAGCCCGTGCCCGCGCATGAGGTCCTTGAAGACGACCTTGTCCATCGCGACCGCGCTGGCAAGCACCCCGGCACCGACGTACGGGATCCCGGCCAGCTCGAGGAAGCCCTGGAGGGTGCCGTCCTCGCCGAACGGCCCGTGGACGACGAGAAAGGCGACGTCGATCGCGTCAGCCAGCGAACGGACCGCGACACGTGGCGCCACGCCCTCCGAGTCGGTGGTGGCAGGAACCCGCACGCTCTCGCCGCCGCGCACGTGGGCCACCTCCTCGGCCGGGGTCATGGCACCGAGGATGCCCGCCAGCGACGCCGACCCGAGCTCCGGCGCCGGACCGCTCGGCAGACGCCAGCGCCCGCCACGGTCGATGTAGACCAGGAAGGGCTCGTACCGATCGCGGTCGATCGCGCGAAGCACGGCCTCGGCCGAGGCGATGCTCACCTCGTGCTCCGCCGATCGGCCGCCGGCGAAGATGCCTACTCTCTGGCGGCTCACAGCACGCCCGCCAGCGGTTCGGGCATCGGCCGCAGGCCTTCAGGCCAATCGCCGACGAATTCGATCTCGTACTGCAGCTCCACTCCGAACCGTTCGGCCACCACCGAGCGCACGTGATCACCCACCGCGCGGACATCCGCTGCCGAGCCACCCCGATCGGCCACGATGAAGTTCGCATGCAGCGTGCTGACCTCTGCGGTGCCCAGGCGGAAGCCCTTCAGCCCCGCCGCGTCGATGAGGCGCCCGGCATGGTCGTCCGGCGGGTTGCGAAACACGCTGCCGGCGTTCTGGTCCTTGAGTGGCTGCGTCGCCCGGCGGTGAGCCTGGAACGTATCGACACGTTCGCCGATCAGCCCCGGTTTATCGGTCCGCAGCGCGAGCTCGACCACGAGCACGACATCGCCGGTCGTCTTGAACCGCGACTCGCGATATGCGAACGAGCAATCGCCGGCGGGAAGCTCCCGGATCTCGTCGCCCTCAGACGACCAGGCCGTCACCCGACGGACGACCTGCGCCATGTCGCCGCCGTGCGCGCCGGCATTGGCCCACACCGCGCCGCCGACCGTGCCGGGGATGCTGATGCCAAACTCGATGCCTGCCAGGCCCGACGCGGTGCATCGCTTCACGAGGGCGGCCATCGCCAATCCGGATTCAGCCCGGACCGACGTCCCGTCGATCTCGATGGCGTCCGCTCGATTGCGAATGACGAGGCCGGCGATGCCCCGATCGGCCACGACGAGGTCGCTTCCCTTCCCGAGCACGCCGCCGGAGACCCCGGCGTCGCGAGCGAGGCGGAGCCCGGCGACGAGCTGGTTCGTCGACTCGACGGTGAGCATCCGTTCTGCGGCTCCGCCGACCCGCAGGGTCGTGAGCGGACCGATCGGCGCATCGCGCTCGAGCATGAGCCCACGCTCCGCCGCCAGATCGTCAAGGAAGGCAACGTGGTCGGCGTGCTGGCGCTCGGGGGTGTGGGCCGACACTACGCCGCCTCCGAGGGCAGCGGCCCGCCCTCCGCGAGCGCGATCAGCTCGTCGGCGAGCGCTCGAGCGGCGTGCGGCAGCCCCAGGCGCCGGGCTGCGTCGGCCATCGCCAGGCGCCGATCGTCGTCGCGCAGGGCGCTGGCCTCGGCGACGAGACGGTCCGCCGTCAGCGCTTCGTCCGGGAGATTGACCGCGGCACCCTGGTCGGCAAGATATGCGGCGTTGTATCGCTGGTGGGCGCCGGCGAACGGGTACGGGACGAGGATCGACGGAACGCCGGCCGCGGCCAGCTCCGCGCAGGTCGACGAGCCGGCGCGCCCGACCACGAGGTCGGCGGCGACGAGCGCATCGGCCATGCGGTCGGTCAGGAACGGCTCGGCGGTGTACCGCGCTCTGAGCGCGTCCGGCAGTGCCTGGCGCGCGGCGCCGGCATCGGCCATGCCCTCGTCTCCGGCGAGGTGCAGCACGTGCCAGTCGGCGAGGAGACGCGGCAGCGCCTGGACGACGGCGGCGTTCATGCGCGCCACGGCCTGGGAGCCGCCGAAGACGAGCATGAGCCGGTCATCACGGTCGAGCCCGAGCGCATGCCGAGCCGCCTCACGGTCGATTCCCTCGAAGGAGCGGATCGGCGTGCCGGACACGAAGCTGTTGCCGGGAAAGGCATCCAGCGTGGGCGGGAAGCTGACCGCGACCCGGCTGGCGAAGCGGCCGATGGCACGGGTGGCACGCCCGGGCTGCACGTTGCCCTCCCACACGAGGGTCGGGATCCCGCGTGCCCGCGCGGCGAGGACGAGCGGCAGCGCGAGGTAGCCACCCGTCGTGAAGAGAGCCGCGGGCCCCAGGCGGCCGAGCATCCACCACGCCTGCGGCACCGATGCAGCCAGCCGCGCGGGGTCGAGGACGGTATGGACCGAGAGTCCGGAGGAACGCAGCGAGCGGACGACGAGCCGGTGATAGCGAAGCTGGGCTCGCAGCGGATCGTTGGCCACGAGCCTGCGCTCGAAGCCACGGACACCGCCGATGTAGTCGAGCTCACCGCCGGGCCGTGCGTCGCGCAGTGCCCGCGCGACGGCCAGCGCGGGGTAGATGTGCCCGCCGGTCCCGCCGCCCGATACCGAATACCGCATCTCGCAATGATCCTGTCTGGGACGTCTCGCGGCTGATCGACAGCAGGATGCCGACCGCCGCGAGATTGATGGTCAACGCCGACCCGCCGGCGCTGATGAACGGAAGCGGAATGCCGGTCACTGGCAGCAGCGCGGTGACCACCATCATGTTGATGAGCGCCTGCGCCACCAGCCAGGAGGTAATGCCACAGGCGAGCAGCCCAGAGAAGGTGTCGGGGGCGTTGATGGCGATCCGATAGCCCTGGTAGGCGACAACGACGAACAGCGCGACGATGGTGAGCGTCCCGACCAGGCCCCATTCCTCGCCGATGATGGCGAAGATGAAGTCGGTCGATGGTGCCGGGAGGTAGAGGAACTTCTGCCTGCTCTCGCCGAGCCCGAGACCCGTGATCCCGCCCAGGGCAAGGGCGAACAGCGACTGGACCGCGTTGTAGCCGGCGCCGAGCGGGTCGCGGAACGGATCCAGGAAGGTCTGCACCCGCTCGAGCTGATAGCTCGTATTGCTGATCATCCACCATGCCGCGCCGAGGACTGCCGCGCTGATGGCACCGATGTAGAGCAGGTTCGCGCCGGCCATGAAGAAGATGCTGCCGGCGGCGATGACGTAGACGCCCGCCGTTCCCAGGTCGGGCTCCAGAGCGATGAGCACGAAGCCGGGCGCGATCAGGAGCGCGAACGGCACGAGGCCATTCCACAGGCTGCCAGCCGCCGTGCCGCGCCGATCGAGCCAGTGCGCCAGGTAGAGCACCACCGCCAGCTTCGCGAACTCGGCGGGCTGGAGCGATCCGACGCCGGGAAGCACGATCCACCTGCGAGACCCATTGATCTCCGAGCCGATGCCGGGAATCAGGACGGCGACCAGCAGCGCCAGCGTGATGACGAAGGTCGGAATCGCCAGGTAGCGCAGGTGTCGGAAGTCGATGCGGCTGGCGACGAGCAGGCCGACCACCCCGATCGCCGCCCACACCATCTGCTCGACGCCCTGCGCCGCGGGATCCGCGCTGCTGAAGTAGGAGCGCACGCTGGAGGCGGAGTAGACCATCACGATCCCGATCGCGGTCAGCGCCATGACCGCCAGCAGCAGCGCGTATGCAGGCTCGTGCCGCTCCCGACGCACGCCGCCTCGCAGGGCATCGCGGCGCGCTGGCATGGTGGCAGCCGCGCCGCTCATCGGTCCCTCCCGAGCTCGCCGACGGCCGTGCGGAAGGCGTCGCCGCGGGCCGCGTAGTCGCTGAACATGTCGAAGCTCGCCGCGGCCGGAGCGAGGAGCACGACGTCCCCCGGCTCCGCCAGCCGGGACGCGGCGGCGACCGCGGCCGCAATGTCGGGCGCGCGCTCGACCGGCACCCGGTCGCCGATGAGGCCTGCCAGCGCGTCCGCGGTTTCGCCGATCAGAATCGCCCCGCGCGTCCGCTCGACGATGGCGTCCGCCAGCTGCCGGTAGTCGAGACCCTTGTCCCTGCCGCCCGCGATGAGCACGATCGGCGCGTCGAACGCCTCCAGCGCGGCGATCGCCGCGACCGGGATCGTGGCCTGCGAGTCGTTGATCCAGCGCACGCCGCCCCGCTCCGCGACCAGCTCGAGCCGATGCGGGACACCCGGGAAGTCGGCGATCGCCCCGCCCATGGCGCCGGGGTCGGCGCCTGCCAGGAACGCCCCGAGCGACGCGCAGAGCACGTTGCTCAGCATGTGGCGGCCGGGGAGCGGCACGTCCTGAGCGGGCAGCAGCCGCTCCCCCGCCACGAGGATCCAGCCCTCGCCGTCGATCCATGCCTCGACGCGCCCGCGGCGTGGCTCGACATGCCCATACCAGGCGACGCTGACCGGCGCCAGGCGCTCGCCGAGTGCCCGGCAGCCGGCGTCGTCGTCGTTCAACACCACCCGCCCGGTCGGTGCGGAGAGCTCCGCCAGCCGGCCCTTGACCGCGCGATACGCCTCGACCGTCCCGTGCCGATCGAGGTGGTCCTCGCCGATGTTCGTGTACAGCGCCACGTCGGCACCGCGGCTGACGGTCGGCAGCTGGAGCTCGCTCAGCTCGAGGATCGCCCAGTCATCCGGGCCGAGCTCGCCGGCGCGCTCGACGAGGGGCGTCCCGATGTTCCCGCCCAGCACGTTCGGGACTCCGGCGCTGTCCAACATGGCCGCCACCAGTGACGCGGTCGTCGTCTTCCCCTTCGTGCCGGTCACCCCGAGGACTCGCGCGCGCGTCAGCCGCAGGAAGAGGTCGACCTCACCGATCAGCTCGGCGCCGCGCGCCTCGGCGGCGATCAGGGCCTCGCGCAGCCAGCGATCGGTGGTGTTGAAGCGGGGAGACACGGACGGGCTGGTGACGAGCAGCTCCGCATGCTCCAGGAGCGCGACCGCCGCCGCCTCGTCGACGCCGAGCGCCAGGCGCACCGGACGGCCCCCGAGGGCGGCAACCGCATCGGCGAGCTCCGACGCCGGACGACGGTCGTAGGCGACCACGACCGCACCGGCATCGGCCAGGAAGCGGCAGGCCGCGACGCCGGATCGTGCCAGGCCGAGCACGACCGTGCGACGGCCGCGCAGATCGTCGGCGCTCCGGATCGGCGGTCGGGGTGCCGTCATCATCGGGCCATCTAGAGGCCGCTCACGCCGGCAAGGAAGACGCTCACCCCGAGCAGGCCCGCCAGCGCCGCCACGATCCAGAAGCGCAGCGTGATCTTCTCCTCCGCCCAGCCCATCAGCTCGAAGTGGTGATGGAGCGGTGCCATCCGGAACAGCCGCCGGCCACGCAGCCGGTAGTTCAGCACCTGGAGGACGACGCTCATGATGACCGCCACGAAGACGACACCGATGACGGCCAGCAATGGCAGCTGTGTGGTGATGGTCGCGACCACAGCAAGCGTCGCACCGAGGCTGAGGGCGCCCGAGTCACCCATGAAGATCTGCGCGGGATGGACGTTGAACCAGAGGAACCCCATCAGCGCGCCGATCACGAGCGCGCAGAAGACCGCCAGGTTCGGCTGCGGCCCGCGGCCCGGCATGTCGTAGATCGCGATGAGCAGATAGGCGACGAAGCTGAAGATCAGCACGCCGCCGACCAGGCCATCCAGCCCGTCCGTCAGGTTCACCGCGTTGCTCGCGCCCACGATGACGAACGCCACGAACAGGATGAAGAGGAGCGGGCCGATCACGATCTCGCCCAGGCCCGGTACGTTGATGCCGGTCAGGTCGAAGTGCCGCTGGATGTAGAAGCCGGCGAGCAGGGCAACGATCGTCTGCCATGCCAGCTTCCAGCGGCCCCGCATGCCGGTGCTCCAGCGCACGTTCACGAAGTCGTCGATGGCGCCGAGGACCCCGACCCCGACGAGCGCCAGCATCGGCGTCAGCGTGTCGACGTCCTCGATGCGCAGCGCCATCGCAAGGAAGAGCACGACCCCGACGATCAGCATTCCGCCCATCGTCGGCGTGCCGGCCTTTCCGAAGTGCGCCGCCGGTCCTTCGCTGCGGATCTGCTTGCCGAACCCGAGCCGCTGAAGGAGGCTGATATAGATCGGCGCCAGCACCACCATGCCGGTGAAGGCGAGCAGCAGGGCGACCACCACCTGGACGAGCGTCACCCTCGCACGCCCCCGGCGCAGAGCAGGTCCACGGTGCGATCCAGGCCGATGCCGCGCGACGCCTTGAGCAGGACGAGATCGCCGACGCGCGGCGCCATCTCGTGCTCGAGGGCTTCGACGGCCTCCTCGGCGTCCATGGCCAGGGCCACCCGAGCGCCGCCGGCCGACCGCGCCCCCTCGGCGATCCAGCGGGCTCGATCCCCGACGGCGATCAGTCCGTCGGTGGATCCGCCTGCTCGGACGCCGATCTGGCGATGCAGGCGCTCCTCGTCGGGGCCGAGCTCGAGCATGTCGCCGAGCACCGCCAGGCGCCGCCCGCCGGCGGCGAGCGGCGTCTCGGCCAGGAAATCGAGCGCGGCGGCCATGCTGATCGGCGATGCGTTATAGGTGTCATCGATCAGCCTCGCGCCGGACGCCGCCTCCACGACGCTCATGCGGTGCGGCGCGCGGCTTCCCGCGGCGAGGGCCACGGCCACCTCGTCGAGCGGCACGCCCAGCCGCTCACCGACCGCGGCAGCGGCCAGCGCGTGCGGCACGAGATGGCGACCCGGCGTGCCGCTCCTGAGTCGCCGCGATCCCCACGGCGCGTGGAGGGTGAACTCGGTGCCGTCCACTCCGTGGGACACGACCGCCTCGGCACGAACGTCCGCTGAGCGGCCGAGCCCGAACGTCCGGACCTCCGCCCGGGTGAGCTCTCGCATCGCGACCACGCGGGGGTCATCGGCGTTCAGCACCGCCAGGCCGTCGGGCGGCAGGGCGGATGGAAGCTCGGCCTTGGCACGCGCGATTCGCTCGATACTCCCGGCACGCGCCAGGTGGGCGGGATGGACCGAGAGCACGACGCCCACCTCCGGTCGCGCGATCTCGACGAGGCGCGCAATCTCGCCGACGGTGTACATGCTCATCTCCAGCACGGCGACCTCGTGCTGCGGCTCGAGGCGCAGAAGCGTCATCGGCAGCCCGGTCTCCGAGTTGAGGTTGCCCTCGTTCCGAAGCGTAGGACGGCTGCGAGACACGACGTCGGCAGCCATCTCCTTGGCGATCGTCTTGCCGGTGGACCCCGTGATGCCGACCACCCGAACGTCGTGGCGGAGTCGCCACGAGGCCGCCAGCTCCTGGAGCGCCGCCAGGGGATCGGCGACGATGACGATCGCAGCATCGGTGTCCGAGGGGAGATCGACCGGCCGGTCGACGAGGGCCGCCGAGGCGCCGGCGCGCAGGGCGTCGAGGACGAAACGGTGGCCGTCGACGCGCTCGCCGGGCAGAGCGACGTAGCAGCTGCCGGGAGTCACGCGTCGGGAGTCGACGCTGGCACCGATGATGGAGAGGACCGATGTCGGTCGCTGAAGGCGACCACCGGTGGTGGCCAGCAGATCGTCGAGACGGATCGTGGACGGCACGCAAACCACGCTGCGGACTACGGGCGAGTCTAGCAGTCTCACGGCTGCGCGACGGGCTGGATGGGGCGGTCCGGCGGGATCGCCAGGTAGTCGAGCATCTCGGGCATGAGACCGGCGAACACCGACTCGGGACGCTCGGGCATGTGCCGCCCGCCGGCCCCCGCCGGACGATGGATGAGGATCACGGTCACGAGCTTCGTGTCGCCTGCGGGCAGGATGCCGACGAAGCTCGAGTCGACCCAGCCGGGGATGTACTGCCAGCGCTCGACCGTCTCGCCGTCGGCGTTCTTGCCCTCCACCGGTCCTGCGATCTGCGCCGTGCCGGTCTTGCCGGCGACGGTGTATCCGGGCACCTGCGCGCCCTTGGCGATTCCGTCGTCGATCGCGTTGGTCAGCAGGTCGATCATGGTGGCCGCCGTCTCGGGCCGCATGATTCGTTCGCTGGGCGGCTGCTCCGCCCGATGATAGGCGCCGTCCGGATCGGTCCAGCCTTCCACGAGGTGGGGCCGTACCAGTGTCCCGCCGTTCGCGAACGAAGCGTAGCCCGCGGCAAGCTGTACGGCCGTCAGGCTCAGGCCCTGACCGAACGCATTTTGTGCCGTGGTGAGGTCGCCCGACGCCTCGCTCGGGTGCCAGACCACGCCGCTCTGCTCCCCGGTCAGCTCGATGCCGGTCGGTGTCCCGAATCCGTAGCGGCGGAACGCGTCGTACAGCCCATCGCCGCCGAGCTGGAGCCCGACCTTGGCGGCACCGACATTGTTCGAGAGGGCCAGCACCTCGGCCAGCTTGAGCGGGCCGTGCCCGTACGGCCATTGCTCGCGATCGGCATTCTGAATCCGGATGCTGCCGAACAGCAGGTTGTTGTCGTCGTCGAACGTATCGCGCTCCGTGACTGCCCCGGCGTCGAGCGCCGCCGCGACCGTGAACGCCTTCATCACCGACCCGGGCTCGTACATGCGGGCTACCGCCGGGTTGGCGAACAGCTCGCCGTCGGTCGTGGCGAATCGGTTGCCATCGAACGACGGGAAGCTTGCCATCCCGAGGATGGCGCCCGTATCGGCATTCATGATCAGCCCGGTGGCGCCGGCTGCGCTGTTCACGTCGAACGTCTTCCAGATCTTCTGCTCGAGGAGGTGCTGCACGCCTGCGTCGATCGTCAGCTGCAGGTCGTGGCCGTCGATCGGCTCGCGGAGAAGGGTCACCGAGTCGGCGATCCGTCTTCCGATGACGTCCTCCTCGGCGGAGATCTGCCCGGGCGTGCCGGCAAGGAACGCGTTCTCCGCCTGCTCGACCCCGTGCGACGCCGCACCCTCGTTGTCCACGAAGCCGAGAACATGTGCGGCGAGCGTCGTCTCGGCCGCCACCCCCTCGACGGGGTAGACGCGCTTGGTCTCGGGGAGAAGCCCGACGCCCCGAATCTCCAGTGCCCGGATCTGCTCGGCGGCCTCGGCGGAGATGCGTCGCTTCAGAAAGACCCAGCTGCGATCGGCCTCGATTCGCGAGCGCACCTCGTCGACCGGCAACTCGAGCGCCGATGCGAGCAGCGCCGCGGCGAGGCCCGGATCGTCGATCGAGGGTGGCGTGACGAAGACCGACTGGACCTCGACCGAGGTGGCGAGCAGCTCGCCATTGCGATCGGTGATCTCGCCGCGCTCGGCGGGGAGGGTCTGCTGCTGCGCCAGCTGGTGGAGCGCCAGTGTCTGCAGTCGCTCGCGGTCGATGACGTGCCACCAGATCAGCCGTCCGCCGATCGCCGTCGCCAGCAGCGTGACGACGATGAGAAGGACCAAAGCGCGGGCACGACTGTCGGTCCTGGCGAGCATGTTGGGTGTCTCCGGTACGACGGCCGTCACTCGGCCGCGGGCTACGTCAATCGGCGGGTTGGCTGGCGGACGGGGCGAATGTCACCGCCTCGTCCTCGAGTGGAACGAGCTTCAGCTCGGTCTTCGCACGTGCGGCGATCTCGGCGGGCGAGCGTGCCTGCCCGATCGCCCAGACCAGCTGCTGCTGCTCGGCGTGCCGCTCGGCAAGCGTCGCCTCCAGCGCATCGATCTCGTAGCCGGTGGCGGCCACGCGTGTCGACTGGCTCAGGTAGAAGAGGGCCAGGCCGGCGGCAACCAGGATCGCCACGAGGAACGGTCGGACGTCGATCCGCCGTCCGACCCGATGGCCGGACGAGACGCGCCGTGCTCGACCCGTCGGCTGAGGAGTCCGTGGGCGTGGCCGAGAACGACGCCCCGGGAACCAGGGAGCCGATACGGGCCGTGCGCCGATGACCGCCATCTGTTCTGCCGCTCCTCGGTGACTAGGCCGCGGTCGCGCTGTCGCGCGCCGAGGTGCTGAAGCCGGTCGGCGCCTCGAGGTCGAGGCCTTCCTCGATCTCGATTGCCGCGACCTGGTCGCTCATCCGGTGCTGCTCCTCGGGCACCGCGTTCACCCGGCGCTCGCGAAGATCACGCTGGCGCGCCGAATACATCCGACGCCGGCTGGCCTGGTGGCGAGAACGTCCCTTGCTCATCGGTGACCCTCCTCCTTCGCTCGGCTCACGCGAGCTTCTCGGCGACACGCAGCTTCGCGCTGCGCGCGCGACGGTTGCGCCGGACCTCATCCGGGCCGGCGGTGATGACGCCCTTCGTGACCGCGCGCAGCTGCGCGCGATGTCCGCACGTGCAGACCGGTGGCAGTGGCTCCTCGATGCAGTCGCGGCTCTCACGCACCACGAACCGCTTCACGATGCGGTCCTCGAGGCTGTGGTAGCTGATGACGGCCATCCGGCCACCGGGCCGTAGGGCAGCCAGCGCTCCGGCCAGGCCTGCGGACAGGACCTCGATCTCGCGGTTCACGGCGATGCGCAGCGCCTGGAACGTGCGCGTGGCCGGATGGATGCGCCCCGCATCGGCGCCCCCTCGTCGCGCAGGGGCAGCGGCCGCAACGACCGACGCCAGGTCCGCGGCGGTCACGAGCCTGCCCTCCGCACGCGCCGCCACGATCGCCTTCGCGATGCGGCCTGGACGGCGCTCCTCACCAAACGTCGCGAGGATTCCGGCGAGCTCTCGCTCGGAGGTGCGTTCGATGAGCTCAAGGGCCGAATGACCACTTGTTTCATCGAATCTCATGTCCGGCGGCGCATCGGCCGCAAAGCTGAATCCACGGGTTGCATCGGCGAGCTGGTAGCTGCTGAGACCGAGGTCGAAGAGGATGGCGTCGAGGGGCGTTGCCCCTGCCTCCGTGGCGACGTCGTAGATCGACTCAAAGTTGGCGTGGCGAAGCTGGACCCGCGCGCCGAAGCGTTGGAGCGTGCGTTCCGCCTCCGCGATGGCCGCCCGATCGGCATCGATCCCAAGCAGGCGGCCATCCGGAGACGTGGTCTCCAGCAGCGGCTCGGCGTGCCCACCGCCGCCGACGGTGCAATCAGCCACGGAGCTGCCGGCACCGACGGCCAACGAGGCGAGAACCTCGTCGACCAGCACCGGCAGGTGCCCATCTCCCATGTGGTGTTGCACCTCATCTGTCGTACGGCCGACCGGCCCGGAGATGCATCAATGGCCCGAGCACCGTCAGATGCCCAGGTCGGCGAGGTGCTCGGCGAGCGCCTCCGGCGCGTCCTCGATCTGGGACCGATACGGCTGCCAGCGCGTCGGTGCCCAGATCTCGAGCCGGTTCAGCGCGCCGACCACGACTACCTCGCTCTGGGTCAGGCCGGCGTACTCGCGCAGATAGCTGGGGACCAGGAGCCTGCCCTGTCGATCGAGCTCCACCTCGACCGCTCCCGAGCTCATGAATCGGCCGAATTGGCGGGCGGCCGCGTTGGTCGTGGGCAGGCCCTGGATCCTGGCCGCCAGGTCCTCCCAGGTATCGACGGGGAAGATGGCCAGGCAGCCATCCAACCAACGGGCCAGCGTCGCCCCCTGCGCCAGCCGCGCTCGGAACCGAACCGGGACCGCCACGCGGCCCCGTTCGTCCAGCGCATGCCGGAACTCCCCGGTGAGGAAGGACGCCCGCTCCATGATCGCTGATATTCACCATTGCTCCCCATATGGCCCCATTTGGAACCACAGGACGCCATAATACAGCTCGGAGGGTCACCGTCAAGGGCTTTTCGGCGTCGTGTCGGTCCGGCCGTCCTGTGCGGCCCGGCTCGCGCCGGAGCAATCGAACGGCCTGCAACCCGCCATGGGCGACGGCGAGGAACCGCCGTTGCGCCGTGCGGGTGGTGGGTCGACCAGGACGCACCAGCGATGGATTGCCCGGCGGACACTTGGCGCTGGTGGCCGGCCTGCCCTGGCTAGGGGGCGGGCGCGGGGGTTGTCTCGGGAACCTGGTCGAGCTCGGACGGCTCGAGATAGAAGGAGCGACGATCGCCGGCGTCCGAGAGGAAGACGGCGCGAACGCGGAATTCGCCCGAGTCAGGGAAGCGATAGGCAAATCCGGCCAGCTCGCCGTCCTCGATCCGCCATACGGCGCCATCAGCCGCCGCCACCGGCGTCGCCCGCGCGAACGAGAACGCGTTGAACTCGACCGACCTGCCGGCCCCCACCGTTCCGTCGTCAGCGACGGGGTAGATCGTGTAGCTGTCAGGCCCCACGGATACCTCGTAGAACGCGAACTCGTCGCCCTGCACCGGCGTCGGCTCGGGCGTCGGTGAGGCGGGGGCCGATGCCGACGGCTCGACCGAGGCCGTAGGAGGCGCCTGGGTCGGCGCGGACGTCGCCGAGGGGCTCGCGCTGAGGCTCGGATCGGGGCTCGCGCTCGGGTCGATGGCGATCCCCAGCTGATCCCCGAAGAGGAGCCATGCCCCCCCGCCGCCGACGCCGACGAGCAGGAGCAGGACCAGGATCAACGGGAGCAGGAGGCGGCGGCGTGGGCGCTCCTCGGCCGGCGGCATCGGCGCCGGGGCCTGCTCCATCGGTCGGAGCCGGCGGAGGGCGTCGAGCTCTTCGGTCGGGATCACCAGCACGCCGCGCAGGTAGCGCGGGCAGTTGCCGTATCCCCGCTCCTGGCAGACGCGCGTCTGCTGCTCGGCCGAGATCGGCGCCGGGTCGCCGAAGGCGAAGCAGCGATGATCGTCGCTGACGCCATCGGTGTATCCGGTGCGCTCGCCTTCGAGCCCCAGGAAGGGGCAGATGTGCTCGGGACGTTCGGCGAGCCTGGCGAAGAGCGCGCGGCGATCCTCCTCGCGTGCTGCCTCCAGTGCAGCGGCTTCCTCTCGCTTTCGCCTGCCGAACACTCACGCCCTCCAGCGATTCTTCATCACGGAATCGGCGTGAGTCTACCCCGCAGCGCGGCCCCTCCGCGATGCACCGGGGTCATGCGCTGATGGTACGGAGGCACGCCGGGCTGGCGCTCGGAATGCGACCGGCCGCCACGCATCGAGCGACCGGAATGCCGATACTGTCAGCGATGACACGCACGGCAAGCGGGTGAGCGGGCGTCCTCCGCGGCTCCTGCTGCTCTCCATGTACCCGCTGGATCGTGGGGTATGGGGGGCCACGGCGCGGATCACGCATATGCGAGATGAGCTGCGCACGCTGGTCGACCTCGACGTCGTCTCCGGCTGGCGCCTTCCCCGGGCAGTCACTCTCGTTCGGTATGCGGCTTCCCGGCGGCCATTCGGGCTGGCCGGCATCTACGTGGAGGCATCGACGACGCTCCCGGGGCCGATGGACATCGCGTTCCTCGCTCTCACCAGGGCCCGCGGCATCCCGGTGCTCACGTACCTGCGGGACGCGCAGCCGCTCTTCGCGGAGTACTACCGCGGAGGCTCGTTCAAGCGCCGGCTGAGCCGGGCGCTCTTCCGCCCGGTCTTCGCGGCCCTGGCGGCGACCTCGGACCGCGTCGCCTATCCGTCGCGCGGGCTGGCGGCCGCGTTCGGCGAGCGGGGCGAGCCGCTGCTGATCCCCCCTGGTGCCCCCGAGCCGGTCAGGGTGCCGCGCTCGGCCGATGCCGATCAGCTGCTCTTCGTGGGAGGCATGCGCTTCCCGGTGCACGGCCTGGACATCCTCTACAACGCGATCGAGCAGGTCCGGAGCGATGGGATCTCGATCGGCCTGACGTGCGTCTCGCGGCCGGGCGAGGAGCCGAAGCCGCCGTATCCGAGCTGGTTCCGGCTGGCGCGGGGGAGCGGGTCGAAGATTCATGCACTGCTGCCCGAGGTGTTCGCGACCGTGCAGCCTCGCCACCGCAGCCCGTACAACGACCTCGGCGTCCCGGTGAAGGTGATGGAGTACCTGAGCTACGGCCGTCCACTGCTCGTCACCGACTGCACCGAGACCGCGGCGATCGTCCGGCATGCCAGGGCGGGCATGGTGGTCAAGGACACGGCCGACGACCTGGCACGCGGGATCCGCGAGCTGGCGACGGCGACGCCAGCGGCGCTGGACACCTACTCCGACGCCGCCACGCGCGCGGCCAGGGAGCAGTCGTGGCATGCTCGTGCCCAACACGTCGTGGAGATCCTGGAAGCCGCCCGATGATGACCACCATTGACCGGCCGCTGAACCCCTTCCGCCGGGTCATGGCAGATGCCCCCGCTGGGTGGTTCGTGGGGATCGGGATCGCTCTCGCCGTGGCGACGGTCGTGGTGGCACGCTTCTCCCCCGTCGGGTCGGTGGTCCTCGCCGCCGGCCTGTTGCTCACGGTCGCCGCGGGCACCCTCCGCTGGCCGCAGCCGGTCCTGGTGCTCGTGGTGCTGGCCCCCATCCTCGACCGGTTCGTGGCGGCTCGCGTGATCCCCGATGGAGTCCTGGCGCTGGCACCGTACTTCTCCGAGGCGCTGCTTCTCCTGGTGACCGGCGTCCTGGTCGTGCAGGCCGCGCGCGGCAGCACGCTGATACCCGCGCTGCGCCACCCGGCCACCATCGCCTTCGGGATCTTCGTGGCGGCCGCCGCGATCTCCGCGGTCATCAACCGCATTCCCGCGCACATCGCCCTCGCCGGGCTCGTCTACACCCTCGAGGCGGCCCTGCTCTTCTACCTCGTGCGGCTCGCCGGATTCGGCCCTCGCCACGTCCGGCTGGCCATCATCACGCTGGTGGCGGTCGTGCTGCTGGGGGCATTGATCGCCGTTGCCCAGGCCGTCCTCTCGCCCAGCATCCTGGGCCTCACCGGAGTTGTCGGACGATCCGGCGAGGATGTTCGTATCGGGTCAATCGTGCGTGACCCGAATATCTTCGGAACCCTAATCGGGCTGACCCTGCCCTTCGCCGTCTTCGCGACGACCCGCCTGCGAACCGTGACGCGCCGTCGCATCGCGATCGGTGCCACTTTCCTGCTGACGCTCGCCCTGCTCCTGACGTACTCGCGCGGCTCATGGCTGGGCGTCGGCGGCGGGCTGGTCGTGGCGGCGCTCCTGCTCGAGCGGCGGGCCCTCATGACCTTCGCCCTCATCGGCGTCCTGGCGCTCGGGACGGCGTACGTCATGCCACGCGGGCTGATCCGCGCGCCACCGGCGGCCAATGGGACCGTGGAGGAGGCCGAGCCGTTCAACCCGCTCGGCAGCACCGTCGACCGGGTGGGTGCCGTCGGGGCGGGCCGCGACCTGCGCTGGATGTTCGTGATGAACGCGCTGCCGATCATTGCCGACCACCCGCTCGTCGGCGTCGGCCCGGGGCGCTACGGCGGCGCCGTGGCGTGGAACTTTCCGACACCCGTCTACGCCGAGTACGGCACCGACGAGATCATTCCGGTCTGGTACCGGCAACGGACCGTGGACAACTTCTGGCTCCACATCGTGGTCGAAACCGGGATCGTCGGCGTGACGGCGCTGGTCGCAGCGATCCTGCTCATCGCCCTTCCCCTGGTCCGTGTTGCCCGGCGGTCACGCCATGGCATCTTCGTGGTGACGGCCGGCGTCCTCGGCGCCGCGGCGACCCTGGCGCTCTCCTCCGTCACGACCATGCTGCTCGAAGGGAACACGGTCGCGTTCCTCTTCTGGTTCCTGCTGGGCATCGGCTCCGTGGCAGCTGCGGGCGCGCGATCTCCATCACCGGCGCCCGACGGAGCCGCGACCGTCTAGCGGCCGCTCAGCCGGCCCACCGTCGCCAGGTACGTCTCACGCTGAAGCTCCCAGCGATAGGGTCGATACTGACGAAGCGCCTCGTCGGCGCGTGCCCGAAGAACTGCGGGCGATGCGCACTCCTGCCTGATGGCGGCAGCCAGCGCCGCCGGATCGGCCCCCGCAACGTAGCGAATGGCGTCCTCCGTGAAGTGGTACCGGAACGTCGCCAGGTCTGTGGCGATGATCGGGACGCCCATGGCGACGTACTCGAGCAGCTTGGTCGACAGGGAGAACTGCGCGTACGGCTCGGGCAGGGTCGGGACCAGGCCGATATCCGACCCGGCCAGGAGGCCGGGCAAGTGCTCCATCGGGACTCGGCCGTGCAGCGTGACGCGGCCGGCGGTGCCGGTCCGCCGAATCGCCTGCTCGATCTGCTGACGGTATGGTCCGTCGCCGTAGACATCCAGGCGCAGCGCGAGATCGGGCAGCAGGGCCACCGCCTCGATGGCGTGCTCGAGCCCATAGACGCGCTGCAGGTTGCTGTGGTGGACCAGCCGGAGCTCCCCGTCCTCCATGAACGGGCGCGGTGCCTGGCTGGCGAAGATGCGCTCGTCGGCGCTGTTCATCACCACGCCGATGCGTTGCGGTTCGACGCCCCGCCCGATCGAGAGCTGGCGAAGGGGCTCGTGCACCGTGATCAGCTCGTCCGCAAATGCTGCCGAGGCACGTGTCACGGCATTGACGATTCCCATCCCCGGACGAACGAGCGGACCCGGGAACCGATCGCGGTAAAAGGTCGGCATGTCCTCGTGCAGGTCGAGGAGGACCGGCACGCCGGCCAGCCTGGCCGGGAGACCGGCGAGCACCAGGAAGTCGGGCACCGTCGCGATCTGGATCAGCTGATACCGACGTCGTCGGTGCTGCCGAGTGACGGCGATCGTCGCAACCGCCATGAACGCGAAGTACTCGGCCAGGTGCCCGGCCATGCCGTACCAGGTTCGGTTGACCGGCAGCCGATGGATCGTGACCCCGCCGCTCGACTCTCGCTCGGGCTGGGCGGCATCCCGCAGGGCGAACAGGTCGACCTCGTAGCCGTCGGCGACCAGCGCATCCGTCTGGCGCCGGACGCGCGGGTCCTGCGGGACGGTGGCGTGGACCACAATCGCCACGCGGCGAGCGCGCCCGGCCGCAGTCGCGCTCACCAGGGCGGCCCCGACGGCGAGAGCGATGTGCGCGCTTGCGCGTGAAGGCGTTCGAGCTCCACCACGATCCGTTCCGCCGCACGACCGTCACCGAACACGTCGGCGCGCGGCGCCGTCGGCATCTCGAAGTCGTGGTCGCGAAGGGCATCCGCCAGGCCGAACGGCGTCGACCCGACGAGGCGGTTCCAGCCTCCCTCCAGGGTCTCGACCCATTCCGTCTCGTCGCGCAGGGTGAAGCACGGCACGCCCGCGAGGTACGCCTCGCGCTGCACCCCGCCCGAATCGGTGATGATCAGCGAGGCCGATCTCTCGAGCGCGACCATCGTCAGGTAGCCTACGGGATCGACCACCGACACGTTCGCCGGCGGGACCAGCTCCCCCCTGGCCAGGGTAGCCGCAGTGCGTGGATGCGCCGGCAGGATGACCATGCGATCCGTCCGCATGGCATCGAGCCACGCGGCGAGCTGGACCGGGTCGTCCACGTTGTCGCCGCGATGCATCGTCGCAAGGATGTAGCCCGGATGCTCGCGGGCCAGCGGCAGGATGGCGGTCTCACAGCGCTCCCGGGCCCAATGGTGGGAGTCGACCATGACGTCGCCGACCTTGGCCGATCGATCGCCGAGGCCCTCGCGGTCGAGATTGCGCATCGCCTCGTCGGTCGGAGCGAGCACGAGGTCGCTGAGGTGGTCGGCGACAACCCGGTTGTGCTCCTCCGGCCACTGACGATTGAAGGCGCGCAGGCCGCCCTCGACGTGGGCCATCCACGGCCGACGGCCATCCTCGTACGCCAGCTTGACGCCGACGAGCGCCGCCGCGAGCGTGGAGTTGGTGTCGCCGTAGAGGAGGATCCCGTCCGGCCGGTGGTTCAGCATCACCGGCTCCAGCCGCTCCAGGATGGTGGCCGTCATCACCGCGTGGGAGCCGCTTCCGACCTCCAGGTTGAGCGCCGGCTCGGACATCTCGAGATCCGCGAAGAAGCTGCCGCTCATGGAATGGTCGTAGTGCTGGCCCGTGTGGACGACCACCTCGTCGTGGGAGCGGACGAGCACCCTGCTGACCGACGCCGCCTTGATGAACTGGGGCCGGGCGCCGACGACGGTGAGGACCTTCATGCGCCGCGGGGGCTCTCGTGGCCCGCTTTCAATAACAGCATCCCATCCAGCTGAGCCGGCGCCTCCTGATCATGGTCCAGGCCGAGCTCACCCACGTGCATGATCCGATGGGCGCCGCGGCCGCGGCTGATTCTACCCGAGCCCAGCTGCCGTTCAGGCATCGGCACGATGGTCCGATCCGAGCACGCAGCCGGTCGGCGGCGTGGGTGGTACGAACGCCCCATTGTTGACGCGACCCGGTGCTCGATAGCCTGTGGTGCTGATAGGCCGCACGCACGCATCACGAGCAGAGACAGATGGCTGACACGACACCATGGCGTTGAACCCGATCGAGGGGGGCGAGAAGCGCAGACCGGTCGCCCGATCCGGTCGCATTCGCCGCTGCTCGGTGCGCCACGTCAGCATCGTTCCCGGAGACCCGCCCTCGGTCCAGGCCGACTGCCTGCTCGGCGGCGGCGAGTATCCGCTGCCCCTCGGAACGATGGACGAGGCCCGGCCGATCTGCAACGCCTGCACCGCCCGCTCGGTCTGGCGCGAGGACGAGGACTAGCCGAGGAGTCCCTGGAGGCGGCCTGTAAGCCGAGTTCTGTCCCGAGCCCGATTCGCATCGGTCTCATGGACGGCCATCCATCTGTGCGACCTACCCGGGAGCTGAGCGAGCCACCTGCTGCGGCCCGAAGGCCGCCTTGCGCTCCCCTATTCGGTCTTGCTCCGGCTAGAGCTTGCCCGTTTCACTCCCGCTCTTGCGAGCGGGCATCGTCACTGTGGCGCTGGTCCTCGCCTCACGGCGGACGGGTGTTACCCGCTAGCCTGCTCTGAGGAGCTCGGACTTTCCTCGGACGCGGCCTTTCGACCGATGCGCCCGCGGCCGTCCAGCCGCCTCCAGGGACTGATAGTGTACCCGATTCGAACATCCGTTCGGATGCGGCCCCCGAGCGCGAATGAGGATCACCCAGGTCCGTCGATCGCCACGTTGCTGAGACGATCTGCATCCTTGTTCTGCGCGCGCGGCACATGGCCGACGGTGTAGCCCTCGAACGAGCGCAGGAGCTCCATCGCGGCGGCGTGTATCGGCTTGAGGCCGGGATTCTTGACGCGGTAGGTGCCGCTGATCTGGCGAGCCACGAGCTCGGAGTCCATGCGCATGTCCACGTGCGTGGCGCCCAGGCGCCGCGCCTCCCTGAGCGCCAGGAGCACCGCCGTCCACTCGGCGACGTTGTTCGTAGCCTGTCCGAGCCCTTCGGCGATCTCCGATAGGACCGTGCCGTCGGCGGCGTCGCGCAGGATCGCGCCGGCGCCCGCCGGGCCGGGGTTGCCGCGAGCCGCGCCATCGGTGTAGATCAGGAGGCGCCGGCTCATCGGAGGCCGGCCTTGCCGATCTCGGCGGTCACTTCGAGGATCGCCCGCGTGATCTTGATATCGCGCGGACAGGCCTCGACGCAGTTGAAGGTCGTGCGGCAGCGCCACACGCCGTCCGGGTCGGCCATGATCTGGAGGCGCTCCTCCTTCGCGGTGTCGCGCGAGTCAACGATGAACCGATGCGCATTCACGATAGCCGCCGGTCCCACGTACGACTGATCGGCCCAGAAGACGGGGCAGGCCGTGGTGCAGGCGGCGCACAGGATGCAGCGACTGGTGTCCTCGAAGCGATCGCGATCGGCCGGCGACTGGCGGCGCTCCTTGCCATCAACCGGGATCTCGTCGTTGACGAGGAACGGCTTCACCTGCTTATACGACGCCCAGAAGGGTTCCATGTCGACCAGCAGGTCCTTGAGCACGGCCATCCCGCGGATCGCCTCGACCGTGATCTGCGGACCAGCGTCCTTGACCAGGTACTCGCAGGCCAGGCGGTTGCGACCGTTGATGAGCATCGCGTCCGAGCCGCAGACGCCGTGGGCGCAGGAGCGGCGGAAGGTGAGCGTTCCATCCTGGTACCACTTGACGTGATGCAGGAGGTCGAGCACTCGATCGTTCGGCTCGGCCGGGACCGTGTACTCCTCCCAGTGCGGCTCGTCATCGGCCTCCGGGTTGTAGCGGCGGATGCGCAGCTGAACGTCCATCGGTCTCAATACGTCCGAGGCTTCGGCTGGAATTCCGTGATTGTCACCGGCTTGTAGGCCATCGACATCGCACCGCTGGCGGGATCGCGCGTGGCAAAGGTGTGCTTCAGCCAGTTGGCGTCGTCGCGCTCCGGGAAGTCCTCACGCGCGTGACCGCCGCGGGTCTCCGTTCGGGCCAGCGCCGATTCGACCGTCGCCTCGGCGCAGTCGAGCAGGAAGCCGAGCTCGAGCGCCTCGCCCAGGTCGGTGTTGTAGCGGCAGCCTTT
>Ga0136613_10000051_pt1 | contig 39902 bp, 38 predicted proteins | sample AntDrymUQ2722106_2_FD_106649 | JGI IMG/M metagenome (GOLD analysis project Ga0136613, IMG submission 106649) | Polar desert sand microbial communities from Dry Valleys, Antarctica - metaG UQ272 (21.06) | ecosystem: Environmental > Terrestrial > Soil > Desert | place: Antarctica: Dry Valley... | reverse complement strand
GGCGGCGCAGGCGCAGGCCGATGCCAATTACCAGGCGGCAGCCGCCGCTGAGGGAGAGCGTCAGGGCGCGGCTTCGGCGGCGCAGGCGCAGGCCGATGCCAATTACCAGGCGGCAGCCGCCGCCGAGGGAGAGCGTCAGGGCGCGGCCTCCGCCGCGCAGGCGCAGGCCGATGCCAATTACCTGGAAGCGTCGGCGAACGAGGCCGCACGCCAGGGGAGCACGGACAGCACCGCCGATGACAGCACTGAAGTGCGGAACATCGGTGGACCGACACCCCGGTAGCGGTGATGCGTACAGGTCGAACCGGGGGCCGATCAAGTCGGCTCCCGGTCCTTTCGTCCACTGAGGGCGGTGGCCGCGGGATCGGCTCACCGAACGGGACATCGTTGGCGAGCCACACCGCGCCGGTCGCCTCGTCGACAGCCACTCACCGGCAAAGACGTCATCAGGCTGGGAGATCGACCTTCCCTCGAGGGATGCTGAGGGGCACGCGATACACCTCCTCGGTCAGGCCATCGTGATGGGGGCGGCCCGTTCCATGATCTGATCTTGGGGGTCGCGGTCGTCCACCCTGAGAGGGAATCGACGCGCTGAAGGATGACGTGCAGACGCCGCTCAGCTGGCTGCGCGTGCCGTCGCGACGGCGGCTCGCAGGAGCCGCCGTCGTGGGGTGCGGCGTTCGGGCGTACAGACTTCAGTGGTCGCCGGCCTGCACGCGCGTGATGGTCATGAGCCGGACCGCGAAGGCGCCAGCCGCCTCGCGGAGCCAGATGAGTGGCCGTCGAGCCGTGACATCGGTGCCGCGTGAAGCGAGGCGCGCTTCCTTGACCAGGCGGGCGTGGTCCGCCTCGGCAATGAGCTCGTGCTGGTGGATCGTGGCTAGCTCGTGGGTCGCGTAGGCGTTCATCTCGTCCTCCGTCTTGGGCCGGTCATCATGCCAACCTGCGCGAATGTTCTCCCGGATGCTCCCGGGACACGATCCCGCAGCCGACCGGCCGCGGGTCAATGCCGTCACTCATGTGCTGTCGCCGACGCGCTACCCGGGATGTCCGGTGCGCGACGCCTCGGGCCCACGGCCGGGGCTACCGGCGCGCGGTCGCCGAGCTTGCGGCGGCCCGAATCGGGAACCCCGCGGTCGCAACGGCGACGGCGGCCGTCAATGTCCCTGCATCTGCTGAGCCGCGGATGACCTGCCATACCCCGACGGAAAGCGCCGCCCCGAGGAACTCGATCAGCGCGATCATTGGCAGGAAGCCACCGACGATGACGATGCCCGGACATGCCCGGTGACGGCCTCTTGGCTCGAAGGCCCATCACCACAGGGCGAGGCCCGTGGCCTCATCGGGCCGCCGGACCAACGATGCGCCGCCGATCTCGCGGATCATGACCTCGCCGGCGAAAATCTCGCAGCCCGGCAGGAGATGACCGCCGACGGTGGCACCGTCCGCATCGGCGAAGGTGGCGTGCGCGTGCAGGAAGGGACGGTCGTCGCGCAGCGAGATGTTGCCGGTGAAGCCGACGATCTCGTGGTGGGTGGCCGAGTCGAGCTCCCGGTAACGATGATCGTCCTGCTCGTAATACGCGAATCGCGCGTGGCGCACCGCACCGATGACGGTTACCTGCGCGGCCACGATCCCATGCTCGGCGCAGAAGCGCTCGATCTCCTGCACCAGGTCCGACCCGGTATCCAGCCTGCCGACGAAGGCACGGCCGGCGGTTGCCTCCCAGAAGCGCATCGGTCCTCCTATTCGAACTGCTTGAGATGGCGCACGATCGGGAGCGAGGCCGCCACGCGCGCCGGATAGAGACCGGCCAGCGCGGCGACGCCGGTACCGACCAGGACGACGGCGATGATCAGCCCCCACGGCAGCTGGACGCCGCCCCCGAGATCCGCCGACGCGCCTCCGTTGACGAGGGCAACCGCGACGCCCAGGCCGGTGACGATGGCCAGCACCCCGGCGATGGCGCCCATGATCGCCGCCTCGGCCACGACCATGGCCTGCACCTGGCCGACCGTCATGCCGTGCGAGCGCAGGATCGCGATCTCGCGGACGCGCTCGCTGATGCCGATCCCAAGGGTGTTGACGATGCCCAATGCACCGATGACGACCGCGATGAGCGCCAGCACGTCGAAGAGGCCGACCAGCCGATCGAGCGATCGGCCGAGCTCGCCGGCGAGGTCGCGCGCGGTCAGGGGCTGCGCCGCCAGCTGCTCGGCGGTCTCGCGCACGGCGGAGGCGAAGGTGGAGGGGGCGATCCCGGCCTGGGGCACCATGACCCACAACGAGGCGGCCGTGACGCCGAACAGGTCGCGCGCGTCGGCGGCGTTGATGAGCAGCGCGCCGTCCGGCGTGCGAGCCGGGATCGTGTACTCGACGATGCCGGCCACCACGAAGTCGGCCCTGTCCGCTCCCGGCTGCCCGATGGCCAGCGTGTCCCCCACCTCGACCGCCTCCCGGGCGGCGAACGGTGCGGGCACCAGCACCGCGCCGCCGTTACGCAGCGCAGCGTAGGCATCGGCGCGCGCGGCACCCGACACGATGAGAGCTCCTGCGTCCTGGAAGACGTTCGGATCGATCCCGGCCAGGATGAGCTCCTGCTGCTCGTCGTCGGCGACGCGGACGGCCGGCACCTCGAGCACCGGGCTCGCCACCTGCACGCCGGGCGTGCCGTCGAAGCTGGGCCGGAACGCCTCGACGTCGAGAGGCACGCTGCTGCGGATCGCGTTGCCGCCCGGAAGGATCGAGGCGACCCAGCGTTCTGCGCCCGCGCGCGCCGACTCGGCCACGGTGCCGAGCGCGACGACGGAGGCCAGGGCGATCATCATCGCGCCGACCGTCAGGCCGGTGCGAACGCGGTCCCGCGACAGGTTCACGCGTCCGAGCAGCCCCTGGGCGCCGAAGAACCACTCGAGGGGCCGACCGATGATCCTGCCGAGCGGCTCCAGCACGAACGCGGTTGCGACCGCCCCACCCAGGAGCAGCGCCAGCGACAGGACCAGCGGGAGGAGCGGGGTGCCGCGCTCGATCGGGAAGAACAGGATCCCGACGGCGACCACGACGAGCTCCGCCACGACGAGCGTACGCAGCCGATCGCTGAGGTCGAGGCCGGACCGGGTGGACGGGCGGAGGGCGTTGACCGGCGAGAGCCGCGCCGCCCGCAGCGCCGGAACGATCGCACCCGCCAGCGTCACGCCCAGGCCGAGCGCGAAGGCGAGCAGCAGGCCAAGCGGCGGCAGGACCAGGCCCTCCACGAGCGCCGCTCGCGTCGACGCCAGGAAGGCGATCATGCCCGCCGCCAGCACGATCCCCAGCATCACGCCGAGCACGCCACCCGCGATCCCGAGCGCCAGCCCCTGGCGCAGGACGAGCCCGAGCACCTGCCGCGAGGTGGTCCCCGCGGCGCGGAGCAGGCCGAAGTCGCGCGTCCGCTCGCCGACCGTCATGGCCAGCGTGTTGCCGACCAGGAATGCGCCGACCACCATCGCCACCAGGCCGAACAGGAACGCCACGCTGCCGAAGCTCGCCTGCGCGGACGCGAGCCGCTGCGCCGCATCCGCCGCCGTCTCGACGACGAAGGGCTCGTCCAGGCCGTCGGTCACCGACGCGATCCGACCCGACACGTCGCCGTCGCCGTCGCGGTCGCCGAGATCCAGGTCGACGTATCGAATCGGCGCCGGCATCTCGAACGACTCGTCGAGCGTCGATCGCGACACGACGAGCACCTCGCCGCGCTCGAGGGCGGCGAACCCGGTGTCGGCCATGAGGCCGATGATGCGCAGCGGCGGCACGCCCTCGCGCCGCCCATCCAGCCGCAGCTCGTCGCCAAGGCCGAGCCCGTGGCGTGCCGCCCACGACGCGGCAACCAGCGCATCGGTGGGACTCTCGGCGGAGAGCGGGACACCCGCGGTCAGCCGCGGCTCCCGCACTTGCGTGTCGATCTCGGGATCGATGCCGATGGTGATCAGCGAGAAGACCTGCTCGTCGTCGCCGGGCGCGGTGTGCACGACCAATCGCCGCTCGGAGACGGCCGCAGCGGTGGTGATCTCCGCATTCGCGCGCAGTGCCTGAACAGTGCGCGGCGTGAAGCCGGTATCGGCGAAGGCACGCAGGCGCACGTCCGCGGCGCCGAGGAGGTCGGCCGTAGCGCTGCGGAGTGCGGCGTCCGAGGCCGCGCTGGTGATGATCGTGGCCGCCACCACGGCGACTCCGAGCGCGACCCCGATGATCGCCAGTGCCGTGCGCAGGGGGCGGGCGAGCAGCCCGCGCCAGGCGATGGTCGCCAGGCGCATCGGCGTCTAGAGGCCCATCTCGGCCAGGCGAACGATGAGCGGGCGCGCCTCGTGATCGCGGCGTCGGCCGAGGACGATCTCGTCGAGGATCTGCCCATCGCGCACGACCAGCACGCGATCGGCGTAGGCGGCGGCCCGCGCCTCGTGGGTGACGAGCACGATCGTCTGCTTGAGCCGATCGGCGGAGTCCCAGAGCAGGTCGAGGATCTCGGTGCCGGTCGTGTAGTCGAGGTTGCCGGTCGGCTCATCGGCCAGCAGGATGGCGGGCTCCGTGGCCAGGGCGCGGGCGAGTGCCACGCGCTGCTGCTCCCCCGCCGACAGCTGGTCGGGGCGGTGATCCGCCTTGTCGCTGAGGCCGACGAGGGCCAGCAGCTCGGCGATCCGCTCACGGTGGCGGGTGGCGGAGTCGCCGGCGATGAGGAAGGGCAACGCGACATTCTCGGCGACCGAGAGCAGCGGGATCAGGTTGAAGAACTGAAAGACGAAGCCGGTCTTGTCGCGCCGGGTCAGGGTTCGCCGCTCCTCGTCCAGGCCGGAGATGCCGATCCCGTCGATCACCACCTCGCCCGATGTCGGCAGGTCGAGCCCACCGAGCAGGTGCAGCATCGTCGATTTGCCCGAGCCTGAGCTGCCCATGATCGCAACGAACTCGCCGCGCTCCACCTGGAGCGACACGCCGCGGAGTGCTTCGACCTCACCGCCGCCGAGCGGATAGCGCTTGACGAGGTCTCGGGCCTCGAGGATGACCGCCATGTCCTTCAGTCTATCGGCCGCCCGATCCGGCCGGACGCTCGGAACGGGAGGTGTCGGTCGGTTTCCGCTCAGGGCCAGGAAGGACGAGCCGCAGCCCTCAACCGAAGAGGAAGCCGAGGAGGCCACCGACCACGCCGTCCAGGAAGCCCACGTCGGGTGGCGCGGCCGCCGCCACCTGCATCCCGCGGGTCGGCGACGTGACGGGCTTGCCCATCGCGAGGGCTGCTGGGCCTGGGCTCGAGACACCCAACGCGTCGTCAGCGGCCAGCCGGGCAGCGACGTCGACCGTTGCCCGCTCGATCACGATGGTGGCCACGCCGTCCACGCCGGCGGCCGACGCCGGTCGTCGCGGCGCGTCGACCTGCATCTCCTCCGGTTTCGGGGCGGGCTTCGGCGTCGGCTTCGGCGCGGCTGGTGCGGCCGGAGCAACGGTGCCGCCTCCCCCGCCACCAGAGCCGGCGCCCGCGCCAGCCCCGGAGCCACCCCCACCGCCACCACCGGAACCACCACCGGCAGGCGGAGGCGCGGGAGCCGGTGCAGGTCGGGGCGGCGCCGGAGCGGGGGCTGCGTTCGCTTGCAGGAAGAGCTCGGCGTACATCCGGGTGTTCTGCACGGAGCCCAGGAACATCTTGTTGTCGACTGCGGCGGCACCCACGCCGCCATGCGTGAATCGGCCGTCGAGGACGTTGACCCTGTGGCCGGGTGAGGCCATGAACCTCTCGTGGACCCGAACCGGGGAGTACGAGTCTTCGAGTCCGGAGTTCCAGCCGATGTTCTCACCGGCCCAGTCGTAGTTCAGCCCGTTCGAGTCGTAGTACGTGTAGACGAGGCAGCCGCAGCCGGCGATCGTGTGGCTGAAGTAGTTCTTGGCCAGCATGTCGGAGCTGCGCCATCGGGCCAGGCTGATCAGCGTGCCGTGCTGCTGCAGCGGCGCCAGGCCGTTATTGGTGCGCGCGCCGTTCAGGAGCTGCCACAGCGTCGCCTCGGCGGAACCCTGGTTCCAGCCGGTCGTCGTGGACGGGGTCCAGGTCAGGATGCCGGCGGCCAACAGCGCGCTGGTGCCGAACACGATCGTGCGAGCGATGATCCGTCGCGGTCGACGGGCAGGGGGGATGGGCATCCGTTATCTCCGGGGTGATTGGTCGGGCGGCTCGGGCGGCCGTCCAGACCACCCTACGGAGCAAAGTCCCCGAGGTCAGTACCCGACTGGTCCTGCCCGCGACCGGACCCGGCGGCGGCGGAGTACGGTCAACGGCCGGACCATCGGGTAGGGCGCGGCGCGGCACGAAGCCTGCTGGGATCGGTGCTGAAGGGGAGGAGCACGTGGGCAAGCGGCACTCGGTCCTGGTCGTCGACGACGACCATGACGTTCGATCCCTCTACGTCGACGCCTTGAGCGAGGCCGGCCACATGGTGGCCGTGGCGGTCGATGGCGCGGACGCGCTGGAGCGGCTGCATGGGGGCACCGTGCCGTGCGTCGTGCTCACCGACGTGCGGATGCCGCGCATGGACGGCTGGGAGCTGTCACGTGCGGTCGCCCATGACCCGGAGCTGGCCAGCATCCCGGTCGTGGTGGTGACAGGCGACAAGATCCTGGCCTTCAGCTCGCCTGCTCGCGACAAGCCATTCTCGATGCGCGAGCTCGACGGCCTCGTTCAGCGCTCGTGCGCCCTGCATCGGACAGGCGGCGGCGAGGTCGCCTAGCGTTTCTTCGGTGGATCGTCGCCCAGTCGGTCGACCACCTCACGCAGCTCGGACGCGGACGAACCGATCTCCGATGCCGCCACACGCTGCTCGCCGGCCGCCTCGCGCATGTCGCCCGCAGCTGCTCGGAGGTCGCCGCTCGCCTCGCCGGCGGTCTCCATCGCCTGCGCACCCGCCGCGGTCGTCTCGTCGACCCGCTCCTCCTCGACCCGGTCCGCGGCGATGGCCACCACCTCTTCGGGCGTCGCGTCGGGCTCCTCGCGTCGGACCTCCTCGAGCATCTCCTCGACCTCGACGGCGGGCGTGTCCTCGATCGCCCGCAGGTTGACCGCGTAGTTGAAGAAGACGTTCAGGACGGCCAGCACCGGGATCCCGAACAGCGCTCCCCACAGGCCGGCGACCTGCGCGCCGACCAGGAGCCCGACCAGGACCAGGATCGGGTGCATCCCGAGCGCCTCGCGCATCAGGCGAGGCTGGAGGTAGTTCACGAGCACCGTCTGCACGATGAGCAGCAGCGGCGCCACCAGCAGCAGCGCCCCGGGGTTGAAGATGGCGGTCGCCACGATCGGCGGGACCAGCGCCAACGGCGGGCCGAAGAACGGGACGAGCATGGCGAGCGCGGAGGCGGCGACGATGAGGAAGCCGTAGGGCAGGCCGGCGAGCACGACCACCGCGATGGTCAGCGCGGTCTGCACGGCGGCAAGGATGACCTGCGCGCGCAGGAACCCGCCGAACGCCCTCGCGACGTTGCGCTCGAGGATCTCCACGTGATCCGCATACCGAGTCGGTACGACCCGGTTCAGCTTGGCCAGGATCCGCTCGCTGTCGGCGAGCATGTACAGGCTGAGAATGATGACCAGCACCAGCGCGCCGAGGATGGCCACCGTCACCGATGGGACTTCGCCCAGCGCTGAGGCGGCGACGCGGCTGGCCGTGGCCTCGACGTCGCGGTAGAGCCCGACGAGATCCGGATCGAAGCGACCGAACGCGACCGCCGCCTCCCAATCGCCCAGCGTGCGCTCGATCCTCGCTCGCGTCTGGGGGAAGTCCTCGGCCAGCTGGCCCATCGAGGCGCCGATCGAGGAGGCCGCGTAGAAGAGCAGGAAGCCACTGCCCACCAGGGTCGCGGCGTACACCGCGCCGATCGCGGCGGCGCGCCGCATCCAGGTGCGCCGGACGATCCAGGCGACCACCGGCGACAGGATGAACGCGAGGAGCCACGCCACGAAGACGATAAGGGCGATCTGCGTGAAGCCCTCCAGGATCCGGAGAACGAGGCCGATGAGGAGCAGCGTCACGTAGATCGTGGCGACGACCAGAAAGGCGGAGCGCCACCATCGCTCCCTCCTCCCGCGCGCGACCTGATCCTCGATTCCGTTCACGCTGCCGATCATCGCAGCATCCGGGCATCGCGCGTGCTACAACATCGGCCCATGGACGAAGGGCCTCTCACCGTTGAAGAGGGCGGCGGGCCGCCGCTCGGGACCGCCTGGACGCTCCAGGTCGATGGCGACGGCGGCTGGTCCGCGGATCTCGAGCACGCGGCGCCCCTGCCCGGCGTCGGCGATCGCATCGACTTCATTGGCGAGGACGGCCGGCAGCTGCACTACCGGGTGACCGAGGTGATTCACACCCTCCAGGCCGCCGCCAGCGAACGCCCACCGGTGGGAGACGAGCAGTCAAGCCCGAACGCCATCATCACCGACCGCGCCCCCGATGAGCCGCCGCGCACGCTCCGAGCCGGTCTCCCACGCGTGGTCGTCGCCGCGAGCGATTAGGCTCCCGCCGCGGCCGGAGCATCGGCCCATGGGCGCGCGTGAGCATCCACGATCGCCGCCAGCTCGCGAAGGCGCGGGACGGATCGCTCGCGCAGGGCCGGGGCCGGATCGGCACTGATGGCGTCGCGCCAGATGGCGCGCCCCGCCAGGAAGCCGGACGCCCCGCCGCGACACGCCGCCCGAACGGCACGCGGAAAGTCCTCGATCGACACGCCCGACGAGAGGACGACCCACGGGCACGGCAGGCGGTCGGTGAGCCGGCGGCAGCGGTCAACCAGGTCGTCCTCCGCGGCGGAGCCGTTGAACGGCACCTGTGCCTTGTAGAGGTCCGGCCGGTGCGCGCCGAGCTCTCCTGCCGCCTCCAGCAGCGCATCCTCGCGGTCGGTCCAGGCCGCCTCCCGAACGCCGGCCGCAGCTCGGACCACCCCCTCGACGATGCCCGCCAGGCCAGCGGCCCGCGTCAGCTCCAGGAACTCGGTGACGAGTGCCGCGCGATCGGCGGCGGCGCGGTCCGGGCGCCAGATCACCAGCAGCTTGGCGGCTACGGCGCCACGCCGGGCAGCATCGGCCAGGTCGAGCTCCCGATCGAGGAGGGTGTCGTCCACCGCCTCGCCGATCGGCTGCTCCAGGTCGTCGGCGGCCACGATGAGTCCGCAGGCCGGTGCCAGGGCGCCGGCTCGAGGACCGGCTGCAGCCCCTCGGGCCGGTCGATCAGCAGGGCCGATGCGTGGGGGGACAGGATCCTGGCCACCGCCAGCTTGAAGGCGATGCGGCGCTCGACCTCGATCGGTCCGCCCAGGCGTTCGGTGAACATCGCGCGCAGGGACTCGCGCTGGTCCATGGCAACCATCGCGAACGCTCCTGACGGACGCGCGAGGCGCGCGAGGGCGGGGTGATGGCGGCTCGTGGAGGTCATCGCGCCTGCTCCAGCACGATCGGCTCCACCGGTGGCGCAGAGGCGAGCGCGGCGGTCAGCTCGGGGAGCGTCGGGATCGACCCGCGGGCATCGATGGAACGGCAGCTGAGCGCGGCCGCGACGTTCGCGCGGCGCATGGCGTCGGGGAGCGACTGCCCAGCCGCCAATGAGGCGACGATCGAGCCGTGGAAGACATCGCCGGCGCCGAGCGTCGATGCCACCTGCGTCCGGGCTGCCGCGACCCGCCACGCACCGCCGCCATCGGCACCGATGGCGCCATCCCCTCCGAGCGTGACGACCACGCGATGCGCGCCTTCATCGAGGGCCATCCGGATCGCCTCGCGCAGCGTGCAGCCGGGAAACCGGTCGCCGATGGCATCCGCCGTCGGAGCGTACAGGCCCAGGCCGTGCAGGCGAAGCTCCGCGATCGGGTTGCCAGCATCGGTCGACAGGCGTGCCGGGTCCAGATCGGAGGCCAGCGGGTAGCCGACGTGATCGACGTGCACCCACGACGCCGATTCGGCCATGCGCCGGCTCGCGTCGTCGAGCGTCGAGAGCGCGACACCGGGCCGATGCAGGATCGACCGTGTCCCCGCCGAGCGGTCGACGAGGACGACGCTCTCGGCGGTGCGTCCGGGCAACGAGTGCAGGTGCCCCACGTCCACGCCGGACGCGGCCAGTGCCGCGCGAGCTGGATCCCCGTTCGCATCGTCACCGACGGCACCGACGAGCGCGACGGAAGACCCGAGGCGGGCGATCGTCACGGCGGCCGTGGCCGCCGGGCCGCCCCCCGAGCGCACGACCTGCTCCGCGATGAGCCGGCCATCAGGCGTCGGCCACGAAGGGAGCACCACGATGCTGTCGAAGGTCGCGAGGCCGAGACAGACGACATCGGGCTGCATCGCCACAGGCTAGCGCGACCGGGTGCGACCACGCCGGCGCGGAGCCACGAAGCGATATACCGCTCGATAGACTTGAGGCTCAAGTGTCAGCCCCAGAGCGCATCAGCGAGCACCTGCGCCGCCTGTCCGACACCTGCAACGTCTACCTCGTGCAGGATGGTCGCAGCGGCCTTCTCGTCGACTTCGGCTCGGGAATCGCGCTCGATCAGGTGGACGACCTCGGCGTGGACGAGATCAGCCGCGTCCTGGTCACGCACCACCATCGCGACCAGGTCCAGGGGCTGAAGCGTGCCGTGGACGCCGGCATCGAGATCTGGGTACCGCCCGTCGAGCAGGGCCTCATTGCGGATGTCGACGCGCACTGGCAGTCGCGTGGGCTCGAGAACAGCTACGACGTCCGTCAGGACCGCTTCTCGCTCCTGACGTCCGTGCCAATCGCCGGCACGGTGACCGAGTACCGGCCGATGCGGGTGGGCAGTCTCAGCGTGACTCCCATCCCGACCCCGGGCCACACGATCGGCTCGGTCAGCTACCTGGCCACGGTCGACGGTCGACGGGTCGCCTTCACCGGCGACCTCATCTACGCCCCGGGCAAGGTGTGGTCGTTGGCGGCCACCATGTGGAGCTATAACGAGATGCCGGGCCTGGCCTCGACGATCCTCTCGCTGCTTGCGCTGCGCGATGAGGCGCCGGACCTCCTGCTCCCCTCCCATGGCGAGCCGATCCAGGACCCGATCGAGGCCATCGACCGGACGGTCGCCGAGCTGCGACGACTCATCGAGTTTCGCGGGGCGAGCCCCGAGCTCGACGACTGGCTCGAGCGGCCGTACGTCTCGCTCACGACGCACCTGCTCCACAACCGCACCAGCCACTCGTTCAGCTACGTGCTCGTCAGCGAGAGCGGCAAGGCGCTCGTGCTGGACTTCGGCTACGACATGATCACCGGGCTGCCGATGGGCAACGATCGGTCGTCGCGGCGTCCCTGGCTCTACACCCTCGACACGCTGCGGCGCGACTTCGGCGTCGGTTCGATCGACGTCGTCATCCCGACCCACTACCACGACGATCACGTCGCCGGCATGAACCTCCTGCGCGAGGTGGAGGGCACCGAGGTCTGGGTCCCCGACAGCTTCGCCGACGTCATGGAGAACCCGACTCGCCACGACCTGCCGTGCCTCTGGTACGACCCGATCCCGGTCGACCGGCGGCTGCCGATCGGCGGCACCGTGCGCTGGGAGGAGTACGAGCTTGCGATCCACGAGCTGCCTGGCCACACGGCCTTCGCGGCTGCCATCTCGTTCGAGGTGGACGGCACGCGGGTCGTCGTCACCGGTGACCAGCAGGACATGGGCTGGGGCCGGCGGCCCGAACCGGAGCGGCTGAACTTCGTCTACCCGAACCGGGTCACGATGGGCGACTTCGTGAAGAGCGCCGAGCTATATGCCCGCCTGGATCCCGAGCTCATGATCAGCGGGCACTGGCCACCGCGCTGGATCGCGCACGACTACCTGGAGATGCTCGCGACGCGGGGCAGGCTGTTCGACGAGCTGCACCGCTCGCTCCTGCCGCTCGATGAGGTCGATCTGGGCCTGGACGGATTCGCGGCGCGCATCGAGCCGTACCGGAATGACCTGCGGGGCGGCGAGACGCTGGAGCTCGAGGTGTGGGTTCGCAACCCCTTTCCCGATCTGGACGAGGTGACCGTGCGCCTCGTCCTGCCCGACGGCTGGTCCGCCGAGCCACCCGAACGGGTCCTTTCGCTCGATGGCCGCTCTGACGACACGGTCTCCTTTGTCGTGCAGCCCGCGCCCACCCCCACGCGGCGTGCCAGGATCGCCGCCGACGTGCGGATCGGCGTCAGGCATCTCGGGCAGCATGCCGAGGCGCTCGTCACGGTGCTCGGCTGATGGATGTGCGGCACGATGCGACGGGCATCCTTGTCGCCGCCTCGACGTACCGGCTCGCGATCGACGCGGCTCAGCCGGTCGCCCAGCTGACCGATGCGGACGGCGGCAGCCCGATGCACCTCATGCTCCTCTCCGGATTGGACACCAACCACGGCCTCGATGGGACAGTGGCACACGGTCCCGCCCGCGTGGACCGGGCCGATGACGGCTGCACGATCGCGTTCGACGGCCGGAGCACGCTGTGGGAGGCGAAGCGCATCACGCTGCGCTGTACGGAGCGAGAGGTGGCCATCGAGACGTCGGTCACCGGCCGAGGACGCCTCACGCACGTTCGCCTGCTGGGCGGCCGGTACACCGGCGACCCGCGCTGGGGTGGTGGCCTGTTCCACAGCCGGTGGGGCGCCCGCACGCTCTTCGACCCCTCGCCGGATGACCCGACGCGGATCCTGCAGTCGGCCAGCGAGCCGGCAACCATCGGCGTGGTCGGGAGTTCACAGCCGGGCCGCGGCCACTGGTTCTTCACGCCGGCCCCGTTCCTGTTTGCCGGCAGCGCGGCGGAGGTGAGCGACCCGGACGATCCGGCCGCGCCACCGTGGACGATCCTCGACCTGCGCTGCGACGTGGAGTCCGCCACGTTCACCGAGATCCGATACGCCCCGTTCCTGGGCGGCTTCAGCCTGGAGCTCGATTACGAGGGCGAGACGGTGATCGACGGCTCGTTCGTGACTCCGCCACTCGTGATCCGGACCGATATGGCGAACCCGTACGAGGCGATCCGTCAGCACGGTGAGCGGCTGCGGGACGACGGGCAGGCGCCGACGGTCCGGCGTGACGTGGCCGCCTGGTGGAGCCGGCCCATCTTCTGCGGCTGGGGCGAGCAGTGTCGCGAGGGCAAGCTCCGCGACGAGCACCCCGCGTCCCTCTCCCGCCGTGACCGGTACGACGAGTGGCTCGACACGTTGGCATCCCACGGCGTGGCGCCGGGCACGATCGTGATCGACGACAAGTGGCAGACGACCTACGGGCACAACGAGCCGGACGTCGAGCGCTGGCCGGCGATGCGGGAGTGGATCGCGGAGCGCCATGCGGCGGGTCAGCGCGTGCTCCTCTGGTTCAAGGCATGGGATGCGGAGGGCCTGCCGGCCGACGCGTGCGTCACCGATGCGCTCGGACGCGAGGTCGCGGCCGACCCGACCAGCCCGCCATACGCCGCCATCCTCCGCGACTCGCTGCACGCCATGCTGGCGCCGGACGGCCTGGATGCCGACGGCCTCAAGGTCGACTTCACCGCGCAGACCCCGTCCGGCCCCGGCCTTCGGCGGAACGGCACTGCGTGGGGCGTCGCACTCCTGCATCGGCTCATGACGCTCGTCTACCGGATCTCCAAGGAGGCGAAGCCGGATGCGCTGGTGGTCAGCCACACGGCAAGCCCGCTGTTTGCCGACGTCACCGACATGATTCGACTCAACGACCTGATGCGGCTCTCGGACGCGGAGCCGTTCGCGGCCGCCGTTCCCCAGATGCGCCACCGCGCCCGCGTCGCCGCCGCGCTCGCCCCGGGGCTGCTGATCGACACGGATGACTGGTGCATGCCATCGAGGGCGGAGTGGCGCGCCTATCTCGAGGCCAAGCCGGACCTCGGCGTGCCGGCGCTCTACTACGCGACCGGGATCGACCACAGCCGGGAGGCGTTCACCGATGACGATTACGCGGCCATCAGGCATGCCTGGCAGCGCTGGGAGGCACGGGTGGTGCAGAAGGGGCCGATCCCTTGACCGACCCCCGCAAGCGCCTGGCGCTGGTGCACACCGTCGCTTCGCTCGTGCCGCGCTTTCGCGAGCTGAGCGCCGAGCTCGTGCCCGAGGTCGAGACGTTCGACATCGTGGACGAGACGCTGCTGCGCGACGCCACGAAGGAGGGTCGCGTGTCGCTGGACACCGCACGGCGGCTCTTCGCGCATCTGGCCGCGGCCGAAGCGCACGGAGCGGACGCGATCCTCGTCACCTGCTCGTCCATGGGTGGCGCGGTCGATGCGGCCCGTCCCTTCTCCGGTGTGCCGCTGCTGCGTGTCGACCAGGCCATGGCGGAGCGGGCGGTCGAGCGCGGGTCGCGCATCGGCGTACTGGCGACGCTGTGGTCGACGCTGCGCCCGACGGCGGCACTCATCGAGCGCACGGCGACCGAGGCGGGGCGCGACGTGGAGGTCCGCGACCGCCTCTGTGACGGCGCCTTCGAGGCGCTGCGGGCGGGTGACACCGAAGCTCACGACGCCCTGGTGCGTGACGGCTTTCGAGAGCTGCTCGGTTGGGCCGACGTGATCGTGCTGGCACAGGCATCGATGGCGCGTGTGGCCGAGGCCATGGAAAGGGAGGAAACCCAGACGCCGATCCTCTCGAGCCCCCGGCTCGGAATGGAGCGCGTGCGCGACCTGCTCGCCGGCTGACGGTGCCGCCGCCTCCCTGGCCGAGCGACCTGCTGCCCGACCTGGCGCGCCTCGCGGCCGCGCGGCCGGCCGTGATCCTGGACGACGACCCGACCGGGACGCAGACCCTGCGCGATGTCCCCGTGCTGAGTGCGTGGGACGTCGATGCGATCGCGGGCCATCTCGACGGGCGGGTGCTCTTCCTCTCGACGGAGAGGTACGCCGCCTCGGCCGTGCCACGCCACCGGTGATCGGCCTCTCGCTCGAGCAGATCAGGAGCGTCGGCCCGCAGGCGGTCGAACGCGCGCTGCGGTCGCTCCCCGCCGGTGGGGTGGCGATCGCGAACGCGGAGGTCGACCGCGACATCGAGGTGACGGCGCTCGGTGCCGGCGGTGTGGGCCTGGTGGTCGTCGGCTCGCACGTCGAAACCACCACCCGCCAGCTGGATCACCTGCTCGCGGCCTCGGACCCGTCGCGTCTCGTGCCCCACGAGCTGCCGCTCGACCCGATCCTCGCCGGCGGGCCGGCGTCAGACCGGGCCATGCGTGAGGCCGCCGAGGTGGTGGAAGGGGCGCTCGCCACCGGAAGGACCGGCCTGATCTCCACCCAGCGCGCTCGGCGCGAGGTCGGGCTCGACGGAGGCCGGCGCATCTCGAACGCGCTGGTGGCGGCGGTGGAAGCGGTGCGGACTCGGCCGGGATGGATCATCGGCAAGGGCGGGATCACAAGCAGCGACCTTGCGAGCCGGGCACTGGGCATGCGCGAGGCGCGCGTGGCCGGCCAGCTCCTGCCCGGAGTCCCGGTCTGGATCGGCTCTGAGGGAAGTCGCTGGCCCGGGATGCCGCTCGTGGTCTTTCCCGGCAACGTCGGCGACGCCGATGCGCTGACCCGGACGGTGGCGCTCCTGGCCGGCCCGCGAGCCGAGCCGCACGGGTGAGCAGCCCCTGGTCGCAGCCGGACTTTCGGCGGCTCTGGGCGGGGCGGACGATCGCGGCGGCCGGGTACCACGTCACCGTCCTGACGATGCAGCTGACCGCCTCGGTCACCCTCGGCACGTCGGCCTTCGAGATGGGACTGCTGGTGGCCGCGCAGTCGAGCCCGGGCGACGTTGGCAGCCAGGCGCTCCGAAAGCATCAGGGCAGGCCGTTGCGGCGCACCACGTCGGCATACCAGCGTGCCGAGTCCTTCGGGATCCGGCCCTGGGTGGCGTAGTCGACGTAGGTGATGCCGAACCGCGGGCCGTACCCCTCTGCCCACTCGAAGTTGTCGAGCAGGGACCAGGCGAAGTAGCCGCGCACGTCGACGCCTCGGGCGATCGACTCCTCCAGCGCGGCCAGGTGGGTGCGCAGGTACTCGATCCGTCGCGGGTCGTGGACCTTGCCGTCGCCGCCGACGGTGTCGTTGAGCGCGCAGCCGTTCTCGGTGATGAGGATCGCCGGTGAGCCGTAGTCCGCCTTCAGCCGCACCAGCAGCTCCAGCAGCGTCTCCGGCGTCATCTCCCAGCCGAGATCCGACGTCGGGATGCCGGTCGTTCCCTCGCTGCGGACGACCCATGCGAACTCCGCCGCCTCTCCCGCGGCCGACGCCCGGACCACACGCCGCGAGTAGAAGTTGACGCCCAGGAAATCGGTCGGCCGCGCCATCTGCTCCACGTCGCCCGGACGGATCCAGTCCAGCCTGAGCCGCGCGGCGAAGTACTCGAGCATGTCGGCCGGGTACGTGCCACGGAAGAGCGGATCGAGATACCAGCGATTGGTGTACCCATCGGAGAGGATCGCTGCGCGCCTGTCCTCGTGTGTGTCGTGCTGCGGGTAGGTCGGCATGAGGTTCAGCGTGATCCCGATCGGCGCCGCGAGTCCCGTGGATCGGTACGCCTCGACCGCCAGACCGTGCGACAGCAGCAGGTGATGCGACGTCCGCAGCTCGGCGGCGAGGTCCCGGATGCCGGGCGCATGGATCCCGAGCCGATGCCCGAGCGCGGCCGCCACCCAGGGCTCGTTATGGGTGACCCACCAGGCGACGCGGTCGCCGAGGCCGTCGTAGAGGATCGCCGCGTACTCCGCGAACCTCTCCGCGGTATCACGGTTCTGCCATCCCGCCCCGTCGTCCTGCAGCGCCTGGGGAAGGTCCCAGTGGTACAGGGTCGCGGCGGGCCTGATACCCCGCTCGAGGAGCCCGTCGCACAGCCGCTGATAGAAGTCCAGCCCCTTCTGGTTTACCGGGCCGCGGCCGTCCGGCTGGATGCGCGGCCAGCTGACGCTGAACCGGTAGGCGTTGAGACCATGGGATCCGATGAGATCGAGGTCGTCCGCCCAACGATAGTAGTGGTCGCAGGCCACGTCGCCGGTATCGCCGTTCGCCACCTTGCCCGGTGTGTGGCTGAACGTGTCCCAGATTGAGGGACCCTTGCCGTCCTCGTGTGCGGCGCCCTCGATCTGGTAGCTGCTCGTCGCGGCGCCCCAGGCGAACTCAGTCGGGAATGGCATCCGGATCCTCCAGCGCGGTGAGACAGGCGGAGAGCAGCACGCCGGCCGTCCAGGCGTGACTGAGGGGCAGAAGCGTGCCCTTGGTGCGGAAACAATCGGTCTGGTAGAAGCGCTCGCTGACCATGCCGCGCATGGCATTGAAGTCGCCATCCCGGCGCGCGACGAACTGGCGCCAGGCCGCCAGCGTCTCGATCGCCCGCAGCCGATAGTGATCGTCGCCGATGGCCCGCGACAGCTCGAGCAGCTCGCCGGTGCACAGGAGGCCGAAGTGGTGGAGATGCTGATTCGCCGGCGATGCCTGGTCGGTGCCCCTGGTCCGGAACCCGTACTGGCCGAGGATGGTGTCGGCGTCGAAGGCGACGTCGTAGGTGTAGCGGAAGGTGAGCATCCAGTCGGCGGCGCGGCGGGCGACGTCGAGCCAACTGGCGCCGCCGGTCTTGCGATGGAGCGCCATGTAGGCGAGGACGGCGTTGTAGCCGTCTTCGGACGTTGGTGCCAGGTGGACGTCTTCCGGGGCGCCGTAGATCAGCTCGTCGTCGACGAAGCGGCGGTAGAACGCGCCCGCTCGCTCCGCCGACGACCGGTACCGTGGATCGCCGTACCGGACGGCACCCTGGCACAGGGCGGCGATCCAGATCAGGGCGCCAGCCCCGTCCCACGACGTCACCTCGCCCGTCACCGCATCGTGGTACATGCCCAGGTTGCCGTCGTCGCGCTGGCGGCCCGCGATCGCGTCGAGGTTCGACCGCGCCGCCGCGTCCCAGGCCGGGTGGGCGACGCCGTGGCCGTCCTCGGCGGCAAGAGCGCGGAGGTAGAACAAGGTGGCCTGGCCGATCGTGTTGGCGTGGATGGTGCCACTCGGGCTCCAGCCGCTTCCCCACCCCGCCTTGAGCGTCCATTCCGCCCAGAACGTGCCCGACGGCGAGAGGTGCTCGGCGATGTTGTCCATCACGTCGAGACCGGCGTCGACGTGCCGCCGCGAGCCGATGCGCCGGCCCCATGCCAGGAGCGCGGACGCCCACGGCGCGCCGCTCACCCATCCGACGTGCATGTGCGGCCGGTCGCCGGCGCCACCCGCCGTGCCGTCGAGCCCGCGCTCAAACGCGGCCGTCTCGTAGAGCGCGCGATGCTCGGGATGGTAGTGCCACGCCAGCAGCCCGTCGGCCGCCAGGCCGGCGGCCTCGGCGACGCTCACCCATGGCGCCGGGTCGGTCGAGGCTCGAGCGTGCAGATGGCGCAGGAGCTCGACGTATCCGTGACGATCCCCGTCCCCGAGAGCGAGGAGCACCCGCAGCGAGACGCGATCCCCGCTCCGCCAGAGATGGGTTCGAACGTCGGGCGGGTCGACATGTTCGTCGCCGCGATACGCGATCGGCTCCTCGCGGTACGGAAGGTCGACCCACGCGGCGGTTCGTGCGGCGCTTCCCTCGAAACCGATCCCCGTGGGGCCGGTCGCCGCGAGCTCCTCGACCGCCAGCGCCACCATCCGGCGGCCGGACCAGCCGAACACGGCCGGGCTGGCGGCGCGATCGGCGCGGAATGCCCATCGCTCCGACACCATGCCGGCCGGATCGTTGGTTCCACGTTCGTAGCGGGGAAACAGGCGCCGGCAGGCGAGGGGCCGGTTCTCGCCGTAGAACAGGCCCGGGATGAGCCACGACGGCGCTTCGTCCGCGCCGGGCAGCTCGAGCGAGATTCGGACACCGCGCCGAACGGCGTCGGGACCCGTCCGAATGACGGTGAGGGCGAGCTCCGCCGCGGCGATGCCCTGGACCGGTTCGAGTCGCCGCTCCACCGCGAAGCCGGTGGAGTCCGAGGCGCCGTCCGTCGAGATCAGCTCGATCGCGAGCAGTGCCTCGAGGTCGGCGACCAGATCAACCACTCGTCAGCACTCTCGGCGACACGTTCCATCCAGTGAGCCTGACGCCGCGATCCGCCGGGTCCACGTCGCGCCATTCAATCGCGACGGTCCGCGTGTCACCGGGCAGCAGGGTGACCAGATTGGTGCCGGAGTAGGCGGCGCCGACCCGCTCCGGCCAGCCGACCTTCCGGGCATCCGCCAGGCGCACTTCGATGGCTGCGGCGGCACCCTCCACCGAGAGACGGACGGCCCACCCGTCGGGACCATCCATCGCGACCGTGGCGTCAAGCTCGGCCAACGCCACCCGGCGCAAGGGTTCGAGGTCTGCCGTCCGCGAGAACAGGCGACGGGATTCGACCGGAGCCCGCCCGTCGACGCGGTAGACAACCTCCAGCACCAACAGCTCGGTGCAGTCGGCCGGAAGGACGAGCGCATCGCTCCAGCGCCAGCCCTCATCGAGGAAGTCACGACGCTCCCAGTCGCCATCGAGCGAGATGGTGCGGCGCACGCCTCACCCGGGCTCCGCCTCGAGGCCCTCGAGAAGGTCGGTCTCGCGGACCGATCCATCGGGCTCGAGCCGGAGGGTCCGCAGCTGCCATGGTTTGAAGGCGACATCGAACCCGATGCCCCATCGGGGAAGGTCGATGCGAGCGTCGGCGGAGCGGCCCCAGGACTCCCACGCCCGGATCACGAGGGCATCGCCCTCCTCCGCGTGCTTGAGCACCGCGATCACCACGCCCGGTGCGTCGCACGTCACGAATGCCGCCGAGCCCGGCAGCGGGCCGGGGTGGGAGGTCTCCAGAACGACGATCGGCTCGCAGTTGAGCTCAGCCGCGTGCCGGACTGTGCCACCATCGCGCCAGCCCTCGGCGTGCGGAAGGATGGCGTAGCGGAAGGTCTGGAGTCCCTGGTCGGTGAACGGGTAGACGCCGTCTGCCTCGGGCACGAATGGGTCGTGCCAGGCGTAGATCGGCGAGCGGAGCACCGTCATGCCGATCTCGTTGCCGAGCACGTCACTCGAATACTTGCCATCGTTGAGGATGCTCACGCCACCGTCGGCGCCGCTGACGTCCAGCCACCGCTGCCCGGGCCGCTCAGCACCGTCGGTCGGGCGCTCGACGACACCGTAGCTCGTCTCCCACGTCGCGACGGGATCGGGCACGGCGATCGGAAAGCGCAGCTTGAGGATCTCGTTGTGCCCTCGCCAGTCGACCGTCACCCCCACGTCGATGCGGTCCTGGTCGCGGTGCAGGGTGTAGTCGCTCACGAGGCGCGATCCGTCCGGGCGGCGGGTCGTCTCGGCGCGGATGGTCGCCCGCAACGGCCCGTCGTCGATCAGCCGCACGCGATCCGCCTCGAAGCACTCAATCCCCTGCCCGTACCTCGTCACGCCATGGCCCCAGGTGTCCGACGCATCCTCGGCCACGACCGCCCGGGCGGCCCTCCCCTCGAAGACCGATCGATCGGTGCGACGATCGATGAGGGCTGCGATGTCGCCCCGTACCCGACTCACCTCGAGCCGCCAGCGGCCGCTCTCGATCGTCGTGTCGGTGGCTCGCAGGTCGGGGGGCGTCTTGGGTCCCGTGGCGCCCGGCGAGGGCACCCGACCCTCCAGGAGCTGCCTGGTGGTGGCGCCCTCGGACTGCGTCGGACTGATCTCGGCCCCGGACTCCCCGACGGCCGCCGCCGTCTCGTGCCACTCGAAGCCTGGATCGCTCGGCACCAGCAGAAGGCGGTGGTACCCGAGCGAGGGCAGACGCGCCATGAAGACGATCCGGTGTCTGCCTCTGCTGGTCGCGAGCGGGCGCACCTCCTGATAGGGGATCTCGGCTCCCGTTTCGTCGAGCAGGCGGCCGCCCTCGGCGTGGCGGCCGACCTCCACCTCCACCGGGCGGACCGAGGACCACGCGTGCGGGTTGAAGACCACGATCGGCCGAGCCCCGTCCGGGCCGCGCGTGTCGATGGCCCAGCTGATCGCCTGGACGCTGTTGGTGAGCGCTCGGTCGGCGATGGCCATCGACTCCCCGATCTGTGACCGGGCATCCTCGTAGGCGGGCTCGATGCTCGTCCCGGCCAGGATATCGTGGTACTGGTTGAACAGCAGTGGGCGCCATGCGTTCGACAGATCCGCCGGGTATTCCTGCAGGGCCTCGCGATGTGCGATGGACGACCACCGCTCGGCCGCACCGAGGAGCTCCTCCGCCTGGCGATTCCAGCGCTTGATTGCCGACACCGCGGCATAGCACCCGATTGCGTGGTGCTGAAGCTCATCGCGGACGACCGGGATGCCCTCCGTACCATCAACCTCACCGAAGAAGGCCGATGGCCAGGAATGGTGCAGCGTCGGCAGGTCGGGGTCCTCCCCCATCCGGCGGATCGCCTCGATGTTCGCCCTGGTCGGCCCGCCGCCGTGGTTGCCGACCCCGTAGAAGCAGAGGAGCGCCTCGTTCCCGTCCACGTACCGATCGAGGTGGCGACGGACGTGCTCGGTGAGGTCGCCCCACACGGTGTAGCCGAAATTGATGCGGAAGGCGAGCACGCGAGCACCGTCGCCGGACTCCCACCAGAACAGGTTCCCCGGCAGCTCCTTCTCGTGCGGCTCCGGACGCAGGAAGGTGTAGGCGCTCAGCCGCGATCCGCGCAGGATCTGTGGGAGCGATCCGGCATGTCCGAAGGCGTCGGGGTTGTAGCCCACGGTCGCGATCCTGCCGAAGCGCGACGCGAAGTAGTGCTGCCCCGCCAGCCCCTGTCGCACGAACGACTCGCCCGACGGGATGTTGCAGTCCGGCTCCACCCACCAGCCGCCGGTGATCCGCCAGCGACCCTCCGCCACACGCTGGCGGATGTCGTTGAACATGCTCGGCTCGTTCTCCTCCACCCATGCGTAATACGCCGCGGACGAGCAGGTGAAGACGAATTCGGGATATTCGACCATGCGGTCGAGGGCGGACCGGAACGTGGCCTTGACCTCCGCGAAGCCTTCCTCCCAGGGCCAGAGCCAGACCGGATCGATGTGCGAGTTGCCGATCATGTGCAGCACGCGCTGCGCCGGATCGCTCGCGGTCACGCGGCGTCCCCTCCCGCTGCAACCCACGCGTCGATCGCCACGCAGACCGTGTGCATGGCGAGGGTGTGCACTTCCTGGATGCGGGCCGTCGTGGACGACGGAACCGCCAGCACGAGGTCGGCGGCTTCGCCCGCCGGCCCCGGATCATGACCGGTCCATGCGATCGCCAGAGCGCCTCGCTCGCGCGCGGCGCGAAGCCCCCGAATGACGTTCTCGCTGCGTCCGCTGGTGGTCATCCCGAGGACCACGTCGTCCGGGCCGGCATGGGCGGTCACCTGGCGGGCGAAGACGTCCTCGTAGCTGAAGTCGTTCGCGATGCAGGTCACCACCGATGCATCGCTGGTCAGGGCGATCGCCGGCAGCGGACGGCGGTCGGCACGGAACCGGCCCAGGAGCTCGCCGGCGAAGTGCTGGGCGTCCGCGGCGCTGCCCCCGTTGCCGAAGACGATCAGCTTGCCGCCGCGCCCGAGGGCGTCGCACACCGCCTGCGCCATGTGCGCGAGCGTCGGCAGCAGTGAGGTGGCCGCTGTCACGACGCGCAGGTGCTCGTCCCACTCGAGGCGGTACGTGTCGACGTCAGACATCGCTCGCCCGGGACCTGGAGCCATGCAGCGACGGCATCGGCTCGAGCCGGTCGAGCGCGATCGCCACAGCCCCGAGCACACCGGTCATCGTCCCAAGCTCCGCCGGCACCACCTCGACGACTTCGCCGAGCCATGGCATCGTGCGTTCGGCGACGATTCGGCGCACGGGGTCGAACAGCATGTCGCCGGCCCCGGTGACTCCGCCGCCGAGAATCACCAGCCGCGGGTTGAACGCGTGGATGATGCTCACGACTCCGCCGCCGAGCAGCTCCATCGTTTCCGCCCACAGCGACGAGGCCAACGGGTCGCCATCACGAGCGGCAGCCACCACATCCTCGGCTCGGATCTCGGTCGCATCGCGCTCGGCAAGCGGACCGGAGGGATCGGCAGCGAGAACGTCACGCGCCCGCGCCGCGATGCTCGTGCCCGAACAGTAGGTCTCGATGCAGCCGTTCGAGCCGCAATGACAGGACCGGCCACCGACGCGAACACTGATGTGCCCCAGCTCTCCGCCGTTGCCGTTCTCGCCGTGATACAGCCGATCGTCCAGGATGAGACCACCGCCCACGCCGGTCGAGATGGTGAGGTACACGAGGTTCCGTACGCCGCGTCCCACCCCGAAGCGCTGCTCACCGAGAGCCGCGGCGTTCGCATCGTTGTCCACGAACGTCGGCCGGCCCAGCGCCGACTCGATGCGCGTCACCAGCGGAATGTCGATCCAGCCGGGCATGTTCAGCGCGTTGCGGATCACGCCTCTCCATGGATCGAGCGGTCCGCCGCAGCCGATCCCCACCGCGTCCAGGTGATCCGTCGACCACCCCGAATCGGACACCACCTCGCGGGCGCGCTCGATGATGCGATCGATCATGGCGTCCGGACCGTCTTCGGCGTGGCTCGGCTCGCGGACCTCCGCCATCACGCGACCATCCGGCATCACCACCCCGAAGGCGAGCTTCGTGCCGCCGATGTCGATTCCCAGGATCGGCGCCCCGTCGTCCGTCACCTCGGCGGAGGCGCAGGCAACGGGCCTGCGGAGCCATCCGCACTCGCGGATCGAATTACCAGGGGGACCTGGCTCATGGGGCGGGAACGGCTCCTCGACACGGTCCGCCTATCGTAGATGCTCCGGCGTTCGGCGATGGCCGCCCCTGTGCTACGGTCGCCGCCGATGACCACGGACCCGCACGACCTGGGTGATCGGACGTGAGCGACTGGTGGCGCCGCGGCGTGATCTACCAGATCTACCCGCGCTCATTCGCCGATACGAACGGCGACGGCATCGGTGACCTGGGGGGCATCGTCGAGCGGCTCGATCACCTGCGCGGGACCACGGCATCGCTCGGGGTCGACGCCATCTGGATGAGCCCGATCTACCCGTCGCCGCTCGCCGACTTTGGCTACGACGTCAGCGACTACATGGCGATCGACCCCGTCTTCGGCGACCTTGGCACCTTCGATCGACTGGTCGCCGAGTCCCACCGGCGAGGGCTGCGCGTCCTCCTTGACCTGGTGCCGTGCCATACCTCGGCCGAGCATCCCTGGTTCATGGCCTCCCGGTCGTCGCGCCGCGATCCGCGGCGTGACTGGTACGTGTGGGCGGACCCCGCTCCGGACGGGGGCGTCCCGAACAACTGGTTGAGCGTGTTCGGCGGCCCCGCCTGGCAGCTCGACGAAGCGACCGGCCAGTACTACCTCCATTCGTTCTACCCGGAGCAGCCCGATCTCAACTGGCGCAACCCGGCGCTCGCCGATGCCTTCGGTGAGATCCTTCGCTTCTGGCGCGCGCGTGGCGTCGACGGCTTCCGGATCGACGCCATCGATCGTGCGGTCAAGGACCGGCACCTCCGCGATAACCCGCCGGCCGCCGGGATCTTTGTGCCGCGCCTCCCCGAGCGGCATCGTCACGAGCTGCGCCTTTGGAACAAGGATCGCCCGGAGGTGATCGAGGTCGTTCGCTCCCTGCGGGCGGCCGCGGAGTCCGCGGGCGAGCCGGGCGCGCTGCTCATCGGCGAGTCCTACATCCCGATCGAGCGCATGGCGCGCTACCTCGGCGTCGGGCCCGGTGACGCGTTCGACCTGGTCTTCGACTTCGACTTCCTGTTCGCCGGCTGGGACGCGCCGAAGCTGCGCGCGAGCATCGAGAGCGCGGAGGCGCTGCTTCCGGACCACGGCTGGCCCTGCCGGATGCTGTCGAGCCACGACGTGGCCCGCCATGCGACCCGCTTCGGGGCCGATGCCGTCCGCGCTGCCGCGCTGCTGCTCATCACCCTCCGTGGCACACCGGTGCTCTACATGGGAGAGGAGATCGGCATGCTCGACGTGGCGCCCGGCGAGTCAGGCGGCCTCGATCGAAGCGGTCGAGACTCCTCCCGTTCGCCGATGCACTGGGAGCGGACACCGGGAGGAGGGTTCTCGACCGGAACGCCCTGGCTGGCGTACGGGGACACCGCCGCCTGCAACGTTGCCGATCAACGGGCCGATCCGCACTCGACGCTAGCGCTCTACCGTGATCTGATCGCGCTGCGCCACGACGTCGAAGCGATCGGGGCGGGCGACCAGCGCGCGATCGATCTGCCTCCGGATGCGCCCGCGCTCGCCTTCGTCCGGACCTCGGGCGGGCAGCGCGCCGCGGTCGTCGTGAACTGCGGCCGGGTCGACCTCGAGCTGGATCTGGCGACCGCAGGGCGTGGGCGCCTGCCGGCGGTCGGCCAGCTGGCGATCAGCACCAGTCCGGAGCGACCCCCGGGTGAGCAGGTTCCGCTGAGCGCGGTGGTGCTGGCGCCCCACGAGGCCATCGTCGTGCATCTCGACGATCAGGGCTCCACCTCTCGCAGCCGATCGGCCACGTTGACCACGTAGTCGGCGACGGCCAGGACGACGATGCTCGGCAGGAAGAGCGCCGGCGCGATCAGCTGGACCGAGGCCACCAGGGCCAGGACCGCGAGGAGGCCCAGGACGGCCAGCTGCAGTGGACGGAGGACCACGACGGCGAGCGCCAGGCGCAGCTGCTGGGCGATTGATGCGTCCCGGCGCGGGTCGCACACGACGGGCCACAGCGCGAGCGCGTAGACGGACGTGCCGATCGCCACGTACCCCGACACGACGAGCGACAGGATGCCCGGCACGCCTCCGATCTCGCCGGCCAGCGAAAGGTTGAGCAGGGCCAGCCCGAGGAGGACGAGCTGGGCGGCGGCGATGGCCAGCTTGCGTCCGGCACGGCGGAGCAGCTCCTCGCCGACCATCGGCCAGCGCGGTGTTCCTCCCCGCGCGGCGGCCACCGCCAGCCGGCACAGGACCGCGGTCGGCAGTGCCAGCAGTGGCGCGAGGAGAAGCGCAACGGGCACCACGGCGACGAGACCGCCCAGAGCGGCGACGGCGATCACCAGCGCGACGTTGAGCACGAGGAAGAGAACGACCTCGTCGACGTATGCGGCGAACGCCGTGCGGATCGATCGGGCGAGCCCGATCGGCCGGAGCTCTTCCGGCGCCTCGTCGCGCCGCATCGTCCTCCCGCTCAGCGCCCGGTGGACCCGGTGGTGGCGATCCCCTCGAGGAAGTATCGCTGTCCCAGGAAGAAGATGATCAGCATCGGCACGGTGACGATCACTCCGCCCACCGCCAGCAGCTCGAAGTGGCGCTCGCCACCGATCGACGGACTGTCGATCACCGCCTTCAGGCCGCGCGGCAGCGTGTAGAGCCCGACATCGCGGATGAAGATGAGCGGCTTCACGAGGTCGGTCCAGGCCGCCTTCAGCTCGAACACGAAGACCACGATCAGGGCAGCACGCGTCAAGGGTAGGGCGACCGACCACCACATGCGCAGGTAATTGGCGCCGTCGACGCGCGCCGCATCGAACAGCTCGCGCGGCAGGCCAAGGAAGAACTGGCGCAGCAGGAAGATGTAGAACGGCGACGCGAACAGGTTGCCGGCCCACAGCGGAACGTGGGTATTGGTCCAGCCCAGCGCATCCCAGATCAGGAAGGTCGGGATCATGGTGACCGCGCCGGGCAGCATCATGCTGGCCAGCACGATGGCAAAGACGGCGCCGCGGTACGGGAAGCGGAAGTACGCGAACGCGAAGGCGACCAGGGCGGAGCTGATCGTCACGGTCACCGCCGCGAGCAGCGACACGTAGGTGCTGTTCCAGGTCCAGGCGCCCATCTGGGTCAGGTTGAACAGCTCGGGGTAGTTCTCCCACACGATCGGGCTAGGAATCAGCTCGCCGTTGAAGACGTCGGCACCCGGTTTCAGCGATGCAGACACGAGCCAGATGAAGGGGTAGATGAAGAGCACCGTGAATCCCAGGAGCACGGCCAGGAATCCGATGCGTGACACCACGCCGCGGACCGGATTCCGCGACTGTGTCGCGACGACTTCGGCCGGGCGGTCGATGCCCGGCACGAATGACCGGTCGGCATGCGAATCGGTGGCCATGCCTACTCTCCCTCGTAGTACACGAAGCGCTTGCTGAGGCGAATCTGGATGAGCGTGATGATCAGGATCACCACGAAGAGCACCCACGCCAGGGCGGACGCATAGCCCATCTCGAAGAATTCGAACGCATTACGGAAGAGGTAGATCACATAGAACAGGGCGGCTCGTTCGGAGCCGGAGCTCATGCCCTGCTGCGTCCCGTAGAACATCGTGTAGACCTCGCTGAAGAGCTGCAGCGAGGCGATGGTGTTGATGACGATGATGAAGAAGAGCGCGCCGCTGATCATCGGCACGGTGACGTTCATGAATTGCTGCCAGCGGCTGGCGCCGTCGATCCGGGCAGCCTCGTAGAGTTCCGTCGGCACGTTCCGCAGCGCGGCGAACAGGATGATGACGCTGCCGCCGATGCTCCACAGCATCATGAGCACGATGCCGTTCTTGACCCAGGCGGGATCGTTGAGCCAGCTCGGACCGTCGATTCCGAAGGTGCTCACGAACTGGTTGAGGATGCCGCTCTGCCCGTTCAGGATGAGGAGAAAGAGCGTGCCGACGGCGACGGACGGGGTCAGGTTCGGCAGGTAGAAGGCCGTCCGGAAGAATCCCGCCCAGCGGCCACCGACGCCGTTGAGGATCGTGGCGAGGAAGATGCTGAGTGCCACGCTGAGTGGAACGTACAGAACCGTGAAGTAGAGCGTGTTGAAGAGCGACAGCGAGACGCGCGGGTCCCCCACCATCTCGATGTAGTTCTCGACGCCGATGAAGTTGCCCACGTCGGTGAGCGGGTCGTAGTCGGTGAAGCTGAGCCACAGGCTCCAGCCCATCGGGATGATGGTGAAGACGATCAGCCCGACGATCCATGGGCTCAGGAAGAGCAGGACCCATGGGATGACCTGCCGCTCCGATGCCGTCCAGCGTCGAAAGCGGCGACGCTGGACGGCAGGCTGCGCGGTCATGACGCGACCATCAGCTCACGGTCGGCTGCTACGGAGCCGCCGAGTCGATGGCGTCCTGGGCCTCCTGATCGGCGGCTTGGAGCGCCTCTTCGGGAGAGGCCGCGCCGGTGAGGGCCTGGTCGACCGCGTCGACCACGATCTGCCGGAACTCCTCGCTGGCGGGCGATGCCGGGATCGCGTAGGCGCTCTCCTGTGCCTCGAGCACGGCCTGCACGGCCGCATCGAAGACCGGGGAGTCTGACAGGTCGACGAGCTCGCCGAAGATGATCTCGTCGGCCTCGCTGTTGCCGGAGTAGACGCCGGTGAAGGGGAGCTCCTCTTCCGCGCGCTGCGCCTGGCGCGTCTCGGCCGCGGTCACCCATGCATCGGTGGCGACCATCGACGTGATGAAGGCGCATGCGCCGTCGGGGTTGTCCGTCCCTTCGACGATCGCCCAGCCCTGGCCGTCCTGGAAGGTGATCGGGTCGCCCTCGCGGGTCAGGAAGGGGCTGACCGTCAGCTCCGTGTCGGGCGAGTTCTCGGCGGCGACGTTCAGATACCACTGCTGCATCGGGAAGGCAGCCTCGGTGCCGAGGTCGAACTGGTTCGGCGCTCCGAAGAAGTCGCCGTTGAGCTCGACGCTGTTGCGGAAGTCGAGGAACTCGCTGGTGGTGCCGTGTGCCTCGATGATGCCCTTCGTGAACTCGAGCGCCTCGAGCACCTCGGGCGTGTCGAGCAGCGATTCCAGGCCATCGTCGCTGAGGAGCTGGCCACCGTTGGCGTACACCCAGAGCGAGAAGAAGGAATAGTCGCCCGAGACCTTCGGATCGATGCCGATCTCTTCGAGCCCGCTGCCCTGGCCGGTCAGGAGCTGCTCGTTCGCGGCGGCGATCGCGTCCCAGTCGCTCCAGTCGAGCTCCGGGTCCACCCCGTCCTCCTCGAACTCGGAGGTGGCGCCCATCCAGACCGCGGTGTCGAAGAAGTCCGGAAGGCCATAGACCGTTCCATCGCTGGTCAACTGCTGCATCGCCGCCTCGCGGTAGATGGAGGTGTCGACGCCGGCCTGCCCGATGCACTCATCGAGCGGCTGAATCCGGCCGGATGCGACGTACGTGCCGAAGTCGTTGCGGGTGATGCGCACGACATCCGGCGGGTCGTCGCTCTGGAGCGCGGTGAGGAAGCCGGCCGCCTCGAACCCGCCCTCGCTGAAGGTGGGGCTCAGGTCGGGGTACTGCTCCGCGGTGAAGTCCACGCGCGAGCGCGCGACGACATCATCGGTGCTGTCGTAGCTGAAGCCGTAGACGAAGAGGTCGCCGGATGCCTCGAGCCCACCACCCGACTCGCCGCCCGACGCCGACGGCGGGGTCGACCCATCGGTCGCGGGTGTGGTCGGCTCCGAGCCGGCTGTCTCCTCCGCCGATTCCTCGGCCCCCGGCCCACACGCCGCAAGCAGCAGCACGAGCGATGCAAGAACTGGAACGAATCTGCGGATCATCCGAGCGCGAACCTCCACCATTACGTAGGCCTGCTATCTACCTGGTCGGCGTCCGCACCGGGACGGCTCGGCGACAGAGTACCCGCACTGCTCCACTGGGCGCCACTGGCATTCGCGGGTCCTCTCCGCTTGCCGCACTCAAGGGTCGCAGACCATGACGGACGCCGACCACGTGGCCGCACTGCCTGACCAGGTCGACGTCCTCGTCTATGGCGCCACGGCGGGCGGCGTGATGGCGGCCATCGCGGCCAGCGAGGAGGGCGCCCGTACCCTGCTCGTCTCCGCCAATGCCCATGTCGGCGGCATGGTCAGCGGCGGGCTCGGGAAGTCGGATGTCGAGCGCCAGGAGCGCCTCATCCGGTGGAGGAGATGGCCTCATCCAGTCCTACTGCTACCGCGTCTGTCTCACCGACGATCCGGGCGGTCGCATACCGATCGGGCAGCCGGCCGGCTTCGACGCGCAGCGATACAGCCTCGTCGAGCGCTATCTCGCTGCCCTGGGGGATGCCGCAACCATTCGCAACTTCCTCGGCATCGGCCGCACGCGCGGCGGCAAGACCGATGTCAACTCCGGAGGCCCCGTCTCGACCAACCTGCCCGGTGCCTCACAGCCCTATCCGACCGCGTCGCGGGCCGAACGAGCGCGCATCGCGGAGGAGCACCGGTCATGGGCGCACGGCCTGCTCCACCTGCTCGCCACGGACGCCGCCGTCCCCGCCCGCATGGCGCTCCTGCCAAAGCGCGAGGAGTGCGCCAACCTGATCGTGCCGGTCTGCATCTCCGCCAGCCACGTGGCCTTCAGCTCGTTTCGGATGGAGCCCCAGTACATGATCGCCGGCGAGTCGGCCGGCGTTGCTGCCGCGATGTCGGCGCGTGGGGGCATCGCACCGCATGAGCAGTCGATCGACGCGCTGTCCTCGGGGCTGCGGATGCGCGGCCAGATTCTCACCGCCGCGACATCCACGTCGGCCGCTGACTCGGGCGGCCGGTCAGCTCGAGCGGGCGCCGACGAAGGGCGCCAGGTCCTCGGCAAGCGCTCGATTGCGCAGCCGCGGCAGGCGCGCGATGGCTGCCGCGATCGCGTGCGGCGCCGGATGGGACCAACCCTGCGGGATGACCGACCGGTCGTATGCGGCGGCGATCGTCGCCACGGCCCGCGCGTCGTCGGCGGCCAGTTCGCCGGCCACCCACTCGACGGCACGGGCGAACGCCGCATCCGGATGGTAGGCCGCCGGATCCCGCAGGTACTCCGACCAGGTCGCCAGGGGGACGAGGCCGGCCTCGGGCTGAAGCGCCGCATTGACGAGGATTCCGCGCGTCGAGCGGTCGAGCACCGCATCCCGACCGCGGATCGGCCCGATATGGAGCTGATCGACCATCCCGTCGTCGTTCACCGGGTAGTTATCCCAGATCATCGGCGGACGGTGGAGCACTTCGCTGATGGCGTTCACCTGGTCGGCCGTGATGCGCGGCACGCACACGTCGAGCCCGGTCCAGCAGATGTCGACCTCCGACGGCAGGACCGTTCCGAGGCGCGCGAGGTAGGAGGAGCCCGGCCCCGCATAGTCGGTCGGGCAGAAGACGAGAGGGACGGCGCCATCCAACGCGTGCAGCCCCCGCTCCACCAACCATGCGTGCGCATCGTCCAGGCGGCGGAAGCGGCCAGCAGTCCTTCCCTCCAGCGTGGGCGGAATGTCATCGGCCAGGAGCAGGATGCGGTCGGCACCCATGGCCACCGCGCCGCGCAGCCGCTCGAGCAGGATCTCGAGGTCCGCCTCGTCCGCATACGAGATGCCCACCGGCCGCATGCCGAGCCACGGCGACAGCCCGAGGTCGCGGCAGCGACGGACGAACGCCTCCAGGCGCGTGGCCTCATCGGTCGGATACGGCACCCGCCAGCCGGCGTTCTGCGCCCGGTCCTCCTTCGGTGCGTAGACGTAGGTGTCGAACCCGAGCTCGGCGACGCGCTCGGCGACGCGCTCGCGTTCCGCCCACGTCCACAGGCGGTCGTAGAAACCCTCGAGCAGCCCGCGGACGGCGAACGTCATTCGAAGGCGGCGCTCCTGGTGGTCGTCATGCCGGGGATCCTAGGCGACGCACCCGAGAACTCGCCGAGCATCCTTTGTCGTGGCGGAAGTCGGCACGCCACGTGCGTTGATGGCGGTGGTGACCATCGACGCATCGGTATCCGCCATGCCCCCTGAGCAGCACGCCGTCCGACCGACTCGGCGACCCTCCCCGCGCTTCGCCGACGATCCCCTCGGCTGGCTGGCCTGGCTCGACAGCGTTGATCCCGCTGAAGACGAGCTGATCCGCCTCGCGAGTCGCCCCGCCGTATGGGTGGACGCGAGCGGTCGCGGCTGGCGCGTGGTCACCACGGCCGATGGACCCGAGATTCGACCGACGCTCGACGCTCAATCGATCCCGAGGACCAGCCTGCCCCTGATCACATGCCTGCTGGTGACGCGCGATATGCTCCGCCTGGAGCTTTCCTCCCGCCATACCCGTCTCCTGGAAACGCTGCCGCGCGGCGGGCATTCGCTCGTCGACATCGGCAAGGCAATGTTCACCGCCAGCGAGCTGCCTCACGAGAATGTTGCGCGCATGAGCCCCGATGCGTTCCGGCTGGCGCGACGACGGTGGGATGCGGAGCAGCGTGCCGGTCAGAAGCCGGCCGGCTCGAAGACGGAGGCGGCGCCGAAACGCCAGGCGCGGGCGACGAAACCCGTCCGCTCCTCGTAGCGCGGAACCCGACGCACCCGGTCACCCATCCCGATGAGGCAGGACGGCTGATACGATCGGCCATCCGTGACCACCTCCGAAGCGTCCTACCGGGCGCTGCTCCGTGTCCCAACTCTGCCGCGCGTGCTCGTTTCGATGCAGGTCGCGCGGGTGGCCCAGTCGATGGTCAGCGTTGCGCTCGTGCTCTTCACCCTGGACCGATACGGATCGGCCGCGTTCGCGGGGCTGGTGACGTTCGCGAGCGTCTTCCCGGGCCTGCTTATCAGCCCGCTGGCCGGTGCGCTGCTCGATCGACACGGACGCATCCGCCTCGTCCTGCTCGACTATGTCGTTGCGCTGGCGGCGATGGCGCTGATCGGCGTCCTCGCGCTGCTCGATGTCTTGCCGGGCGGCGTCCTGCTCGTCATCGCGGTCGTCTCGTCACTGACCGCCATCCTCAGCCACGTCGGACTGCGCAGCCTCTTTCCGATCCTTGTGCCGGAGCACCTCTGGGAGCGGGTCAACGCGGTCGACTCGAACGGCTACGTGGTGGCGATCATCCTCGGCCCGCCGGCAGCCGCCGGCATGGTGGTGCTCTTCGGCGGACCGATCGCGCTGATCATCATCGGCGTCGCCTTTGGAGCAGCGGCTTTCGCGCTGCTCGGCGTGCCCGATCCAGCGGCCCCGACCGCGTCCAAGGGCCGCCTCTTCGAGGATGCCTGGGACGGCCTTGTGTACACCTGGCGCAACCGACACTCCGCGGGCTCGGTTTCGCGATCACGCTTGTGAACCTGACGACCGGCATGACCACCATCGTGCTCCCGCTGATCGTCATCCAGCGATTCGGCCTCAGCGAGGCCGTCGTCGGTCTCGTCTTCGCCGTTTCCGGCATCTCGGGCATGGCCTCCGCCTTTCTCTTCGGACGCATGGACACGCGCGGGCGCGAATGGTCGCTGCTGGTCTGGCCGATCGTTACCATGGCGCCGGTGGTCGCCCTGCTCCTGATCGCCGCAGGCCAGTCAGCATTCGTCCCGCTCGGAGTGGCGCTACTTGCGGCGGAATCCCTGCTCGTCGGGCTGCTGTACGGGCCGATCGACATCGCGCTCTTTACCGTGCGCCAGCGACGGACCGACCCCGCCTGGATGGGGCGCGCCTTCGCCGTCTCGATGGCCTTCAACTTCCTGGGCATGCCGATCGGCGCGGCGGTGGCCGGCCTTCTGGCCGACTCGTCGATCGAGCTCGCGATCGTGACCCTGGGCGTCGGAGGCGCCCTTGCGGCCGCCGCCTCGGCCGCCTTCCTGGTCCCACGATCGGATCCTGCGACCCGATCGTAGGCTTCCTCTATGCGGCCAGTCGGGTACTCTACCGCAAGGTCGCCTGCGCGGCGGCCGAGCACTGACCGTCATATTCGAGGGCCCACCCATGAGCAGCAGTCGCATCGACGAGCTGGACGCCATCGTCCGCCGCTTCGACCTCAACGAGCATCCCTTCTACGCCGAGTGGCGTGCCGGCACGCTGCCGATCCAGCGCCTGGCCGAGTACGCCGACGAGTGGGCGCCCTTCATCTCGGTCGTCGACCGCGGCTGGGACCGCATCGGCCATCCGGGGTACGCAGTCGAGGAGCGCGAGCATGACGCCCTGTGGTCGCGCTTCCGCAGCTCGCTCAACGCGTCGGCTCCTATGCGCCGGCCGCAGTCGAGGACGCTGCTGGCGGTCGGCGAGCAGGCGTTCACAGCGGCGCCCGAGTCGCTGGGTGCGCTCTACAGCTTCGAGGTTCAGCAGCCGAAGACCGCCGCGTCCAAGCTGGCCGGGCTGCGCGAGCATTACGCCGCCAGCGTGGATGCCGATGGGCAGCGCTACTTCGTCGAGCACGCGGTCGAGACGGACGAGCCGGCCATGCTGGCCGCCATGATCGATGGCCTCTCGGACGGCGACTTCGCGCGTGCCAGGACGGCCTGCGCCATCTTCAGCGCCGCTGCCTGGGGGGCGCTCGACGGGGTCTACTACACCGACTGAGGACGATCGGCGCCAGTGCCGGCCGATGGTTGAAGGCCCGCCCGTCAGGCAACGACCGTATCGGTGCTGGTGTCACGGCGAAGGGTCAGCCAGCGCCGGCAGCCAGCGTGGTGGAACCATCGCTCGCTCGTGACGCCGTGGATGTTGTCGTACATCCACGCATAGTCGACATCTCGCTCGACTGGATCGGCGATGCGGTCGGGCACTCCTCGGAGCTCGCCCCCGAAGCTGTACTCCTCGACCGGGCGGCGGCCGCATCCAGGGCAAGTGATCCACAGCATCAGTGCGTCCCCGTCGAGCCCTGGTCGGCCATCGCCCGATCCGCGGCGAAACGATCGAGGCGGAACGGCTCGAGAAGCGCCGGTGTGCGCCCGGTGGCGATGAGCTCCGCCATCTGCTCCCCGCCAGCGGGGATCGCCTTGAATCCCCAGGTTCCCCAGCCCGTGGTCACCAGGAACCCGTCCACTCCCGTCTCACCCATGATCGGCGAGTAGTCTGCCGAGATATCACAGATCCCCGCCCATTGGCGGAGGATTCGCAGATCGCGCAGGAACGGAAGCAGGTGCGTCGCCTTGGCGGCGCAGCTCTGAAGGAAGTTGAACGAGGAGCGCAGCGAGTAGCTCGGCTGCGGGTCGTACTCGGCACCGATGACCATCTCGCCGCGGGCGCTCTGTGACACATAGCAGAGCAGCTCGGTGTCGCTGACGATCGGATCGAAGTCCCGGGCATAGGTGTTCGTCACGAATGCCTGGAGCGGGTGGGTGCGGATGGGAAGCCGGACGTCGGCGTGGGCGGCCAGCGTCGATACGTTGCCCCCGACCGCGCTGAGCACGACGCCGGCGGCAATCGGCCCGGCCGAGGTCTGGACGCCGGTGACGCGCGCCCCGTCGCGCAGCAGCCCGGTCACCGTTCGATGCTGGAGCACGTCGACGCCGTGGCGCATCGCCCCCTGCGCATAGGCCCACACCACCCGGTCGTGGCGCGCCGTTGCCGCGGCCGGGTGGTACGAGCCGCCCGCCACGGGGTAGCGGCCGCCGCCCGAGAGGTCGAGCTGCGGACAGAGCTCCTTCGCGTCCTGCTGGGTGATCATGACCGTCTCCGCGCCGCACGCGATGTTCAGCAGGCAGCGCGCGCGCTCGGCACGCATCTGCGTCTCGGTATGCGCCAACCAGACGAGGCCCTTCGTGCTGTACATCACCCAGCAGCTCAGCTCGTCCTCGAGGGTCCGATACAGATCGAGGCTGTGCTGGTAGAACCGGATCGCCTCGGGGATGCCGTAGTTCGCACGAATGATGGTGGTATTGCGTCCCGAGTTGCCCGAGCCGATGTAGCCCGCCTCCACGACGGCCACATTCGTGATGTCGTGACGGCTCGCCAGGTAGTAGGCCGTGGCGAGGCCGTGGCCGCCACCCCCGACGATCACCACGTCGTATGAGCGCTTCGGCTCGTGCCAATCCAGCGTGATCTGCCGCTCGACGAACTCGTTCAACGCAGCCGTTCCGAGAGCTCGTGCGCATATGCGGCGGGGCACAGCAGCAGGGTGCGGCCGTCGGTGAGCCACAGCTTGGCGGGCACGCCGGCGATGAACCCCTGCGCGAGGGCCGGCCGAGCGTCGGGTAGCGGCCACTCGATGTGCGGGACGACCCACTCATCAAGGTCGTCATCGGTCAGCCAGCCACCGACGAACGCGGTCTCGTCGGCGATGATCGCGTGCTCGTCGGCGAGATCGATCTCAATTGCGGCGACAACGAACGCATCATCCGCGGCGAACCGAAGCACGACCGCATCCTCCCCCCAGGGGGCAGCGTCGAGCGCCTCGGGCGCGGCCACGACTCGCAGACCTCGGATGACCTCAAGCGCGAGCACGGGTGCCCTCCGGGTCGTAGAACGGCGGCCGGACGACGGACGCGGGTCGGCCGTCGACTTCGACCTGATCAGGGAACGGCGCGCGCTTGAGCCAGCCCAGCATGACGGCATGGCCGAGCACGGGCGACCTGAAGCTCGAGGCCACGTGGCCGATGACCTGATGGTCGAACCAGATCGGACTTCCCTCGATTGGCGCGGTGCCCGGCATCGTCAGTCCGACCAGCCGCCGGTCATCGGGCAGCTGGGCCGTTCGAGCCAGGGCGCTGCGGCCGATGAAGTCGGCCTTCTCCATCTTGACTGCCCAGTCCATGCCGAGCCGTCGGGGCGTCGAGTCCAGCTCCGAGTCCATGCCCACGATCACGTTGCCCTTCTCCAGGCGCAGCGCCTGGAGCGCCTGGAGGCCGTGCGGCGCAATGCCAAGATCGCGGCCATGCGCCATCAGCGCTCGCCAGAGGTCGAGCGAGCGATCGACCGAATGGTGCAGCTCGAAGGACATCTCGCCGGTGAAGCTGAGCCGCATCACGTGGCATGGCACGCCGGCCACCTCGGCCCGCACGTGCTGGAGGAACCGCGGCTGCGCGGTGAGGCCAACCCGCCGCAGCAGTTCCCCCGCGAGCGGACCGGTGACATTGATCGCGGCGAGAGACATCGTCCGGTCCAGCACATGGACGCCAAGCCCCCACGTCTCGACCCAGTCGCGCACCCACATCTCCGCGTGGCCGGCCCCCGCGGACGTGAAGGTCAGCACGAAACGCGACTCCCCTTCTCGGCAGATCATGCCGTCGTCCATGAGATGGCCGCGCTCGTTGAGCAGCAGGGCGTAGCGGGAGCGGCCGACGCGGATGTCCGCGACCGTCGTGGGATACAGGCGCTCCAGGAACTCGACGGCATCGGGTCCGGAGACGACGAGCTTTCCGAGCGTGCTCACGTCGCCGAGCGAAACCGCCTCACGCACCGCCCAGTACTCGGCGACGTGGTCGCCGTAATCCCAAGGTCGCCACCAGCCCCCGAAACGGTCCATGCGCGCGCCGAGCGCGACGTGCTCATCGTGGAGCGGGGTGCGACGAAATGCATCGATATGCACGCCGGCGGCAGCTTCGGCGAGGGTGATCTGTCGCGAGGCCGGGCGCGCGGTGAACGGGTCCGGGACCTCGCCGATTCGGTCGGCGATGAAGGCACGGACGTATGGAAGGCAGACGCTCCCCTGGCACGTGCCCGTCCCGACGAGGCTGGCTCGCTTGACGAGCTCGAGCTCTCGGAACCCACGTTCCCATACACCCTCGAGATCTTCGACGCTCACCCGCGAACAGGGACAGACCGTGCCGGTGGTCGGGCAGTCCGGAAGCGGAAACGTGTCGGCCGCGGACCCGACGACCGTGACCGGAAGATCCCCGGACATCCGGGAGAGGAGGTCGCGGGCGGAGCTGCCGAGGCCGAGAATGACCGTATCGCAGGCGGTGGTCCGCTCGTCATCACTCGTGTCGTCTGCCATGACGACGCCCGTCACACGACTGTCGCCTTCGATGCGGAGCAGTCTGCCCCGCAGTGGGGTGCACGGCACGCCACTCGGTGCCGAGCCGACGGCCACTGCATCGCCCAGATCCACCCCGGCCGCGTGCAGCTGCTGGGCCGCACGAGCCGTGACCAGGCCGATCAGCGAGCTGCCGGGGCAGACCGGATGCAGCTCTGCCGCGCCGGTCGCAACCACGACCGCCTTGGCGTTGACGTGGAGCATCCCACCGAGCGTCCGGACGATGATCGTGGGGCCTGCGTAGATGGCAACGACCTCCATCCCGCGATGAGCGTCGAGGACGGTGACGGTTCGTCCCTGGCGCTCGGCATTCTCCGCCGCCGCGGTCCCGCTGTCCCCGGCGCCGATCACCACGAGATCGGCCTGCTCGCGTCGGACCCGGATGCGCGACGCGGGCATCGTCTCCACGACCGGCAGTTCCGGCTCCCCGACCTCGGGGTGCCGGCGCACCACGAGCCCAGGGCGAGCCGACGTCTGGCAGGTCCGCACGTACGCGACGCCGTCCACCACTGCCGCACAGTTGCCACAGTCGCCGGCCAGGCAGATCGTGCCTCCATGCTGAGGGTGCTCGCCGGCACGCAGCGTGGCAACCGCCACCGAATCCCCGTCCTCGTACAGGATTGGTCGACCGTCGAGGACGAACCGGCGGCCATCGGTCATTGGCGCATCCGACGGCCTTCGGGGTCGTACATCGGCGCCAGCTGCAGGCGAGCCGGGCGGCGCCGCCCGATGATCTCGATCTCGAAGCTGCCATTCGATCCGGCATCCGCCAGCTGCGTTGGGACGTAGCCGAGCGCCACCGACGCCTTGCTGTGGTGGGCGTAGCCCCCCGAGGTGACCCAGCCAACGACCTCGCCGTCGTGCCAGATCGGCTCATCGCCGATGGCGTCGGCGGGGTCGCCCGGCTCAGGATCGACGACCAGCGTGACGAGCCGCCGGCCGGGTCCCGTCGACAGCTCCGCTTCGTGCGCGGACCGACCGATGAACTCGTGGTCCAGCTTGATGTAGCTCCTCAGGCCGGCCTCGAGCGCGGTGTAGATGGGCCGATACTCGCGGAACCACGTGCCGAAGCCCTTCTCGAGCCGCAGCGACATCAGGGCCCGGAACCCGAAGAGGCGGAGCCCGAACTCGGCACCTGCGTCGTTCAACAGGTCGAAGAGGGCTCGCTGGTACTCGGGTGCGACCCACAGCTCGTAGCCGAGCTCACCCGAATAGCTGAGCCGACCGACCAGCGCCGGGATCATGCCGACATCCATCGGCCGGAAGTCCATGAACCGGAACGAGGCCGTCGCGAGGTCGGTATCGGTCACCTTCTGGAGCACGTCGCGCGCGAGCGGACCGGCCAGCGACAGGCCGACCAGGCCGAGGCCCATCACCTGGAACGAGACGCTGCCATCAGGCGGCAGATGGTCGACGAACCAGCGCCGGTGGTGCGACTCCGCGGCCTGAGAACCGAACAGGAAGAACTCATGCTCGCCGGCGCGGGCGACCGTGAACTCGCCGAGGATGCGGCCAGCCGGATTGAGCATCGCCGTCAGCACGATGCGTCCGACCGCCGGCATCCGATTCGTGAGCAGGCTCGACAGCCATGTGGCGGCGCCGGGTCCGGTGACGTGATACTTCCCGAAGTTGGAGGTCTCGATGAGCCCCACGCCGCCGCGGACGGCGGCGCACTCCGCGGCGACCTGGTCCCAGGCGTTGGAGCGGCGAAACGTGACCTCTTCCGCCGGTTCCTGACCAGCCGCCTGGAACCACAGCGCATGCTCCAGGCCGTAGGCCGCGCCCCATACTGCGTTCGCGGCCGTGAGACGGTCGTGGACAGGCGTCGTGTGCAGCGGACGGCCGGCGGGCAGCTCCTCGTTCGGGAAGGTGATCCGGAAACGGCGTGCGTAGTTCTCGCGGACCTTGGCGTTCGTGTAGCCGATCGTCGCGTAGTCGCCGAAACGGGCGACATCCATGCCCCAGATGTCCATCGCCGGGTCACCCTCGGTCATCCACGTCGCCAGCGCAAGGCCGACACCGCCACCCTGCGAGAGGCCGGCCATCACCGCGCAGGCCACCCAGCAGTTGCGCAGGCCGGGGACGGGGCCGACCAGCGGGTTGCCATCGGGCGAGAACGTGAATGGTCCGTTGATGACCCGCTTGATACCGATGGTGGCCATCGCTGGGTAGTGCTGGAAGGCCACCTCGAGCTCGGGCGTGATCCGATCGAGGTCCGGCTTGAGCAGCTGGGC
>Ga0136613_10000050_pt1 | contig 39968 bp, 42 predicted proteins | sample AntDrymUQ2722106_2_FD_106649 | JGI IMG/M metagenome (GOLD analysis project Ga0136613, IMG submission 106649) | Polar desert sand microbial communities from Dry Valleys, Antarctica - metaG UQ272 (21.06) | ecosystem: Environmental > Terrestrial > Soil > Desert | place: Antarctica: Dry Valley... | reverse complement strand
GTTCGGTGCCGGCCTGGCCGTGTCGGGAGTCGCCAACGAGATGTCGGTTGTCATCGCCGGGCGAGCGATCCAGGGCTTTGGCTCGGGGGCCATCGGCTCGGTCGTGTACGCGGCGATCGCGCGGGCGTACCCCACCGCCGTCACGCCGCGCATGATCGCGCTCGTCTCGAGTGCCTGGGTTGTGCCCGGGCTGATCGGCCCCGCCCTGGCCGGTTGGGTGACCGATACGCTCGGCTGGCGCTGGGTCTTCCTCGGCATCGTGCCCCCCGTGCTGCTGATGGGGATCGCCGTCTACCCGCAACTGGCGCGACTCGGACCGGCGCAGCGCGCAGCCGTCCCGCTGCGGGGCGATGGGCGGCGCGCGATTGACGCGATTCGCCTGGCGCTCGGCTCGACACTCCTGCTGGGTGCCCTCACCGTGGGCCTGCCCCTGGCGCCGGTGCTGGCGGTGGTCGGCGCGTGGCTGGCGATCGGGGCGCTGCGCCACCTGCTCCCGACCGGCACGCTCCTCCTACGCCGCGGACGCCCGGCCGTCGTAAGCGTCGTGTTCGTCATCGCGTTCGCCTTCTTCGGGACGGAGGCCTTCGTGCCGCTGACGGTGGTCGACGTGCGCGGCGGCAGCGTGACGCTTGGCGGCCTCGCGCTCTCGGCGGCGGCGGTGACGTGGACCATCGGCTCCTGGGTGCAGGCCCGTGCGGCGGCGGCCGGCATTCGGCGTGCCCTGGTCACCAGCGGGGCAGGTCTCATCACCATCGGAATCGGGATCACCGCGCTGGTGCTCATCCCGCAGATGCCGGTGCTGGTGGTCGCGATCGGGTGGGCCGTCGCCGGGCTGGGCATGGGCCTCGCGTACTCGATGCTGGCGCTGATGGTCCTCGAGACGGCGGCGCCCGGCGAGGAGGGCTACAGCTCGTCCGCGCTGCAGCTCATGTTCACGCTGGGGACCGCGTTCGGCGCGGGCGTCGGCGGAGCGGTCGTGGCGGTGGCCGATGCGGGCATCATCCCGCTCGTCTCGGCCATCGGGCTCATCGACGCGCTGATGGTGGCCATGGCGATCGTCGCCGTGGCCGTCTCGCTGCGCGTGCCGCGCCGGCCGTCTGATCGGCCCGGTGTCGTCCGGGCTCCGCAGGGCGCACCCGCAATGCCGATGGAGCGCCCCTGATGGCGGTCAAGGTCAGCGTCGTCGTGCCGGTCTACAACCCGGGCCCGTACATCGATGACTGCATCGCCTCGATTCTCCGTCAATCGCTGCCGTCAGACGAGTACGAGGCGATCTTCGTCGACGACGGCTCGACCGACGGCACCGCGGATCGGCTGGACGCGGTCGCCGCGCAACACGACAACATCACGGCCATTCACATCCCGAACTCGGGCTGGCCGGGACGGCCGCGCAACGTGGGAATCGAAGCCGCCGCGGGGAAGTACGTGTACTTCGTCGACAACGACGACTGGATCTCCGACGAGGCCCTGGAGCGCCTCTACGACTATGCCGAGCGCAACGGCGCCGATGTCGTCGTCGGCAAGATCGTGGGGCACGGCAAGGGAAAGTATGTGCCCAGGTATCAGTTCGCCCACAATGTCGACGACGCGTCGCTGACGGACGGGGGAAACAACCCGCCACTCCTCGGCCTGCTCAGCCCCCACAAGCTCTTTCGCCGTTCGTTCCTGGACGAGCATGAGATTCGCTTCCCGGAGGGCCGCCGCCGGCTAGAGGATCACGTCTTCGTGATGGAGGCGTTCCTGCAAGCCAAACGCATGTCGATCCTGAGCGACTACCCGTGCTATCACTGGATGAGTCGAGAGGATGCGACGAATGCGTCCTTCGCCCCGGCAGATCCGGTTGTCTACTACCGCGCTGTGCGCGATGTCCTCGACGTCATCGACAAGCACACCGCTCCCGGGCTGCAGCGCGATCGCCTCTACCTGCACTGGTACCGCTCCAACGTGCTCCAGCGAATGCGGGGCAAGGCATGGGTGGAGGGTCGCGACCCACACGTCCGTGAGACGTTCTCCGAGGTTCACCGCCTCGCTTCGGAACGTTTCGGACCCGGCGTCACCGGACTCCTCCCAGGTCGATTCAAGCCACTCTCCCGGTCTCTCATGGCGGGCCGGCTCGATCTGGTTGCCGCGCAGGCGTCGATTGAGAACGGATTGAAAGCGGATGTCGTCCTCGATTCGATCGAGGCAACCCAAGCAGCGTTGCGGCTCTCGGTTTCGGCGACAATGAGCTACGCCGATGGCACGCCGGTTCGGCTGATCGAGCGGGGTGGCACCATCTCGTGGCAGCCCCCGCCGCCGTTGGCGGGCGAGCCGACGATCCTCGCCGATGATCTTGACTTCACCTCGGAGGTTGCCGCCACGAAGCTATCCCTGGTGCTTCGCCACCGAGACAGCCTCGTCGAATATGAGGTTCCACTGAGGCTGCAGGAGCAGACACGGGTGATCGACGATGCCCTCACCATCGCCCCCCGAGGCACCGTCGAGATTGATCCCGCAACGGTCGCCATCGGCTCCGAACTGGAAGCAGGAACGTGGGACACCTTCATCGAACTGCGCAGCTGCGGGTGGGTCTCCATTCGCCGCCTGAGTCGCGTGGGCGGGCGGCCGATTATCGGGCGCCGCATGGTTGAGCCGTATACGACCGACGTGGGCAACCTCTCGCTCAGGGTGACCGACTTCGCCCATCCGAAGCCTCGGAACGTGCAGCCTGTACCGCCCGCGCCACACAACAGAGGCCCGTCAAGGCGACGCGTTCACATCACGAATTTGATGAAGCGGGCGCTTCCCGGATGGGCCCTCCGCTGGCTGCGGCGATTCCGCTCGAGGTAGCGTCCGGGACCAATCAGGTTCCCGAGCGAAGGGCGGGAATCACGACCTCGTCGACGAAGCGGCGTGAGGCTTGTCCGTCCGCGATCTCGAACGAGGCATCGCGAAAGCGGCGGATACGCTCGAGGTCGACGGGGCCTTCGCGAATCCAGCGCGCCAGCGCATCGGTCTCGGTGAAGACCGGGCCGGGCACGCCGGAGCGGTAGTCGAAATAGAACCCGCGCTCGCCCTCGTAGGCGCCGAGGTCCGGAGCGAAGAAGGCCATCGGCCGTTCGAGCAGCGAGAACTCGAAGATGGCGCTCGAATAGTCGGTGACGAGGACGTCGCTGACGAGCATCAGCTCGTGGATGTCCGGATGGTCGGAGACGTCGAATGCGAAGCCCGCCAGCTCGTTGCCGATGGTGCTGCGCGCCCGCACGAACGGATGCAGGCGGACCAGGACGACGTGGGTCCCGTCGAGCTCGCCCTTCAGGACGTCGAGATCGAGGTTCTCCTGGTGCCGCGCATCGGTGATCCGATCGCCGCGAAAGGTGGGCGCGTAGAGGATCACCCGTCGGTCCGGCGGCAGGCGGTAGCGAGCACGGATCGCGGCCGACGCCGCCGCGACCGTATCGGCCTGGAAGAAGAGATCCGTGCGCGGGATGCCGAGGTGCCAGACGAACCGCTCCGGTGGCTGGCTGAACGCCTCCGCGTAGTGGGGCGCCGCGCTGCTCGAGGAGACAAGGCAGAGGTCGTAATTGGCGTGGATCCGCACGCGCGAGGTCAGGGATCGATCGGCGCCGAAGGTCTTGCCGGCCAGGCTGTGGCCCATCTTCTTGAAGGCGCCGCTGGCGTGCCAGGCCTGGACGATCCGCGTGCCCACCCGCGGTCGGACGACGTAGATCGGAAAGAAGTAGTCGTCGACGATGAAGAGGCGCGCGCGGGCGAGCTGGTACCCGGCGCGCACCGCCTGGATGGCGGCGCTCACCCGTCCCACGAGGCCGCCGCCGGTTCGATGGGCGATAACGGTGATCTCGATCCCCGGGTGGGACCGCGCGATCTCGTCCCGGATGGCGGCCAGGTTGCCGCCGATGCGGGCCGCATGCGCGGTCGCCAGCACCACCCTGGGCCGCAGCGGCAGGCTGGAGCCGAACCGATGCCCGGCGCGCACCAACATGATTCGCAATCCGACGAGGAGGGAGCTCACCGGTCGAGGATGAGCTGGTCGATGATGCGGTCGGTCGCCCCTCCGTCCCGTCGGGCAAGGTAGCGCTCGGCGAATGGGCCGAGCTTCTCCGCCTGGTAGTCTCGACGGCGGATGGCGTCGATCAGCTCGGGCATCGTCTGGACGATGCGGCCGGGTACGAACTCGGTGTACGGCACGTAGAAGTCTCGCGTCGCGGTGTAGTGCTCGAGGTCGTAGGCGAAGAAGAGCATCGGCCGCCCGAGGGTGGAGTACTCGAACACGATCGACGAATAGTCGGTGACGAGCAGATCCGTGATCAGCAGCACGTCATTGGCGTCGAGCCCCATTCGTGTCGCGTCGATCAGGCGGTCGCCGAATGCTGCCGGGATCTCGAGTTGTCTCTTGACGAAGGGGTGCAGCTTGAAGACCACGACGGCGTCGAGCTCGGCACACAGCCGATGGAGCGCGGCAAAGTCGAGGATCTCGGCCCGGTAGTGCGCCTGGCGCGGTCCGGCTCCTCGGAACGTGGGGGCGAAAAGGATGACGAGGCGCCCGTCCGTGGATGGCAGCGCGGCAGCGGCGGCGGCCCTGCCCTGCCGTTGGCGCTCGGGATCGAGGAACTCGTCCATGCGGGGCGTCCCGGTCGGGATGACGCGGCTCTCCGGGATGCCGAAGGCTTCGGCGTAGAACGGCACCTCGTACGGCGAGCTCACGATCGCGTGGGTGTAGTTCTTGTGGACCGATGAGTACGGGCTCAGCCCGCCGCGCTTGCCGACCCGGCTATACCCGACCGTCTTGAAGGCGCCCCACGCATGCCAGAGCTGGACGATCCTTACCCGCTCGTCGGGCGGCAGCCGGTAGATGGCGGGCTGATAGTCGTCGAGCAGGATCACGTTGGCCAGCGCCAGCAGCCAGCTCAGGCGCAGCCGGTCGCGGATGCTGCGGCCCGCGCGGATGCTCGACTTGAAGATCGTTCGCAGCCGGTGGTCGTGGTGAAGACCGCGCTCGACCATGCGGTCATGGACGATCTTGAGGTTGCCGCCGAGGGTCTCCCGCGAGTCGGAGGTGAAGACGATCAGGCGTCCTGTCCTCGGCACCACGGCCCGTAGCACGCTCACGAGGGCTCGGAAGACGGCGACTCGAACGGAACGAAGGCGGCTCCTCCACCATCGGCGCACGCGGCGCCATGATGGTCGTCGGAATCGACCGCCGGACCGGCGCTCGCGCGCGATCTCGACGATCAGTTCACCCGACACCGAATCCAGGCCGAGGTCGACCCTGTATGCGCCTCCGGGGATCGCGAAGGTTCGTCCCAGCTCCGACATCTCGCTGCGCAGGTGGCCGGCCGCCGCGACCGGCCGGCGCTCGTCCCCATCCCGTGACGGAGGGCGCAGCAACAGCCTCCAGCGTCCCGGCTCCAGTGGCATCTGACGGGGACCGGCCATGACGTTGAAGCGGATGTGTCGCTCGTCGCCGCGTACCGTGTCGTTGGTTGCCGGCATCTCGCCGCCGCCGGAGGCGCCGGATGATGCCTCGCTCGCGAGGAAGAAAAACCTTCCCGCATCGAGCGGAGCGGGACCGGCGGGAATCGAGCGGAGGTGAATGTGCAGCTGGATGCGCTCCCAGCGCAGCGCGTCGATCTCGAATGCCATCAGCCGGCTCTCCGGGCCATCGGGCGGATCACGAGCATCGCGTATCGCTTACTCTCAGGCATTCACAGGGGTGGTCCGTTCGAAGCATGCAACCTGATGCTGTCCGATCGATGATATGCGCAGTCCTCCTCGCCGGAGGTGACGGAAACCGATTCGGCGGCGAGATTCCGAAGCAGTTCCTCCGCCTGGCCGGAGAGGAGATCCTGCTCCGGAGCCTCCGGGCGCTGTCACAGGCCGGGATGGACCGCTTTGTCATCGTGGCGCATCCCGACTGGATGTCGGAGACGCGGGAGCTGGTGGCCGCCGCCCATCTCACCGTCCCGAGCCTGGTGGTCGCCGGCGGTGCCACCCGCAACGAGAGCACCTGGAACGGGGTCCAGGCGCTCGAGACCGAGGATGATGATGTCGTCCTGGTCCACGATGCGGTGCGGCCGCTCGTCCCCGTCGACGTGGTGCGCCGCGCGATCGAGCCGGTCGTCCTTGGGCTGGCCGACAGCACGGATACCGTCATCCCGAGCAGCGACACGCTCGTGGTGGTGAGCGATGGTGCCGTGGTCGAGATCCCGGAGCGCGCGCGCTACCGGCGCGGCCAGACGCCACAGGTCTTCCGCAGTCGTATCCTGCGGCAGGGGTACGAAGCGGCGCTGGCGGCGGGCGACATGAGCGCAACCGACGACTGCAGCCTGGTCCTCCGCTACGTGCCGGGGGTCCGCATCCTGGCCGTGCCGGGCGTGGAGATGAACATCAAGATCACGACCAAGGTGGACCTCGTGCTCGCCGACCGGATGTTGCAGATCCACTCGCTCGATGCGGAGAGCCACCTCGACGGCCCGACCTCGCTCGAGGGTGCCCGGGTGCTGGTGGTGGGCGGCACGCACGGCATCGGTCGCGCGATCGCCGACGAGGCCACCGGGAGCGGAGCGCGCGCCGAGGTGCTCGGTCGCTCCATCGGTCTCGACGTCCGCGACGTGGACGCCGTCGCGGATCGCGTGGGCGCCGCTGCCGCGAGCATGGGCGGAGTCGATCACGTCATCGTTACCGCGGGCGTGCTCCGGGTCGGTCGGGTGGCAGAGAGCACGCCCGATGAGCTGCGGGACGTGATCGACGTCAACCTGATCGGAAGCCTCAACGTGGCCCGAGCCTCGCATCGTTACCTGCGCGAGAGCGGAGGATCGCTCACGCTCTTCACATCGAGCTCCTTCACGCGGGGCCGCCGTGACTACGTCGCGTACTCCGCGAGCAAGGCCGGAGTGGCGAACCTCGCACAGGGCCTGGCCGAGGAGTGGCACGACGAGGGGATCCGGGTCAACGCGGTCAGCCCCGAGCGCACCGATACCGAGATGCGGCGACGCGCCTTTCCCGGCGAGGCGCACCATCTGCTTCTGACGACTGAGGAGGTCGCCCGCGCCACCGTGCGGCTGCTCTGCTCGGACCTGACCGGCCAGGTGCTCGACGTTCGCCGGCACGATCGGGCGACCCCCTGGCCGACGTCCTGATCCTCAGGGCATGAATCGGTTCGAGTACCTGGCCGCGACGCTCTTCCTGCGAATCCTGCGCTTCGCCTTCTCGCGCCTGCCGATCCGCGGCGACCGCGTGGTCCTGGCCTCCGCTCGCCACGCGAAGCTGGAGGGAAACCTCCGCCACGTCCACGCGGCCATGCGGCAACGACACCCTGAACTCCGTTACGTGCTGTTGCTGGAGCCCTACAGCTATCGCTTCGGCATGAAGCTGATCTACCTGCTGCGCATGGGCCGTGCCATGTACTACCTGTGCACCTCCCGGCTCTTCGTCGTCGACAACGCGTTCCTGCCGATCCACGTCGCGCCGCACCGCGCCGAAACAACCGTGGTCCAGACGTGGCATGCCGCCGGATCGCTGAAGCGCTTCGGCCTCGACGCGCCGAGCCCGCTGCGCCCGATCGAGCGAACCTTCCTGCACCGTCACTACGACTACGTGATCGTGGCCGGGGAGTCCGGACGCCTGGCCTATTCATCGGCCCTGCGCACGCCGACCCGACGCGTCCTCCCGCTCGGTTCGCCGCGCACAGACTTCTTCTTCGATCGTGACGCGATGGCGGCCGCACGGGCACGCCTCCTCAGCATTCACCCCATCCTGAACGGCAAGCGGGTGGTGCTCTATGCACCCACCTTCCGCGGACGTGGCGCCAGGCGGCGGGCCGCACCAGGCTTCGACGCTGCGCGCCTGCGCCGGCTGCTCCCTGACGACCACGCCCTGGTGCTGAAGACCCATCCCAATCTCGATCCCCACGCCACCCCGACGGATGGCTACGACGTCGTGATCGACCACTGGGCGGAGGTGAACGAGGCCCTGGCCCTTGCCGACGTACTGGTGACCGACTATTCGTCGTCGATTTTCGAGTGGGCGCTCCTGCGCCGCCCGCTGATCCTGCTCGTGCCAGACCTCGAGCGCTACGAGTCCGATCCGGGGCTCTACCTCGACTACCGCACCGAGATGATCGGCACCCAGGTGACCGATACGGACGGGGTGGCGGCGGCGCTCGCGGACGGGGCGTTCGACGGCTCGGGCCACGCCGAGTTCATCGAGCGCCACCTCGGCGCATGCGACGGCATGGCGAGCGTCCGCTTCGTGGAGCGCTTCCTGGAGAGTGATACGCTGCCGGCCCATGACAGCCACGAGTGAGGCGCCGGCGGCGTTTCGCAATGCCGCCGCCCGCCCGAGCCCGCTTGGGCTGCTGATCGAGGCGATCGGCGACATCACCTCGCGGCGCCGGTTGGTGCGCTATCTCGTGCAGGCGGAAGTCAAGAAGCGCGGCGCCGATACGCTGCTGGGAAACGTGTGGTGGATCCTCGACCCGCTGCTGCTGATGGGCGTCTACGTCGTCCTGGTCACGATCATCACCTCGCGGGCGCTGCCCGACTACCCGCTCTTCATCTTCGCCGCCATCCTGCCATGGAAGTGGTTCACGGCCGCCGTGACGGATGCGACCGGCTCGATCGTCAACCAGCACCGGCTCATCAAGCAGATCGCCTTCCCGAAGATCGTGCTGCCTGTCGCCGCCACCACGGCCGGCATCGTCGGCTTCGGCTTCGGCCTGATCCCGCTCGCCGCCATCATGGCTTTCTACGGCGATCGGTTCTCGCCGCTCGTGCTGCTCATCCCGGTCATCGCGGTGGTGCAGTACGTCTTCACCGTGGCGGTCGCGATCCTGGTGGCGGCAGGGAACGTCTTCTTCCGCGACCTCGGCAACGTGGTGCGCCACCTGCTTCGGCTGTGGTGGTACCTCTCGCCCGGGCTGTACGCCCTCAGCCATCTCGACGGTATCTCGCTCTTCGAGAACCCCGTCCTGCGCTTCATCGCCCACGCCAATCCGTTCGCGGTCCTCTTCGAGGCGTATCGCAGCGTCATCTACGGCACGCCGGACGGTCCGCCGATACCGCCCGACTGGACCTCGCTCCTCATCCTGCTCGTCGCCAGCACCGCCTTTCTGGCGCTGGCATCGGTCGCCTTCAAGCGGCTCGAGCCGTCCTTCGCTAAGGTGCTGTGAGACCGATGACCGACCGCCCGGGACCGATCACCGATACCGACGACGCGATCGGGACGCGCGATCTCGGCGTGCGCTACAGCCTGCGCTTCAGCCGCAAGAAGTCGATGCAGCGCACCCTCAGCCAGCTCCTGACCCGTGAGCCGGCCGAGCAGTTCTGGGCGCTGCGCCATGTGGACCTGCGCGTCGTCCACGGTGAGTCATTGGCCGTCATCGGTCCCAATGGGGCGGGAAAGAGCACGCTGCTGCAGGTGCTGGCCGGCATCATCCGACCGTCGGAGGGCGTCGTCGACGTTCGGGGCCACGTTTCCGCGCTGCTGACCCTGGGCGCGGGCTTCGATGTCGATCTCAGCGGGAGCGAGAACATCCTGCTGGCCGGTGCCTTCCTCGGGCTCGACGACCGGCTGATGCGTGACCTGCTGCCGGGGATCGTCGAGTACGCCGACCTCGGCCAGTTCATCGATGCACCGCTCAAGACCTACTCCTCCGGCATGCGAGCGCGCCTGGGCTTCGCCATCGCCACCTCGGTGGATCCCGACATTCTCCTGCTCGACGAGGTGCTGGCCACCGGTGACGCAACGTTCCGCGCCAAGTCGAAGGCGCGCGTCCTCGAGCTGGTGCGCGACGCGAAGGCCGTGGTGCTGGTCACGCACGACATGGAGTGGGTCCGCGAGTACTGCAACCGGGCGGTCCTCATCGAGCACGGACAGATCGCCTTCGAGGGAGATCCGGACGAGGTCGTCGCGCTCCACCGGGAGCACACCGAGGACGAGAAGCGGCGCAAGGCGGCCGAAGCGCGCGCCGCAGGCCTGGCGCCGGCCATCGCGCGCTGAACGCCGAATGCGACCAACAGGTGTCGCACACGCCCGTCAGGATGACGCCATGCGACGGATGCTCACCATCGATGGCGGTGGCGTGCGCGGCATCATCCCGGCCGTGCTGCTGGCGGCGCTCGAGCGTGCCACCGGCAGGCCGACCCGAGAGACGTTCGACTTCATCGCCGGCAGCTCGACCGGAGCGGTCCTTGCCGCCGGGATCGCGGCCGGCATTCCCGCGGAACGGCTCGTCACGCTCTACGCGAGCCGCTCGCCGCAGGTCTTTCGCAGCGTCCCGCTCCTCAGCGGGCTGCGTCGCCTGCTGACCGGCACGATCTACGACACCGCCACGCTCCACCGGCTCATCCGCGACGAGCTCGGCCCCGAGGCGCGCGACTGGACCCTCAACGATGCGCCGGTCGATCTGCTCGTCACGGCCAAGCGCCTCGTGGATGGGATGCCGTGGTATTTCGTGCGCGACAACCCGGCCAACTCGTGCCGTGCCGGCGGGTTTCGCCTGGCGGACGCGGTGACGGCGTCGGCCGCGGCGCCGACCTACTTCCGACCGTGGTCGGTTGCGCCGATCGGGGAGCTGATCGATGGCGGCATCGGCGTCGCCGGCAACCCGGTCTACCAGGCCTGCGTGGAGGCCTTCGAGTACACCCACGCGTACGAGCCGGCCGACACCCTGGTCGTCAGCCTGGGAACCGGCCGGCTGCTTCGCCGACAGCGCCCGACCTGGCTCTGGCCGTGGGTCGGCTGGCTCCTCTCCGAGCTGCTGCGCTCGCCGGCCGAGCAGCAGACCGAGATCGTTCATCGGCACTACCCGCAGGCCTCCTTCTACCGGCTCGACCTTGAGCTGGAGCGTGAGATCGGACTCGATGCGGTCGATCGTCTCGGCGAGCTGCAAACCCACGGCGAGCGGTTCGCGTCGGTCGTCGACTGGCCGGCCATCCTGGAATCGCAGGATCAGCGCTTCCGGGTCACCGATGCCACCACCCTGCCGCGCGACTACTGCCGCCTCGGACCCGCCGTCTGATCACCCTCATCCTCTATCCTTGCCCGACATTCGCTCGGCTGAGGGTTCAAATGGCGCTGAAGGGCGTGGTGCTCGCCGGAGGCAGCGGCTCGCGGCTCTTCCCGCTGACGCTCGTCACCAACAAGCACCTCTTGCCGGTGTACGACCGGCCGATGATCTTCTACCCGCTCCACGCGTTGAAGGAGATGGGCTGCGAGGAGGTCCTCGTGGTCGTCGGTGGACGTTCGGTCGGCGACATCCTGGAGCTGCTGCACGACGGTTCCGACCTCGGCCTGAGCCTCACGTATCGGTATCAGCGCGGCGCGCTCGGGATCGCTCACGCCATCGGCCTGGCCCGCGAGTTCGCCGGCGCCGATCCGATCGCGATCGTCCTGGGAGACAACATCCTGCACGGCTCCCTTCGTCAGTTCGCCGACGGATTCGTCGCCGGAACCGCCGGTGCCGGCGCCGTCCTCAAGGAGGTTCCCGATCCGCAGCGCTTCGGGGTTGCGGAGCTCGACGCGTCAGGCCGAGTCGTCGGCTTCGAGGAGAAGCCGGAGCGGCCGAAGAGCAACCTGATTCCGATTGGCGTCTATTTCTTCCGCCCGTCGGTCTTCGACGTGATCGGCGACCTGCGGCCGTCCGCCCGTGGCGAGTTCGAGATCACCGATCTGCTGAACCACTATCTTCGCGACGACGAGCTGTCGCACACGGTCTTCGCCGGCGAGTGGCAGGATGCGGGGACGATCGACAGCCTGATCGAGGCGAACGCATTCGCCGTCGAGTTCGCTCCGGAGATGCCGGTCGAGACCGGCCACGACGTCGGCGAGGTCTGATCCGATGAGCGATGCGCTTCCGCCGCGGCTGCTGGTCACCGGCGGAGCGGGCTTCATCGGATCGGCGTTTGTCCGCCGCGTGCTGAGGAGGCATCCCGTTGTCAGCGTGACCGTCCTCGACAAGCTCACGTACGCGGGGAATCGCGCCAACCTGGTCGATGTCGAAAGCGATCCGCGCTTCTCCTTCGTGCACGGCGACATCGCGGATGCCGAGCTCGTCGATCGGCTCGCCGCGGAGGTCGATGCCATCGTCAACTTCGCAGCCGAGTCGCACGTCGACCGCAGCATCGAGGAGCCCGACGCCTTCATCCGGACTGACGTGTACGGCACGTTCGTGCTCCTCGAGGCGGCTCGCCGCCACGAGCATCGGCGCTACCTGCAGATCAGCACCGACGAGGTGTACGGCCATGTGCCGGAGGGCAGCTCCACCGAGGAAGACCTGCTGAAGCCGCGCAGTCCGTACTCGGCAAGCAAGTCGGGCGGCGATCTTCTGGTGGGCGCCTACCATGCCACCTACGGCTTGCCCACGCTGCTCACCCGGGCGAGCAACAACTTCGGGCCGTACCAGTATCCGGAGAAGGTGATCCCGCTCTTCATCACCAACGCGATCGACGACGAGCCGCTGCCGCTCTACGGCGACGGGCTCCAGATCAGGGATTGGCTCTATGTCGACGACCATTGCGACGCGCTCGAGGCGGTCCTGGTGCGTGGGGAGCCCGGTGAGACGTACAACGTCGGCGGCGGCAACGAGCTCACGAACCTGGAGCTGACGCGCGCGATCCTCGAGCTGCTGGACCGCCCGATGTCCCTGGTTCGATCGGTCCCCGACCGCGCGGGGCACGACCGGCGTTACTCCGTCGACTGCTCGAAGCTGCACGCGCTCGGATGGCAGCCGATCGTTGGATTCGCGGAGGCGCTGGAGCGGACCGTCCGCTGGTACGTCGATCACGGGGATTGGTGGCGACCGTTGAAGAGCGGGGAGTACCTCGACTACTACCGCCGCCAGTACGGCGATCGGCTCGCCGCAGGCTCCTCGGTCGACTGATGGCCCGTGTCGCGATCACCGGGGCCGCCGGGCAGCTTGGCCGCCAGCTGGTCGAGGCATACGTGGCTGCCGGCAACGAGGTGTGGCCGCCGTCGCGGGCTGAGCTCGACATCACCGAGCCGACACACCGGGAGCGCCTGCGGTCGTGGAGCCCGGAGATCGTGGTCAATGCCGCCGCCTGGACCGACGTCGACGGGTGCGCGCGGGACCCGTCGCGCGCGATGCGCGTGAACGGTGACGCCGCAGGAGCGGTCGCCGGGGCCGCCGCCGAGTGCGGCGCGCTCGTCGTGCAGGTCAGCACCAACGAGGTGTTCGACGGGACGCGCGACCGTCCCTACCGCGAGGACGACCTGCCGAGTCCGATCAACGCCTACGGAGCCTCCAAGCTGGCCGGCGAGCGGGCCGTGGTCGACGCCAACCCCAGGCACCTCATCGTGCGCACCGCCTGGCTGTTCGGCCCCGGCGGCACGAACTTCGTCACTAAGATCCTCGCCGCCGCCGAGCGCGCCTCGCGGGCCGGCGAGCCGCTGCGCGTCGTCGACGACGAGTGGGGAAATCCCACGTGGACGCCGGACCTGGCCGCCGCCATCGTGGAGCTCTCGCGCCGGCCGCTGCCGCCCACCGTCGTCCACGCCGTGGGCGAGCCGCCGGCCTCTCGACTGGGTTGGGCCACCGTTGCGCTCGAGGCGGCGCGCGTCGCGGTCAGCGTCGAGCCGGTGTCGCGCACGGCGTTCGAGCGGGCCTCGACGCCGCCGGCCCGGGCGATTCTGCGGCCGAGCCCCGGACTGGCGGCCATGGATTGGCGCCCGGTTACCTCGCGCTATGCGTCGCAGTCCGGCCGCGCAGCATGATCGAGCGGGTCCCGACCCAACTCGACGGGCCGATCCTGCTTCAGCCGACGGTGCACGGCGACGCGCGGGGCTTCTTCGTGGAGACCTTTGTTAGCGACGCCCACCGAGCGGCCGGAATCGACGCCGAGTTCGTCCAGGACAATCACTCCAGGTCGGCTCGCGGCACGCTGCGCGGGTTGCACTTTCAGCGCCGCCCCGGGCAGCCGAAGCTGGTCCGGGTGGCGCGCGGATCGATCTGGGACGTGGTCGTCGATCTCCGGCCGGCATCCGAGACGTTCGGGCGGTACGAGGCCTTCGAGCTCGATGACGTCGACCACCGGCAGATCTACGTCCCGATTGGCTTCGCGCACGGCTTCTGCGTCACCTCGGACGAGGCGGACGTGACCTACAAGGTGGGGTCCGCATACGACGCCGGCGAGGAGCGCGGCGTCGCGTGGGACGACCCGGACCTCGCGATCCCCTGGCCGGTCCCGCGGCCCATCCTGTCCGACCGGGACCTGCACAATCCGACGCTCCGAGAGGCAATCGCCGCGCTCGGTCCCGGCTGAGCCGGGACATCCGACCCTTGCTCGTACGGCGAGCGAGGCGCTCCATGGGGTCATGCTCGATGCGCGCACGCTCAGCCGCCGGTCCTTCATGCGAAGGGTGCTCGGCACGGGCGTGGGCCTGCTCTCGCTCGAGTTCGTCGGCGGCTCGCTGGCGTTCCTGTGGCCGAACATCACGGAGGGCCTCGGCGCCACCTTTCGCGTCGGGCGCCTCTCCGACATCCATCTCGCGCAGCCACGCTTCGCGGAGGGCTACCCGTACAGCTTCTCCGCGGCCCGGACCTTCCTGGTGAACGTGCCGGCCGCCCGTGCATTGGCGAGCGGTTCGCCGATCGAGCACGCGTCGCCGACCGCCGACGAGATGATCGCCCTCTGGCGGAAGTGCCCGCACCTGGGCTGCATGGTCCCGGACCTGTGCGAATCGGTGAAGCGCTTCGAGTGCCGCTGCCATGGCAGCACCTACAACATCCTCGGCGAGAAGCTCGAGAAGGGACCTGCCGAGCGCGGCATGGATCGCTTCGCCGTGCTGGAGGAGGACGGCACCGTCGTCATCGACACCTCCGAGATCCTGTTCGGGGCCCCCGAGGGGATCGTAACGTTCCACGATCCGCACCCGGTCGACATTGGATGCTCCTAGACGACGTTGAGCTCGATGATCGGCTCCCCGCGGATGATCCGCTCGTAACCGAGAGGACGGAGGTCGAGCGTCTCGTATCGGCCGGTGACGATCCACTCCGCGAGCCCTCGCCCGACGGCCGGTGCCTGCTGGAGCCCGTGACCTGAGAAGCCGTTGGCGAACAGGAGGTTCGATATCTCCGGGTGCGGTCCGATGATCGCGTTCGCGTCGAGGACATTCACCTCGTAGTGGCCGGCCCACGTGTCGAGCAGCCGGAGCCGATCGAAGGCCGGTACCCGGTGCGCCAGGGTCGGCCATACGAACGACTCGAATTGGGCGCGGTCGGTCGTCAGGTCAAGGGTGTCGGGATCGGCCGTGGCGTCGCGGGGCGAGAAGCCGCAGATGTAGGTCGCCCCCTCCGGCCGGAAGTAGACGCCGGAGGGATCGATGGTGAGCGGCGCCGCACCGAGGCTGACCGGTGCGGCGACGTGGTAGACGTGCCGCTTCCTGGGTCGGACCGGCAGGTCCACGCCGGCGAGCGCAGCAACGTCGGCGGCGCGCGGTCCGGCGGCGTTGACGACCCAGTCGGTGCCGATGAGCGTCCCGTCGGCCAACCGCACCCCGGTGATCCGATCGCCGTCACGGCCGAGCCCCACGACCTCGCCGGCGCGCTCCACCACGCCCAGCGCCCGTGCCTTGCGCCGAACGCCCTGGAGCAGTGCGTGCGCATCGAACCAGCCCTCGCCGCCGAGGCCAAGCGAGCCCCCCGCCAGGTCATCGACCCGCAGCCAAGCGAAGCGGGATCGCAGCTCGCGGGGGTCGAGCAGCTGGACGTCGACGCCGAGCGCGCGCTGGACCGAGTGGTTGTGCTCGAGCGTCGCGAGCCCGGCGGCGGTCGCCAGGAAGAGGTAGCCGTTCTCGACGAAGTCGATCTCAGGTGCCTCGCCGTCGACCGCGAGCCATCGGTCCAGGTGCCGGATGAAGTCGATCCCGAAGCGGCTGATCTCGATGTTGAGCGGGGTGCTGAACTGCTGCCGGATGCTCGCCGCGGAGAGTGCCGTGGACGACGTCCGAAACGTCGGGTCCCGCTCGACCACCACGATCCGTCCGTCGAAGTCCGGCCGGGATGCCAGAAAGGTGGCCACCGACGAGCCGATGATCGCGCCGCCGACGATGACGACGTCGGCTCGTTCGCCTCCTGATCCCATCCGCTGATCCTACGCGGTCAGCCGGTGCAGGGACTGCGCCGTGTATGTCTCTCGCCGCGTCGATGCCGGCGCGCCGGAGAGTCGTGACGGCGGCGACTCCCACGCCGCATGGAGGACTCCGGTCCGCCCGAGGCGCGCCCGGGGGCGCGGCTCAGGCGTGCCGTTCCGCGACACGTTCCGGGAATCGCGCCGCAGGTCGGCGTCCGGCGGACCTGCCCCGATCTATCGAGGCCACGAGCATCTCGGCGGGATGGCGGCTTGGTACGCTGCCGGCGTGCACGAGCCCATGGTGAGATTCGCGGCCGATCCGCCCGCAACGGCCGACGTGGTCATCATCGGCGGTGGCATCGTGGGTTGCGCAACCGCGTTCTTCGCCGCGCGCGCCGGGCTCCGCGCTCTCGTGCTCGAGCGGCGCGCGGCCCTGGGCACGCTGACCACGTCCGCGTCGACGGGCGCGTTCCGGCTCCAGTTCGACAACCCCGAGGAGATCGCGATGGTGCGCGAGGGGATCGAGCTCTTCGACGCGTTCGCCGAGCGCAGCGGGCTCGACGGCTGGGACCTGGGTCTGCGTCACGGCGGCTACCTGTTCTGCTCCCTGACCGATGCGACCCTCGAGCGATCACGGCGGCTCGTTGTCCGTCAACGCGAATGGGGCCTCACCGATGTCGCGCTGCTGTCTGGAGATGAGGCGCGTGGTCGATGGCCGTGGCTCTCGGCGGACGTGCGCGGTGCGCGCTACCGGTCCGACGATGGATGGCTCGACGTGAAGCGGCTGACTGCCGGATACGCCGCGGCCGCGTCACATGCGGCGCGCATCCCCGATGCGACGCCCGGCGGCGGCGCCACCTTCGTCACCCGGGCCGAGGTGACCGGTATCGCGCACGACGGCGAACGTGTCAGCGGTGTCCGAACGTCGCGCGGGGAGGTTGCCACGGACGCGGTGGTCGTGGCCGCCGGGCCGTTCGTCGCCGGCGTTGCCGCCCTGGCGGGCGTCGAGGTCGCGATCAGGCCGACCCGGAGGCAGAAGCTGGTCATCCCGCAGCTGCCGGCGGTGCCGCCAGATGCACCGATGACGATCGAGGAGGAGACCGCCGCCCACTGGCGTCCGTCGATGCAGGGCTGCCTGGCGCTCTTCACCGATCCCGCCGAGCGTCCCGCGGAGCCGTGCGACCCCGTGCCGATCGACCACGATTGGGCGTTCGGCCTGCTCGATCCGGGCTCAGAGCACGCCCTGGCGCGGGTGGCACCCTTCTGGCGCGACGCGTGGGTTGGTGGCGCCTCAGCCGTGCATTGGTTCCTGCAGGCCGGCCAGTACGAGTACACGCCGGATCGCCGTCCATACCTGGGACCGATCGGCCCGGACGGCCTCCACCTCAACGGCGGCTACTCCGGGCACGGGATCATGGCGGGCGCCGGTGGCAGTCGCCTCGTCGTCGACCTTCTCACCGGCCGTGCCGACCGCGACACAAACGCGTTTCGTCCCGACCGCGCATTCGATCACCGCGAGCACGACATCCTCTAGCCGGTTGCTTCGGATCGGCCTGTCCTTCGCGCTGCCCGTACGCGGCGTCCGGGCTCTCGCCGAATTTCGTCTCGCCTGCCCCTCGTCGACCGGCTGGTTCATCGGTCCGTCCGGTCGAGGGTCGCGGACCGCCGGGTCCTGGTCGCCGGCCTCGACCGGTGGCGGAGGAGGCCGAGGGGCTACCGCCGTTCACGATCTCCGGGGGCGTCGCGCTGTGCGATCCGGCCGATGGTCGCGATCCCGAGCCGCTCCTGCGCCGCGCGGACACCGCGCTCTATCTCGCCAAGCATGCCGGTCGCAATCGCATCGCCACCGACGAGCTGTCGATCGCGATGGTGCGCCTGGAGATCGCCGCCTCGGGCTAGTAGTTCGGCTCGTCCAGCAGCCATCGACCGTCGACCCGGACGAGCCGCCAGAATCCGACGAAGTTGCGCGACGAGCCGGAATCGTAGGTCTCCGTAAAGTTCGCCTGGACCGTGGCGGCCGTCGCCTTCTGGTCGACCGTCTGCAGTGTCTGGAACGTGATGTCCGCGGTATCGGCGAACCGGCCGTCAAGGTTGCCCTGGCGCGGATACACGTCCTTCATCCGAGCGCTCCACAGCGAGTAGGCCTGGTCGAATCGTCCGGCCGCCACGTGACCGTAGAAGGCGGACACGGCATCGGCCGGCGCCGCGGCGGCGATCGGCGCGGGTGTCGCCGGCACCTGCGTCGGCACCGGGGTCGCGGCCACCGGTGGCGGGGTTGCCGCAACCGTTGGGACCGGCGACGGCGAGAGGGTCGGGGTCGGGCTCGGGGTCGGCGTGCCAGGCGACGGCGACGGCGACGGCGACGGGGACTCCGAGGGCGTCGCTTCCGCCACCGCTCCTTCGGGTGACCCGGCAACGATGCCTGGCAGGGCGGGGGTCTCGCCTCCGCCGGGCAGCAGGCGACCACCGAGGTACCCGCCGCCGATCAGCGCAAGGAGCAAGAGCGCGAGCGCCCAGACCGGGGCGATCCGACGCCGACGCTCAGCAGGCCGCGATGTCGATGGTGCGGGAGCCACCCACGCGAGCTCCGCCACGCTTGTCGATGGGGGCGCCACGACGACCGGCGCGTCGAACCGTTCGAGCCAGCCAAGCAGCGCCGACCGCAGCGCATCGGCCGATGGGAAGCGCCGAGCCGGATCGCGCGCCATGGCACGCGTCACGATGGCGGCGAGCTCGGCCGGCAGATCCGGCACCACCGTCCGCGGGTCGGGCGGCGGCTGGCGCAGGCGTGCCGTGGCGACCGCGTACGCCGAGTCACCGCTGAATGCGCGCTGGCCGGTCAGCAGCTCGTAGAGCACCACCCCCAGCGCGTAGATGTCGCTGGCCGGGCCGGCTCGCTCGCCACGAGCCTGCTCCGGGCTGAAGTACTCGACCGATCCGAGCGTCGCCCCGGTCTTCGTCATGCTGTCCTCGCCGGTCGCTCGTGCGATCCCGAAGTCGGCGACCATCGCCTGCCCGTCCGCGCCGAGCAGGATGTTGCCCGGCTTCACGTCGCGATGAACCAGGCCCGCGTCATGCGCCGCCTGGAGGGCGGCTGCCGCGCCGACAGCCAGGCGGGCGGCGCGCTCGGGCTCCATGCGTCCATCGCGCTTGAGCCTCGTGGCAAGGTCACCGCCCTCGACGAGCTCCATCACCATGTATGGGGCGCCATCGGTTCCGACGTCGTACACCGAGACGACGTTGGGATGGGAGACGGATGCAGCTCGGCGCGCCTCCGCCTCGAAGCGCTGCACGAAGAGCGGATCCTCCCCCAGATCGGCGCGCATGACCTTGACCGCCACGGCACGATCCAGCTGCTCGTCGTGGCCGCGATAGACGGCCGCCATCCCGCCCCTGCCGATCTGCTCGGCGAGACGGTAGCGATCGCCGATCAACTCGTTCGCTGGCATGATCCTCCACGAAGCACGGGACGTACCACCGTGGCAGGATGGGGGCCAGATGAAGTTCGGGCTCCAGGTCAACCAGTTCACCTGGCCCGGCGGCGCGCCCGCCATCGGTCCCAAACTGGCGCGCGTCGGGCGAGCGGCCGATGACGCCGGCTTCGACTCGATCTGGGTGATGGACCACTTCTTCCAGATCCGCGGCCTGGGCCCGCCGGAGGCGCCGATGCTCGAGGGCCAGACGGCGCTCGGCTTCCTGGCGGCACACACCGACCGAGCGCGCCTGGGCCTGATGGTCGGCGGCGTCCATTACCGTGCCCCGGGGCTCTGGATCAAGGCGACCACCACCCTCGACGTGCTGTCCGGCGGCCGCGCCTGGTTTGGGATTGGCGCCGCCTGGAACGTGCACGAGTCGAAGGGGCTTGGCTTCCCGTTTCCGCCCCTGGGCGAGCGCTTCGAGTGGCTGGAGGACACCCTGCGCATGGCGCACGAGATGTGGTCGGGCGGCAGCGGCAGCGCGGGGCGCTTTGACGGCAGGCGCGTGACCGCCACGCACCTCATCAACTCGCCGCAATCCATCAGCCGCCCGCGCGTGCCGATCCTGGTCGGGGGCGGGGGAGAGCGCAAGACCCTGCGCCTGGTGGCGCAATACGCCGACGCCTGCAACATCTTCGGCCGCTCCCCCGAGTTCGTGCGCGCCAAGCTCGCGATCCTGCGGCAGCACTGCGAACGGCTCGATCGCCCATACGATGAGATCGAGAGGACCGTGCTCACCAGCGTCGATCCGAAGGCAGAGTCGAGCGATGCGACCGTCGAGCGCTTCGGGCAGCTCGGCGAGGCGGGCGCCCAGCATGTGATCTTCAGCGTCCGCGGCGTGGCCGATACGTCTCGCCTCGAGCGCATCTCCGCCGAGATCCTGCCGCAGCTTCGCGGCACCTGAGAGGGATCGACCGATGGGGTCGCACGGCGCACTGGCCGGTCGGTTGACCCGCCAGGCGGGGCTACCATCAACGGAACGACCCAATCGACCGGGCTCCGTCGCGATCTCACCCGTGGGACGAACAGATCGCGATGGAGCCCGCTCTCCATGGTTGCCAGCCCCGCGGTGCGGGTGGCGCGGCAGGGTGTCAGGCCCCCCGGCGGGCGCGGGCCGACGCAGCGCTCGTCAGGATCGGCCGAGCACGACGTCGCCGCTCGCGGTCAACCAGCGCGCGCCGTCGATCCCCAGGCGTCCGGCCTGAACCATCGGGTCCGCATTCGCCAGCTCGAGCGCTTCGGCCAGCGGCAGGCGGTAGATCGACATACCGCGCAGCCGCTCGTCGGTCTGCTCGACGAGCGGTCCGTTGGCGACGAGCGCCCCCTGCCGCATGAGGCCGCGCAGATAGCTGAGGTGCTCGACCTGCAGGCGATCGAGCTGATCCTCGGTGAAACTGGGGGCGTCGTGGGGCCGGACGAGAAACACGATGGTGTGTTCGTCGAAGTTCTCCGGTACCAGGGCATCGCCGTCGGGATAGCTCACCATCTTCAGCCGGGGGCCGGTCGCGGGACGCCCGGGCGAATGCCGACCAGGTGCTCCGAGCGCCGCAGCCAGCGCAGGGGGAGCAAGGCCACTGCCAACAATGCGGCCGACACGAGGAGGAGGCCGTCGACCCCGAGCCACTCGGCGGCACCGCCGCCCGAGAGCGAGCCGACCACCTGCCCCACGGCCAGGAAGACCGAGTACAGCCCCATGATCACGCCGCGGTCATCGGGATGCTCCTCGCTGACATCAGCCAGCATGCCGAGCGCCGCCGGCGTGGCCCCGGCGAGGACGAAGAGCCCGCCGGCGGCGATGACGCCCAGACCGAGGCGGGCGACGGCGCCCCACGTCTCTGAGTGGTTCAGGCCCACCGCCGCGGCGACCATGAGCAGGCCGCCGCCGATGCCGATGCCCATGATGGTCGTGCGACGGTAACGCTTGAACCGATTGCCCCAGTAGAAGAGCCCGGCAAAGAAGACCAGCAGGGCAACCCCGAGGCCGATGCTGACCTGCGCCGGTTCGAAGCCTCCCATCAGGAGCTGGTCCTCGAAGCCGGGCCGGCGTTGGTCGACGAGCTGGAAGATCGACTGGCTCGTCCACGCTCCGATGAATGCATTGACCGCGATCCAGGTCGGCGCCAGCAGCCAGACCGATCGGCTGGTCAGCACCGAGCGGTAGCGGGCGAGGTCGAAGCCGCGTGCCACTCCGGCCACGCCGCCGGCCCCGATCTCCTCCAGCTCGCGCCGCTGCGCGGCGGAGCTGCCCTCGCGGGATTCGGTGACGCCGTACCGGTAGATCAGGAAGCTCACGCCATAGAGCACGGCGTTGAGGTAGAAGGCGTTGCGGTCGAGCAGCGCCCACAGGCCGCCCGCGGCCACGAGGCCAAGCCCGATCCCTGCCAGGGTGGCCGCCTCGAATTGCGCCACGGTTCGCCCGCGGAGGCCCTCGTCGTGGGACGTGGCGAGCGCAATGTAGCCCAGGATCGACGGAATGCTGGCCGCGGCGGCGGCGCCCTCCAGCCAGCGCGTCCCGCCCAGCAGGAACAGGTCGGTGGTCAGCGCCGTCAGGACGACGGCGACGGCGCCGAAGATCGGCCCGAACTGCATCACCGGGCGCGATCCCATCCGGTCAGAGAGCAGCCCGAAGAGCGGCGAGAGGATCAGCTCGGCGAGGTAGAACGTCGCGGTCAGCAGGCCGACCTCGAAGGCGGTCACCTCTCGCCCCGCGCCGAACACCTCGAGCTCGGCGAGGTAGTACACCAGGAGCGCGCCGGTCAGCCCGGTGCTGAAGCGAAGCGTGAACGTGCCGATCAGGACCGCGTTCAGCGAGCGACGCACGGGCTTGGGCGTCACGCGGGACGGTGGGAGGGTCGGGCCATGAGCGCGCAGTATGCCGAGCCTTCAGCCGTTGCGCCAAGCAGGTCGCCGTTGCGTTGCGCCCGAGGCTGAGGGCAGGCGCGATTCCCGCGATCCATGGCGGCTGGGGTGAGCCTGCGTCGCGCAGCGGGGCGCGGCTCAGGCTCATCGGTCCTCGATAGACCGCGACAATCGCGCCGCAGTCAGGGTTCCGGCGCGCTGGTCCTCGATGAGGTCGCGGTAGGCGGACCCTTCTAGGCGCTGGCTCCGTTGCCGAGATTCGACAGGCCGAACGCCTCTTCCAGCGCCTCGGCGGGTCGGAATCCGACCGCGGCCTTTGGCGCTTCGCCGGGGGCGAAGAGCGCCACGGTCGGGATGCTCATGATCCCGTACTTCATCGCCGTCTGCGGGTTGGCATCCACATCGAGCTTGCGGACCTCGACGGTTCCGGCGTACTTGGCGGCCAGCTTCTCGATCTCCGGGGCGACCATGCGGCACGGCCCGCACCACTCGGCCCAGAAATCGACCACAACCGGCTTCTCGCTCTGGAGCACATCGGCGTCGAAGGTCGCGTCGGTGACCTCTTGAACGTTGGCGGACATCGGTTTCCTTTCCTGGTCAGCTCCGGCGTCAGCCGGCGACCTGTTGCAACAATCGGTAGGCGTCGAGAACGCGGGCGTCCACGAGCCGATAAAGGACGGTATTTCCATCGCGGCGGCTGGCCACGAGCCCCGCCGTCCGCAGAACGGTCAGATGCTGGCTCATGTTCGGCACCTGGCATCCGACGTCGCGTGATAGATCGCTCACGCTCCGCTCACCGTCGGCCAGCTGTTCGAGCACGCACAGCCGCTTGGGATCGGACAGTGCACGAGCGATGCCTGCCGCGCGCTCGCGGGTGGCATCGGCAGTCGTTGTGACAGGCATTGTCGCAAGTATCTCAGAACTTGCGCAATTACGCAAACGACCAGGGGCCCGGATCTTGAAGATCAGATCCCGGTGACCAGCTCGGTCAGCCCGTCGTCGGCCGGGCTGCGGTTGGTTGCGACTGCGCCTTCGCCGTTGACACCTCGATGACTCGGGCCGCGGTGAATCGGCCGATGCCGGCACACACGAACAGGATGGCGAAGGCCGGATAGCCGCCGAGCAGCATGATGATCGAGGAGACGGCCACGCCGCCGGTATAGGCACCGACGGTGCGGACCACGAAGTGGCTCTGGAAGGCAAGCACGCCGGGTCCGGTGGCGAGCCGGAAGAGGCGCTCGTTGGCGGCGAGCTGTCCGGCCGTGTCGCCGGCTGCCATGAGGATGGCGACGACGACCAGGACCGCCGGTGCCAGCGGGTTGATCGGGTGAGCGGCGAGGCCCAGGAAGAGGGCGAAGCCGCGCACAAGGAAGGAGGTGCGCAGCAGCCGCGACGAGGAGCCGCCACGCAGGTGGCTGCTGACGAAGAGCGAGGCGAGGACGAGCGTGCCGGAGCTGATGGCGGTGATGGAGATCGCGAACCCGGCGCCCGTGCCGAGCACCGTCATCGCGTAGACGGACAGGAACGGCGAGAGGCCCGCCGACAGCAGCGCGAGGGTCATGACGTTGCCGTGGCGTCGAAGGCGCGCCTGCGCGTCACTCTGCCAGGGCATCTGACTCGGAACCCGAATGCGACCGGGGGCCTGAAGCTTGCGCAGGACGACGAGCGGCACCATCCCGGCCATGCCCGAGATCAGGAGCGGCGCGGCGTAGGCCCATAGCCCCACCATGTCCACCAGGCCGTCGATCGTGAACGCAATCGGCAGCAGGATCACCGAGCCGATACCGAGGGTGATGCCGCCGAGCCGCGGCGCGACCAGCCGGCGCTGGTCGTCGGGCAGGATGATCTGGTACCACGACTGCTGGAGGCTGTAGGCGATCGCGCCAAGCGCGCCGAGCAGGCCGCCGACGATGCCGATCAGGGTGATCGCCGCCCATGCCGGAAGCCAGCCGATCGCGGTCAGCGCCACCGCGCCGGCGAGCAGGAAGCCACGTGGATCGCCGATCGTCGCGAACAGGATGACGATCCCGCGGAGGTTGCCGTCGGTGCGCTCCAGCATGGTCGGCAGCCAGCGTTGGCTCATGGTGCCCGCCGCCGGCACCACGGCGATGGCCGTCGCCAGCGCGGGGTGGGCACCGAGCGCCAGCAGGAGCGGAATGGTGATCGCCGGGCCGGTCAGCGCGCCGATGAAGCCCCGCGCGACGGCGAGGATCCGGAAGGGACGGTACGGACGCGCCGCGAAGGCTCGCCAATCGGATACGGAGGAGGCTGCGGGGACGCGAGGCGCGCGCACGATAGAGCAGTGACCTTGTCCGGGAGCGCGCGTACTCTCGCCGGACCGTTCCGGCAAGCATCGGTGCAGGGCGTCCCAGCCTTGCAACCGACACCGATAGGGTACGACATCCGCGGCCGACCTTCACATGACCGAATCGTCCTGGAGCGATGCGTCGATCGCGACACGCTAGTTGTCACAACGCGTCCGCATTCTGCGCCCATGAACATTCTCCTCGACTGCGCATGGTGCGGCGACGAGGTCGTCTTCTCGGTTGACGAGACCGATGACGAACTCGTCTGCAGCGCCTGCAACACGCGCATGGCGTTCGCGCCTGATCCGGCCACCACGTTCGCCCTGCTGTACGAGCCGCCGCGGGCTGCCTGACCCGACTCCCGGAGGCGGCGGCGCCCGGGACCAACCTGTGGCACCCTCGGTCGCATGTCACCGGCTTGGCGACCATCGACGACGCGGCGAATCAGCTCGACGGTCTTGGCGGCTGTGCTGCTCGTCGGAGTCGGAGCGCTCGCGGCGTACACGCTGGGGCAGCTGGAGCTGGCACCACCGCTCGGTGGACGGGTGCCGCGGGTTGCCTATGACGCGTATCGATCGGCCTCTGACGCCGCCCCAGGCGTCATCGGGTCATGCGAGGTCGACTGGCCGGTGGTGGCGGGCATCGCTCAGGTCGAATCGCGGCACGGGCGGATTGACGGAGAGCACACGCTGTCTCCGGATGGCGACGTCGAGCCGCCCATCCGCGGCCGTCCGCTCGACGGCACGCGAGGAACGCAGACGATCGTCGACACCGATGGGGGAGCGCTCGACGGTGACGAGAGCTGGGATCGCGCCATGGGCCCGCTCCAGTTCATACCCGCGACCTGGCGAGAGCTCGGGCGGGACGGCAACGAGGACGGCACGGCCGACCCGGACAACCTCTACGACGCCGCGCTCACCGCTGTCGCCCATCTCTGCCTGCGCGAGCCCGGCGATTACCGGGACCGCGGCGAGCTCCGCCGCGCGCTGATTGCCTACAACCCATCGGGAGACTATGCCGACGAGGTCCTGCGCTGGATCGACCGATACCAGGCCGAACCGATCGACGAGATTCTCGAGGCCAATGACGAAGAGGCGTGAGCCCCGGCCGCCTCAACCGCCTGAAGTCGACGGGCAGAGCGGCGAACCGCCGCCGGCGACCCTGCCCGGTCAGGCCTCGGTGATCTCGATCGTGTCGATGCGGTCGCCGGGGTTCCGATCGCGCTGTGGGTCGCGCTCGCGAAGCCCCTGCACGACCTCCATCCCCTCCGTCACCCGGCCGAAGACGCTGTGCCGGTTGTCGAGGTGCGGCGTGGGGCCGAGGGTGATGAAGAACTGGCTGCCGTTCGTGCCGGGGCCGGCGTTCGCCATGGAGAGGATGCCCGCTCCATCGTGTCCCAGCGAGGGATGGAACTCGTCGCCAAACTGGTATCCGGGGCCACCGGTGCCGGTTCCGGTCGGATCGCCGCCCTGGGCCATGAATCCACCGATGACGCGGTGGAACGTCGTTCCGTCATAGAAGCCCGCCCGTGCGAGGTTCACGAAGTTTTCGACGGTGAGCGGCGCGCGATCGGCATACAGCTCGACCACGATCTCGCCCTTCTCGGTCTTGAAGCGCGCGCGGTACGTCTTCGTCAGGTCGAGATCGCCTGACGGCGGATTCGGTCGGTCGGGCATCGTTTCTCCTGGGTGGGATTGCGGGGCCGATGCTACCGGACTCTCCCTCCGCTGGTAGCCTCGCCCCAATGACACGCATCCTACTGGCGGCCGGACGCGTCCTCGACGGGACGGGGGCCGATCCCTTCGAGGCCGACGTCGCCGTCGAAGGCGGCCGCATCGTCGCGATCGGCTCGGACCTCGACGCAGACGAGCGCCTCGATATCTCCGGCAAGACGATCCTGCCGGGGCTGTTCGACTGCCACACCCACGTCACCTTCAGCACGATCGACACGATGCGGCGCCTCCAGACGCCGTTCAGCTACCGCTTCTACGAGGCGATGCACAATCTCGAGGCGACGCTGCGGGTCGGAATCACCACGATCCGGGATGCCGGTGGCGCCGACCTCGGCATCAAGCAGGCGGTCGCCGATGGCCTGATTCGCGGGCCTCGCATGCAGATCAGCCTCGGCATGATCAGCCAGACGGGCGGGCACGGCGACGGGTGGATGCCATCCGGGGTGAACCTCAGGCTCGACTCGCATCCGGGTGTGCCAAACACGATCGTGGACGGCGCCGACGAGATGCGTCTCAAGGTGCGTGAGCTGGTGCGCATGGGTGCGGACGTCATCAAGGTGGCGGTCTCTGGCGGCGTTCTCTCACCGCGCGACAAGCCGAGCCACGCCCACTTCCGGCCTGCGGAGCTGGAGGCCCTCGTCGACGAGGCGAATGCCGCCGGGATCTCGGTCATGGCACACGCCCAGGCGGCGGCCGGCATCAAGAACGCCATCCGCGCAGGCATCCGCTCAATCGACCACGGGATCTACCTCGACGACCAGGCGATCAGCCTGATGCTCGAGCACGGCACCTGGCTGGTCCCGACCCTGGTGGCGCCACGAGGCGTGATCGACGCGGCTGAGGCGGGCGCCGCCATCCCCGATGCATCCGTGGCCAAGGCGCGTGAGGTCGTCGAGATTCACCGGGCCTCGTTCGCGAAGGCCGTGGCCGCCGGAGTGAGGATCGCCATGGGCACCGACTCCGGGGTCACGCCGCACGGCAACAACCTCCGGGAGCTGGCACTCATGGAGGAGGGCGGCATGGCACCTATGCACGTGATCCAGGCGGCGACGCGCTCAGCGGCCGAGCTGATGGGGCTGGCGGACGACCTGGGCACGCTCGAACCGGGGAAGCGTGCGGATCTCGTCGTGGTCGACGGGGACCCGCTCGAGGTGGCGACCCTGTCCGACCGGATCGACGCCGTGTACCAGGACGGCCTCCGCGTCGTCTAACGCTCAGTGCTCCAGGTCGATGACGAGCCGTGGAGCACCGTCGTCCGTCAGGCTCAGCACGCGCACACAGGCCTCCTTGGACAGACCCAGATACCACGTGCTCTGGGCCTCGAAGTCGCCGCCCTCCACGACGTCCACGAGCGCGGCGAAGGCGGGATCGAGATCCGTCGGCCCGCTGTAGCTGCTCGTGCCGTCGGCCGTCTGCTTGGTCCCGCCACGCATGGTCAACCTCAGGAAGCTGGAACCATCGACCTGGATCGGCAGGCCCGACGCGTCGTGGTTGAACGGCGGTGCGGCGCGGTCGAGGGTGATCTCCGGCAGGCCATCGGCGAACTCGAAGACAACGCGGTCGTAGCCGGCATGCGTACCGACCCGGAGGTTGGTGATGTTGGCCAGTGCGACGGTTGCGTCCTCCACCACCGGCAGATCGCAGCTGAACGCGCCAAGCGCGGCGGATGGCACCGGCTCGATGGTGGCGGCGGCCGATGCAGTCGGGGAACCGTGGCCGGACCCGGACGCATCGGGGAGGGAGGTCGGCGGGGTGTTCGGCGCGGTGGTCGACGGGCTGCCGCTGCCGCCGATGCAGCCGCTGAGCAGCATGGCCACAAGGAAGAGCTGAGCCGAACGGTGAAGCTGCATGGGTGATCGTCTCCTGCGGTGAGCCGAACCTGGCGAGGGCTCAAAGACGCCGGCAGCGCGCGCATCGTTACGGCGACCCGCCGCTAGACTTGAGCCACGCATGAACGACACCGATCGCACCCATTCTCCCGGGCTCAAGGGTGTCCTGGCCGGCGAGACGGCCCTCGCGAACGTTGACGGCGAGAACGGCCGGCTGCACTACCGCGGCTATCCGATCGGCGAGCTCGTCCAGCATGGCTCGTATGCACAGGTGGCGGAGCTGCTCTGGACCGGTCAGTGGCGGACCGATGCATGGTTGGCGTGCTCGACCATCCCCGAGCCAGTCACCGAGGTCCTGCGTCGCCTGCCGGCCGCATCGAACGCGATGGACGCGCTGCGCACGGCCGTCTCGACCTGGGGCGCATTCGACGGCGGCGCGTGGCCGCCGACCGTCGAGCAGGCGCGCGCCCTGACCGGGTTCGCGCCGTCCGCCCTGGCCGCCTTCGCCCGCCTCCGGGACGGCTTGGAGCCGATCGAGCCCGATCCAACGCTCGGCCTGGCCGAGGGGTTCCTCTACCAGCTGCGCGGCGAGCGACCGGGGGCGGCGGCTGCGCGGGCGCTGGATGCCTATTTCATCGTGGGGGCCGAGCACGGCTTCAACGCATCCACCTTCGCGGCGCGGGTCATCATCTCGACTCATTCGGATATTGCCAGCGCGGTGACCGGAGCCATCGGCGCGTTGAAGGGCCCGTGGCACGGCGGCGCGCCGGCCGAGGTGGTCGACCAGTTGCACGAGATGGGCACCATCGACCAGGCGGAGGCGTGGATCCGGGCCATGCTCGGGCGCGGGGAGCGGCTGATGGGCTTCGGCCATCGCGTGTACCGGGCCTACGATCCGCGGGCTGCCGCCCTGCGTGCGGTGGCCGAGAGCCAGGCCGGGATGACCGACTGGCTCGACAAGGCGGTGGCCGTCGAGGAGATCGCCCTGCGCGTGCTCGCCGAGTTCAAGCCGGACTATCCGATCAAGACGAACGTCGAGTATTACGCGGCCGCCGTCCTGCAGGGCGTCGGGCTGCCGCCGAATCTGTTTCCGGCGACCTTCGCGCTGGCGCGCCACGCCGGGTGGACGGCCCACTGCCTCGAGCAGGCCGAGGCCAACGTGCTCATCCGCCCCGACGTTCGCTACATCGGTCCTTCGGAGCGCTCCCTACCCGCCTGAGCCGCCCGAACGCGGCGGTCGACCGTTCTTCGTCAACGCCGCCTTCGGACTCGCTCCCGGCGATCAGCATCATGTACTTCATCGGTGACTCCTGTTCTGGGGACTACCTGCACCGATGACGACGATCGGCGCCAGCGCCACTCGACATCGGTATCGATTGTGCACGGGTTGACTGCATGGATGACAAGCGATCGAGCGTTGATCGCCTCGGCGGTCTCGAAGGAGCCGATGCCGCCGCGCTCGGGATGGAGGCGCCTCCCGAGTCCGCGCCGCCCGGCGCCGAGGTCGTCGACGAGGAGCAGCTCGTTCCAGGCGCGACCTTCGACAGGGTTCCGCGCGACCAGTCCAAGCCGTGGTTCACCTCGCTCGCCCACGAGAGCGAGCAGGCCGGCGTGGACAACGATCTACCCGACGCCCAGGAGCCGGAGTTTCCGACCGATCCAGAGGATCCGCGCTAGCGTCACAATGACGGGGTGACCCCCGCGAATCCGTCGCGGCCGTCGACCGCGGCGGTCGCGACTGCGCTGCTCATCGTGTACGTGGTCTGGGGTTCGACCTACCTCGGCATCGCGATCATGATCGAGACCCTGCCACCGCTGCTCGCTGCCGGCGTCCGGTACGCCGTGGCTGGTATCCTCATGCTCGGCGCCCTCGCCGCCCACGCCAGGTTTCGGCGAGGCGCGCCCCCGGTCGAGCGTCCGACGGCGGCACACTGGCGGTCGGCCTTCGTCGTCGGCTCGCTCCTGCTCCTGGGTGGCAACGGAGGCGTGGTGCTCGCGGAGCTCTTCATCCCGTCGGGCATCGCCGCGGTGCTGGTCGCGACCATGCCGATCTGGCTGGCCGTCTTCGACTCCATTCTCAGCCGCCGCCGGCCGAGCGGCCTGGTTGTGGGTGGCCTCGTCGCCGGCATCGTGGGGGTCGCCATTCTCCTCGCGCCGGTGGAAGGGATCGACGAGCTCAACCCGCTTGGCATCGGTCTGGTGATCGGAGCCACCATCTCGTGGGCCGCCGGGTCGCTCTACGCACGACGCGCCCCGCTTCCCCGGTCGCAGCTGCTCGGCACCGGGCTCGAGATGCTTGCCGGGGGCATCGTGCTGGTCGCCGCGGGCAGCCTGCTTGGCGAGTTCGGCCGCACGAACGTCGAGGCCTTCTCCCTCCGCTCGCTGGTCGCGCTCGCCTATCTCACCGTGTTCGGCTCGATCGTGGCCTTCACCGCCTACACCTGGCTGCTGGCCAACGTCCCGGTCTCCACCGTCGGCACGTACGCCTATGTCAACCCGATCGTCGCCGTCGCGCTGGGCGCCATCCTGCTCTCCGAGCCGATCACGCCGCGCACCCTCATCGCGTCCGTCATCATCCTCGGTGCGGTGGTGGCCATGGTCTCCGGCCGGCCGCGCGAGACGGAGGAGCCCGGGCCGGTCCCGGAATCCGCTGGCCTCGAGCCCAGCTGAGGAATGGCACCGATCCTGCGCCGTCCCGGCAGATGGCCACGGATGAGATCACGGTCGCGTGCGATGCCCACGATGGCGGCTGGCATTGCTCGGTGATCGTCGGCGACGACGCATCGGCGACGGAGCACGCGGTCCAGGTCGACCGCGAGACGCTCGACGACCTGGCACCCGGAGCGACGCCGGACGAGCTCGTTCGAGCGTCGTTCGTCTATCTGCTCGAGCGGGAGCCCCGCCAGAGCATCATGCGCAGCTTCGAGCTGCCGATCATCGCCCGCTACTTCGGCGACTATCCCGACGAGATCAGCCGTCGCCTGCGCGGAGACTGATGGCGGAACCGCGGGGCCGTCCTCCATACGCCAACCAGGTTGGCGCTATCCGAGTCGCCGCGGCCGCGAACGCACACGTGAGCGTGTGATTCCGCGTTGAATTCGCGCAACGTCAGCGCGATTGGCGAGTGAGGGGAAGTTCCACGAACGGCTCGTCCAGCGCCAACCACGTTGACGCATGAGGAGGACCACTCGATTCGTCGCCGCCTTCTCAGCGGGCGAGGCCGGACGCGTCGTAGATCCGGTTCAGCACGTAGGTGCCATCGGTCTCCGGGTCGGTGAGGTTGGTCTGCGCCTGCTCCAGCATGACGTAGGGGTGCATCCGCGCCTGCGCCAGGTCGGTGCCGCGGAAGGCGAGCTCGAGGAGCACCCCCTCCTGCGTCTGCTGGCTCCACTCCTGGCCGAACAGGAAGTTGCCGTGGCTGACCATCGTCACGCGGTGTCCGCCGTCGTCGCTCGGCGCGATGTCGATCGGTCCGGACCAGTGCGTGCCGTGGCCGATCACGTGGTCGCACCCCGCGTCGAAGAAGACCTGTTGCTGCCGTCGCATGTCGCCGAGAAACTGAGCGTGGTACTCGCCGCCGCCCCACCACTGCGGCACGCAGAAGACGAGGTCGGCCCCTGCCCTTGCGCGGGAGACCGCCTCGATCACGTTCTCATCACGCAGCCAGGCGACGCCCGGCTGGCCGGGACCAGCCTCGAGCGAGCCCGGGATCTCGTTGAAGGCGACGAAGGCGAATCTCATGCCGTTGACATCGACGAGGGCCGGCTCGAGCGCGGCGTCCAGGTCTTCGCCGGCGCCGGTGGTCGGAATGCCGGCCGCCTCGAACTGCTTGAGCGTCTCCAGGAACCCGGGGGTCCCGCGGTCGAACAGGTGATTGGCGGCGAGCGTCGCGACGTCCACGCCATAGGTGTCGCGCAGCCGTGGCAGCACGGCCGGGTCGATGCTGAAGACGACGCCGTCGTTGACCGTGAAGTCGTCCACCACAGGGCACTCGAAGTCATCCAGCGTCACGTCGGCGCCGCTGACAAGCTCGGCCACCGCACCCTCGTTGCCGGTCGGCACCGCATCCACGATATTGAAGCCGTTCCCGACGAAACCCTCGGGCACCGGGTTCGGGCGGACGGCGGTGTACTCGGCGGTGCCCCCTCCGAAGACCCAGTCCCAGCCGCGTTCCTCCGTGATCGCCGCAAACGCGACGCCGCGGTCGGGGCAGGAATCACCGAGGCTCATGAGCGTGCGGATCTCGGCGGGGTCATGGGCCCAGCCCTCCGGCGGGCCCTGCACCGTCGTCGTGAACGGGTAGGGCAGTGCACGTGCATCGGCGTCGCCGAAGAGATCGGCGCCGTCGATCGGCAGGACCTTGATGGTGGGGACCACCAGTCCGGCCGGGATCATGGCCAGATCGGCAGGGTTCGCTTCCAGATGCGCATTGATCTCCGCGGCGGGGAGGCATCGCGGCACCGGATTAGCCGCGGCGAAGAGCTCACACGCCTGGATGATGGTGTCGGCGTCGATGGCCGCATCGACCTCTGCCGCGCTGATCGACGCCAGGGCGCTGGTGTACCCGGTGACCACGGCGAGCGGAATCTCGACCTCGGGGGCAGGAGTCGCGGTGGGAAGCGGTGTCGCGGTGGGGGTCGGGGCGGGCGTGCTCGCCGCGGTCGCCGAGGGTGGCGGCATGGACTCGGAGGGGGCGGGAACCGCGTCCGTGCAGGCGGCCATGCTGAGCACGAGCGCGACGGCGGCAGTGGCGCGACGAGAGGAGCGCATGGCGGGGATGGTAGCGGCTGAGCTCTGGCGCAACCGATCGCGTATGAACCCCGACAGGTGCTGCCCGTTCGGACCCGTACTGGAGGATCCCATGTCCCGCAGACGAACCACCATCATCGCGGCCGCATTGGCGGCAACCCTTGCCCTGGCCCTTGGCGCTGCCACGGCGTCGGCCGATTCGCAGCGCGCCATGGCGGTGAAGGTCACCATGACCGGAGACCAGGAAGTCTTCGGCGGCGCGAATCCGTGTGCCCCGCCGACGGTCTGTGGCGACCCGGATGCAACGGGGACCGCCAAGATCCAGATCGTGCCCGCGCTCGACCGGGTCTGCTTCCGGCTCGAATGGTCGGGGATCGACGGCAGTGTCTGGGGCGCCCACATCCACGGCCCGGCCACGACGCAGCAGGCGGCGCCGATCAGGGTGCCGTTCCTCATGCGGACGCCGGGCGCGGCGGACAACCTGGCCGGGACCGACTCGCTCTCGGGATGCCTCTCCTCACCCGAGTGGGCCGATGCGATCACCGCCGATCCGTCGAGCTTCTACGTGAACGTTCACAGCACCGTCTACGGACCTGGAGCGATCCGCGCCCAGCTCTCCGACTGAGCCCGGTGGCCGGGCGCTGCGCAAGCCGCACCCGGCCACAGCTTCCCGCGTGACGAGGGACTATCATCGTCGCCCCATGACCCGTGAGCAGCCCACGTCATCTGCCCTGGACTTCGGGACCGGCACGTCCGACGATCATCGCGACGGCATCCGCTGGGTCGACTACGCCAACATCAGCTGGAACCCGGTCTTCTGCAAGCGCTGCGACATCTGCGTCGAGATCTGCCCCAAGGACACGCTCGTCCTGCGCAACGACGCCATCATCGAAGAGCAGAACTGCATCCTCTGCGGACTCTGCGAGCGCTACTGTCCCGACCTCGCGATCGAGATGATTCCATCGGCCGTCGCCGCACACGGGGCGAAGGGCGGATGACGGGCCGGGGGCTGCGGTGACGCCTCAAATCGCCAGATTCACACCCCAGCGACGCAGGGTGGCCGGCCGGGCCAGCGCGTCCCAGAATTCACACCCCGTCAGGCAGCATGGCGCTTCGAGCGCCGATTCGACCCCGTCACCGCAGTCCATGGACACCGCGCGCACATCTGATGTGAATCTGGCGAAATGCCGGGAGCGCATGACTTGATGACACGCAAGCTTACCCAGGGCAACGAGGCCGTGTTCCGTGGGGCGCTGGCCGCCGGCGCGAGCTACTACGCGGGATACCCGATCAGCCCGTCCACGGAGATCCTGAATATCGCATCGGCGCACGCGGCGGACCATCCCGAATTTCGATTTCTCCAGGCGGAGGACGAGATCGCGAGCGCCAACGCGATCATCGGCGCCTCCCTGGCGGGCGCGAAATCCTTCACCGCGACCTCGGGTCCGGGATTCAGCCTGATGCAGGAGGCCGTGGGCTACGCCCAGAAGGTCGGCGTGCCGTGCGTCGTCGTCAACGTCCAGCGCGTCGGGCCGGCGACCGGCATGCCCACGATGCCGGGTCAGGGCGACATCATGCAGGTCAAGTGGGGGAGCACTGGCGACTACACGCCGATCGCCTTCTATCCGAATGGCGTGGAAGAGGCGTTTCGGGTGACGGTGCATGCGTTCAACGCCGCCGAGGAGTCGCGCTCGCCGGTCGTCGTCCTGTCCGATACGTTCGTGGCGCATCTCAACGAGGTTGTGGACCTGGATGCCATCGCCGCCGACGGGCAGGCGGTTGAGCGCGTGGGCATGCCACCCCTCGGCGAATTCACCGACGCGCCGCGCTTCTTCGCCGGCGTCCTCATGTACGAGCACGGGCCGAATGCCGGTGAGCCGGCCACGGCCGATGCGGACGAGTACCTGCGCCAGTTCTACGAGGCCAAGCATCGACACCTGGAGGTGGCCAGCCGGTACGCGCTCTACGAGCACGGCTGGAACGTCGATGCCGACGTCCTGGTCGTCTGCTACGGGATCGTTTCGCGAGTTGCGGCGCCGCTGCGCGACAGATTCGCCATCTTCCGGCCGATCCGCATCTTTCCGGTGCTGGATGCGGAGCTGGCCGCCGTCGCCCAGCGCTACCGCGAGGTGGTCGTGGTCGAGGCGAACGATGGCCAGTACGCCGATCTCGTGGAGCTCGCCATCCATCGCGGGGTGAAGCGCGTGCCGCTGCTCGGCGGTCGCATCTCGCTGGAGGCGGTGCGCGACGGGATCGATCGGGTGCTGGCGGGCGGGCCATCCGAGCCGCCGATTCCGCCGGAAGCTGCTGAGGCGCACCTCCGCTCGCCGCTGGGTGGGCTAGCGTGAAGTCAATCGTCGTGCCACGGATTCACCGACTGACTGCTGACGCCCGACTCGACGCATCCAGCGGCCAGACATTCCCGGAGGGACTGGTGGGCCCGATGATCAGGCTCGATCGCCGGTTCGCGGCCCGAGCTGACGCTCGATTGCTGCCCTCGATCGGCCCATGACGGACCAGGTCAAGGCCCAACAGTCGGGCCGCGCATATCTGTCCGGGTGTGGCGCCGGCACGGGCCCCTTCGCGGCCGAGGTGGACTGATGCCTGAAGCGCCGATGGCCGAGATGACCTACAAGGATCGGCTCAAGCTCGATCTGTTCCCGACGATCTGGTGCCCTGGCTGCGGGATCGGCACGATCATGATGATGCTGGCCATGACGCTCGACGAGATGCGGCTCGACGACCGCAACACGGTGATCGTGACCGGCATCGGCTGCACCGGTCGGATGGGCGGCTACCTGAAGCACGAGGCGGTCTACACGCTCCACGGCCGAACCCTGCCGGTCGCCGAGGCTATCAAGACGGTCAGGCCCGAGATGAACGTGATCGTGGTGGCCGGAGACGGCGACACGGCCAGCATCGGCGGCAACCACCTGATCCACACGATCCGGCGCAACGCCCCGGTCACCGTCCTCTGCAACAACAACGAGATCTATGGCCTGACCGGTGGCCAGACGGGACCGACCACGCCGACCGGCACGAAGACCCTCAGCTCGCCTGGCGGTAACCCGAATGCGCCGATCAACCTCCAGGGCTTGGTGCGCAGCTCATCGCAGGCGCTTTACGCGAAGTCGACGGTCTACCACCAGCTCCACCTGCGCAACGTGATCCGGGAGGCGATCGAATGGCCGGGCTTCAGCTTCGTCGACATCACGAGCCAATGCATCGAGAACAACGGGCGCCGGATCGGCTTCGCGAGCGCCAACGAGATGCTCACCTTCTACCGCAAGACTTACCGGCGGGCGCCGAAGGACGCGACCCAGCTCAACCCCTTCGAGATCGGGATCGTCTACCCGGTCGAGCATGCGGGACGCAACGGAGCCGATGCCAACGGACCGCGGAGCGGGGCGCTCCCGCAACAGCCGAGTGGACCGATGGTGTCCGCCACCGAGTCCCCCGGCGAAGGTGGCGCGACCGAGCCGGTGTCGGCCACCACGGTGATCGAGCGGACCGATGACGAGAAGGCGCGCCGCCGTGCCGAGTCCCAGCAGCGAGCGGCGTTGATGGCGCAGCTGTCACCGGACGTGAAGATGCGCGTCGCCCAGCGCGGTATCACGCTCCCCCAGGCGCTGGCGGAGGCTGGCCTGGCCATCCCGGAGTGGCTGCGCACCGGCGCCAGCGCGCCGGCGGATGCGCCGGTCCCGGCCGGCGATGTCGAGCCGTCGGTCACGGGCTCGGATCCCGAGTCGCACGCCAAGCCGGAGCTCGACGCCCAGAAGGCCGAAGCCGTGGCCGAGGCACGCGACCTCATCGGCGGACGGCCCGGCGGGGACCCGCGGCCGGCGAACCCGCGGACGGTTGAGGATGCGAAGCCCGCATCGGTCTCATCCGATCCGAAGGAGGCCAAGCGCGCCGACGCGCAGCGCAAGCTGGCGCTCATGCAGCGTCTACCGTCCGAGCTGAAGCTGCGGGTTGCGCAGCGTGAGCTGAGCCTGGAGGACGCGATGCGCGAAGCCGGGATCGACCCGGAATGAGCACGAAGATCGCGCTGGACGGGGTCGGCGGCCAGGGTGTGCGGGTGATCGCCGGCGTGATGGGGGCACTGCTGGCGCGCATGGGCAAGGAGGTCACGGTCCTGTTCGACTACGACTCGAGCGTGCGCGGCAGCATGAGCGACGCGTTCCTCATCTTCGACGACGAGCCGATCGCCAACCCCGTCGTCGAGGAGGCGGACATCATGCTCAAGCTCGCCGATAAGGGGCACCTCCGCATCAGCGGCCGCAAGGTCGTCGCCGACCTGGGGCTCGACGTTCCCGGTGCAGAGCAGATCCCGTTCGCCTCGCTCGGCAGCCAGCACTTCGGCAGAGAGCTGTTCGGCAACATGATCGCGCTGGGGCGACTGCTTCGGCTGGCCGAGATCGACTTCGACGAGCCGGCCATCCGCGAGTCGCTGCCGCGCCGATACGAGGATGACAACATGGCCGCCATCCGGTTCGGTTACGAGCTGACCGAAGAGGAGATTGGGCGGCTGGCCGCGGCCGCGCCACCGTCGAGGTTCCAGATGAACGCCGCCGCCACCGAGTCGCACGAGCGCACGATCAGCGCCGGCCATGGGGTCGCCGCTGGCAGCCCGGACTCGTGAGCCGATGAGCGCGCGCAACCCCGAGGTCGACGCCTGGTTCGATCGGTACGACAATTCGCTCAAGCCGCTGGTCCAGCAGGTGCGCGGGATCATCCTCGACGCCGATCCCCGGATCGGCGAAGTGGAGCACGCCAACGTTCGTCTATCGCGGCAACCTGGCCAGTTTCCAGCCCCGGGCCAAGCGCTTCGTGAGCGTGCTCTTCCACGAGGGTGCCACGATTCCGGGGACGCATCCGATCCTCGAGGGTGACGGCGATCATGCTCGCTCCATGCGCCTGGCCGATGCCGATGCGATCGAGCGGAACCGGCCGGCGATCAACGCGGTCGTGCGAGCCTGGTGCGACGCACGAGACTCCTGACTGCCTACGGAGCCCCCTCGATCGGCTCCTCCTCGTCGCTCGGCCCGACCGCCTCGTCGTAGAGGGGCGCGCCGCTCTGTGCAGATGGTATCGCCGTCCCACCCTCGTTCTCCGGGGGCGTGCACGCGGCCAGGAGGACGAGCAATGCGATGGTCAGGGTGCGTTTCATGGCGGGCTCCGATGCAGGATCGCTGCCCGAGGAACCGCTGCGGCAGGTGGCGCTAAGATCGGGGCATGGAGCAGGCAGTCGCGCTCGACCCGGGGATGATCCGGCGAGCGCCGAAGGTGCTGCTGCATGACCACCTGGATGGGGGCCTGCGCCCGGCGACCGTGCTGGAGCTCGCATCCGAAGTCAACTACCGCGATCTGCCGACGATCGATCCCGACGAGCTGGCCAGGTGGTTCACGCTCGGTGCCGACCGCAAGTCGCTCGAGCTCTACCTCGACGGCTTCAGGCACACGGTGTCGGTGATGCAGACCCGCGATGCGATCGAGCGGGTGGCGGCAGAGTGCGCCGAGGACCTGGCGGCCGACGGCGTGGTCTATGCCGAGGTGCGCATGGCGCCGGAGCTGTTGACCGATGGGGGACTGTCGCTGGACGAGGTCGTGAGCGCCATGCTCGGCGGCTTTCGGCGAGGTTCGGCGGGACGGCCGATCACGATCGGGCTCATCGTCACCGCCATGCGCCAGGCGGCCCGGTCGGTCGAAATCGCCGAGCTGGCGGTGCGCCACCGCGACGCGGGAGTGGTCGGCTTCGATATCGCGGGTCCGGAAGCGGGGTACCCGCCGACCCGCCACCTCGACGCCTTCAACCTGATCGCGCACGAGAACTTCCACTTCACGATCCACGCCGGAGAGGGCTTCGGCCTCCCGTCCATCTGGGAGGCGCTCCAGTGGTGCGGCGCCGAACGGCTCGGCCACGGCGTCCGCATCGTCGACGACATCACCGTCGGGCCTGACGGCCGCGTGGCGCTCGGCAGGCTCGCTTCCTACGTGCGCGACACACGCGTACCGCTCGAGATGTGCCCGACCTCGAACGTGCACACCGGCGCGGCGCAGTCGATCGGGGAGCACCCGATCGACCTGCTTCGCCGGCTCCGATTCCGCGTGACCGTGAACACCGACAATCGCCTCATGAGCGGTATCTCGTTGAGCACTGAGTTCGCCACGCTGCACGAAGCCTTCGGGATCGGGGTCGACGACATGGAGTGGCTGACGCTGAACGCCATGAAGTCGGCATTCTGGCCGTTCGACGGCCGGCTCAGGATCATCAACGAGCAGATCAAGCCGGGGTATGCGTCGCTGAGGGCCGCCCGCGCAGCCGCGGACCTGGCGACCGCCTGACGGTCGACTGTCGCAGCCGGCGCTGGAAACGGCACGCGCCATGCTCTGCGGAATCCCCATGCGACAGGTGAGGCACGCGCTGGCCGGAGCGATTGGTGGATTGGGTGCCACGCTGTTGATGAGCGCAGTCATGCTCGGCGCCAGGCGTCTGGGGCTGACCGCTCCGCTCCCACCAAACAAGATCGCCGAGCGTGTGATCGAGACGTCGACCGACCGGCCGTCGGGCGAGGACGAGGAGCGCGTCGTCGGGTCCGCTCTGCACCTCGGGTTCGGCACCATGGCGGGCACGGCCTTCGGCATCCTGCTGGGCGGCGCGGGCCCGGCGCCGGCCGTCGTGCTGGCCGGTGTCGGCGCGGTCTATGCGACCGGCATCTGGCTGGTGAGCTACCAGGGCTGGGTGCCTGGCCTTCGCATCATGCCGCCGGCCACCCATGATGATCGTGGCCGGGTGGCCACCATGATCGTGGCGCACTGGGTCTACGGGATCGCACTGGGCCTGACCACGAGCCGGCTGCGGCGATTCCTCAGCTGAGCGTCGAGCCGACGGCGGGCGCAAGATACTCGCCGACCGCCTCTTCGAGCG
>Ga0136613_10000048_pt1 | contig 40457 bp, 35 predicted proteins | sample AntDrymUQ2722106_2_FD_106649 | JGI IMG/M metagenome (GOLD analysis project Ga0136613, IMG submission 106649) | Polar desert sand microbial communities from Dry Valleys, Antarctica - metaG UQ272 (21.06) | ecosystem: Environmental > Terrestrial > Soil > Desert | place: Antarctica: Dry Valley... | reverse complement strand
GAGAAGCTGTCGCGCACCGCCTCTGTAAGAGGCCAGCGCCCGCATCGTGTTGACGGGATCGCGCTGGCTCGCACCGCCGCCAACAGCCCGAGCGGACCGCCCGCCCGGCGGTACGAAGTCCTGCAGGGCGCCGTTCGTGTCCCCCCGCCGCCGTCCACGAGGCGGCCATGCGCCATCGTCGTAAACGGTCGCACCCGCAGTAGGGGCCCGTCCCGGCCGCCCGCGAGCGGCCGGGGCCGCCTCCGTCGCAGGATCGCTGGGCATGAGCGCCGAGCCGCAAGGGCCCTCCGCGCCCAGCCGCTACGCCGCCTCCTGGGCCTCCTGCGCCACGGTGGGCTGGGCGAAGTACGCGCCGCCGCCGATCGCGCGGTCGAAGCGCGACCAGCGCTCGCCGCTGGGCAGCTCCTTCTCGAGCCGGTCGAACGATCCAAGCCGGCCGCCGAGGTTGTCGCAGAAGTGCACGAGCGTCGCCTCGCGCGTGCACGGGACGACGGGGCTGCCGTGCTCGAGCGAGCCGTGGTGGCTGAGGATGATGTGCAGCACGGCCTCGGCGGTGCGCGTGTCGAAGTCGTCGATGTGCTCGATCAGGCGTCGCACGCGGTAGTAGCCCAGCGGGATCTCGCCCTGCAGCTTGCCCGCGTCGGTCATCTCGATCGCGCTGCCCGCGAACGCGTAGGCGTCAAGCTTGCCGATGTCGTGCAGCAGCGCCCCCGCGACGGCGACGTCGCGGTTGATGCCGCTGAACGTCGCGCTGATCGCGCTCACCGCCTGCGCGACGGAGAGCGAGTGCTCGAGCAGCCCGTGGCGGTAGGCCTGGTGGAAGTGCTTGGCCGCCGGCGCCGCGCGGTAGCGCGCCCACAGCGGCGAGTCGACGCCGAAGACCGCGTCGAGCAGGTGGCGCAGATCGGGGTCCTGGACCGTTGCCAGCAGCTCGCGCAGGTCGACCTCCATCTGCGCGGGCGAGCGCGGCGGCCCGTCGACGAGGTCGGCGAGGTCGAACGAGCCCGGCTCGGCGGCGCAGAGCGCGCGCAGCTTGAGCTCGGCGCCGTAGCGGCCGCTGACCTGCAGGCAGCCGCTCACGCGCACGGGCGTCCCGACGATCGCGATCGCGGCGACCGCCGCGACCTCGTCCCAGACGTTGGCGGGCAGGCTCCCCGTGCGGTCGCCGAGCATGAGGCGCAGGTACTGGCCGCCGTCGCGCTTGGCGCGGACTTCGGCCGCGCGCACGACGAGCACCGACTCGACCTGGGCCCCCGCCTCCAGCTCTCGCACGAACATGGCGGACACGGTGGCAAGCGTCGCGGACGGACCGCGTAAAGCGACCTGTAGCGTGTCGTCGACATGCCCGGCAGCGCGCTCATCACGGGCGGGACGGGCGGCCTCGGCGCCGCGGTCACGCGTGCCTTCCTCGACGGCGGCTGGCGCGTCGTCGTGCCGGTCTTCGACGAGCGTGAGCGCGAGCGCCTCGCCGCCCACGAGCGGCTCGTGCTCGAGCCGGCCGACCTCGCCGACAGCGACTCGACGAGCGCGATCGCGCAGCTCGCGGCGGCCGACGCCGAGGCGCTGCTGCGGGCGGTCGTGAACCTCGTCGGCGGCTACGCCGCGGCCGGCCGCGTGCACGAGACGCCGGTCGAGGACTACGAGGCGCAGCTGCGCCTGAACCTGCGCCCGACGTACCTCGTCTGCCAGGCCGCGATCCCGCACATGCAGGCTGCCGGCGGCGGCGCGATCGTCTGCGTCTCCTCGCGCGCGGCGCTCAAGCCGTTCGCCGGCGCGGCGGGCTACATCGTCGCCAAGGCCGCCGTACTGGCATTCGTCGACGTGCTCGCGGCGGAGTACCGCGACGACGGGATCCGCGCCAACGCGGTCCTGCCGAGCGTGATCGACACGCCGGGCAATCGCGCCGCGATGCCCGACGCCGACTGGAGCCGCTGGGTCCCGCCGGAGCAGATCGCGAGCGTCGTGCGGTTTCTCTGCGAGGACGGCGCCGGCGTCGTCAGCGGCGCCCACGTGCCGGTGTACGGTCGCGCCTGAGAGCGGACCTGCGTAGCCCAGACCCGCCGCCGGGTACATTCACGCAATGTCAAAACGGCGGATCGTCACCGTGTGCTGCCTGGTCGTGGCGGCCTGCGTGGCCGTTCCCGCCAGCGCCCAGCAGCCACTGCCGGGCGAGCGGATCGCGGCCGGCATCAGCGCCGCGGGCACCGACGTGTCGGGGCTGACGGTCGACGAGGCCGCCGCGCGGATTCAGGGTGTCCACGGCGAGCGCCTCGAGCGCGGCCTGGTCACCGTGCAGGCCGCCGACATCACCTGGCGGCTCAAGAGCGTGGATGCGGGCGTCGGCTTCGACGCGCTGACGAGCGCCAAGCGCGCCCTCTACGCCGGTCGCACCGCCGCCGGGCAGCCCGTCGACGTGCCGCTCGCGGTGACGTTCACCGCAAGCGCCGTCGATCGCTTCGTCGCGCGCATCAACAAGCGCCTCAGACGCCCGGCGCGCGACTCCAGGCTGAAGATCTCGCTGCGCCGCGTCCGCGTGACGCACTCCGCACGCGGCCGCGCCATTGACGTCAAGGCGCTCACCGCGCAGGTCAGCGCCGCGCTGACCGAACCGCGCATCATGCGCGTGCTCAAGGTCAAGCTCATCTCCGTCAAGCCGAAGGTCACCGCCGGCAAGCTGCGAAGCAGCGCGACGACCGTGATCACGATCCAGCAGTCGACCTTCACGCTGCGGCTGTTCAAGCACCTGAAGGTCGTCAAGCGCTACAAGGTCGCCGTCGGCCTACCCGACTATCCGACGCCGCGCGGGCACTTCGCCATCCAGAGCAAGCAGGTCAACCCGGTCTGGTCGGTTCCCAACAGCCCGTGGGCCGGCGAGCTGGCCGGCGGGACGGTCAGCGGCGGCAGCGCGCAAAACCCGCTCAAGGCGCGCTGGATGGGCGTCAGCGGCAGCGTCGGCATCCACGGCACCGGCATGGAGTACACGGTCGGCACGCGCGCGTCGCACGGCTGCATCCGCATGCGCGTCAACGACGTCATCGCGCTCTACAAGCGCGTCCCGCTCGGGACGCCCGTGCTCATCGGCTGACCGGCAGCGCGGCGCCGCTCATGCTGACCGCGTCAAGCAGCGGCTGGGCCTTGAGCAGCATCTCGTCGTACTCGTCGTCGGCGTCGGAGAGCATCACGATCGCGCCGCCCGAGCCGATCGTCGCGCCGGCCGGCGTCGCGACGAGCGTGCGGATGACGATGCTCAGGTCGGCGGTCCCGTTGAGCGCGAGGTAGCCCAGCGCGCCCGAGTACACGCCGCGCGGTACGCCCTCGAGCGCGTCGATGATCTCCATCGTGCGCAGCTTCGGCGCGCCGGTCATCGAACCGCCGGGGAACGTCGCCCGGATGCAGTCGACGAGGTCGACGTCGTCGCGCAGGCGCCCGCGGATCGTGGAGACGAGCTGGTGGACGGTCTCATAGCTCTCGACGTCCATGAGCTTGGGAACGTGGACGCTGCCGATCTGCGACACGAGGCCGAGGTCGTTGCGCAGCAGGTCGACGATCATCAGGTGCTCGGCGCGGTCCTTCGGGCTGCGCGCGAGCCAATCGCGGGCGGCGCGGTCGGCGTCCGGCACGCTGTCGCGGCGGGCCGTGCCCTTGATCGGCTTGGCCTCCACGGTGCGGTCGCGCGCGGCGCGCAGGAAGCGCTCGGGCGAGGAGCTCAGGATTGCGCCCTCCTGCATCTGCAGGTACGCGCTGTAGGGCGCCGGGTTGACGCGGCGCAGCACGCGGTAGAGCTCGAACGTGTCGTGCAGGGGCGCCAGCGCGAGCTTGTTGGTCAGGCAGATCTCGTAGCTCTCGCCGGACTCGAGCAGGCGCTTGCAGGTTTCGATGTTCGCCATGTAGTGCTCGCGGCTGCGGCTGAGCTCGAACTCGAGCGACGCGTGGCCGTGGTCGAGCATCGGCGGCTCGTCGAGCGCGGGCAGTGCGCCCAGCGCGTCCTGCGTGGCGGCGAGCCAGCTTCGTGCGGCGCCGGCCTCCCGCGAGCCGCCGTCGCTCAGCGCGAGCAGGTGCGTCTGCTCGCGCTCGTGGTCGATCGCGACGATCCGGTCGGCGAGCAGCAGGAACGCGTCGGGCAGCTCGGCCGTGTGCGCCTCGCTCGCGCCGCAGTCGGCCTTCAGCTCATAGCCGAGGTAGCCGACGAAGCCGCCGTTGAGATCGAACGGCAGCTCGGGGCTGTCGGTGTGAAGGCGCGCGAGCTCGCGGCTGAGGTAGTCGAACAAGGTCTGCTCGTGCGCGTGAGTTCCGGCGCCACGCGCGATCGTCAGCCGCGAGCCGGCGACGCGATAGCGGATCGCGGCACCGAGGCCGCCGATCGCCGCGCCCATGAAGCTGAAGCGCGACAGCGCGGGATCGACGCGGCTCGAGTCCAGCCAGAACGCCTCCGCGCGCTCGCCGAACAGCGTCGCGAAGGCGCTCTCCGCGTCGGGTACCCCGTCGACGACGCGGTGGGCGATCTGCACCGCGCCGCTGCTGCGCGCGGGCGTGCGCCCGCCGGGCACGGCCGTGCCGTGCGGCGGGGGTGCGGCACCGCGCGGCCGCCGGCGCGCGGGTGCCAGGGCGAGGAAGTTCGCGACGAGCTGCTCGCCGTGCTCGGTCCCGATCGACTCGGGATGAAACTGCACGCCCCACGCCGGGCGGTCGCGCGCGCGGACCGCCATCAGCGTGCCGTCGTCGGCCCAGGCGATCGCCTCGAGCTGCGGCGGCAGGGCGGGCTCGACGATCAGCGAGTGGTAGCGGACGGCGTGAAAGCCCTGCGGGATGTCGGCGAACAGGTTCTCGCCGCGATGGAAGACCCGGCTGATCCGCCCGTGGATGATCTCCTCGGCGCGCACGACGCTGCCGCCGTGGACATGCGCCAGACCCTGATGACCGAGGCACACGCCGAGCACGGGGATCTCGCGCTGGGCCAGCGCGGCGCGGCCGATGCCGAGGTCACGCTCGCGCTCGGGGCGGCCGGGTCCGGGCGAGACGACGATCCGGTCCCACGGGTGGGCGGCCAGCGCGCTCCACCGCAGCTCGTCGTTGCGCACGACGACCGGCTGCTCGCCCGCGACGCTCGCGATGAGCTGGTAGAGGTTGAACGTGTACGAGTCGTAGTTGTCGATCAGCAACGTCGTCACGAGTGGCCAACACCCTAGACACCGTCCTGCACTGGAACGGCCGCACGCTCGTGGCGGGCACGGCTGCCCCGTGCGGTCCCCTGCTCGTCGCGGATTCCTGGCTGATCGACGAGGGCTACGAGCGCGCCGCGGCCGCCCACTGGGAGCGCTTCGCCGGCTCGTGCGCGCAGCTCGGCGTCGAGCGCCACGAGCTGCGCCGCTTCCAGGTCGCCGCGCGCGGGGTGTTGCCGCTGGAGGGACGCTGGTTTCCGCGTGTCGAGCTGACCGAGCGGGGGCTCGCGCTGCGGCTGCGCCGCGCCCCGGCGCCGCAACGCGAAGCACGCGTGCTCACCGGCCCGCCGGGCGATCCGCGCCGCCATCCACGGCGCAAGGGGCCCGACCTCGAGCTGCTGGCCGGGCTGCGCGCGCGGGCGGGCGAGCAGGGCGCCGACGAGCTGCTGCTCTGCGACGCCGGCGGGGCGCTGCTGGAGGGCGCGCTGTCGAGCCTGCTGTGGTGGGAGGACGACGCGCTGTGCACGACGCCCGACGAGCACGCGCTGCCGGGCGTCACGCGGGCGCTCGTGCTGGCGCGAGCGCGCGAGCTCGGCGTCGAGGTGCGCCTGCGCGCGCCGCTGCCGGCGCAGCTCGCCGACCGCGAGACGTGGCTGACGAGCGCGCTGCACGGCATCCGCGTCGTGACGGCGTGGGTGTCGCCGGCGCTCGCGGCCGGCGACGGCGTCCGCGCGCCGCGCTGGCGCGAGGAGCTCGACCGCGATGGCTGACGGGACCTTACGTCGTGACCGCGCGTCGTTGACGGCGCGCCGCCGGCGGCGCGCGGTCTATCCGCCGCGGCGGACCTCGTCGCGCAGGCGCTCGATCTCGCGCAGCAGCTCGCGCTGGCGGCGGATGACGTCGTCCAGGCGGCGGCCCACCCCGCCGCCGCCGCTGGGCGTGGTGGGCGTGCCCGGCGTGGTGGTCGTCGTGCCCGGCGTGGTGGTGGCCGGCGGCGGTTCCTCGTCCGGCGTCGTGGCGGTCGCCCCGGCCGCGTCCGCGTCCTCCGGTACCTCGCCGGTCTCGATGTAGCGCAGGGTCTTGGCCTCGGCCTGCGGGTCGCGATCGTTGTCGAAGATCGCCACGAGCTTGTTCGTCTCGGCGTCGACGACGACGGTCTTGGAGACCGCGTTGAGCTCCTTGGGGACGATCGAGGTGAGGTAGACGAGGTGGCCCTCGACGAAGACCGGGCGCGGTTCCACGACGCGGAAGTTGCCCGAACCGGTCGAGCCGGGCGCCCCGTCGCCGTAGTCGATGCCGGGGATCGAGACCGCGCGCACGGCCTGCAGCGCGCGCCGGTTGCCGCTCAGCGAGGTGCGCTCGGGCACGCGCCAGATCCGCGTCTTGCCGGTCGTCGCGTCGGTCAGGAAGATCGCGCTCGCGGCGAACGCGCGGCCGTAGGGCTCGGCCACCGAGACCCACTGGTTGCCGAGACCGGCGGCGCCGAAGTCGACGAGGTAGGGCTGGCGGTTGGTCTCCGTGTCGGTGATCCGCGTCTGGTTCTCGTGCACGAACCACGCGTTCCAGATCCCGCCCTTGTACTGGTAGGCCTCCTGGATCCGGCGCGCCTGCGTGTCGGAGAAGATCCGCCCGGTCTCCGCCAGCTCGGGTCGGCGGGCGGCCTCCTCGGGCTCGAGATCCTCGATCGTCCCGTCGGGCGCGACGACGAACACGCCGCCGAGCACCGGTCGCCGGATCAGCAGCCCCTTGTACTCGAGGTAGGGGACCAGCAGGCGCGGCCCGTCCGGGGTCTCAATCCCGACGGGCTCCTCGAGCGTGATGAGAAAGCGCTCCTTCAGCAGCCGCCAGCGCAGGTTGTCGGTGATCTGCAGCCCCGGCGCGACCTGCAGCTCGGCGTCGATGTAGCGCAGGGAGCGGGCGGTCTTCTCGGCGTCGAGCTCGACGATCCCCTGGCTCTTCTTGCTGAACACGCGAAACGCACCCTGCGGGGTGCGAAGCGCGGTCCAGACGAGGCCATCCTCGGTGTTGACGATGCGGAAGTTCGTGAGCGTCTCCGTCGGAGAGTTGAAGGCGCTCGAGGCGTTCACCTCGGCCACCTCGCGCGGGACGAGCCGCACCTTGCCGCCGGCCGGCAGGCCGGGGATCGCGTCGTAGGCGGTGTTGTCGACGATCGCCTTGCCGACGAGCGGGGTGTTCAACGCCGCGCCGAGGACGAAGACGAAGAACGCGAGCGCCGGGAAGGCGAACAGGTACGTCGGTGGGCGCACGCCGGTGCGCAGGTCCTCCAGCGTCGTCCAGCTGCGCTGCGAGCGGCGCAGCAGCACGACGCCGGCGGCGAGCAGCAGCAGCGGCGCGAGCCAGACGAGCGGCTGGGTCCAGACGAACATCGCCAGCCCGTGCCAGATCGGCCGCACGAGCCACAGCACGACGAGCGCGACGACCGCGAGGACGACCGGGACGGGCTTGATCTTCGGCAGGCGACGCGGCATCGCGCCGACGACTCTACGTGCTCACCGCCGGCGCGGGCGCGATCGCGCGCCCACGCCGGCCGTGGGTCTGCGGTCAGCCGGGCTGCGGAACGAGCCGCACGTACGGCCGCGGGGACTCCCAGCCGTCGGGGTAGGTCTCCCTGGCCTCCTCGTCTGACACGGCGCCGGTGATGATCACCTTGTCGCCCTGCTTCCACTGGGCCGGTGTCGCGACCTTGTGGTTGGCGGTCAGCTGCAGCGAGTCGATGACCCGCAGGACCTCGTCGAAGTTGCGGCCGGTCGTCATCGGATAGACCAGGACGAGCTTGATCTTCTTGTCCGGTCCGACGACGAAGACGTTGCGAACCGTCTGGTTGTCGGCGGGCGTGCGTGCCGTGGCGTCACCCTCGACGTCGGACGGCAGCATCCCGTAGAGCTTGGAGACGTTGAAGTCGTCGTCGCCGATAAGCGGGTAGTTCGGCGCCGTGCCCTGGATCGCCTCGATGTCCTCGGCCCACTTCTCGTGGTTGCCGACGGGATCGACGGACAGGCCGATGATCTTCGTGTCGCGCTTGTCGAACTCGGGCTTGATCGACGCCATGTAGCCAAGCTCCGTCGAGCAGACGGGCGTGAAGTCGCGCGGGTGCGAGAACAGGACGGCCCACGAGTCGCCAAGCCAGTCGTGGAACGAGATGCGCCCTTCGGTCGTCTCAGCCTCGAAGTCCGGGGCCGTGTCTCCAATCGTCAGAGCCATGTGCATCCTCCAATGCGCGAAATGGACAAAAACCGGGTCGAATTCGGGGCTATCCAAACTAGCACCTAGCGAATTGTGCCCGATACCCCCTCCGGGCCCGTCGCCAACCACCGCCGAAACCCGGTGCTGCGGCGCGGCCGAGCGGGTACCTGGCCGGGATGGCGAACCGTTACCTCGGCATCTACCTCAACGACCAGCTGGCCGCGGGCCTGCTCTGGCGCGAGACCGCCCGCCGCGCCCAGCGCACCAACGCCGGCGGCGATCTCGGCGATGCCCTCGCGCGGGTGGCGACGGCGATCGCGCAGGACGTCGAGACGTTCGAGGCGATCATGCGGCGCCTGGGCGTGCGTCGCAACCCCGTCAAGACCGCCCTGGCGATCGGGGCAGAGCGGGCGGGACGGCTGAAGCTCAACGGCCGGTTGACGTCCTACTCGCCGCTGAGCCGCTTCGTCGAGCTCGACTTCCTGACCTACGGCCTCCAGGGCAAGAAGGTGCTCTGGCAGACGCTGCGCGACTGTGCGCGGCTCGGCGAGCGCTTGCCCGACGTCGACTTCGACGCGCTGATCGCTCGGGCGCAGTGGCAGCTCGACGAGATCGAGCCGTTCCGGCTGGCGGCCGGCGCCGCCGCGCTCGGCGATGCGCCGGCGGCGGGCGGCGATCTGCGCCGTAGCGGCGGTGGGTTGCGCGCGCGGCTGCTCGGGGAGCGCACCTCGCACTGAGGGCTGCTCGGACCAGTGGCATCGCCGCGTGGCGACGCTCTACGAATGGGCCGGTGGTGGCGCGGCGTTCGAGCGGCTGATCGACGTCTTCTACGACCGCGTCGAGCACGACGAGCTGATCTCTGATCCCGGCGACATCCGCAGCTCGGGCGGACACGCGATGCGGAGAGCCACGGAGGCTGCGGTGAGCGCCTACGCGTCATCGTGTGAACCGCGATCGGCACGTAGCGCGAATGAGGCCGCAATGCAGCAGTTCGCAGAGAAAGCCGCGCGGCTGTTCAAATTGCTCGCGGGCCAGCAGCGCGACGAGCGCATGAGCTCGTACGTCCTCGCGCTCTACGTCTACCTGTTCGTCATCGCGATGCTGCTCGTCTTCGCCTGGCTCGGTGGGATGGCGAGCGGCTGAAGCCGCTCGGACCCAGAGGCTCCCGCAGCGCCGTTGCGGCTCACGCTCGACCGGTGACGACCACGGCGAGATGAAGTTGGCGCGCCGGAGGCCCAAGCGTGGCGCGTTGACACCTGGTCGACCGCAAAGATCGTCCAGGACATCGGACGCCGGCTGGTCGGGACCAGTCGGCGTCGACTTCGACAGGGAGGTGCCCTATGCGACAAGACAGTCTCGCGCAGCGAGTGGCCCCGTTCTTCGGGCTGCTGTACATCACGATCGGGATCGTCGGATTCTTCGTGACCGGATTTGACAACTTCGTGCAGAACACGAACGAGTCGCTGATCGGGTTCAGCATCAACCCGATGCACAACCTCGTGCATCTGCTGATCGGAATATTCCTGATCGTGATGGCGACCCGACCGTCGGTGCCCGTCGCGGAGGGCGCGGTCCTGGGGGTCGGCCTGTTCTACGTCACCGCCTTCGTGATCGGAGCCGTCGCCAGGGACAACCTGACGATCATCTCGATGTACGGTTACGGCGACCTCGAGAACTTCAACCACCTCGTCAACGGCGTGGGCCTGCTGACACTCGGATTGATCTCGTCCGCGCAGAGCCAAAGCCGGATGAAGCGCCAAGGTCTCGCGTAGAACGGGGGGGGCTCGGACGGGGCGGCCGCTGCCGTCCGTCCGCAGTCCGCGCTGGCGACCGTCACACGCGCGGTCACGCTGACGATCTGAGGATGCTTTCGTACCTAGGTGTCTACGTTAATGGCCGATCCGAGATGGTCGGGCTGGCGTTGCTACCGTATCTGCCACTAATCCTGTTCACCTTCATGAAGTGGGACGACATGGCAGCAGATTTTCTGGACGAGAAGCGGCATGAGATCGACGCGCGGCTGAAGGAGCTCAAGCCGGTTGTGGCCGAATACGAGCGCCTGCAGGCCGCGGCCGCAGCGCTGGACGGCGTCAGGGGGGCAGCGACGACGCCGGCGAGGCCGGCACGGCGCGCGCCGGGACGCGCGAAGGCGTCAGGCCACAAAAAGGGCACGACGGCCGGCGAACGGCGCGGCCGTCCGAAGGGCAGCGGCAAGCGGGGCGCAGATGCGCTTGCGCTGGTCAAGCAGCGTCCGGGCATCACGATTCCCGAGATCGCAGAAACGATGGGCATACGACAGAACTACCTCTACAGGGTCCTCCCGGGGCTCGCCCAGGACGGCCTGGTGCGCAAGGACGGCCGGGGCTGGCACCCCCGCGAAGCCGCAGCCGCTTAGGAGGGCACCTTCAGCGCAAGCGAACGCGTCGGGGGCCGACCGGCGAGAGATCGTTCACGGGGCCTCCTGCATGACGTCGTCGAGGGTGCGCCGTGGCGACGGCCGCGGGTCGCTTCCGTGACCGAGTCTCCCAGCTCGGCGCGCGTGACGACGCGGCGGGAGGCGTCAGGCACCCAGACCGCCCGGCCTGATCGCCTGTTTTCATGTTTGACGCATCACCTCGGCATATTTCACAGCACGGCGGTGAGCGCGCAGACCGATCGCCGGACAGCATGTGAGTCGCGGCGGGCCAGCCGGCGAGTCGCGCGGTTGCGGTGGGGGTGAACGCGGTGCATTATTGCGGCCAAGGGGGCGAGCGCTCCGCCGAGGCCGAGGACGGCGAGCCCGAGGACGGGCGCCGGCCCTCGCCGCAGGTCGACGGCGAGCATACGGGCCATCATGAGCGCACCCGGAAGTCGTGCAGCAGCGCGGTGTAGGCGCGCTCGACGGTGCTCGCCCCCTCTTCGTCGGCGGCCCCGTCCGCGGCCACTTCCAGCTCGCCGATCGTCCCGCAGAACACGAGCCGTCCCCGATCGAGCAAGATCGCGTCCTCGCACGCCGCGGCGACATCCTCGACGAGGTGGGTCGAGACCAGGACGCAGCTATCGCCGCCGACCTCCCGCAGCAGCCTCCGGAAGCTGACCCGCTGCTCGGGGTCCAGTCCGGCCGTCGGCTCGTCGAGCAGCAGGATCCTCGGGTCGTTGACGATCGCCTGCGCGATCCCACGCGACGAACCATGCCGCCGGACAGCGTTCTCATCGGGCTGTCGGCCCGGTCGGCAAGGCCGACGCGATCCAGCGCCCGGTCGACCGCCGCGGGTACGGCGCTGCGCGGCATCTCCTTCAGCCACGCCATGTACTCGACGAACTCGCGCGCGGTGTAGCGCGGGTAGAAGCCGAAGCGCTGCGGCAGGTAGCCGATGTGCCGGCGGATCTCGCGCAGATCGCCGCCGTCCGCGTCGATGCCGACCAGGCTGAGCGCGCCGGCGTGCGGTTTCGTGACGGTCGCCAGCGCCTTCATGAGCGTCGTCTTGCCGGCGCCGTTGGGGCCGAGCAGACCGTGGACGCCAGTGTCGAGAGTCAGGTCGAGGCGCTGCACCGCGACATGGCGGCCCGCACGCACGGAGAGCGCCTCTGCCGCGATGGCGACCGCGCTCGTGGAAGCCAACGGATCGTGTGAGGTGGACGTGGACGACATGTCAGCCGAGGAGGCGTCGGTAGGCGTTCCGGCGCAGCGCGATCGCGCCGGCCGCGAGGAGTGTCAGCGTTCCCCAGACCGGCAGCCAGGCTGGCTCGAGCGCCGCGGGCGTCTCCTGCATCGCGAGCGCAGGCGCCACGACTCCGGCCGCCCAAGCGCCCGCGGCCGCGCTCGTCGCACGCACCATGCTCGTGACGCTGCCGAGCGCGAGCGCCGCCGCGGTGAGCGGGAGGCAGGGCAGCAACCATGTCGCCACGCCCTCCGCGTCCGTCACGACGCCGGCGAGCAGCGCGGCGGGCACGATGACCGCGAGCACCACGGCGGTCCGCCGCAGCAGCAGCGAGAGGCCCGCGGCGGGAGTCGCCGCCACGAGGTCGTAGGCCGGGTCGAACACGCGGCTCCAGCTCGCCGCCACGCCCAGCAGCGGCAGGACCGGCGCGGCGAGGAGCACCCACGACGGAGCGCCGGAGACCCCGCGTCCGCGGCCAGGTCGAGCAGTGTCGCCCCCAGCAGGACAGCCACGCACGCCAACAGCCGCGAGATCAGCAGGCCGCCGGTGAAGCGGCGCGCGAGCCGGCGTCGCGGTCGTACCGCCGGTGCCGGCAGGGCGGCGATCCGGGGTCCCAGCTCGGTGTGCACGCCCTGGACGAGCGTGGCGATGTGGGGCGACCGGTCGGACATGACCTCGGCGAGCCGCGCCCGGCAATCCGGGCATCTCATCAGATGCGCCTCGACAGACCAGAGATCGGGCGCCGACGGCGCGGGCTCGTCGATGGCCGCAAAGCGGTCGAGGAGCGCGTCCGGCACATGCCAGGCGGGGTTCTACGGCTCATGTCAATGCATCCCTGAGCGCGATGCGCGCACGCCGCGCACGCGTCTTGACGGTTCCTTCGGGGATCCCCAGCAGCAGCGACGTCTCGCGGACGGACAGGCCGTCGAGCACCATGGCCTGGAGCACATCGCAGAGCTCGGGCGACAGCCGGGAGAGCTCGACGGCCAGGCGCTCGTCGAGCTCGCCGTGGAGCGCCTCGTCCTCCGCCGACGGCGAGGGCGTCTCCGGCACTGCCGGCACCACCACCTCACCGGTGTGGCCACGCCGCCGGAAGACGTCGCGAGCTTTCTCGCCGCGATCGTCCACAGCCACCCGGCGGCGCTGTCGCCACCGCCGGCGAAGGAGCCCGAGGCACGCCACACGGCCACGTACGCCTCCTGCAACACCTCGGCGACGATCGCCTCGTCGGCGCACCGCCGACGTAGGCGCAGGGCCAGCCATGGCGCCGTGCGCCGGGACAGCTCATCGAAGGCGCCGCGGTCGCCGCGGGCAACACGCCGCACCAGCTGCTCGTCAGTCAGGCGCTCGGGCAACGAAGATCTCACGTCTCTATAGACGGAGGTTCGCGCAGATCGGTTCTCGAGATCGGCGTGGGTGTGAACGTCGACGAAGCCCGGCGCCACCAGGAGGCCGGAGGCATCGATCGTCGCGCGGTCATCGCTCGGCAGGCCGGCGGTCGCGCGCGCCGTGATAGCGCGACCGACATCGACGGCACCCGCGTGCCGACCCACGCGTCCGGACTTGAGCGGACCAGTGACGCTACGGCTTACGAATCTCGTCTGCCCCGAAGTAGGGCGCCAGCGCCGCCGGAAGCCTGATCCTGTCTCCATCGTCGGATAGGCCGTGCTCGAGCAGCGCCGCCCAGACCCGGGGAGTGGCCATTGCGGAGGCGTCAGCGCGTGGACCAGCTGCGGGCGCCCGCCTCCCGCCGGTCGATATCTAATCTGGGCCCGTCGAGTCTGGAAATCGCTGAAATAGCCGACGGACGAGCACTCAAGCCACCGTTGCGTCCCGGGCGCGAACACCTTGAGATCGATGATGCGGGCTGAGGAAAAGGTGAGGTCTGCCGTGCAGAGATCAAGCAGGCGATACGGAAGTTCCAAGCGATCCAGTGCGAGTCGTGCATCCTGGAGCAGGCCGTCGAACTCTTGCGCAGCCGCCTCCTCGGTGGTCAGTTTGACCAGCTCGACCTTGTGGAATTCGTGCAGCCGCTGCATCCCGCGTGTGTCCTTGCCAGCCGATGCCGCCTCGCGCCGGAAGCACACCGTGTAGGCCATGTAGCGTCGCGGAAGATCAGATTGCTCAAGAATCTCGCCTCCATGGAGACTGGTGAGCGGTACCTCCCCAGTTGGGATGAGCCATAGGTCGTCGTCCCGAGCGCGGTATGCGTCCTCCTCGAACTTGGGCAAATGGCCTGTGGACGTGAACGTCTCCGTGCGCACCATGTGCGGTGGAAGGATCTCCTCGTAGCGTTCTCGATGGAGGTCCAGTGCGAAGTTGATAAGAGCCCGAAGCAACCGCGCCCCGTCGCCGCGCAGCAGCGCGAACATCGATCCGCTGATGCGTGCCGCGCGCTTCGGATCGTAGACGCCGAACTCCTCTCCGGTCTCCCAATGGGGACGAAACGTGCGGCCAGCGTAATCCGACTCGTCGTAGCCGACGGCCTTAGAACGACGTTGTCGTCCTCGGTCGTGCCCACCGGTGCGAGCGGTGACGGAAGGTTCGGGATCCGTAGCAGCATGTCATCGAGCCGCGCTGCCTCGTCGCGCTCGGCGGATTCGAGTTCCGTGATCCCGCCGCGGAGCGCGCGCGCCGCTTCGATGGTTCGCTCGTCCGGTGATCCTCCTGCCGCCTTGATCTGCTTAGCCGTCGACCGACTCTCGGCACGCTTGGCCTCGAGTCGCTGTAGGTGGGAGCGGTGGGCCTCGAGGGCAGCGCAGGCAGGAGTTCGCCCCGCGTCACGCCCTTCGTCTCCAGCCGCGCCGCAACGGCGTCAAATCGGACAGCAGAAGGCGTCGATCGATCACGGCCGCGAGGTTACCCCGGGCTACAGGCAGAACGAGTGGCCGAGCGGATAGGTCGTGCCGCGCAGCTCGTCGACCCAGCGATGCACGTCGTCCAAGCGGCCTGCACGCCTGAAATCTTCGAGAGGCGGTTGTAGTGGTGGCCACGGGAATTGTGTGGGCATTTGGTCTGGAAGCAAGCGCGGGCGTCGGCCGCGTCGAGCACCGAGGTCCTGCGCTCCGACTGCCAGATCTCTGTAAGTGGCTGCTCAAGGAGACTCCCGATGGTGTACTGCGGATCTCCGTATGAGTCCGAGCACGGCTGCACGTCGGTGTTGTGGCGGATCTCGGCGGCGATGCCGTAAGCAAGGCACCGAGTGTCCTGCACGCCGGCTTCCCGTCCTCGAAGGGCAGCCACTGTGGCGCGCTTCAAACAGCAAGAGCCAGCAGATGCTCTCGCTCGTACCGCCGCAGCCGCAGGTCGAAACGGACTTCGACGCGGCGCACCACTGCGCGTTCTGGGCGGGACGCCGGATAGCCCTTCAGCCACCCAAAGCGAAGGCGTCCCGGGCGGTTGCCGGGTATCCCGGATCAGCGGCGTTCGCGTGGCGGCGTGGCTCGCCGCACGGCGAACAGCCCGACCGAGATGAACCAGACGACGGCAGCGGCGGATATCGCGAACGTGCCAACGGCTGCGATGAAGTTGTAGAGGGCCGCTATCGCCAGCCCGAGGGCGACGCAGCTCGAGAGCAACCAGCCGAAGAACTTGTCGTGGGCGCGGTGCGCGGCGATGAAGAAGCCCAGGGCAAGGAGTGACAGCAGCTGCGACTCGACCAACCAGTACCACGGGACATGGAGGCCGTCGTTGACAGTCATCACGCTACGTACCCGCTATGTGTACGCAGCCGTGCGACAACCGGGGGTGGCCCTCGCGGGGGATTGGGGGGATGGTCGCGAACAACTGCTGCGTGCGGCTCAGGAGGAGTGACTCATCTGACTCAAGCACCACCCGCTGAAATGCCACCGATGAGTGGCGCGGACAGGACGAGTTGCGTTCAGCGGGATCTCAGCGCCAAATGCAACAACCTCCGCGTGCCGTTGCCCTTGCCCAGCCACGCCCACAAACGAGAGCAGGGGCAGATGGCCGTGCACGAGGGCGGCCACGGCGGCCTGCGCGCGGGGTGAGATGTCGAGCGCGGCGGAACATCCCCTCACATGGGCCGACTTCGATGAGCATCCTGCGACCGAGGTTGAGCTGTGCTCGCCCGCAGCCGAGCTGGCGGCGGTGCTGCAGCGTTATCGCGCGGATCTCGACGCGGCGGCGCGCGCCGGTTCGGAAGGCCGCGCAGAGGGGCTGCGCGCGCTGGCCGATCAGGCCGTGCTCGCGGTCGAGCTCGAGGGTCTGCTGGAGCTTCACCAGTCGGCTCGCGGGGGGTCACTGGAGTGTCTGCACAGCGCGCTGCGATCGCTGAAGAACCGGATGCTCGCGCACGTCGCATCGTCCGGACTCGAGATCGTGCGCCTGCGCGGCGCGCGCGGCGCGGACGTGGCCGAGTCGGTCCAGGTCGACCAGTGGCGCTACGACGATGGCTATGCGACCGAGGTGGTCGTGGAGGAATTCGAGGTGGCGGTCCGCCTCGACGGTGTACCGCTGCGACCTGGACGCGTCGTGATGGGCGCGCCCCGCGAGGGCCAGTCGCCGGCGACGTCGTCGGCCGAGGTGGGGCCTGCGCCGCAGCGGGCTGACAGTGGAGTCGGACGTCGTCCTGCGGCGCCGGAGCGCCCGCCGGCGCCGAGGATCGTCTGCCCCGTCGCCGACTGCGGCACGGAGAATCACGCGTCAGCCGAGGTCTGCGTCGGCTGTCTGACGCTGCTCACCGGCTACGGGCGCCTCACGATGCACCCCCAAGCCCTCTTCAACCAGGGCCTGCGTGCGGCACGCGCGGGCGACTACGCAACCGCGCGCGAGCGCTTCGCCGCCGTCGTGCTGTGGCAGCCCCACGATCTCCGGACGCGCAATGCCCATGCCCTCGCCTGCCTCGGGGCGTGCGATCGACGCGCGGCGCGGCGCGCATGGGAGGAGGTGCTCGCCCGCGCGCCGGGAGATCCGCTCGCCGTCCGCGGCATGGTCGCGCTGACCCGCGACGCGTGGGCCGGCGAATGCTGACGGTCTGCCGCCCTCGACACGTTCGATCCAACGCCTTGACCTCCAATGACGGCTCTGGTTGGCTGGACGCGGCAGTGCCGCGTTTGCGACGAGGCGGCGCGCGAGCGATGTCTGACGCGGACTACGCAATCCTCGGATCGGTGACGGTGCGCCGCGTGCCGGACGCCGGACCAATCCAACTCAGTGAGCAGCACAGGCTGCTGCTCGCGCGGCTGCTGCTGGTCCCGAACGCAGCAGTGACGACGGATGCGCTTATCGAGGCGCTGTGGGAGGACCGTCCCGGAGTCGACCCGCGCAACGCGGTCCAGGTCGCGGTGAGCAAAGTGCGAATGCTGCTGGGGGACGTCAGCCGCCTCAAACGGATCATCGTCACCGACGGCTCCACGTATCGACTCATCGTCGCTGATCCGTTGCGAATCGACGCCGAGCGCTTCCGGCGGCTGGCCGCGCGAGGTCACGATCTCGTCGCCTCTCGGCCGCGTGCGGCGCGGGCGATGCTCGTCGAGGCGCAGTCGACCTGGCGCGGCCCGCTGTTCGGCGAGCTCGGCGAGCGCGCGTGGGCTGTGGGATACGCCCGAGAGCTCGAGAGCATGCGCGACCGCGTCGAGATCGACCTCAACGAGGTGGGCCTCGCGCTCGGCGAGCACGCCGATCTCGAAGGCCCGCTGCGCCGCCAGATCGAGCAACACCCGCACGACGAGCGGCGCCGTGCGCATCTCGTCCGCGCTCTCGATGGTGCCGGTCGCACGGCAGAGGCACAGCTTGCCTACCGTCAGGCGTTTCGCGATCTCGGCGCCGTGGGACCCGAGCTGCAACGTGCTGGAGAGGACGTAGCGAGACGCCCGCCGCGGGCAGTCACGTCGGAGCGGCTGCCCAGCCCACCCGCGCTCGCCGGCGCAGGCGGTCCGGACAGCATCATCCTGTGCGCCGTCCTCGATCTCCGCGGTCGATGTGGTGCTGAGCCCGGCGTCGGTCTGCTGAGCCTGCTCGTCGGTCGCCACGGCGGTGATCCGCACCCGCTCGCCGACCACCTGCTGGTCGCGACCTTCGCTGATGCGCAGGCGGCGCTGGACGCGGCCGCCGCGATTGCGGGCGACAGCCGGCTGCGCCCGAGAGTCGGCGTGCACGCGGGCGGCATCGTGCAGTTCGGCGACGGCCTCGCAGGTCCTGGGCCCGCGCGCTGCCGGCAGCTGGCCGCCGTCGCGCATCCCGGTCAGGTACTCGTCTCCGCCACCGTGCGCGCCTCGGTCGACGTGTCGATCGAGCTGCTCGATCTCGGCGAGCAGCGGTTCTTCGACCTCGGTGCTGGGGAGGTCGTCTTCGAACTCGCAACACCAGGCGGCCACCACTTTCCGCCCCCCGAGACGCTCGACCAGCTTTCGCACAACCTGCCTGTGCAGCCGACGCGGTTCGTCGGGCGTGGCGCCGAGCTCGCGAAGCTGTCGCCGATCGTCGCCGGCGGCCGGCTCATCACCTTGGTCGGCCCTGGCGGGTGTGGCAAGACGCGGCTCGCACTGCAGCTTGCCGCAACGCACATCCAGGCGTTCGCGGACGGCGCATGGGTCGCCGAGCTCGCCGAGCTTCCTGTGGGGTCCGAAGAGGCGGACGTGGCAGCGACGATCGCGCACCAGCTCAGGGTTCGATCGCTGCCGGAGGAGGCTCCATCCGACGCCCTCGTCCGCCACCTCGCCGATCGTGCGGCATTGCTTGTCATCGACAACTGCGAGCACGTTCCGCTTGCCTGCGCGGCGGTCGTGAGCCGCTTGCTGATGACATGCCAGGACGTCTGCGTCGTGGCGACAACGCGCCGTGCGCTGCGTATCGACGGCGAGTACATCCTCGCCGTCACCTCGATGAGGATCGATGAGGTCGACGGCGACGGCCTCCCGTCGGATGCGGTCCAGCTGCTGCTGGAGCGTTCCGGGGCGCTCCCGCGCGAGCCGCCGGCGAGCCAGAAGACGCTCGTCCTCGCCGCCCGCATCTGCCGTGCACTCGACGGACTACCGCTGGCGATCGAGTTGGCGGCCGGCCAGGTCCCCGTGCGCGGGTTAGATGGCGTCGCCGCAGAGGTCGAGGCGATGATGCGCGGCGAGCGTCGCCTCTACGAGCTCGCGAGCGACAATCCGCGCAGGCCCGAGCGCCAGCGGACGATCGAGTCCACGATCGACTGGAGCTATCAGCTGCTGACGGAGCGTGAGCAGCGGGCGCTGCAACGGCTCGCGGTCTTTCGCGGCACCTTTGGGGTCGGCGAGGCACAGCGCCTCAACGAGCTGGGCGGCGCCGACACGGGCAGCATCGCAAGCCTCGTCGACTACTCGATGGTGGCGGCGGCGCCCCCGTTGCACGGCGCCTCGCGGCTGCGGCTCGTCGAGCCGATCCGGGCGTTCGCGCTCGACCTGCTGAAGTCGAGCGGCGAGCTCGAAGCCGTACGTGCGGCGCACGCCGACGTCTTCCGCGCGCTCGCGATCGCGACCGCTCCGTTGCTCTTCGGGCCGCAGGAGCAGGTCAGCCTGCAGCGGCTGGAGGCCGACCACGACAACCTGCGCGCAGCGCTCGGTTGGTACGTCGAGCGCGAATGCGGCCACGCGTCACTGCGCATGATCGGCGCGTTGTGGTGGCTGTGGTTCTCGCACGGGCATCTCGCCGAGGGATGCACGTGGGTGCAACGTGCGCTGGCGATCGGGGGCGACGAGCCCACCCCGGAGCGAGTTCGTGCTCTGCGCGCCGGGTCCCATCTCGCCTGGTGGCGTGGAGACGACGCGCAGTCCGAGGCCCACAACACCGCGCTCGAGGCGTGCGCCGAAGCGATCGAAGATGAATGGGGATGCGCCTGGGTGCCGATGGCTCTCGGTGCGGCGCGGATGTTCCGCGATCCGATGGCATCGCTGCCGCTGTTCGAGGAGAGTAAGCACCGCTTTGAAGCACTCGGGCTCAGATGGGAGGCGGGATACGCGCTGCAGCTCATCGGTGGTGCGCGCTGGTTCGCCGGCGACGAGCGCGCGGCGGGTGTCGCCTACGAGGAGGCGGTCGAGATCTTCGCCGAGCTCGGACACCGATCCGTGCTCGCCTCCGTGCAGCGCGGCGCCGGGCTGATGGCGGCCCGCTGCGGTCATCCCGACCGCGGCGCCGTTCTGTGCGAGGATGCCCTGCGCCACAGCGACGCGATCGAAGATCGCGCGGGCAGCGCCCAGGCGCTGAACTTCCTGGCGGCGATCAGCCGCGACGCGCAGGACCTGACGACGGCCGTCGCACGCTACGCCGAGGCGCTGCGGCTCGCACGCGAGGTGGGAGACCTGTGGTCGACCTGCTGGGCGCTGGATGGGCTGGCTGGCGCTGCGCGCACCTACGGCGACGCGGAGATCGCCGCGCAACTCCTTGCGACGTCAGGACGGCTGGCGGGTCGCTCACATTACCTGCAGCCGCCGCACGAGCGCGAGTTGCGAGAGGCGGATCTCGCGGCGCTGCGGCTGGAGTTCGACGAAGGTGAGTTCGAGCGTGTGTCTGCCGAAGGAGCCGTGCTCGGCGTCGGCGATGCCGCCGCCTGCGCGCTCGCCTTCGCTGCCCGCCACGCGTATCGGTGATCAGCGGCGCTTCAGCACGCCATGCTCGACTGTTCGCGCAACGCGCTGGTCGGTCCGGCGCGAGAGTAATCCCCGTGCTCGAGGGGCCGGACCGACTGGTGCTGCCGAGCCGAGAAGGCGTTACGCGACACGCGATACACGGCGATCCTCGGCACTCGCGGCGTGGCGCATCTCGTCCATGTATGCAGCGAGGTGCTCGCTGCGTAGCTGCTGCGGCCCGTCGCTGAGTGCCTGCTCCGGGCGCTCGTCCACCTCGACCATCAGGCCGTCAGCCCCCACTGCGATGGCCGCCTTCGACAGGCGTGTGACGAGACCGCGGCGGCCCGCGGCGTGGCTCGGATCGACGATCACAGGCAGGCCGCTGCGCTCCTGGAGGATTGGAACGGCGATGAGATCCAGGGTGAAGCGGTACGTCGTCTCGAAGGTCCGGATTCCGCGCTCGCAGAGGATCACGCGCTCGTTGCCCTCACAGCGGATGTAGTCGGCGGCACCGATCGTCTCGTCGATGGTCGCGGCCAGGCCGCGCTTGAGCAGCACGACGCAGCCAGCCTGGCCGACTGCCTTCAGCAGCGCAGTGTTGTGCATGTTGCGCGCGCCGATCTGGATGACGTCGGCAACACCGAGCACGTCCTCGAGATCACGCACGTCCAGCAACTCGGTCACGATCCCCAGTCCGGTCTGCTGCTTGGCCTCCTGCAGCATTGCGAGACCGTCCTTTCTCATCCCCTGAAACGAGCGCGGGTCCGTGCGCGGCTTGTACGCCCCGCCGCGGAACATCGTCGCGCCCGCGTCCTTGACGATCTGCGCGACGCGCACGGTCTGGTCAGTCGTGACGACCGAGCAGGGGCCGGCAATGATGGTGAGCGTCCCCGCCCCGACGGCATGGCCCGCGGCCTCGACGATCGAGCGCGGTGGTGGGCTCGCTGCGTTAGATGTGGTCATCGCGAAGCAGCTCCTCCTGCATGGGCGAGCTCTGAGGGGATGGCGTGCCGAAGAGCGCGTCGGCGCCAGCGATGCGGGCCCCGACCGGTGGCTCGACGTCCGGATCGATCTCGGCGTCGATGACGTAGCAGCCCTCGAAGGACAGCGCCGCGGCGATCGCGTCGTCGAGCTCTGCCTCGTTGACGACCCGACGTCCTCCGACCTGCGGCGACCCTTGGCGGGTGAAGTCCCACGAGACCAGATGCGTGGTCGCCTGCGCGTTCTTGGCGGCCCGGTGTCCAGCGCCGAGGTACGGCAGCGTGAGCCGGGAGTCGTTGAGGACGATCATCGTCAGCCGAACGCCGTGCCCGACAGCGACGCGCATCGGATTCATCAGGTCGAAGCTGCCGTCGCCCGTCACGACGATCGCCCGCTGGCCGGTCGCCGCACAGAACCCGAGGGCTCCGGCGATCGCGTGACCCATCGAGCCGTAGTGCGACGACAGCCGGCAGTAGGGGGCGTGCTTGAGCTTGCTCACTTCGCGGATGACGTAGAACATCGCCGAGCTGGACTCGGCGAAGACGCCGACGGTCTGCGACGCGCGCGCCGCGGCGCGGACGACCGCCTCGACGACGGCCGTGGGATCCACAGTGGCATTCATGACGTTCCTTTCTCAGGGGGTGTGCTCGTATCGCTCTGCGGCTTGGGCGCGGTTCGTTCGAGGGCATCGAGGAACTCACCGATGTCCGACGGGATGAACGTCACGTCATGGCCCCAGGTCGCGACGGCGTTGCCGGCGACCACGTTGGGGTCGGCGTCGACGTGTACGACGTGACATCCCGTCGGCAGCAGCGCGTCGTCTCCGCCGCCCGAGGCGATCGCCAAGCGAGACCCGAGGACGACGACGCAGCCGACCTTGAGCTCACGCAGCCGTTTCGCGATGTCTCCGAATGCGGCGTTCCCGATCACGCCCAGCGAGCCAGGCACGATGGCGGCCGCGGCGGGCGTGCTGAAATGCACGGCGTCCCAGCGTTCGACGAGCGCGCTCAGCCTGTCGCGAAATGCGACCGTGCCCGAGCCGAACAGGAATGCCGGCCGGCCGCCGCGGGCCGCCAGCAGCTCGGCGACCCGGGCGATTGCGGCGGCACCCGGGCTCGGCAGCTCGATCCGCACCGCATCGAGCCTCGGCAACGCGGGGCATGGGGCGACGAGCAGGTTCGTCGGGACCGACAGCTGCACCACCGCGCCCTGCGGCCGCGCGAAGAGCTGACGCAACGTCAGCGCGATCCGCGGCATCTGCGCCACGTCCTCCATCGCGATGACCTTGTCGTACAGGTGCGCTCCCACCACGTGCAGCGGCTGGTCGTAGGAGGCCTCCTGGATGTCGTTCGAGCCGGCGAGCTCCGGCGGCGTGCGCGGAACCAGCACGAGCACCGATGCGCCCTGCGCCCGCGCCGCCGCGATCGCCCAGAGGTGCCCGAGCGTCCCCGGCCCCGAGCCCGAGATGACGAGCTGCAGGCGTCCGGTGGCGATCGACGCCTCGATCGCGGCGAAGCTCCCCATGGCTTCGATCGAGACGGAGACCGCCCGCACGTGCGGATGCGCTGCCGCCGCCTCAACCCAGGCGAGGTTCGCTGCGCTGATCAAGAAGAACGCGCATGCCATGTCACCGAGCTGATGACGCTCGCCGCGCCAGCGCGGCGGACGCGTGCAGAGGTCGGCGAGCGTCACGACGAGCTCGATTTGGCGCTCGGCGAGCGTTCGCTCGCGGCCGTCCTCCGCGACGGTGTTCGCGAGCACCGTCATGCCGCGCGCCGGTAGTACGTCTTGACCGCTTGCGCCGGGTCCTCGAGTCCGCGGATCACCGGTACCCCGGGCTCCGGGGGGACGTCCTGCATGATCGACGCGACGAGCCGGTAGAAGCCGGCAGCGACGATCACGCTGAGGACCTGCGAGCCGAGCGCAACGCGCGTATCAGTACTCAGTCGGGCGCTGCGAACCAGCTCCTCGACTGCGCGCAGGATCGTGGCGTCGCGGCCGGTGAACGCCGACGCTCCCGCGGCGACCGCGGCGATCTCCTCGAACGTCAGCATGTCGTCGAGGGCGATGTATGTGTGGCCGTTCCAGATGTATGAGTTGACGAGCAGGACGCTGACCCGCAGCGCGACGAGCTCAAGCGTGCGGTCGTGCATCGCCGTGCGCAGCGCGTCGCCGAGGGCGCGGATCCCGGTTGCGATCACACGCTCTGTCTTCAGGCGATCGAACAGCTTATGCGGAGGCAGGCCCTTCCACACTGGTTGATGAACGGGCCCGCCGACTGAGTGGTGTGTGTTTGACATGCCCACGATCCTCGGGCAGTGGGAGCCGTGAGAGGGCCCGTTCATCGGAGATGAGTGCTCCCTTCACGTCGGGGCGATCTCCGCAAAGGGAGGTGGCACTCTTCGTCTTGACGGCAGCCCGTGGCGCGCCTGCGGGCGATGCTCAGATGTAGTCGGCGTCTTCCACGAGACCGGCCCTCAACGCGAGTTCGACCAGGTCGATCCGCTGCTGGCGACTCGTTCCACGGAGGTCATATTTCCGGTACATGGCGCCGATCAGGTCGCTGACGTGATCCGCTCCGACCGGGGGGTTCACGCGCAGGGCGATCTGGGCATTGGTCGGGGTGGCGACGGCGGTCCCTCGCTCGAACCGTGGCCGGCACAGCTCCACGAGCACGTCGCGCTGGCGTCCCGTCGGCGCTGGCACATCGCTCTCTTCCTCGACGGTCAGGCCGAGGTCGTTGGGCACGGCGCCGACGAGGAGCCATACCTTGCCGGCGAGCGCGACGTCGTGCTCGCCTTCGGGGAGCTGCAGCGGCCTCGCCGGCTGCACGGGGACGGGTTGCAACTCGGCCGCCGCGTGCGGGATCCCCATCTCGACGCTCAGCGGCCGGTGCTTGGCGCCGCCCTTGGACTTGAGATCCAGGAGGTACACGGACTCGTCCCTGCAAGCTCCGCGGATCAGACGTAGCAGCTCGAGATGGTCACGAGACACCACATCACGGTCGAATGTGATCGGGTGGTCGATCGAGCGGCCGGCGACCACTGGCTCATTCGGATTCAGTGTCTTCACCCGAAGCACCGTGGCGCCATCCCGCCAGGCGACGAATGGTTCAGCAGCACGGCGCGCCGCGGCAAGACGGTGACTCTCGTCGCTGCCCTCGGCGCGGACCGGTTGATCATGAGTCGGCGTCATGGTGTGGTGCGCGTGCGGAACCATCCTCGCACGTTTCGTAGTCCGAGCGCGCGCAGCGGAGCGGTGATCAGCAGAATTTCAGTGCGCGCTGGTTGACTTTCGCATGCTGGTTGATGGCACGGCACCTAGTCGATCGTCGAGCTTGCAATGTGACGACCGGCGGTAGCATCTGGCCGCCCAGCCCGAGTGAAGCAGATCGTCGCATGTGTCCAACTCAAAAGGGGGACTCGGGAAGCGGCCCTCACGGATGACCCGCTCTGAGATACCGATGGGAGAAACCGTTCACCGACTGGTGCCCGGCGAGATGTTCGCCGGCTGTCGTATCGAGTCGCTTGCGGGGCACGGCGGCATGGGGCTTGTCTACAGGGCCCGCCAGCTGGTCCCCGATCGGATCGTGGCTGTCAAGGTCCTGGCGCCTGAGCTCGCGAATCATGGCCGCTTCCGCGCCCGTTTCGAGCGCGAGGCGAGGCTCATCGTAGAGCTGGAGCATCCGAACGTCATCCCGGTCTACGACGTCGGCGAGGAGGACGACCGGCTGTACATCGTCATGCGCTTCGTGGAGACCATGGACCTCGGTCGTCTCCTGCGCAACAACGGGCGATTCGAGGCGCGCGACGCGGTGCGCCTGACGTCGCAGATCGCCTCAGCGCTTGACGCCGCGCACGAACGCCGCCTGGTACATCGCGACGTGAAGCCGGCGAATGTCCTGGTCGTCGGCGCGGCTCCCGACGAGCACCTGTACCTGACTGACTTCGGCCTCACCAAGCGGGTCGGCGATGTGGGGCCTGGGTTGACGGCGACCGGCGGCTTCGTCGGCTCACTCGATTACATCGCGCCCGAGCAGGCGACCGGCGGTGCGGTCGACGCGCGCGCCGACATCTACGCGCTGGGATGTGTGCTGTACCAACTCCTGACCGGCGCGGTTCCGTTTCCCGCCGAGTACGGCGCGGCCAAAGTCAATGCCCACCTCACCGCGCCTGCGCCCGTAGCGAGCCACGCCGTCCCGGGCGTGACCGGCAACCTCGATGCGGTGATCGCCCGCGCACTGGCAAAGGACCCGACCGAGCGCTTTCAGTCCGCCGGCGAGCTGGCCCGCGCGGCGGCCGTGGCCGCGGTCCAACTCAGCGAGAGCGCGATCGAGCGCGCCGCTGGTACCACCGCCGACGTCAGCGTGGGCGAGACGGGAGGGCGGGGCGATGCGCCCGACGGCGGGGTTATCGACGAGGAGGAGATACCGCTGCACCTTCGCCACGGCAACGTGTCACAGACGGCCGGCAAGAGCATCTACAACGGGCCCATCGATGTCGAAGGTGACTTCATCGGGTGACCGACTTGGACGACCCACCCGAGCAGCCGCCCCCCGAGCGCGCCCGCGATCCCGACGGGCCGCCCGAAGACGCGAAGCCGAAGGAGGAGGCGAAACCGAAGGACGAAGCGAAGCCCCAGGACGACGCGACGTCCGGCGAACAGGAGGATCTCGATCGCGCGAAGGAGCTCCCGCACGACATCTTGATCAGGCCTGAGGTTGCTGCGCGCAACATCTACAACGGCTCCATCAGCGTTGAAGGGGATTTCTATGGATCCTCGGATGGGCCCGGGCGCAACCTGGTGTCGTGGATGGACATCACCGCGGCCGTGGCGGCTGCGCAGCCTTCCTTTGTGAAACCAACCCACTTCGCTGAGTTGAGGCGGCGGCTCGACGAGGAGCATGTGGTTCTGCTTGCCGGCGGGGGATGTGGCAACAGAACCACCGCGGGATCGGCCTTGCACGCGGCCGGGCGTCGGCCGATTCTCGAGCTGGCGGGTGTCTCGGCGCAATCCCTCATCGACAGGATCGAGAGGATCTGCCGCAAGCAGTCAGCGGTCGGCGTGCTGATCGAGGCGGTGGATGCGGACACGCTGCGCGGGTTCGCCGGGTTCGAACTGCGCCGGCTGCGGGGAGCGTTGGCGAAGGGCGGTTCTGTCATCCTCACGACACGGACGCCGCAGGGGGTCTCTGTACTGGCTCCCGACCTGTGCGCGATCGACGGCGTCCCGCCCGACGCGGAGACGATCGTCCGGTTGCTCGCCCGCGTGCAGCGCCTGCCGGCGTCGGTGCTTGCGCGCGCGCTTGCGGCACTCGAGCGGCTCTCGGCGCCCGTCGTGCCGGCGACGGCGGTTGAGCTCGTCAACGCCGCGCAGAGCCGGGTCGACGACTCGCCGGAGCAGCTGGCGTCCCAAGTGTCATGGCAGTCGACCGCATTGGATGAGTGGGCCGCCGAGCGACCGACGGCGGAGCATGTGGCGTCGCTCACGGCTGCGGCAGCGCTGGATGGCGTGCCCAGCGCGGACGTCGAGGCGGAGGCGAAGCGTCTTGAGGAATTGCTCGAGGGCGGCGCGTACCCGGCCGCGGAGTCGCGGCGCTTCGGCACTCCGTCGCGCGGCTGGCCGGCTGGCATGGTCGGGGTCGGCCGTCATGTCTTCTCGACGCATTTCGGGCGCCAGGAGACCGAGGTCATCGAGATCTGCCCGCCGCACCGTAGCGACCGGATACTCCAGTATCTCTGGGAGAACCTCGGTGGCCAGTTTCGCGCCCCGTACCTCGACTGGCTGCGCACCCTGCCCGAGCGCGGCAGCGACCGCGTCACGTCGAGCGCCGCCGTCAGTGCCGGCTCGCTGTTCATCGCCGAGCCGATGGTCGGCGAGCGTGAGCTGCTGCGGTCATGGGCTCTCGACGGGCGCCGGTCGCAACTTGCCTGTGCCGGCTTGGCGCTGGGCGTTCCAGTGGCCCTCGGTGCCGATCCGACACCCTCACGCACGCTTGCCCACGGGTGGGTGACGTCCCAGAACCGTTGCTATCAGCGTGCCGCCATCGCCGCGTACGGCGGGCTGCTCGGCGCGTGGGATCCCGGTTCGGCCGCGCCGTTTCATCTATGGCGGGTCGGGGCCGAGACGCCGGAGCTGCGACGCGTGGCCGACACTTCGCTCGCGGGGCTTGTCGCCGCCGGCGGCGAGGCCGGCCGGGCACGCGCCACCGTGATCAGCCTGCTGGCCGCGGAGGCCGAGCAGAAGCCCGATCCACGCCGTTCCTACGAGCTCCTGCCGCTCGTCGTCGGGCGCCTCGCGGGCGGCAGCCGCGCGGCTCGCGAGTCGTTCGCCGCGCTGCTGGCGGAAGCGGAGCGCGAGTCCCTCGTGAAGCTGGCGGGGCTGTTTGCGCAGGCGTTCGACTCGCCGAGGGGGCAGGCGAGCGCTCGCACCGCCCTTCGTGTCGTGCTCGGCGCGCTTGCTGGCAATCGGATCGACCACGCAATGGTGAACAGACTCATCCGCGAGATGAAGGCCGCGACCTGCCCCGGACGGCGATCAGCCCTCGGATCACAGATCGAGCGCGCGCTGAACGCGGAGCGCCGCGTGGACGGTCCACGCCGTGCGGTGGCGGACGCCGTGCACGCCACGTTCTTCTCATCCACCGTAAGGAGACCACACGCATGACAGTCAGTGACGACTTCTCCCCGATGGTCGAGCAGGGTGAGCTGGAGCCGGTCCCGGGCCGGCTTGGCCGCCTGCGTCGGCGCCACGATCTGGCGCCCGTGGAGGCCGGCTTCGTCCGCGTGCTGATCGTCGAGGACGGGTCGCCGATCCTTGCGCACGATCTCACCGGTGGCGAGCGCAAATGGGGCCGCGCCCGATCGTGGGTCAAGGTCGACGTGGGCTACCACACGCTCGATTACGCCGTATCGTTCTCTGATCCGACAAGTCGCGCTGGCTTTGTAGCGCGCGTCAACGTACGAGCCCGTGTTCGCGATGCCGGCGAGGTCACTCGGCAGGGGATCGTCAGCGTCAAGGACTTCCTCCTGCCGGCGGTTCGCCTCGTCGTTGCGCAAGCGAGCTCGACGATCAAGCCGGCGCGCGATCCAGACCCGATCGCCGCCCTCGCCGAGATGCGCGCGCAGGCGGAGGTGCACGTTCGCCGCGCGGTACAGGGAGCGGTTCCCGACGTCCCAAACTGGCTCGACGCGGAGTTCGTGTCGGTCACGCTGGGATTCGACGACGGGACGCAGCGACACCACGCCGAGCTTGTCAACCGCACGCGCCAGGGCGAGCTCATCGACGCCAACACGGTCAACGAAGAGAAGGAGACGAAAGCCGCGCTCGCGGTGCGTGCCATCTGGCGTGACGCGCTCCTGCCGCATCTCTCCGATCCATCACGGCGCGTCTTCGAGGTCGCGTTTGCGAACCCGACGCAGCAGAACCTCGCCCAGGCCGTCCAGCAGGTCTCCACCACCGAGCTGGAGTTGCTCGGGCAGGGCTTCGACCTGCTCACGAAGATGGTCGACAAGGACTACGTCGACAAGGACGACCCCTTCTACAAGGCGATCGTGGCAATGAGCGGCAAGCTGGCCAACCATCTGTATCTCCCGGGCGCGGCAGGCGGGTTGTCCGGCCTCTCGCCTCAGGACGGGCTGCCGAGCGGGGACGGCGAGCAGCGTGAGGAAGCCGTGGACCACGAGCCGTCCGAGGTCGAGTCGCAGGAGGACGAGAAGGGCGACCGCAACTGGAGCGACCACTGATTCATGGTCGAGGCACCCGTGCAATGGCTCATCAGGACGATCGCCTACCTCCCGGATGCTCTACGTCCAGGCGTGTTCCTCGCAGTACTCATCGTGGTCTTCTGGTTCGTCCTCGTCCGCGAGGGCATCTCCGAGCTCTGGCGCAGCGCCTGCCGCAGCGTCGCTTGGATCACCGATGTCGTCGTCAGCCTGGCGCTCCTTCCGGAGTACGCAATCACGACCGCTCGGCGGCGGCGAGGCGACACGCCGGGACGTCTCGCCCTCCTCATGGCCGGGCCGAGCGAGGTCGTCCTGAACGGCGCTGTGTCGCTGTATGAGCGTCACGAGCACAAGTCCGAGCGATCGAAGAAGCGGCCGCCGTGGACGGTTTGCGTCCTCGTCGTGATCGTCGTCGCCGGAGCCTGGGTGACGATGGACGACCTCGCCGCGGGCGAGCCCACCAAGCGTCAACTCTCCGGGCTCTACGAGCGCTGGCGTGACATCGAGGCGTGGGCCGACGTGGATCCCCGGCACCGCGCGGCCGCGGGCGAAATGGGTGCGTTCAAAGTTGGTCGTCCCCTTAGCACAGGGCGGACGATACGCGTGAAGGTGCGCTGTCCCGGCGAAGCAGCGTGCGCCGGCATGGTCATCGCGCGCAAGATGTACGGGATCGAGCTGGCCTCGGAGCCCGTCGCCCTCGACGCCGGTGTGGCGACGACCATAAAGCTGAAGGTCCCCCCGTCGGCTTTGCACCGATCCGTCCGCGGCCTGCACGTCGTGGTCGACCAGAGATAAAGCGCAGTCAGCGGGAGCGCAGCGCGTCAGGACCGCATTGTGGGGAGGGCGGGCCGGGAACCCTCGGCCGATGGCGAGACCCGGACTCGAACCGGGGACACCACGATTTTCAGTCGTGCCCCGCGGTTTCGTGCCATCTCGGGATGCCTGCGAAGTCCCTGCAAAATGAACGATTCGTGTTCGATCGCGAATCGGCGATTTCGGCGCTTTTCGAGCGCGCGTGTTCGCACTTTGTTCGCCTGCCGTACTCTGGGCCGTACTGCCAACCAGCTGCAAACGATCGTTGGCAGTGGCTTTGCAGCTGAGGCTATCGCGGGACGATCTCCCAGTACGCGCGGGGATCCTTCGGGCTCTTGCCGATGCGCCGGATCAGGCCAGCCTCTCGCAAGGAGTTCAGCACCTTCAGAGCGTGGGGCCGGGATCGGCCGAGAAGTTCAGCGACCTCTCCGGTGCTGAGCCGGCCGGCGTCGCGTAGCGCCCCGGAGACGGCTCGGGCGTCGGGCGTGAACGCCTCGTCCAGCGCCGCCTGAACGGGCTCGCCCGAGAGCGTGAGCCTCACGCTGGCGGCGCTCTGGTTGTAGCGAGGTTCTTGCAGGCCGGCGAGATGCATCTCCTCGAAGATTCGTCGGATGCCCTCGCCGAGCTCCTGGCCGAAGTGCAGGTCCGAGCACACGCGCGCGATCCTGGGGTTGCGTGCGAAGCGCGGGGCCACTCGCGGGTCGGTCAGATCGACGATGCCGGGAAATCTTCCCGGGCTGTGGATCTCCATCCGGTCGTCGAAGATGTCCACGCGAATGTGGTCGCCGGCGAGGCTGTACGACCGGTGGACAACAGCGTTGACGAGCCCCTCGAGCCACGCGTCCTCGGGCACGATCGGCACATCGCTGAAGCGCCCCGTCCGGGTCAGCGCGCGACGTGCCGGGGCCAGCTCGGCGATCCGGCTGCGCGCGCTGAGCAGAACGTGCGGAACGGGCCCCTCGAAGCGTTCGTCAGCCATGAGCTGCTGACGCTCGCCACTCCCGCGCTCGCTACCGCGATAGCGGAGGACGCGCACGAAGGCCTCGGGTAGCCACCGCTGGGGGTGCGTGGCGAACAGCAAACAGCCCGCGACGGTCATTCGACCTTCCGTTGCCAGACCGCGCGCTTGAAGCAGACTCCCTGCGCTGCTGGCTCCGGTGGCCTCCACGTACGACGAGATGAGCGGGGCATCCAAGTCGGCCTCGCTGACATCCACAAGCCTCGCCTCGTAGCTGTCGTGACCGCGGTCGAACTGCAGCTCCTGGCGTTGCGCAAAGGTGAGCCGCCGCGTTTCGTCGCCGACGCGCAGGTACACCTCGTCGCGAGCGTTCGCGTGGACGACGTTGGTGCCCGGCCGCACGTCGAAGATGAGCAACTCGTCGGGCTCGCCGTTGCGGCGTACGCAGGGGATCAGGCGGGTCGTCGCGGCGACTTGCGGCACGGTGAAGTCGATCGCCGTTTGCTGGAGCTCGTTGACGGCACCACCGATCGATCTAATCCCTTCGACCCTGCCGGCACCCAGGCCGACCGCGATGATCCCGCCGTCCGCGTTTGCGAAACCGATCAGCACATCCGCGAGCGAGCGCGCCTTGATGCGCGCCGACTTGCGGTCGAACCACTGGTCCTCACGGGCGTGGAGCAGTGCCTGGCCGATGTGCTCAGCGGGGAGATTGAGCGCTTGATCGATGGCTACGCTTGGCATCTACTGCCAACACTTTACAGTAGATGTATGCGCTCAGATGCCGTCGAGGAAGCCGGCGTCGCCGAGCCCATCGTCCATGAGGTGGATGTAGGTCCGGACGGTGAAGCCCGGGTCGGCGTGGCCGAGCCAGACCTGGACCTGCTTGACGTTCTTGCCGGCGGCGAACAGCAGCGACGCGCAGGTGTGCCGGAAGGTATGGAAGCCGACCCACGGCACGTCGGCCCGGACGGCGGCGGGGCGCAGGACGTCGCGCCAGAGGTTGGAGCGGTTGAGCTGCTTGCCGTTCAGGGTGGTGAAAGCCAACGTGCCGGGCGGCCCCTCGAGCGCTCGCAGTCGCGCAGCCAGGCCGGGCGACAGCGGGATGGTGCGCAGCCCGGCCTTCGACTTGGGTCTCGTCGGACGCCCGCTGCGTAGCTGGCGGCTCACGCGCAGCCGCGGCCGTTCGCCGAGATCGAGATCGGTGTGCCAGCGCACCTCGATGGCCTCGGAGATCCGCAGGCCGGTGTGCGCGAGGAACTCGAAGAACAGGCGTCGGTCGTCGGGGATCTCGTCGAGCAGGCGGCGCAGCTGGGAGCGCGTGAGCGCCTTCGATGGCGTCTCGCCGAGCTCCTCGGCGCGTCGGATGGTTGCGCGCACGCCGCTCGTCGGGTTGCTGCGTACGACGCCTTCTTCGACCGCGTCGGCGAACAGGGCCCGTAGGACGGCGACGTGGTAGCCGACGGTCGAGGGCGCGAGGGTGCGCGCGGGTTCGCGCGGGTTGGGCTGCTCAGCGAGCCAGGCAACCAGCGACTTGATGTCGCGGGGCTCGATCTCGCTGAGCAGTAGACCGGTCTCGACATCGAAGTAGGGGATGAGGCGGTCGTCGAGCATCTGCCGGTACCAGTCGCGCGTCTCGGGCCGGACGCCGGCGGCGGTGCGCCCCTGGTAGCCGGCGATCCAGGCTTCGGCGTACTCGCCGAATCTCAGGCGGGTGCTGTCGCGATGCTCCCCGCGGGCGACGTCGGTCTCGGCTTGGTGCTTGAGGCGCCGGGCCTCGGCCTTGGTGTGCGCTGTCCCCCAGCGCTGACGACCGCGCTTACGGTACGTGTACGCGTAGCGCTCCCCGCGCTTGTACACGCCGGGCACGTCGGTCTTGGTCATCTGGGGTCGCGGCACTGTTCCGTATAGGGCTGTGGGCGTGAAAACTCACCCCCCGCCGCTGTCGAGCCAGCGGTCGAGCTGCGAGAGCTTGAACAGCAGGCGGCCGCCCTCTTTGCGGTGGGGGATCCGGGTGCGATCCTTCGGTGCACGAGGTCGTAGATACGCTGGCGCTTGCAGGCCAGGTGGGCGGCTGCCTCCGCGACGCCGACCCACGGCTCGGCCGCTGGCCGGTCGCGCGCGGCCACGATCGCCGCGGCACGTCGCGCTATCGCTTCCTGCAACCCGTCGGGCACCTCGAGGCTCACGTGTTGACCCATGCCGCTATGACGGACAACGATCGGGCTCGGGCTGTCCTTTTCGCCTCATCCGAGACTGGGCTCACCGCTCGAGGTCGCTGCGTCCTCGGGCTGGCCACGATCGGCCGGCCCGAAGCGGGAGCTGATCGAGTGCGAGCTCCTGCGACTGGTAGCGTTCGAGCTGGGCGGCCAGCGCCTCGATGGCGTCAGGCTGCGCGCGGGCGCTTGGTCCGAACTCGTCGCGGTCGCGGTCGAGTCGAGCGACGAGGTACAGCTGGTTGGCATCGCGGCCGCGCGTCATGGCGGTGTACAGCCAGTCGCGTCCAACGCCGGGGTCGGCAAGGACGAGGGCGCGCCGCGCCGTGAGGCCCTGGGCGCTGTGGCCGGTGAGGGCATAGCCGTACTGCAGGACCGGCTCGCCGCGGTGCGTGCGGCCGAGCAGCACGTCGGCACCGAGCTCGACCGTGGTGTCACGGACGTCGAGGACGACACGGCCACGGCGATCGACGGAGCGAACCGTGCCGCGATCGCCGTTGGCGAGGTCGTGCGAGGGCAGGTTCTGCCGCACGATCAGCACGTCGCCCGTCGCGATCCGGCCGGCGGCGCAGCGGGCCTCCTCGATCCCGAGCCGGCTTGCGATCCGCAGGTGACGACGGGCGCGCAGGTTGAGGTCGGCGACGTCGCGACGGCGGTGGGCGAGCATCACGACATCTTCGGTCGCGCCCTGCGCGATCCAGTCGGAGATGAGCCGCTGGCGTGCCTCCTCGTCGCGGTGGGTGACGGTGATGCGGTCGTGTCGCGCGTAGGCGACGAGCGCTGCCCGAGGATCGCCGTCGCGCAGGGCGGCCGCCGCATCGCGCTCCCATCCGTGGACCTGGCGGCGGTTTTGCGTCAGCTGGATCGATGGGCCGCGGCGTGCGAGCGCACGGAACGCGCCGCCGGCGTCGATCGCTTCGAGCTGGCGATCGTCGCCAACGAGGACGAGCTTGCCGTCGGCGGCGTCGACCGCCTCGGCGAGGGCTGCGAGAGCCCGAGTCCCGGTCATGCCGGCCTCGTCGACGACAAGCACGGTCCCCGTCTGCAATGGCCGGTCGTCGAGCTGGATGAGCAGGGCGCTGATGCTTGTGCTCGGGATCCCCGCACCGGTCTCGAGCTCGCGGGCCGCGCGGCGCGCGACGGCGGCGCCGCAGACCGGTGCGCCGGAAGCTCGCCAGGCGTCGGCGCACGTCCGCAGGGCGAAGGTCTTGCCGGCGCCCGCGACACCGATGAGTACGACGATCCCGTCTCCTTCACTGGTCAATCGGCGAACAGCCGTGCGCTGTTCGTCGGTGAGCGACGGTCGTCCGAGGCACGCGTGGCTCAGCGCCTCTGAGTCGGCCACGCCCCGACCAGCGCGGCGCCGACCCTGTGCCAGTGCGACGAGGCGGCGCTCGGTGGCCAGCAGCTCCGTCGTCGACCAGCGGCGCTCCTCACTGCTCGCGAGGGCGACGACGCGATCACTGTCGAGGAATCGTGCTGCCAGCGTCTCGATGCCCTCGACGTCGATGTCGAGGCCGGCGGGCAGCGCGGACGCAATCGCTCCGACCACATCGGGTGCCGCGAACGACGAGCGACGAGCCGTCAGCCCCTCCGAGCTCGCCAGGTAGTCGTAGATCGCAGCCACTTGCGTTCTTCGCAGCGTCGGAGAACGGTGCCGCCCGACGACTCCCGCGGGGTCGAAGCCCAGGTCCGCGGCGCGCCGCGCCCAGTCGCGGCGCAACATCTCGGCGTCAACGTTCCTATCCTTCCGGCGACGCGTAGCGAGGGCGGCGGCTTGCGTGGCCGTCGGCCCGCTCGTCCCGTGGCGTGCAACCTCGGCCTCGATCTCGACGCGCCGACGGCTGAAGGCACGGAGGACGTCTGTAGGAACGCCGTCCAGCTCAGCGAGGCCATCGCAGACGGGTGCCCATGTGACTCCGAGCTCCGCGGTCAGCCGCGCGCGAAGCGCAGCCTGATAGAGGCACCCGGCCGCCATCGCGTGCGCGTAGACCGGCCTCGCGTCGAGCGCGGTCCAACGACCGTCAGGCCCGAGGCCCATGTTCGCCACTACGGCATGCGTGTGCAGCTGCGGATCTCCCGCCCGCGACGCGCGATGGCGGAAGGTCGCCGCCACGAACCCCTCGGCGGGAAGTACTCGCATGCCGTTGCGCCCCCGACGCACGCGCACGGCCCGCCGCTCGAGGTACCCGAGCGCAGCGGTCACCGCCTCGTCATGGGCGCCGCGCACGCTTGCTTCGATGTCGGGCGCCCCGAGTCCGAACAGAAGGCTCACGCTCTTCGGCGCGGAGAACGTCAGATCGATGGCCGCGTTGCGCTGGGGGCCGCGTCGCGCGCGCAGCAGTTCGCCGTGTAGTGGGTGCTCGCCAGCGAACGCTCGCCGAAGTCCCTCGTCGGAGACCGGGCCCGACAGGCCAAGATGTCGGGCTCCTGCGCCGACCCACGCACTCGGGGCGCGGCCTGCTTCCCCGTAGTAGTCCTCGGCACCGCCGAGGCTCTGTGCGGAGTCGACCCGACCGTGTGCCGTGCCGACGTAGTACGGCGATTGCTCGGTGCTGAGCTTGGCGATCGAGAGCACACCTCGTTGACGGACGGCCACGCGCCGTCGGCTGCGGCGCATCCCCGATGCAGGTGTGTGTCTGTCCTGTTGCTACTGGCGCTGGCAGCTCGCGAGCTCAGTTCGCCTGCACGGCAACAGATTGCAAGACACTGAGCCAGGTCGGGAATAACGGGACTCAGATCGTGAGGCCGTTCAGTTCGGGGGACGGTGGCAGCTCTAGCGCAGGAATTCGGCTCCGGTCTCGCCTTCGTCGAGGACGCGCCCAGCGATGGCATCGACATTCCCGAGTGCATCCGGGGCTCCGAGCCCCAGTGCCGCGAGCAGGATGCTGAACCGCCCCCAGTCGTCCTCCTGCCAATCCTCCGAGACGACCGCGACGGTCACGGACTCGTACGGCGGCGCTGACTCCACCGCGAGCCCGACCTCGTACGTGCCTCCGATGATTCCCGCCTGCTCGATCTCGGGATCAGCGCGGCCTTGCGCGAGGAGCGCCCGCATCTCGCCTGGGACGGCCTCAGCGAAGCGGTAGGCCTCGTCCGCAACCAAAGCCACGTAATCATCGTCATCCGGCAGGAGGCGCCCCTCAGCGTCCAAGCGTTTGAAGTACGGGAAGGCATCGTCCGGCGCTCCAGATTGGTGCAGGTGGTAGCCGCAAAGCCAAATCACCTCGTTGGCTTCGTCATACCAAACCGCCCCTCGCTGATCGTGCTGGTGAGCGAGTCGCCACACGGTCTCGCCGCTACTTAGCGGCGAAACCTGCTTCGCTGCCTCAGCCTTGAACTCGTGCTCGCGTTTGAAGGCCTTGACGATCACGTCCTGCGTGAGTGAGTCGTCAAACGCGCGATCCGGCCCGGTAGCGAGATCCTCTTCGAGGCAGCGCCGCGTGACTCGCAGCTCCCAGTCGACGGCGATGTAGCTGCCGCGATGACTTGAGCCGACGAGGCCCAGCGGACGAAGCATCCTGCTGGGTCTTCAGGGCCGACGGCGGCCCAGGGCGGAGAGCCGTCTGGCGCGCTCATTGACGTTGCGATTGACGTGCTCGGCGAGCGCGCCGGTGTCGCCGGCCTCGATCAGCTTGGACACCGAGGCGATGTCTCCCTTTACCTTCTTCCGCCGCTGGGCCGTCAAGGATCCACGCGTGTGGTGACGCTGGACGTAACGCTGGAAGAGCCGGTTCATCAACCGTTCGCGCACCTCGTCCTCGTTGGCGATCGTCCGAAGGAACTTCACGTTCGACTCGAGCAACCCGGCCAACACCCTCTCCGCGATCTGATCGAACGACAGCCTCGCGTCGTCCGGCGGGTTGACGTCGAAGGCCTGCTCTAGGCCAGCGTTCTCGTCGAGCTTGGCTTCGAGCTGCAAGAGGGTGATCCGGTCATCTTCGGTAAGGGCGATCCCGAAGTGGTCGTTGAGATCCTTGAGGATCGCGCTAAGCGGGGCGAGGTCGCGCTGGCGAGGACCGGATAGGTCGGCGGCCGTGAGCGGATCGATCTTGGCCGCACCCATATCCAGCGTGAGTGCGTGCTCGCCGGTCTTCTTGACCTTGAGAGACTCGAGGTCGATCGCCGCTTGAAGGCCGACCGGCAGATCGCCTTCTGGGGTCGGCAACTTCTGGAGGAGGATTCTGCCCCAGACGTAGAGCTTCTCGAGGTCGGAGTCGGCATAGTCGATGATCTGGGCCAAGAAGCCGTAGATGCGGACGTATTCGCTGAGGTGACCTCTGAAGTCGGCGCGCGTCGCCTCGTCGGCCTCGTCGTAGCGATCGACGGTCGGGGCGAGAACGGGATGGAGTGCCGATTGATCCTTCGTGTAGTCGAACCAAACCTTCGCGAACTCCTCGACCTCGGTTGCCTCGAAGAGGAGGTTGGCCCGGATTCTTGTCTCCATGTCGTGAAGGACGTCCGGATCCGTGCCCTCGCCGAGATAGGTCTCGCCATGAAACTGCTGGAAGGCCTCTTGGATCTGGTCGGGGTCGTTGAAGAAGTCGACAACGAGTGTGTCCTCCTTGTCCGGATGGATCCGGTTGAGCCGCTCTAGCGTCTGGACGGCCATCGAGCCGTGCAGCCGCTTGTCGACGATCATCGTGTGGAGGAGCGGCTGGTCGAAGCCGGTCTGGAACTTGTTCGCGACGATCAAGAAGCGGTTCTGGTCGTGCTTGAAGACGGCGGCCGTCTGGTTCTCCGAGACGCCGTTCATCGAGTGCTCGGTGTAATCCACGCCGGTCTTTGGATCCTTGACCGTTCCCGAGAAGGCGACCAGAGCCTTGTACTCCAGCTGGCGCTCCAGGATCTGGCGATCGAACTCGGCCCGGACGCGCACGGCGTGCAAGCGCGAGGGGCATACGTACATTGCCTTGGCCTTACCGGCGACCTTGGCCTTGCTGAGCGTCTCGAAGGCGTCGATGGCGATCGCGACCTTCTGCTTGATCATGTGCTCATCGAGGGAGACGAGGTGCTTGAGCATGGCCGAGGCAGCGCCGCGCTCGTAGGTTGGATCCTCGTCGATCTTCTTGATGAGCCGCCAGTACGCCTCGTAGGTGAAGTAGGTACCGAGGACGTCCATGATGAACCCCTCCTCGATCGCTTGGCGACGCGTGTAGAGGCTGAAGGGGTGGTACGAGCCGTCCGCGTGCCTGGTCCCGAAGAGCTCGAGAGTTCTTGGACCTGGGGTGGCGGTGAAGGCGAACGTGCTGGCGTTTTTGAGCGGCCCTCGCTCCTCCATTTCCTTGATGATCTTCCGCTCGATCGGATCGAGGTTTTCGGGCTGTTCTTCCTCGGTTTCCTCCCCCTTGTGTCCGAGGGCTCTCTTAACCGCGCGGGTCGTTAAATCGCCCTGTCCCGAGTGGGCCTCATCGATGATCAGCGCGAAGCGCTGACCGGGCAGCTCCTCGACCTCTTGCGCGATGACGGGGAATTTCTGGATCGTCGTGACGATGATCCGCTTGCCATTCTCGAGCGCCTCTCTGAGCTGCTTGGAGTGCTTGTCGATGTTCTCGAGCACGCCGACGGTGCGCTGAAAGCGTCGAAGCACGCTCTGCAACTGCTTGTCCAGTATGCGGCGGTCGGTAAGGATCACGACCGAGTCGAAGACAGCGTCGTCGGAGTCGTCGTGGAGGATCGAGAGCAGGTTGGCGAGCCAGGCGATCGTGTTGCTCTTGCCGGAACCCGCCGAGTGCTGGAAGAGGTAGTTCTTGCCCGCGCCGGTGGTCTTGGCGTCGGAGGCGGCCTCGAGCACGGCGCGGTATTGGTGGTAGCGCGGGAAGAGGAGCGTCTTGGTGCCGGTCAGCTTGCCCATCTCGTCCTCGTCCTCGACGAGGTAGATGAAGTGCTGGAGTAGCGCGAGCACACTCTGGGGATGGAAGACCTCCTTCCAGAGGTACTCGGTCGCGAAGCCCGAGGTCGCGGGGTTCCCGCCGCCGCCGGTCTTGCCCTTGTTGAACGGCCAGAAGACGGTCGCCTGACCCCTCAGGTGCGACGAGAACTGAACGACGTCTTCATCGACGGCGAAGAAGGCGAGGCAGCGCGCTTGACGAAACAGCGGCTCTCGATGGTCGCGATCGCCCCGCCACTGGATGACTGCGTTCCGAGCGGTTTGCCCTTGCAGCTTGTCTTTCAGCTCGACCGGGAAGAGCGGCAGGCCGTTGAGGAAAAGGACCCAGTCGATCTCCTTCGTGTCCTCCCCCTTCCTACTCCCGTAGCGGAGCTGGCGAACGACCGAGAAGAGGTTCTTGTTGGCCAGGAATTCGGCCGTCTCGTTGAGGGACGAAGCGGGCGGAAAGAAGACGAGCTTGAACCTGACGCCGGCGACCTTGACGCCATCGTGGAGGACGTGGGTCGTGCCAAAGGCGGCCACGTCGCGCGAGATGCGATCGAGAAGTCGCTCGGGGGCCTTGTCCTTGGCCGTCGCGGCGAGCTGGCTCCAAGCCGAAGGCTGCGTCGCCTGGATGAAGTCCAGGAGCAGGCCCTCGTCGAGGCAGCGCGTGCGGTCGTAGTCTGAAGGCGCGCGCTTGAGGTAGCCCGCGTCCTTGAGCGCTTGCTCGATCAGGTCCTCGAAGTTTTCTTCCGTCGTGTCCACAGCCGATCAATGCTACAGCGGCCGAGAGACGATCAGCCGATTCGAATCCGCCCTGTCACCGCAGCATAGGTCAGTCCGTAGCGGTAGTCGGTGAGCAGCTCCAGATGCTGCCGCGTTTTCGTTTGAGCGACGAGATTGGGGCCAAGTGCGGCATCGAGCCGGTCGATGATCCGCTGTTGGACCTTGAGCGGCGGGAGGAGGATCGGCGCGCGGGCGAGCTTGTCGCGCGAAAGCTCCTGCTGATCGGTCGAGCCGACCGTGAGCACCTGATCGACGAAGGCTCGGTATCCGCCCGAACGCAGCAAGTAGGCCAGATATTGAGGCAGGATCTCTTTGGGCTTGACGCGCACGATCGTGACGTGACCATCGGCGAGGTAGGTCCCCTCCTCGTCGAAGACGGTAGCTCGTCCGAGCGTCCCGGTCCCGGTCGAGTTAATGAGGACATCGCCTCGCCTAAGCCCGAATCCACCGATGGGGGTAGGCGGGTTCTGTCCGGTCCAGAATGAAGAATGACCTCCTGTGCAGGGCTTTTACGGCTGTTTGTGGCAGCCGGGGCCTGCGACGGGAGGTCACCT